>ERZ1026874.1882-NODE-1882-length-10494-cov-13.008334_pt1 | contig 10494 bp, 9 predicted proteins | sample MGYA00380167_ERZ1026874 | MGnify/ENA primary metagenome ERZ1026874 (study PRJEB33269, sample SAMEA4719803) | human gut metagenome | biome: human-associated habitat; feature: organic feature; material: feces | place: Cameroon | collected 2013-10 ...
GGGAGAGACCTTACCAGGCGGCATTTTATGAAAATGTCTCTCCCTCAGTCAGCTTCGCTGACAGCTCCCTCGCAGAGGGAGCCTCTTAAGTGGCAGCTATTTTTAACTTGCTTGTAGGGGCCGATACTTGCATCGGCCCCTACAACCGCTGTGTAAAGCATACCGTGCTCCGATTAGTGTACAAAAACCGACCGATAAATCCCGACTATTTTTGTATGATATTGACGAAGTGTGTGACTTTCCTGTTTCAGAACTTGCAATCCCTATAAAAATGGTATAGTATACATGAGTAGAGCAAATACTGCCTGCCGGGGGCATTTTTCCCCGGTGATTCACTTGGAGGTGTTTTTCCATGAGCAGCCCGCTGCTGGAAGTTAAAGATTTACAGGTCACTGTCGGTGAGGAAAACAAAGTCCTTCTCGACGGCTTGAACCTTACCGTGAACCCCGGCGAGACCCACGTTCTGATGGGCCACAACGGCGCCGGCAAGTCCACTTTGATGAGCGCCCTGATGGGCGATCCCCGTTACAACGTTACCCGCGGCCAGATCATCTTCCGCGGCCAGGACATCACCCACGAGACCGCCGATGTCCGCGCCCGCGCCGGTATGTTCCTGTCCTTCCAAACGCCGGAGGAGATCCCCGGCATCACGTTGGAAAGCTTCCTGCGCACTGCGCAGGCTGCCGTTACCGGTAAGCCCGTCAAGGTCATGAAGTTCCGCCACGAGCTGGCCGCCCAGATGGAAGCCCTGAACATGGACCCCGCCTACGCCGACCGTTACCTCAACGTCGGCTTCTCCGGCGGCGAGAAGAAGAAGGCGGAGATCCTGCAGCTGCTGATGCTCAAGCCCGCTTTGGCCCTGCTGGACGAGACCGACTCCGGCTTGGACGTCGACGCCGTCAAGACCGTGGCCAACGGCATCAAGGCTTACCACAACGACACCAACGCCCTCATCATCATCACCCACAACGCCAAAATTCTGGAAGGTCTGCAGGTCGACTACGTCCACGTGCTGGACGACGCCCGCATCGTGCGCACCGGCAACGGCGAACTGGTGAGCGAGATCATCGAGGAAGGCTTTGCCGCCCTGAAGGAGGACGAAGCCAAATGAGAGCCTTTGAAACTGAAAAGACCGACGTCGCCGAAGTAGACCGCAGCATTTACGACATCAAAGATGCGGCCAACGCGGCGTTCGAGGTCAACTCCGGCCTGACGCCGGAGATCGTGGAAAAGATCAGTGAGGAAAAGCACGACCCGGAATGGATGCGCATCTTCCGCCTGAAAGCACTGGAAACCTACAACAAGATGCCGGTGCAGAACTGGGGCCCCTCCATCGCCGGCCTGGACATGAGCAACATCGTCACCTACGTGCGCCCCAACACCGAGATGCGCGGCAAGTGGAGCGAAGTGCCCGACGACATCAAGAACACCTTTGAGCGTCTGGGTATCCCCCAGGCCGAGCGTGCCAGCCTGGCCGGTGTCGGCGCCCAGTATGACTCCGAGGTCGTCTACCACAACGTCAAGGCCGAAGTGGCCGCCCAGGGCGTTGTGTATACCGATATGGAAAGCGCACTGACCGGCCCCTATGCCGAGATGGTGCGCAAGCATTTCATGAAGCTGGTGCCGCCTACCGACCATAAGTTCGCGGCCCTGCACGGCGCTGTGTGGAGCGGCGGCTCCTTCGTCTACGTCCCGGCGGGCGTGCATGTGGAGATCCCGCTGCAGTCCTACTTCCGCCTGAACGCCCCCGGAGCAGGCCAGTTTGAGCATACCCTCATCATCGTGGATAAGGGCGCGTACCTGCACTTCATCGAGGGCTGCTCGGCCCCCAAATACAACGTGGCCAACCTCCACGCAGGCTGCGTGGAAATTTTCGTCGGCGAGGGTGCCCGCGTGCGCTACTCCACCATCGAGAACTGGTCCAAGAACATGTACAACCTGAACACCAAGCGCGCCAAGGTGGAAAAGGGCGGCACCATTGAGTGGGTCTCCGGCTCCTTCGGCAGCCACACCAGCTGTCTCTACCCGATGAGCATCCTGCAGGGTGAGGGCGCCCGCATGGAGTTCACCGGCATCACCTTCGCCGGTGCGGGCCAGGACCTGGATACCGGTGCAAAGGTCGTCCACGCTGCCCCCCACACCACCAGCCACATTTCCACCAAGAGCATCGCCCGCGACGGCGGCATCTCCAACTTCCGTTCGTCTGTCGTGGTGCTGCCGGGTGCCGAGGGCAGCAAGTCCAGCGTCAGCTGCGAATCCCTGATGCTGGATGACCGCAGCCGCTCCGATACCATCCCTGAAATGGACATCCGCTGCGACGCCGTGGACGTGGGTCACGAGGCCAAGATCGGCCGCATCAGCGAGGATGCCATCTTCTACCTGATGAGCCGCGGCATCTCCGAGGAGGACGCCCGGGCGCTGATCGTCGGCGGCTTTGCCGAGCCTATCGCCAAGGAACTGCCGCTGGAATACGCCGTGGAAATGAACAACCTCATCCATCTTGAGATGAAGGGCAGCATCGGCTGAGAGGGGAGGAGCATAGTATGAATATGAATATGAACCGCCTGCCGGTGCCTACCTGGAACCATTTGGGCGTAAACTTTGCCCCGGATAAGGCCGCCCTGCCGCAGGTCCCCGCCAATGGCTGGGGCACTGCCGCTGCCACCGCCGCCGTGCCTGCGGGCATCCGCACCAATGCAGTGGATTTTGAAACCTTTACCGAGTCCGGAATGGGCGTCGCCGCCGATGCCTTCCTGGCCGCCAACGCCAACGTGAAAGAGCATCTCGCCGTGGGCGAGGGCGCTGCCATCGAGACGCCCGCCGTCTTTGAGGTAAAGCTGGACGAGGCCCACCCCTGCGCGCTGAGCTGCCTGACCATCGACGCCGCCAAGGGCAGCAGCCTGACCGTCGTGCAGGTGCTGCGCGGCGATGCCGAGGACGGCGTGGCCGCTTCTCTCGTGCGCATCAACGCCGCCGAGGGCGCCCACGTGAAACTGGTACAGGTGCAGCTGCTGGGCAACAACGCCCGCCGCTGGGGCGCTGTTGCCATCCAGCAGGCCGCAAGCTCCCAGGTGGAGCAGGTGCGCATCGAGCTGGGCGGCAAGGTCTCCGTCTGCGGCACCCGCACGTTGCAGGACCACAACAAGAGCGAGTACGACCTGGACGCTGTCTACTTCGGCCGCGACAATGACGTGCTGGATTACAACGATGTCTCCGTCCAGATCGGCAAAGATACCCTGTGCGAGATGCACACCGCCGGTGTCCTGACCGGTAATGCCGACAAGATCCTGCGCGGTACGGTGGATTTCCGCCGCGGCGCCAAGCGCGGCGTCGGCCACGAGAGCGAGGACGTGCTGCTGTTCAGCCCCACGGCCCGCAACCGTACCGCCCCGCTGATCCTGTGCGGTGAGGAGGAAGTAGAGGGCCAGCACGCCGCCAGTGTGGGACGTCTGGATGAGAGCAAACTCTACTACCTGCGTTCCCGCGGCTTGAGCGAGAGCCAGGCGCGCCGCCTGATGGTGGACGCCCGCTTTGCCCCGGCCATTGAGAAGATCCCGCTGGAAGAGCTGCGCACCGAGGTGCGCGAAACTGTTGCACGGAGGCTTGATGATGAACAACTGGACGGCTGATTTCCCGATCCTGGCGGCCGATGAAAACGGCAACCGCCTGGTTTATCTGGACAGTGCCGCCACCACCCAGCACCCCAAGCAGGTGCTGGACGCTGTGGTGAACTACTATAATAAGGATAACGCCAACCCCCATCGCGGCGTGTACGAGCTGGCCATGCGTGCCACCGACGCCCACGAGGGCGCTCGCCACACTGTAGCCAAGTTCTTTAACGCCGAGGATGACGAGATCGTCTTTACCCAGAACACCACCGAGGCCCTGAACCTGGTGGCCTACAGCTACGGCATGCACTTTCTGCATGAGGGCGATGAGATCGTCATCTCGGTGGCCGAGCATCACTCCAACCTGGTGCCCTGGCAGCGCGTGGCCGAAGCCACCGGCGCAAAGCTGGTGTATATGTACCCCGGTAAGGATGGCCGCCTGACGCTGGACGAACTGGATAAGAAAATTACCGCTAAGACCAAGCTGGTCGGCATTGCAATGGTCTCCAATGTGTTGGGCCTGCGCGCCCCCGTGGAGGAGATCGTCAAGCGCGCCCACGCCGTGGGCGCTGTGGTGGTGCTGGACTGCGCCCAGAGCGCACCCCACACCCCCGTAGACGTGAAGAAGCTGGACGTGGATTTCGCAGCCTGCTCCGCCCACAAGCTGTACGCCCCCATGGGCATGGGCGCCCTGTACGCCCGCGCCGAGCTGCTGGAGAAGATGCCTCCGTTCCTGAGCGGCGGCGATATGATCGGCGCTGTGCATGAGCACAAGGCCACCTGGGCCGAAGGCCCCCGCAAGTTCGAGGCCGGTACCCGCAACGTCGGCGGTGAGGTCGGCTTTGCCGCCGCCATCGAGTATATGAACAACATCGGCTGGGAGGCTATGGAAGCCCACGAGCATATGCTGCTGGACCGTATGCTGACCGGCATGCGTGCCATGCCCTGGCTGACCGTTTACGGCGAGCCGGTGGCCGATGGCCGCTACGGCGTCGTCAGCTTCAACGTCAACGATGTGCATCCCCACGATGTGGCGACCATTCTGGATGCGGGCGGCGTAGCCGTGCGCGCCGGTCACCACTGCGCCCAGCCTTTGATGGAGTACCTGGGCATCGGCAGCTGCTGCCGCGCCAGCGTGGCGATCTACAACACCGCCGAGGATGTGGATGCCCTGCTGGAAAATCTTGAAAATGTACGAAAGGTGATGGGCCTGTGAACCTGAACGAACTGTATACCCAGATCATTACCGAGAACAGCCGCAGCAAAGAAAACCGCCACCCCGTGCCGGGTGCCACCCACAGCCTGGAGGGCGTCAACCCCAGCTGCGGCGATGACATCACCCTGCAGCTGCGGGTGAAGGATGGCAAGATCGAGGATGCCGGCTTCATCGGCAGCGGATGCGCCATCTCCCAGGCATCGGCTTCGCTGATGATCGACCTGGTCAAGGGCCGTTCCGTCGAGGATGCCCACCGTTTGATTAGCATTTACTTCCAGATGATTAAGGGAAAAGTCACCCCCGAAGAGCTGGACGACCTTGAGGACGTGGCCGCCCTGCAGGGCATCGCTCACGTGCCCGCCCGCGTAAAATGCGCGGTGCTGGCCTGGCACACCCTGGAGGAAGCCCTGGACGGCGAAGGCAAGACCGACAAAGTCACCACCGAGGATGCCGAGTAATTTTTTATAATGACATAAAACAAGCGGCAGAGCGTAAAAGCTCTGCCGCTTGTTGTTTGTTGGTGGAGTGAATGAAAGTGGTGCATGTAGGGGTCGATGCTTGCATCGACCCGCGGGCGGATGCAAGCATCCGCCCCTACAGCAACCGTGCAATGACTTTACTGGTTCCCAAACACGCCGTTCTGGTAATCGCTTTCCGAAATCATCCAGCTCCGGTCCACCAGCCACATGCCATCCTGCCATACGGCCTGGATGGTGTAGTAATCCGTGGCGGTCTCTACCTCGCCGGTGGTGTCGTTCACGGCCTCGTAGCTGGCGGCGGCGTTCACGGTCACGGTGTTGTCGCCGTACTCAATGTGTTCGGTATCGCACACCATGTCGGACTTGTCCAGCGTAAAGGTCACCGCGCCGGTGGCCCCGCTCTTGATGCCGGCGGACAGGCTCTGGCTGTGCAGCTCGGTCACGTAGCGCAGCTCGGCGGGGTCGGCGGCGTTGGCGGCACGCAGGTAGGCGCGGTAGTACACCGTCAGCATGGCGTCCAGATATTCCTCATCGGGCTTGGCGTAGCCGTCTGCCTCACATGGCACAAAAGTGCCAAAGGCGGCGTTCTCGTTGCTGGGCTTGGACACCAGCGCCAGCGCCGTGCGGTAGCCGTCCCCCTCGGGCGAAACCACCCGCAGCAGGGTGTCGGTGCGGGTCAGGGCACTGCGGGCCATGTAGTAGCGGCCGGTGTCGCTGGTGCCGTGTGGCTGCTCTACGCCGTCAGCCGTCAGCGTAAAGGTGATGTTGGTAGGCAGGTTGTCCAGATAAAAACGGTCGGCTTCGTCCAGCACCAGCCCGGCGGATTCCGGTGTGGTCTCGGCCGGGACCTGAATGTCTGCGGGCAGGGTGACGGGCTTGTGCAGGGCAAAGTACACGACCACCACCGCCACGGCGCAAAGCAGCACCACGGGCACCCATGGGGGCAGCCTGCGCCGTGCCGCGCCGGTTGGGCCGGACAGCGGATTGCCGCAGACCGGGCAGGTCTTGCGGTCGGGCTGGGTGATAGGCGAATTGCAGTGCGGGCAGCGTTTCATAGCGGTCCCCTCCTTTTTTTACGTTGGCCGATGCCGTAATCTTTGCACAGCATGGCTGTTTGTACCCCGAGTATATCGACCGAGAGATGCTTTGTCAACCGTCTTTTTTGGAAAAAACACACGGGCACGGGCGTATAAATTTGCCCCGCAGACGGGTGGTGTGCTATAATAAAAAACACATTCACCCTGTGGGGGCCGATGCTTGCATCAACCCGCGGACACATTACCCATCCGCCCGTGTGTTATTATAAATTTAAAGGAGACTCCCATGCCCAACCGCCGCTTTTTTACCGCCAACCAGCTCAAGGCTATCGCCCTGTTCTGCATGCTGCTGGACCACATGTGGGCCACCATCGTGCCCGGCCGGGAATGGATGACCTGCGTGGGGCGCATCGCGTTCCCCATCTTTGCCTTCGAGCTGGCCCAGGGCTACACCCACACCCACGACCTGCGCGCCTACGCCAAGCGGCTGCTGTTGCTGGCTGTCGTGTCCGAGGTACCTTTTGATATGGTGGCGGGCGGCACGTACTTTTACCCCTGGCACCAGAACGTGGCCTGGACGCTGCTGGCCGGGCTGTGGGCCTGCCATTGCGCCGATCGCTGCCGTACCGCACCCACTCTGCCGGAAAAACTGCCGCCCCTGTTGGGTCTGCTGGCGGCCTTACTGCTGCCCGGCCTGCTGCTGACGGATTACGGCACAGCGGGAGTCGTCATCATCCTGCTGTTCCGGCTCACCCGCGGGGGCAGCTGGCGCAGCTGCCTCGCCCAGGCAGTGGGACTGTTCGTGGTCAGCCAGTACATGCTCATCGGCCAGGTGTATCTGGTCGGTCCCTTTGAGATCCAGCAGGAGTGCTTCGCCCTGCTGGCGCTGCCGTTTATCTGGCTCTATAACGGCCAGCACGGCCGCAAAAACAAGGCCCTGCAACACGCCGCCTATGCGTTCTACCCCGCGCACCTGCTGGTGCTTGGCATGCTGTTTATGGCAAAGTAGGAGAAAAGCCACCCTTCCTGCATTAAAGACTCCCCTCAAGGGGAGCTTTTTTATTTGCGCTTACTTTACCCGCTCCATGTACTCTCTCACCACTGCAGCATCCTCAAACGGGACTTTTCTTCCGTCGCGGTCGATTGTTGTCTCATGCCCTTTGCCCAATACCGCGAGAATATCCCCTTCACACCCAAGCCCCAGGGCGTACAGCAGCGCATCACGGCGGTTGGGGATCTCCACGCACGCCGCCCCGTTCTGCACCCGGTCCATCCCGGCGCGGATGTCAGCAAAAATATCTTCCAACGGTTCGCCCCGGCTGTTGTCCTCGGTCACGATGCACAGATCGGCCAGGCGGGCGCAGGCTTCGCCCATGCCGGTGCGCCGCAAACGGCTTCGCCCGCCGCCGCACCCGAACACCGCGATCAGCCGCCGGGGGTGGTACGCCCGCAGGGCCGTCAGCACGCTTTCTGCCGCTGCGGCGTTGTGGGCGTAGTCCAGCACCACCGTAAAGGGCGCGGGGCAGGGGACCACCTCGCACCGGCCCCGTACCGCCGCGCCTCGCAGCCCGGCCTGCATAGCCGCCACCGGCACGCCCAGCACGCCCGCCGCCGCAAGGGCTGCCAGTGCGTCCTGTACGCTGAACGCCCCGGGCATTGGCACGGTGAAATCCGCCATCCGCCCGCCGGGCAGCCGCACGGTGAAATCGGTAGCCAGCGCATCTGCCGTGCGCCGCGGCGTAAACCCCGGCAGGGCCAGCCAATCCGCCGGCGCGGCGATGCCATACCGTACCACCCGGCAGCTGTGGCCTTCCAAAATGGCGGACGTTTCCCGGTCGTCGGCGTTCACCACGCCTACTTTGCAGCGGCGGAACAGTACGCTTTTCCAGGCGCGGTACTCGGCATAGCTGGCATGCTCGCCGGGGCCAATGTGGTCCGGTGACAAATTTGTGAACACACCTACGTCAAATTCAATGCCGCCTACCCGGTCCATCTTCAGCCCCAGGCTGGAAACTTCCATCACACAGGCATCGCAGCCGTCGTCGGCCATGTCGCGCAAAATGTGCTGCAGATCGCAGCTTTCGGGGGTGGTGTAACCCAGCGTGTGCCGCTGCCCCGGCCACACCGCGCCGTTGGTGCCAATGCACCCCACCCGCCGCCCAGCTGCCGTCAGCACCGCTGCCAGCAGGTGGGCGGTGGTCGTCTTGCCCTTGGTGCCCGTGATGCCGATCATCGTCATCCGGCGCGCGGGATACCCATACAGCCGCGCTGCCATCAGCGCCAGCACCCGGCGAGACTTGCCCGGCTCCGCCTGCACCAGCGCCGGGCTGCAGGACCGGGAAAATTCAAAATCGGGGAGTGTGTCCTCAAACACCAGCACCGCCGCCCCGGCCGCCGCGGCCGCGTGGGCAAAGCGTCGGCCGTCGGTGTGCAGCCCCGGCAGGCAGACGAATACGCACCCGGGCGTCACAGCGCGGGAGTCACAGCAAATGGCGTTCACCTCGATGTCGCTGCGGCCCTGCACAAGGGTGCAGTCCAGATCTTCCAGCAGGCGGCAAAGCATCATAGGGCATCCCTCGCTTTCCCTCCATACTATGCACAATTTCGCCGTTGTAACCCTGGGTTGCGGGTTTGCCAAGCCCGCTTGCTGGACTTTTTGCACCCCGCCTGCTACAATGGTTGAAAAAAGGAGGTGGCCGCCATGACACTGGGCCAAAACTTGCAGGCTGCCCGCAAGGCCAAAGGCCTGAGCCAGGAGACCCTGGCCGAACAGATCGGCGTCAGCCGCCAGGCGCTGGGCAAGTGGGAGAAGGACACTGCCCTGCCCGGCCTGGACAACTTGCAGGCCGCCGCCCAGGTGTTGGGCGTGTCGGTGGACACACTGTTGGGCACCGAGGCCGCCAGCCCTGCCCCGGCGGTCACGCTGGACGCCATGCGTGACCTGCTGGCCGCCCGCGATGCCGAGCAGCGCAAGCACCGCCGCTTGTGGGGCCTGCTGGGGGCCGCTGCGGCTGTTGTGGTGGTACTGCTGCTGGTGGTGCAAAACCTTGCGTACCAGCGCAAAATGCAAAGCCTGACCGACAGCTACGCCATGCTGCAATCCCAGTTGAGCAGCACGACCGCCGATTTGAGCACCCGCATGGACGAATTGCAGGATGCCGTGCGGCAAGGCAAATCCACCGTGCTGGAATGGCGCTGGGTGCCAGTTGATAAACTGCATAGGGACGTGCAAAGCAGCTGGATGCCTGTGCTGGTGCAGGTCACGCCCAGTGAGAGTACCACAGGCATGACCGCACGGCTCTCGGTCACCTACGGCGACACCACCGAGCTGCACGATATGGACGTGCTGGCCGGGGACATCTACCAGGCGCAGCTGGTGTTTACCGTGGGCCAGACCTACGACCTGACCATACAGTGGACGGCCGCCGACGGTGCTGCTGCCAACGAAAAACTGGGCACCGTGGACTTTACCGCAACCCAGACCGAGCCGGAGCTGGCCTGGGGCAGGACAGGCGGCACCCTGGACTACGGCTATTACATCAACCGCAGCGGCAGTAAAAAGTACCTGCAATTGAGCTGCTACCCCGTGGAAGTGGAACTGACCGCGCCCAACTGGATGAAAATCGCCAATGTAACGCTGGAACTGCGCACAGGCGAGGAAGGCGAACCGCTGGCCGCCGCCCAGCTGGCCGCAGACGGCTGGTACAGCTCTGGTGAGGAAACCATGATGCACGCCGTCTGGAACGGTACCTTTTATAAAGACGATGGCCCCAATGAATGGCTGTACACCGACGGACAGCCTTTCTACCGCGCCATCGTGACCGACGCCACCGGCACCACCTGGACCTTTGAGATGCCGTTGCAAGAAAAATAGGACGGCCTGAAATAAATATCAGAAAAAATTGAAAAAAGTTGTTGACAAATGCGCCCCTGATTGCTATAATATCATACGCAGCGTGCCCCATGGACAGGGCAAGAACCGCTATGCGCCCGTAGCTCAGCTGGATAGAGCAACTGCCTTCTAAGCAGTGGGCCGGGGGTTCGAGTCCCTTCGGGCGCATTATGTGGTGCCTATGGCGCAGTTGGTTAGCGCGCCAGATTGTGGCTCTGGAGGCCGAGAGTTCGAATCTCTCTAGGCACCCCACCAAAGACCG
>ERZ1026874.1883-NODE-1883-length-10484-cov-7.858567_pt1 | contig 10484 bp, 10 predicted proteins | sample MGYA00380167_ERZ1026874 | MGnify/ENA primary metagenome ERZ1026874 (study PRJEB33269, sample SAMEA4719803) | human gut metagenome | biome: human-associated habitat; feature: organic feature; material: feces | place: Cameroon | collected 2013-10 ...
GAGAATCCAGCTTCCATAGCTTTGTAGCATCCTTCGTAGCTACCGTGGTCTAAGTGTAAAGCAACTGGTACAGTGATGTTTAATTCTTCTAACATACCGTTAACCATTCCTACGATTGTCTTGTATCCGCACATATATTTTCCAGCACCTTCAGATACTCCTAAGATTACTGGTGAGTTATTTTCTTGAGCTGTTAATAATATTGCTTTTGTCCATTCTAAGTTATTAATGTTGAATTGACCAACAGCATATTTACCTTCTCTTGCTTTGTTTAACATTTCTTTAGCTGAAACTAACATGGCAATACCTCCGTGTACTTTAAATATTAATGGAGAATTAATTTAACTTATGTATACAAAATTCTCCTAAAGTTTATTATACCCTAAATATACAGGAAAGAAAACATAAAATAACAAAAATTAGCTGTTATATAGTATGAATTGTGGACAATACTAGATTAAATGATTAAAATTTAATTATAATAAAATATAAAAAGGGGAGAAAAGTTATGTTAGCAGATTTACATATGCATAGTTATTATTCAGATGGGACAATGTCTCCAAGAGAAATAGTGGAGGATGCAAAAAAAAGAAATGTTCAATTAATAGCAATTACTGATCATAATGTTTTAGATTCATATACGGAGCTTAAAGAAGCAGCTGAAGAGTTTGGCATTAAGGTTATTAGAGGAGTAGAAATAGATGCAAGATTTGAAGATATAGTAGTACATATATTAGCATATAACTTTGATGATAATGAAAAGTTATTTAATTTAGTTCATAAAGCAAAAAATGAATTATTAGAAACGAGTATTGAGCTTATAAAGAGAATGGAAAATGATTATGAAAATATAAGCAGTGAAGATTATGAAGCATATGATTATGATAGAAGAAAAGGAGGCTGGAAGGGAATTCATTATTTATTTGACAGAGGTATAACTAGTGAATTGTTCGAAGGTGTAAAATATTATGGACAATATAAATGTGGGCATGAGTATTTTGATTATCCAACTGTTGAAGAAGTGATAGACGCTGTTCATGAAGCTAATGGATATGTAGTTTTAGCACATCCATGTAATTATTATAAAAATAATACTAAAGAAGAGGTATTAGAAAAGTTAGAGAAGTTTAAAAGTATAGGTATTGATGGAGTTGAATGTTATTACCCTGCCAATAGTGAGATGATGACAGAAACTTGTATAGAATTTTGTAAGAATAATAATATGATTATAACCGTAGGTTCAGATAGCCATGGAGATTTTGGAGCTGTAAGTAAGGGCATTGAATACTATATAGGAGCAGTTAAGAAAGATAGTTCTGAATTAAATTTAAAAGATATGATTTAATAGAAAGAATATACATTTTAGGTAATTTTATTAATAGATTAGAGGACAAGAATCTAGAGTTTACAAAGATACTAGTATAAAAATTTTATGCAGTGAAATTTATTATAATAACAAAGTAAAAACTTGATATAGTAAGCACCCTTTAACACTATAATATGTTATAAGGGTGTTTATTTTATAAAGAGGGTGGTTAGAAAATGATAAGAGCTGCTATAATTTATTTTTCAGGTACAGGCAACACAAAATTTGTAGCATGTAATATGAAAAAAAGTTGGAAGAGAAGAATATATATACAGATTTGATAAACATTGAAGAAGATACTGTACTTCCATGTAATTATAAATATATAGTTATAGGGGGTCCTATATATGTTGATTTATATCCAGATATATTAGTTAACTATATAAGGAAGAATTTATATGGATATACAGGTAGGTGCATGTTATTTTCCACTCAATCCTCCAATGAGCCATCATCGGCTTTTCAAGATGTTTTAAATAGAGCTTCTTTTCTTAATGTGAAATACTGCCAATTTGTACAGATGCCTAATAATTTTTATAACTTTATGTTTAAAAAGACACCTAAAGATGAAGAAGAAAAACGGATAAAAGATGCTATTAAGGTGGGGAGTAAAGCTATAGAAGATTTTTTAAATGGTGAAGAAAAAATATATCATACAAATTTTTTAAAAGTAGATTTTGTAAGAGCAGTCTATAAAATATTTTATCCCTATATCACAAAAAGATTAATAAAAAATATAGAAGTTGATTTGAAAAAATGTATTCATTGCAAGATGTGCGAAATTAGATGTCCAAGAAAAAGTATTCATATAAGCAATAAAGTCATATTTAATGATAAATGCTTATTATGCCAAAGGTGTATGAATAGTTGTCCAAGAAATGCATTTTTATATAAGAAGAAAGTTTATGATAAATATGAACCTAATTTCAAAAAGTATTAATAAAAATATAGGTTACTAAGAAATTAAGAGGGATACATTAAGTTTATGTATCTCTCTTAATATAAAGTCTATAATATATTAAATTAAAGTAATGTAAGCTTCATCAAGTAATTTAAGTATTGATTTTTCAGGTTGACTTTCTGTTATTATGGCATTAAAGTCAGAAATATTTGCAAAGATAAAACTGCCAGTAGTTTGGAATTTTTCATTTAATGTTACGATATAAAGTTCTTTAGAAATACTCATTATGGCACTTTTAGTATAAGCATCTTCTGAAAGAGCTGTACTGACAACACCATCAGCTAGGCTTATACCTGTACATCCAATAAAAGCTTTTGTACATCGATATTGTTTGATTTGTGCAATAGAATGAGAACCAATACTTCCACCAACAAATGGATTGTAGTCACCACCAATAAAAATAAAGTTTGTTTTACAGTTTTCAGGTATAAGTGATGATATTTCAAGCATATTTGTAATTAATGTTACATCTTTGTTGTTTTTTACAATTAATTTAGCAATCATATAGGAAGCAGTAGAGGCATCTAGAAAGATGGTATCTTTATCAGTAATTTCATTATAGGCTTTAATGGCTAACTTTTCTTTTAAATCTATGTTTTTAGAAACTCTCTTGTTAAATGATTCTACATTTGAATAGGATTGTTTTATATTAATGGCACCACCATAGGTGCGCTGCAATAAATTTTTCTTTTCTAAAAATTGTAGATCTTTTCTAATCATGCTTTCGCTGACATTAAACTCTTTGCTTAAATCTTTCACTAGAACTTTACCGTTGTTATTTAATAAATTTAAAATATGTTCATGACGTTCCTCAGTAAACATTATATGCAGCCCCTTATTAATATTATTTATTATCATTATATTATAAAAAAAATGGGAGTTCAATTGACTAAGTAGAATGAATAGTATGAAATGGTAATAAATGATAGTAAATGATAAAGAGGGAGAATGTATGAAGAAGATAGTTTTTATGAGAACGTTGGTGTGAATAGTAAATTAATTTTATCAGAATATGATTTATTGTTAATAAGGAAAGTAGGTAGAAATAAGTCTATCTACTTTTTTGATTTTATAAATATGCTGAACAATTATTATGTGAAAAGAAATATAAGTCTATAAAATTTTCAAAACTAGTTTTAAAATGGAATAAAATGGATATAATTTACAGTAAAGAATAATTGTTAATTAAGGAGTGTATTTTATGAGGTTAAAAGGGACAAGAACCGCTGAAAATTTATTAAAATCATTTGCAGGAGAATCACAAGCTAGGATGAGATATACTTATTATTCAAGCTTAGCTAAAAAAGAAGGTTATGTGGAAATTGCTAATATTTTAATGGAAATAGCAGAGCAAGAAAAAGAGCATGCCAAGAGATTTTATAAATTCTTAAAAGAAGATTTTAAAGATGAGGGGATTGAGATAACATCTACTTATCCAGTATCATATCATGATAATACTTTAGATAATTTAAAAGCTGCGGTATCAGGAGAAAATGAAGAATGGACAGTTCTTTATCCAGAGTTTGCAAAGGAAGCAAGAGAAGAGGGGTTTTCTGTTATTGCAACAGCTTATGAAAGAATTGCAGAGGTAGAAAAGAATCATGAAAAGAGATATAAAAAGCTAATTAATAACTTGCAAAATCATACTGTTTTTAAGAAAGAAGAATCAGTGCTATGGATGTGTACTAATTGCGGATACATCTATGAAGGGAAAGAAGCACCAAAGTCGTGTCCAGCATGCTTACATCCACAAGGATACTTTAAAGTTTATAATGAATAATTATAAATTAATGATAAATTATGAATGACAAAACTCACAGAGCTTTTAAATTATATTTTTTAAACTCCCCTAGGGGAGTTTATTACTTAAATTTATCATTTAAATATAAGTTCATAATTCATGAACTATTTTACTTCAATAAAAATCCATTGTTGATTCCAGCCATTATTATCACTCCATTGAACAGTAGAAGCTCCATTTTCCGTTGAAGAAGCATTAATATCTAGGAGTTTGGAACTATTTCTATTGATTATTTTATAGTAAGAATCCCAAGTTTTAGTGAAGCTCCATTGTTGATTTGTACCATTATTATTAGTATATTGTATACAGGAAGCACCATCACTTGTTGATTTAGAGGAAATATCAATAACTTTTCCACTGGCAACATTTTTAATTGAATAATAGCCATTTCCACTTGAAACTAATTGCCATTTTTGGCTTGTCCAACCGTAATAATCGTATTGTTCGATAACTGCATTATTTTCTCCAGATCCACCAGATACATTTAATACTTTTCCACTAAGGCGGTTAACTATTTTATATTTAGCAGAAGTATTTGGAAAAGTACTTGAAGTGTTAAAGGCATTGATAGCATCATTAAACTTTAAGGTTTTAGAAGATATTTCTATGCAAGCACCTAAAGGATAACCACCGGAAACAACAGTTGAAGCTGCACAAGGTTCCCAATAAAATACACCAATTCCTTTTGAGTTTGGAACAGCTTTAACTTTTTCAATAACTGTTTTTACTAAGTTATAAGAATCGGTAGAATTTGATGCAAGTCCACCAACTTCACATATCATAACTTCTTTATTATAGCGATACGCCATATCATTTAAATTATATTCTAAAGCTGAAATACTATCAGTATATTCTACACCAGCCCAATAAGGATAGTAAGACATACCTATAACATCATATTTAGCACCTGAATTTTTTAGAGAATCAAAAACATTTCGAAATAAAGCATTATCTTGTCCATCAGCTAAGTGAATTATTACTTTAGATGAAGAACTTACTTTTTTTACAGCATTATAGCCTTCATTGATTAATTGTGCCCAATTGTTAGTATTAGCAGTACTTCCTGAACCCCAGATATAACCTGAAGGCCATAGCATACCGGAATTTGTTTCATTTCCTACTTGAACCCATTCAGGATAGATATTTTCTTTAGCCAGTGCAGACATAACTTCATATGTGTGATTATATACATCTGTTTTTAATTGTGAAAAATTATGGTTTGACCAAGCTGCAGGTATATCTTGTCTAGAAGGATCAGCAAAATAATCACTATAATGAAAATCAATCATTATTTTAAATCCTAATTTTTTTGCTCTTTTAGCCATAGATACTACACTGTTTTTATCACAGAAACCAATCATACAAGTATAACCATCATCGGTATACCACATCCCGTTAGAGGCGGGATTAACAAATACACGTAGTCTTACAGAATCAACACCATGAGCTTTAAGAATTGCCAAAGGATCGTCAGCATTACCAGAATCATTTAGCCAGGTTATACCATTACTTTCTAATTGACTAACCCAGCCGATATCAGCACCATTAGCAAAAGAAGAAGCTGCTTCAGCAGTGACAAAACTATTGGAAAAGTTTACATTAGTACAAAGAAAAAAGCTAGTTAAAGTAAGAAACAATAATTTTGAAATTTTATTAACCATAAAAACCTCCTATAAAGTATGCATTACAATAATTATAATATGGAAATTATGAAAAACATTGTAATTATTTACAAAAATAGTTTTAAAGTAACTCTAAAGAAGTTTGCAATTAATGCTCAATGATAAATTAATAATTATCAAATGTAAAATGCACTATTATAGATGTTATTATAAATTTGTTAATTATGTGAAAATAGTATAAAATTAATGATAATATTATTATGAAGGAGCAGGTTTAATGTCAGAATTAGGTTTTATTTATAAGAGAAAAAGTATAAGAGATTATAAAGATGCAGTAGTTCCAAAGGAAGATATACTAAAGATGTTAGATGCAGCAACTCATGCACCATCACCAAAGCATCAACAAAATTGGCATTTTGTAGTGGTACAAGATAAAGAAATAATAAATAAAATGGCTGAGTCAGTAAGCAAGAGTCATGAATATATTGCTTCATTAACTAAAAATGAAGATGAAAAGAAAAAATTTATGAGAGTATTGCCTTATTATATTAATTTCCAAAGATCATCATGTGCCATATTAGTTTATGCCAATGAATATAAGATGTTGGAAGAGAAAATATTAAGAGAAAATAATGTAGGTGAAGATATAATAGAAGTTATGAAATCTACACAATCTGCAGCACAAGGAATTGGAGCAGCAGTAGAAAACTTTATGTTAGCAGCAACAGCTATGGGATACGGTACTTGCTATATGACAGGTCCAGCTCATGCTAAAAAAGAAATTGAAGAAATAATAAATTTTGAAAAACCTGAATACTCATTAATGTCCATAATTTCACTAGGGGTTCCAGCTGATGAAACACCAGACAGTCCTAAAAGAAAGCCATTAGAAGATGTTGTAACATTTATCTAAAAAAATTCTGAAGCAATTTTAAGCTTCAGGATTTTTTTCTATTAGTTAAGATAGAGTATTAATTTTGAAGTTTAAAAAGCTCAAAAGGAAATAGATAAATATCTTACCTATCTAGGGTGTATATTATCAGTAGTAAGTGCAATAGTAGTATTAATTCCTTTTATTATCAGTATTATGAGAATTTGATACAATTTTTATTAGATAATCTCTATCTAAAATAGTGTAAGACTTTCCATCTTTAGATAGTATATTTGTATTACAAAATAAGTTAACTACTCTTAATAAGTGACGATAGCTTGCACATAGAAGCTCTGCACATTCTGTTAAGTTATAAGAAAATACTCCATTTTTTTCAGTTCTTAATATAAAAGATGCTAATCTACTTTCTAAGGATTCATAAAGATTTGTACAAGTAGTATTATTCATATAGTTAAGTCTTTCACTAAGATTTTCACAAATATATCTTAAAAAGATAATATCATTTAGAAGTAATTGTCTATATTTCATAGATATGCCTATGCAATGTACTTTTGAAGTTGCTTGAACTGAAGCAGTTGGGGATTTTTGCCAAAGACTACAAGCTTCACCTATAATTTCAAATGAATTAAAATGAGATAAATACATTACTTTACCAGATGTTGAGTATGAAAAAACTTTAATAGCTCCACTTACTAAAAAAAATAGATGTTCTGAACATTCTCCCTCGTTAATTAAAAAGTCACCTTTTTTAAATGAAAATAAATCTAAATATTTACTAATATTTTGTGAAAATAGCTTAGTTATACCTGTGCTATTTATATATTCATCTAATAATGCCTTATTCTTAACTTTTGCCATAATTTCCTCCCCATATAATATGTAGATTAATTATTAATTGTTCGTTAATTTATAGTAAATATTTTAGCATAACAAAAAATATATAACAATAAAGATGTAAGTTAATAAGCGAAAGAAAATATAATTATATTAAAATAATACTGAAAATATGGCTAATAAAGACGATTTTATGGAGAAAGTACGAACAATAAATAAAAAAAATAAAAAAATATACAGATTTTTTATCAAAACATGACTTACGTCATATTTTTTTATGTTTATAATAATTATAATATAATTGATAAATGAACTATAGGAGATGAAATAATGAAAAAAATAGTAAAGTCTTTATTACTTGTTATGACTGTATTTCTTTTTGCTGGATGTTCTAATTCGAGCAATAATCAATCAGCAGGAAGTGAAGGAAATAATGGAGATTATTCTAAATTAAGAGTAGCTCTAATTTCAGATACAATAGGAACAGAACAGTTTATTCTTCAAGCATATGAAGCTTTAGAAAAAGCAAGCAAAACATATGGATTTAAAATGACATCAATTGAATGTACAGATACTGCAGCATGGGAAGAAAATACAATTGCTGCATCAAATGAAGGATATGATTTAATTATAGGTATAGGTTGGCAAGCTGCTGATCCATTTAGTGCTGCTGCTGACAAATTCCCAAATACAAAATATGCTGTAATTGATACAACTGCGTCTAATGAAAAAGTAACAAGCTTTGGATTTGATGAAGCACAAGGTTCATACGTTTTAGGAGCAATGATTGGAACAGCTTTCCCTAACGAAAGTTTATATGGATATATATCATCATTCCAAACACAAGCTACATACAAATATAGATATGGATTTTCAGAAGGAGTAAAATCTGTTAATCCAGCAGCTAAATTTATGTATAACTATACAAACTCTTACAGTGATACTAATTTAGCTTATGAATATACATTACAACAAAAAGCTGCAGGGGCTAATTTTATATTTGGTGGAGTATCTGCTAGTGCAAACTCAGGTATATATCAAGCTGCTCAAGAATTAGCTAAAAAAGGTACACCAATATACACAACAGGGTTAAGTATTGATCAAACAACTTCTGAAAACCCAAGTATAATAAGTGGATTATTAAAGAATACTGGAGCAGTTATGAATACTATAATTGATAGATTCTTAGTTAATGGATTAAATGGTGGTGCACAAGTCCTTGGATTAAAAGAAGGTGCATTTGGTGTTGTTGGTGTTTCTCCAGAAGAAATGAACTATAGAAACACAGAAATTATGACTGATGAAGTTTTAGCAGCTGGTAAAGCAGCAGCAGAAAAAATTATTTCAGGAGAATTAGTAATTGAAGTTCCTGAAGAATCTGCAAACTAATAAGAATATAATAAGCACGTAGTGCAGTTATATAAAGAGGTGAAGCAATTTTCGCTTTGCCTTTTATTATATTTTCCTAAATTAATTTAGAAAAGGAGTAAGTTTTACATGATTTTAGAAATGAAAAATATTGTTAAAACCTACGGCAATGTTGTAGCTAATAACAAGGTTAATATTAATCTAAATAAAGGAGAAATACTTGCTGTTGTTGGAGAAAATGGTGCTGGAAAATCTACAATAATGAAGATTCTTTATGGGTTAGAAAAACCAGATTCTGGAGAAATATTTATAAATGGAAAGAAGATGAACTTCCATAATCCATCAGATTCAATGGCACAAGGAATAGGTATGGTTCAACAACATTTTATGCTTTTTGAATCAATGACTGTTGCAGAAAATATTGTATATAAAAATGAAATGAAAAAAGGAGTATTTTTTGATTATAAAAAGAATATTCAAATGGTTGAAGAACTTTCAAAGCGTTATATGTTAAAGGTTGATCCTAATGCTATTGTGGAAGAATGTCCTGTAGGACTTCAACAACGTGTTGAAATCTTAAAAACTCTTTATCAAAATGCAGATATTATTATTTTTGATGAACCATCAGCAGTTCTTACACCTATTGAAGTAGACGAGCTTTTAAAAACAATGAAGCAATTAGCTAAAATGGGTAAAAGCTTAATAATTATTACTCATAAGCTTCATGAAGTTATGGAAGTTGCAGATAGAGTAGTAGTAATGAGACTTGGCCAAGTTGTTGCTGAAAAATTAAAAAAAGATACAAGTGTTGAGGAATTATCTTATTTAATGGTAGGAAGACAAATTGCCAATAGGGTAATCCCTGAAAAAGAAACTAAAGAAGTTCTTTTAGAAGTTAAAGATTTAACTTTAAAAGGTGAGCATGATAAAAATATTTTAAATAAAGTTAATTTACATATTAAAAAAGGTGAAATAGTAGGTATTGCAGGTGTGTCTGGAAATGGTCAATCTGAGCTTATTAGATGTATTACAGGGTTAGAAAAGGTTAATGATGGTAAAGTTACTATTGATAAAAAAGATATTACAAATAAAACTGTAATGAACATAAGAGAAGCTGGTATTGCACATATTCCAGAAGATCGTTATATGTGGGGAAGTGCACCAGAAGCTACTTTAGCTGAAAATGCCTTAATGGGATTTGAGGATACTAAAGAGTTTTCTAAAAGCGGAATATTAAATATTCAAAAAGTTACATCTCATGCAAAAGAATTAATTTCTAAATTCCTTGTTAAAGCAGATTCACCTTCGCAAAAAATAAAAGAACTATCGGGTGGAAATGCACAAAAACTTATTGTTGCAAGAGAGATGGCCATGGAGACGCCTCTTATTATTGCTTGTGAACCTACAAGAGGTATTGATATAGGAGCTATAGAGTTTATACATGATCAACTTGTTGCAAAGAGAAATAGCGGAGATAGTGTTTTATTAGTATCTTCTGAATTAAGTGAAATTATGGATTTAAGTGATAGAATTTATGTAATTTATGATGGTGAAATTGTTGGTGAATTTAAAAGAGGAAGCATTGATGAAAAGGCATTAGGTCTTTTAATGGTAGGAGGTAAAAATAATGAAAAGTAAAA
>ERZ1026874.1892-NODE-1892-length-10439-cov-5.476502_pt1 | contig 10439 bp, 9 predicted proteins | sample MGYA00380167_ERZ1026874 | MGnify/ENA primary metagenome ERZ1026874 (study PRJEB33269, sample SAMEA4719803) | human gut metagenome | biome: human-associated habitat; feature: organic feature; material: feces | place: Cameroon | collected 2013-10 ...
GGGTAGTGTAACGGCGGCAGGGTATTATGAGCTAACGCTGGGGTTCATTTTTCTGATAGAACGGTTCCTTTCCGGGTTCTGCCTGCTGCTGCTTCCGTTCTGGATGCTGCTGGTCGTGCTGTCCGGCGTATGGGAGGAGGGGCGACTGAGTGCGATGATGGAGCTGGTGGAAAAATCCTTGTCCTGGATTTTGAAGTTTTGCCTCGGAACGGTGACCGGTCTTGGCGTGCTGCAATCGATGGTGGCACCAGCGCTGGATGCCTGGAAGCGGACGGCTGCGCAAAAGGCGATTGCTGCAATTCCAGGTCTTGGTGATCTGGCAGAAGGCACGGCGCAGGTGCTTTTAGGTTCTGCGGTTCTGGTTAAAAACAGCCTCGGCATGTTCGTCGGAATTTTGCTCGCTGTCCTGCTCGTCGTCCCGCTTTTGAAAATCGCGGCATACGGTGTGGTGCTAAAGCTCGCCGGAGCGTTTGTCGGACTTGTGGCGGATAAACGCCTGACCGCCTGTATGACAAAAACGGCGGATGTGGTGTTTTCTTCGCTGAAGCTGGCGGGCACCGGCGCAGCATGCTTCTGGATACTGGCGGCGATTGTGAGCTGCCTTGCAGGAAGGCTATAGAAAGGAAGAGCATGGAAAATCTACTGCAGGTATTAAAAGAGGCAACCCTGTTTATTCTGACGGCGCAGCTGTTTCGTCATCTGCTTCCCGGCAAAAAATATCTTCCATATGAAAATGTGATTTTATCGATGGCAGTGCTTTCGATGCTGATTGTGCCGATCCTGTCCGTCGTAAACGCAGATCTTCCGGGAGAATTCGGGGAGAGGGTTGCTTTGCTGGAGACGGAAAATGAGATGTTTTCGCAGCATCTGGAGAAGCTGGAGGAACAGGAAACGGGATTGTTTCGTAATAATATGGCAGATTCGATTGAGGTGCGTGTGCAAAAGGAGGCGGAGGCGGCAGGCGTCAGAGTAAAAGGAGTGCGGCTGCTGGAGGATGGGACGGTTTTTATCAGCGTTTCCGGGCAAAAGCACGCAGAAGGTGGAGGTCAGGCATCCGGCGCGTCTACTCAGAGCAGGAAAGTAGTGGGAGATCAGGCATCCGGCGCGTCTGGTCAGAGCAGCGCAGAAGGGGCAGGGCAGGACTCCGGCATATCGGTCGAGCCGGTCAGACCGGTCGGGAGCACCAAAGCCCGGCAGGAACAGTTTGTCCTGGCGGACGGGGAAGCTTTAAAAGGCACTGCGCGGGAGGATTTAAAGGAGCGGTTTGCCGCTGTGATTGGAATCGGTCAGACCCAGCTGGAGGTGGTAGAAGTTGAATAAGCTGTTTTCCTGGTGTCGGAAAAAGATGACAAAAGAAAATATGATCGTATTGGCGCTGTCAGGCGTTCTTTTGATGGTGGTCGCGATTCCGACCGGAAAAGAAAAAAATAAGACGGACAAAAGCAAGTCCGTTCAATTGGACACCCAGACGGTTACAATGGATTCAGAAAGCAACAGTGCACAACAGGAAGCGATGGAAGAAAAGCTCGCTCAGTTTTTATCCCGGATGGAGGGTGCAGGCAGGGTGGAGGTACTGATCACCTACGCTTCCACAGAAGAACAGGTCATAGAAAAGGAGACGCCGTCTGTCACGAATTCGCAGACGAGTGAGAACGACGCAGGCGGCACGAGCCGGGTGATTTCCGAGTCCTCGCGTCAGGAAAACACGGTCTATCAGACCGGCAGGGACGGCAGTAAAACACCGTATGTGACCCATACGCTTTCTGCAAAGGTGGAGGGCGTGACGGTGCTTGCACAGGGTGGGGATTCCCCCGTTTTGAAGAAGAACATTACCGAAGTCATTGAGGCATTATTTGATATAGAGCCTCATAAAATAAAAGTAGCAAAGATGGCGGACACCCGGTAAGCCTGCTGTAATGCATACCGGAGGCGTGCCGGATCAAAACAAAGAGCAATGCGGAAGGGAGCAGGAATTGAAAAACATGTTCAAACGCAATCAGGTCATGATTACAGCGCTTGCTATTATGATAGCGGTGGCTGGGTATCTGAATTTTGCAGGGACAAAGGTTGGGGAAGAAGAGCTGGCGGACGTCGGGGCGTCTGCCGGTCAGGAATCGGACATGGAAGCACTGTTGGAGCTTTCAGATGAAGATGGAAAAGAGGACATCGCAAGCCTGGATTCGGATACGGAGGATGTGGCGGCGGAGAATTTTCTGAATGAAAATATGCAGACGATCAGCGATCAGGATGTTGCAGCACTGACGGATGACGCTGCAGATTCTGCGGAAGAAGCACTGGATGCCGAGGTGCAGGAGGGAGAGATTCCGGGCGAAGCGGTCTATACTAACTCCGGCTCTGTCAGCAGCCTTTCCGGGGCGCGGCTTTTAAAAGAACAGACGCGTGCCAAAAATAAAGAGACGCTTTTAGAGATCATCAATAACGCCAACATCGCAGAGAATCAGAAGCAGGAAGCGGTCGATGAGATGATCGCGCTGACGGATCTGACAGAGCGGGAGACGGCGGCGGAAATTTTGCTGGAGACAAGGGGCTATGCGGACGCTGTCGTGACGATCACGGATGAATCGGCAGACGTTGTAGTCGGCATGTCCGTGCTGTCGGACGCGCAGTGTGCGCAGATCGAGGACATCGTGGCGCGCAAGACCGGAATCGCCGCGCAGAATATCGTCATCAATCCACTCTCCCGGTAGAGAGGCGCAGAACGCGTTGTCCCAGGCAGAAAAAGCAGCGTTGTTACGGCTGTTTCGAATCCCCAAAAGAAATGCGTGCCAAACAGAAGAAAATATGATACACTGATTCTAATTGTGCAGATATGCGGCTGCCTGCATGGAAGAATGAAGGCGGCTGGTTTGGATTATGAAGACAGGAGGCATCCGGCAGACGGTCCGGATGTTTCCTGATAGAAAGACGAGGAGAAATACGTTGGGCAATCTGAAAGAAGAAATCAACAGAAGAAGAACATTTGCAATTATCTCTCACCCGGATGCCGGAAAGACTACTTTGACAGAGAAATTCCTGCTGTACGGCGGAGCGATCAACCTGGCGGGGTCCGTGAAAGGTAAGGCGACAGCCAGACACGCAGTTTCCGACTGGATGGAGATCGAAAAGCAGAGAGGTATTTCCGTAACCTCTTCCGTCCTGCAGTTTGAATACGATGGCTTTTGTATCAACATTCTGGATACGCCGGGACACCAGGACTTTTCAGAGGACACATACCGTACCCTGATGGCGGCGGATTCTGCAGTCATGGTCATCGACGCGAGCAAGGGCGTAGAGGCGCAGACCCGAAAGCTGTTCAAGGTCTGTGTTATGCGCAAGATCCCGATTTTTACCTTTATCAATAAGATGGATCGCGACGCGAACGATACGTTTGACCTGTTGGACGATATTGAAAAGGAGCTGGGAATTGCAACCTGTCCGATGAACTGGCCGATCGGTTCCGGCAAGAGCTTTAAGGGAGTCTACGACAGAGAAAAGCGCTGTGTGATCACCTATTCCGATACCGAAAAGGGAACCAAGGAAGGCGAAGCAACCGAGATTCCGCTTAGCGAGCTGGACAAGCTGACAGGCTTTGTCGGCGAGAACTTAAAGGAAAAGCTTCTGGAAGAAATCGAGCTTTTGGACGGTGCGAGTGCAGAATTTGATCTGGAGCAGGTACAGGCAGGCGAACTGACCCCTGTATTTTTCGGTTCCGCGCTGACCAACTTCGGCGTGGAGGACTTTTTACAGCACTTTTTACAGATGACGACGACGCCTCTGCCGCGCCGCGCGGACATCGGACTGATTGACCCTGTAGAGCATGACTTCAGCGCGTTCGTGTTCAAGATTCAGGCGAACATGAACAAAGCGCACCGTGACAGAATCGCATTTATGAGAATCTGTTCCGGCAAATTTGAGGCGGATATGGACGTCAAGCATGTCCAGAGCCAGAGAGTTATGAGACTTTCCCAGCCGCAGCAGATCATGGCAAACGACCGAAAAATCTTGTCGGAAGCCTATGCCGGAGATATCATCGGCGTATTCGATCCGGGCATTTTCTCCATCGGCGATACGCTCTGTATGCCGAAAGAGCAGTTCGCATATGAAGGGATCCCGACCTTCGCGCCGGAGCATTTTGCAAGAGTACGACAGGTCGATACCATGAAGCGGAAGCAGTTCGTCAAGGGCATTACACAGATCGCGCAGGAGGGCGCAATCCAGATCTTCCAGGAGTTCAATACCGGTATGGAAGAGATCATCGTCGGCGTTGTCGGCGTCCTGCAGTTTGATGTTTTAAAATTCCGTCTGGAAAGCGAATATAATGTTGAAATTCGTCTTGAGCCGCTTCCTTATGAGCATATCCGCTGGATTGCAAATAAAGAAGAGGTTGATTTGACGAAGTTAGTCGGCACCTCCGATATGAAGAAGATCAAGGATATGAAGGGCAATCCGCTGCTCCTGTTTGTCAATTCCTGGAGCGTCGGCATGGTGCTTGACAGAAATAAGGGACTGGAACTTTCCGAATTCGGGAAAAACTAAACAGACCGGGAGATGCCTATGGAAAAAATCCTTGCAGGCGGAGCAAATACGGATGGAAAAGAAATCGCTGCCTTTGAACAGAAAGCTTCTTTTAAAATTCGCGTTGTACGAAACGCCTACAGGTTCTGCAGTGTCATATTCACAGCTCTGCTGCTGTGCCTTGCAGGCTGCGACAACGAATGGGATGCGTCCAAAGACTTGACGATTGGACAAGACTGGCTTGAGGAAGCAGAAACGGATACGGCAGATCGACTGGAATCAGACCTGTTCCGGGAAGACGAAGGCAGCGAACCGCAGTCCGGCTGGACGAACACTGCCGACGGCGCTCCGCTTGGCGAAAAGGACCTGTCGGCACAGTCCGATACAGCCTTTTCCTACGGGTATTCGCAGCTGTCAGGAGATGAGCAGCAGCTGTACCGGGAGATTTTAAACAGTCTTTTAAGCTGTCAGGAGGAAACGGAGCTTTCCGTAAAAGATCCGGAAATGGTAGAGCATGTGTTCCAGTATGTGATGGCGGATCACCCGGAAATTTTTTATGCGGACGGCTATGAGGTGACGACTTATCGGCTTGGAACAGAACTTCGCAGGATCACGTTTACCGGAACCTGGACGCTGGAATCAGACGAAATTCTTTCGCGCCGGGCACAGCTGGAAGCGGCTGCAGCGCTCTGGCTGGAAGGATTGCCGGATGGGACGGACGATTTTGAAAAGGTGAAATATATTTACGATGAACTGATTTTGCGCACGGAATACGAGCAGGGCAGCGCGGACAGCCAAAATATCTGCTCCGTTTTGTTAAACCAGCGTTCGGTCTGCCAGGGCTATGCCAAGACATTTCAGTATCTGTGCCAGCTTGCAGGGATTCCTGCGATGCTCGTTACCGGAGAAGTGAACGGGGAAGGACATGCCTGGAATATCGTTTTCCTCGACGGGGACTGGTATTACATCGATCCGACCTGGGGAGACGCTTCCTATCAGAGAGAAGAAGGGGAAGAAACGCCAGCGCTGACGGAAACGGTCAACTACGATTATTTTTGCGTGACGACACAGGAGATCGAACGGACGCATTCTATGGATGATAACCAGCTGCTTCCGGTCTGCAGTGCGGTGCAGGATCAGTATTACCGCCATGAGGGACTGTATCTGCAGAGTGCGGACAAAGAAAAAATCGACGAAATCTTTGCACGCGCAGCGCAAAAGGGCGAACCGATGGTCTGTTTTCAGTGTGCGGACGATACCGTTTATCAGGAAGTGTACCGGCTGTTAATTGAGGAACAGGGGATCTTTGCATATCTGCCGGAGTCGGAAACAACGGCAGCGTACCTTGATTCCGACAGAGAAAGGACGTTTTATTTCTGGTTTACAGGTGTCTCGTGACGGATGCCGGACATATTTCGTGCCTGTACAGGAAACGAAGTCTAGCCAAACCAGAAGGATTTTGTTATAATGAGATGTGAGAGTAAAGGAGGCGCCATTATGGGAAAAGAAACCGTTAAAAATACCTATGTACTGCAGGAGGATGAAAACATCGGCACTGTTCAGATTGCTGATGAAGTTGTTGCAATTATCGCATCTTTGGCCGCTACGGAAGTAGAAGGTGTTTCTTCCATGGCAGGCAATATTACCAACGAGCTGATGAGCAAGGTTGGCGTAAAAGGTCTGACAAAGGGCGTAAAGGTAGAAGTGTTCAACCATCAGGTAAGAGCTGAGCTGGCTGTACTGATGGAGTACGGATACAACATCCCTGCTACCAGCCAGAAGGTACAGGAACGTGTTAAGAATGCGATTGAAAATATGACTGGTCTGACTGTAACGGATGTCAATATCCGTATCGCAGGCGTGAATATGAGTGCCGGCAAACACTGATACAGAAAGCCGGATGGGAGAACAGATGAACAGAAGAGAGCTGAGAGAACAGATTTTTATGCTGCTGTTTCGGGTAGAGTTTAATCAGAAGGACGATATGCCGGAGCAGTGTACCCTTTTCCTGGAAGATGGAGATACCGAGATTTCCGAAAAGGATGCTGCCTATATCCGTTCCAAATATGAAAAAATTGCAGAGAAACTGCCGGAGATTGATAAGCTGATCAATGAAACGGCGATAGGCTGGGATACCCAGCGTATGGGAAAGGTGGAACTGACGATCATCCGCCTTGCGGTTTATGAGATTCGGTTTGACGAGACGGTTCCGACCGGCGTCGCAATCAACGAAGCAGTAGAGCTTGCAAAGAAATTCGGACAGGAAGGTTCCTCCGGATTTGTAAACGGTATTCTGGCGAAATTCGCATGAAAAATGTCTATACAGTAGCCCAGGTAAACGGATATATCAAAAATATGTTTACCCAGGATTTTTTACTCCAGTCCATTCTGGTCAAAGGCGAAGTGAGCAATTGTAAATACCATTCTTCAGGGCATATTTATTTTACCCTGAAGGATGGAAAGGGCGCAATTGCCTGTGTTATGTTTGCCGGCAACCGGAGCGGACTGAAATTTCATATGCAGGAAGGACAGCAGGTTGTCGTCGGAGGGACGATCGACGTGTTTGAACGGGACGGCAGATATCAGCTGTACGCAAAGTCGATTACGCTTGATGGGGCAGGACAGCTGTATGAGCGTTTTGAACAGCTCAAGCGGGAGCTGGCGGAGCAGGGGTTGTTTGCACCGGAATATAAACAGCCGATTCCTTGTTTTATCCGGACGCTCGGTGTTGTGACTGCACCGACTGGAGCTGCAGTGCGCGATATTATCAATATTGCGACGCGACGCAATCCATATGTGCAGATTATCCTGTATCCTGCGATTGTGCAGGGAGAGCAGGCGCCTGCGAGCATTGTCAACGGAATACGGGCGCTGGAACGCTGCAAGGTCGATGTGATGATTGTCGGGCGTGGCGGCGGCTCCATTGAAGACCTCTGGGCATTTAATGAAGAGATTGTCGCACAGGCGATTTTTGACTGCAGCGTTCCGATTATTTCCGCAGTTGGTCATGAAACGGATACGACAATCGCCGATTTTGTTGCAGATCTGCGTGCGCCGACGCCGTCTGCAGGTGCAGAGCTTGCAGTTTACGATTATTCGCTGATGCAGACGCAGCTGGATGAGCTTGCACTGCGCTATACCAGACGGATGAAACAGCAGATCGCATCTGCGAGGATGCGCCTGTCGAACGACCAGATCCGCCTTTCTCATTTAAGCCCGGCAGGACAGATCCGGGAGAAGCGAAGCTATCTGGTTTCCCTGGAAGAAAAGCTGGAACGGCAGATGCAGGAAAAGCTTCGGGAACGCAGGTATCAGGTATCCTTATATGCGGAGAAATTAAAAGGCCTGTCGCCACTGGAAAAGCTCAGTCAGGGATTTTCCCATGTGGCGGACGCAGAAGGACGGACGGTAACCGACGTCAATCGGATACAGGTCGGAGAGCTGGTGACGATCCATGTCAAAAACGGACGGATTGTTGCACAGGTGAAGGAGAAGGAAGAATGGAAACAGCCGAAAAAGAGCTGACGCTGGAAGAAGCATTCTTACGTCTGGAAGAGGTGACAAGGGCGCTGGAGGATGAAAATATCTCTCTGGAGGAGTCCTTTACCGTATACCAGAAGGGAATGGAGCTTTTGAAATACTGTAATGAAAGCATTGATAAAGTGGAGAAAAAGGTTCTCGTCTTAAACGGGGAGGGAAAACTGGATGAATTTTAAAGAAACGCTCGCGGAGAAAACAGTTCATGCAGAAGACGTTTTAACAAAATATCTGCCGGAAGAAAAAGGCTATCAGAAAAAAGTCATCGAGTCGATGAATTATAGCGTCCTGGCGGGTGGAAAACGTCTGCGCCCGATTCTGATGGAAGAGAGCTTCCGGTTGTTTGGCGGGAACTCTGCAATTGTGGAGCCTTTTATGGCAGCGTTGGAAATGATTCACAACTATTCCCTGGTACACGACGACCTGCCTGCGATGGATAATGACGAATACCGCCGGGGACGCAAGACAACCTGGAATGTGTATGGCGAGGGCATGGCGGTGCTGGCCGGGGATGCGCTGTTAAACAAAGCGTTCGAGACGGCAGCAGAAGCGTTTTCCATGATCGGGGAAGCAGCAGACATCGCAGCCCGGTACGCTGCTGTCGCAAAGGCACTGCAGATTCTCGCCAACAAAGCGGGCATCTATGGTATGATCGGCGGACAGTGCGCGGACATCTGCGCAGAAGAGCTGCCGGCAGATCAGGTGACGAAAGAGCTGCTCTGGTACATCCACAAAAATAAAACGGCAGCGCTGATTGAAGCGGCGCTGATGATCGGAGCCGTTCTGGCAGGAGCGTCGGACGAGGAGGTAAAAAAGCTGGAACAGGCGGCGGAAAATATCGGCATCGCATTCCAGATTCAGGACGATATTTTAGACGTGACCAGTTCTCTGGAAGTGCTCGGCAAACCGGTCGGAAGTGATGAAAAGAATCATAAGGTAACCTATGTGCGGTTAAACGGATTGGAACAGTCGAAAAAAGATGTGGAAGCGCTGTCGGAAGAAGCATTGACGATTCTTTCTTCCTTTGACCGGAGAAATGAATTTCTGGAAGATCTGGTTCGCGCACTGATTACAAGAGAAAAATAAAGAGGGGGCTGCTCATGCTTCTGGAACAGATACAGCAGGCAAATGATATCAAAAAAATAAATCCAAAGGATTATCCGCTTCTTGCAGAGGAAATTCGTCAGTTCCTGATTGAGAAGATCAGTGTAACTGGCGGGCATCTCGGCTCGAATCTTGGAGCTGTTGAGCTGACGATGGCGATGCATATCGCGCTGAATCTGCCGGAAGATAAGATCGTATGGGATGTCGGGCATCAGTCCTACACCCATAAGCTGCTGACAGGCAGACGCGAGGGCTTCGACCATTTGCGCAAATACGGCGGAATGAGTGGATTTCCGAAACGCAAAGAGAGCGACTGCGACAGCTTTGATACGGGACATTCCTCCACTTCGATTTCTGCCGGGCTGGGGCTTGTGCGCGCAAGAGATATTCAGGGCAAAACCAATACCGTTGTTTCCGTGATCGGAGACGGTGCGCTGACAGGTGGAATGGCATACGAAGCGCTGAACAATGCGGCGAGGATGGAGACGAACTTTATCATTATTTTAAATGATAACAACATGTCTATTTCCGAAAATGTGGGCGGTGTTTCAAAATATCTGAACAACATCCGTACTTCGAACGCCTATTTGGACATCAAGGACAACATTTACGACGCACTGCGCAACACGCGTTATGGAGACGGCGTTGTGACCGGTGTGCGCCGCGCCAAAAACAGCTTAAAACAGCTGGTGATTCCGGGTATGTGGTTTGAGGATATGGGGATCACCTATTTAGGACCTGTGGATGGACACGATGTCAATGGACTGGTTCGGGTCATCCGCGAGGCGAAGCGGCGCAAAAACTGCGTCCTGATCCATGTTCTGACCCAGAAGGGCAAGGGCTATGCTCCGGCAGAGAAGCATCCGGCGAGATTCCATGGGGCAGAGCCCTTCGATGTGGCAACCGGTGTCCCGGTAAAGAAAAAGACAAAAGCCAACTATACGGATATTTTTTCTACTGTCATGGTAAAGCTTGCGGCGCGCCATCCCGATGTGGTGGCGATTACGGCGGCGATGCCGGACGGAACTGGATTAAAGCGTTTCCGTAAGGCATATCCAGAACGTTTTTTTGACGTCGGCATTGCGGAAGAGCATGCGGTGACCTTTGCGGCAGGTCTGGCGGTTGGCGGACTGCATCCGGTTGTGGCGATTTATTCTTCGTTTTTGCAGCGTGCCTACGACCAGATTTTACATGATGTCTGTCTGCAGAATGTTCCGGTAATTTTTGCGATTGACCGGGCGGGGCTGGTCGGAAGCGACGGTGAGACCCATCAGGGCATTTTT
>ERZ1026874.1898-NODE-1898-length-10397-cov-8.262715_pt1 | contig 10397 bp, 9 predicted proteins | sample MGYA00380167_ERZ1026874 | MGnify/ENA primary metagenome ERZ1026874 (study PRJEB33269, sample SAMEA4719803) | human gut metagenome | biome: human-associated habitat; feature: organic feature; material: feces | place: Cameroon | collected 2013-10 ...
CAGCGTCAGATGTGTATAAGAGACAGATATAAGCCGAGTTGGCGACGGTGTAGAAGTTCTTGCTCAAGTTGACGGAAAAACAGTAGCGGCAAGGCAGGGGAAACAGTTGGTAACTGCTTTTCACCCTGAATTAAATAATGATTTAACCGTACATAATTATTTTATAAAAATGATTAACGGAGAAATATAATGTATTTATAAGGGAGTAGAAAATAAATGGCTGACATACTTTATGTTTATAAAACATCAATTTATGCTAATCTGACTAACAAATGTCCATGCAGATGTACTTTTTGCATACGCAACAATACCGATGCAATAGGCAATGCAGATACACTTTGGCATAAGCATGATCCGAGTATTGAAGAAATCAAAAAAGCTGTAGATGATTTTGATTTTACAGGCTTTAAAGAACTTGTGTTCTGCGGCTACGGCGAGCCTACCAATGCTCTCGATAATCTTATTGCTACTGCGCAGTATATCAGAGAAAAGCACCCGGATATTAAGCTAAGACTTAATACAAACGGTCTTGGTGATGTTATAAACAAAAAGCCTGTTGCAGAGCTTTTGTCAAAATACATTGACTCGGTATCAATCAGCCTTAACACCTGTTCGTCAGAGAAATATGACGAGGTGTGCAGACCTGTATTTAATAATGCATACGAATCTATGCTTAAATTTGCGGCAGACGCAAAAAAATACTTTGGTCACACTCAGTTCTCTATTGTAGATACCATTCCGAAAGAGGATATAGAGGCTTGTCAGAAAATTGCTGACGATATGGGCATTCACCTTAGAATAAGAAAATATTCCGCATGATAAATTACCGCTCAACAGATTGATTTTCTGTTGAGCGGTTTTGGTTTGCTGAAAAGTATTAGAGCTTTTAGATAAGCTGCAAAGTTTATGTTTTTGAAAAAGCTGGTAATCAAGTAACGTAAACTATTTTAAGTGCAAGTATCCATCAATAAATGCATTCGGAAAAACAAATTGCTTTTCGCCTTCTTTAAATTTTATGCGAATATATTTTTTCTTCGTTTTATCTATCCATACAACAGTGCCGTCACCAAATATATTGTGATAGACAACTGTATTGACTTTAACACTTGAAATGATTTTCTTTAATAATTTTTCGGTATCCTCTTGCACTTGGCTTTGCTTATTTATATTTGAATCTAACTTTTTATCAGACTTTAATTTTTTCGGAACATCTTTTGCTTTTTTATCTATGTCTATGTGAACGGCAGGGGTTATGGCATCTGTCCAATCAGTAACTGTTGCTTGTTGCTTTGAGTATAGCTCCTCATATTCTTCTCTGCGCAGTACCGTATCCCAACCACCGACAGCCTCGCCCTCGTGTTTGTCGATACCTGTATAGTTAAGACTTGAATTTTCGTATTTGCGGAAACCAAAAATACCTTGATTCATTTTTTCCGGATCAAACAAGCCAATAGAGCATAAAACATCAAAGTCTTTAACAGACAATCCCGTTACTTTTTTGAAAAGTTCCGGTTCAATTTGAGTTATAACATCTTTGATTGTTTGCTCTCTGTAATCGGTCAAATACATAAAAGCAGGAATACGGGCAGCAAGTTTAAGCAAATTTTCTTGAACCTGTTTACGCAATGATTTTGCCTTTTTCTCGTCTTCGGTCAGTTCTTTTTTTTCTTGCTTTGTTAGATTATCACCTTTTTCTTTTTTTAGCTTTTTAACTTTTTCAGAGCGGTTGATAATCGTTTGTATTTCGGAGTTAAGAGAGCGAAATCCTTCGATATTCATTAAAGCGTTCAATGCGTCTTGGTTATTTTGCAGCTTTTTAAGTGTATCGTTGTCAACATGAACAAGAAGTGCGGTTTGCCAACGCTTTGCAAGTAGTGTTGCGGATGTTCCGGCATATGTAATATCCAAAATATCCTGCGCATTTATTTGATTCATAGATGAACCGTCAAAGGCTAATACAGGAAGAAAATTGATAAATTCCGATACTTTTTGTTCCGGACTTGTATCGTCTACTTTTAGTCGGCATGAATAGTCCGAAATTTGTCGTAATGCTCGTTCTAAAGCAAAGTCAAATACATAGCACTCTTGCTTTACAATTTCACGATTACCATGTTCATCTTTTATTTCCCAAGGTGATTGAACACGAAATGCTGTTTGAAAATATGTTTCGGGAGATTTCAAGTTGCGTAGCATAAATACGCCTGCCCATGGTCTTACAGTAACACCTGTTGTTAGTTTACCGCAAGATAAAGTAATAGTTTTTGTCTTGAGCGGATCGTCCATAGCGTTTTGAACAGGTGATAAAGCCTCAATACCTATTCCTGCTTTAGTTCCTGCACAAACAATGATTTTGTAATCGTTAAAAAAATTGTTCTGCTTTTTCCTCAATAGATTATACATTGCATAGCAACTTGCAACGTTAAGTAAAAACCAAAGTGTATGTGATAAAACATTTAAGAGAGTTGTGTCTGAAAAGGGCATTGGTGGTCGCTCTGCACCGAGTTTTAAGCCGTCAACAGGCATATAGTTTCCTTGAATCATTTTAAGCCAATTTTGAACATAATCCTCATATACAAATTTTGCAGTTTCGGGTTTGTTTTTATCCTCACATTCGGCACGGAAAAATTCGTTGATGTCAAACTCATCATACCCCTCATTTGTTGCTACATTCGTTATCGAATCGGGCACCTTGTATGTTAGCATAACCATTTTAGGCAGTGCCGCATAGGGATTTTTGTTTGGGTCACCCTTCCAATTTTCTTTAGCTGACTGTTCATCAGAATATGTCCAGTTGAAAATTTGGTCTTCCAAAAATTCACCCGAATTAAGCGCTCTGAAAGGTGTTCCCGATAGATAAAGATAATGATAAGCAGATATAGGCAAAAACGATTCGTTGATCGCATTTCCTGCCTCTTCCTTTTGATATTTTTCTATATCAAAATCATTATTTTCTTCGTCAAACCTTTCAAAAAGGTTTTTTGCATTTTCACGCCAAGCGCCAAAATGGTATTCATCAAATACAACTAAATCCCAATTTGTTGAATGTATAAATTCATTTTTTGTTTTTATTCCGCCTGCGTTATTTGTACCGAGCAAATCTTGGAACGAACCGAATACCACAATAGGCTTTGTTTTGTCGCAAGCATCATATTGTTCGTCAAGCTGTTTTGCATCAAACTTTGCCTCTTTGTTTGAAACAAACTGCCAACCTGCAAAATCAATATGGTGAGATAAATCCTCTTGCCAAGCTGACTCAACCGCAGGTTTAAAGGTTAAAATCAGAATTTTTTTAAAATTCATAGCTTTGGCAAGCTGATATGTGGCAAAGGTTTTGCCAAATCGCATTTTTGCATTCCACAAAAATTTAGGTGGGCGAGAGGGATCTTCTTTTTTAGCCTGCACATAATAGTCCATTGCCATCTGAACAGCTGTTTGCTGTTCCTGGCGCATAGTAAAATTCCATGTGCGCTGACCTTCAAAACGAATGCCTGTACGCATTTCTTCAATTGCATTTTGTGCATCTTTTTCATTGCAGTAAAACCATTCGTTGTGATCTTTACCCTCGTTTAATTGTCTAAAACCTTTGTGCCTTAGCAATCGGTGAATGTCTTTATCCGTAAAGCAAGTACCGTCTGAGCGCATGGCAGATTCTTTGAACAAAATTTTAAACGGAATTGCGGCAGTGTGCAGTTGTTCTTTAATTCTTGTTTCTGTATTCTCACGGTCGGTATAGCCTATTTTTATGTAGCCTTTGTGGTCGGCAACGGTAGGCAAGGCGTAGCCGTAAATTGTAGGCACAACTGCAGGACGGTTGTGCAAAATGTCAGATAAACTTATATTTCCTGCCATTAGTTGTCACCTCCGTATGGGCGAATCATTGACTCAATAAATGATATTTCTTCTTTAGTTAAACTGTATTTTTTATAAAGTGCGTTATCTGTCCACTCTTTTGAGAAATCCTGTTGTGGAACAAAGCAAAACTTATCTTTAGTAAGATTGATTGAAGATACAGCTTGAAGAACTAAAAATCTTGCAAATTTTGTTTTTAAATAGTTGATTAAGTTTCTGCATTCTTTTAAATTATTAACGCCTCCGATTAAAAAGTAAGAAAATGTGCATACTTCTTTTGGTTGAAGTACTTTCATCGTGGACAATACCTTGAATTTTCCTTCTTTATCTGGCTCACCTGCGTGTTCTGCTGTTGTCTTACTTATCATAACTTTATATTTATTAAAATAAACATTATTTTTAAATTTTTCGTTTTCGCTTATATAGCCAACTCCTTTACTTGAATAGAGTGATATAGCACCTTTGAATGGCTTATCTAAACCTCTTTCTGATGAGGGGATACCAAATGGACTTAAGGAACTACAAATTGATGAAACCATATCCTCACCACGGTTTCTTATTTTGTCTATAATATCAATTGCCTCATTGTATCTAACAAAAATATCGTATTCATTTAATTTCCTTATTAGCTTTGTTTCTTTTCCATTATGATTGTTTATCACTTCACATGGACCATTGTATGCTCTATCCCACAAGTAATAACAAACGCCTCCACCAATGCTTGATTCTGGGAAACAGTCTTTTGCGTTACTAAAATCAACCAATCTCTTGATGTGTGGATCATTCAGCATTTCTTTTCTAAAATTATCTAATGATATTCCGCCTGCAAACCATCTTGAAGGTATTATCATCAATTGATACCTTGGATTAAGTTGTTTTGCTGATGCTACAAATTTATCATAAACTGGCATAGCCTGTGCGGAACCACCACCAGTATTCATCTGATACGGTGGATTAGATATAATAACATCAAATTTCATTTTGAAAATCTCCTCGGGGTTGTTTGTATGAATCCATTCATAAGCGTAGGTTTCAAGGTTTTCGCCTCTGTCCCACTGTTCTTTGCTTGCACCGCAAAAAACGCATTTTTCGTTTTTGCCCCAAGTGTGATTAATTCTTCTGAATCTGATATTGCCCTCCGGACTATCAAATTCCGTAATTGAATACGGTCCGTTCGGATATTTTGAGCAATAGAGGCTGCGGCGTGACAGCAGACTTGTGAGTTCCGTTATTGCAATGCCGTAAAGTTGTTTGTGAAAAATATGGTCGATACGCTCTTGCAAATTTGGTATTTTATCTTCAAGTCCTACAAGTAATCGCTTTGCAATTTCACGCAAAAAAACGCCCGTTTTACAAGCGGGGTCTAAAAATGTAGTGTTTGGATTTTGAAATAATTCCTGCGGCAAAAGGTCAAGCATTTGATTTACAACATCCGGCGGAGTGAAAACCTCATCATTTGACAAATTGGCAAGGCAAGAGAGCACATCGGGCGTGTGTTGGGTTTTGTTTTTATAAATCTTATCAAAAAAGCTTTCAGCCATTTTCCCATATCCTCCTGTAATTTATCGGCGGATATTCGCACATCGGTTCCGCCATATATTCCCCCGTAACAGGGTTTTGCGATAAATATTGACTTATGTCATCATCTGAATCAAAAAGTGATTTTTGATTATTTGGCTTTTCGCCTACTTTGAGCATGACATCAAGGCGAAAATCACGCCTTTTTAGTTTTGTGTACTGCACTAAACTCCATTCGGGAAAAACAATGGGAACGGCTGTATCCTCTTGGTTTTCGTCAACACACATAAGAGTAAGTGCATTACCGCATAAAATATTTTTGCTGAGTATGTATTCAACTGATTTTCGTGTATCATCATTGCATTGTTTTTTGCAAACGGATTTATATTCTTTATTCCAAATTCCGTATAATCGTTTTCGACACTCTTCGGTATTGTCTTGCATAATGTCAATGCCGTATACGCTTGATACGGCAAGAACGGAATATCGGTCATAATCATAAGAATTACTTTTATATAACTTTTTTACTGTTGCTAATTTTCTTGTAAGAATTTCGGCAAGAAAATTTCCGTTGCCACATGCAGGCTCTAAAAATCGACTGTCAATTCTGTCACATTCCTGTGCAACCAAGTCGCACATTGCTTTTACTTCTCGTTCATTGGTAAAAACTTCGCCATACTCTGCAACTCTTTGCTTGGACTTAACTTGTTTTGCCAATCTTTTATCACCTCGTTTTGTAAATTCCACAACATAATCAGCATTATGTTGTACTGCGGAAAAACAAAAAGCACTCACCAATGATTTGTGAGTGCTAAAAACTAAAAATGAGCATAAAAAAGCAAGCCTTGTCATAATCAATCTTGAAAAGGCTTATTTGCTTTGTATTAAAAAGTGACAATTTGGATATTTTTATCTTTTATGTATCTGTATCTGTTGTAAAATTGATTAAAATATGATATACTAAACTTATAATTATATCAATTTACAACATAATGCTGATTATGTTGTAATCGCCATTTTGGATAGCTCTTTTTATTTTTTATAAACTAAATAATCAAATGCATTTTTTCCATACGGCGGCGATGTTCTGTGCCTGTGGAAATAATATAAATTCGTGTTGTGTTTATACTGCTGTGACCGAGTATATCCGCAAGTTTTGCAATATCCCTTTCAATAGCATAGAATACGCGAGCAAACAAGTGACGCAGATTATGCGGAAATACCTTTTTCGGGTTTACATTTGCCTCTTTACATAAGTTTTTCATCTCACGCCATATATTTGTGCGGTTTATGGGTTTGCCTGTTCGTGTTATAAAAATCATACCGCCTTTAATGTTCTGCTTTGCCGCATAGCAAAGCAGTTTTTTCTTTAAGTCTTTTACGATAAATACCGAGCGTGTTTTGCCCTTGAGCGATACAATCGCCTCGCTTTGTTTTACAGCCTCAACGGTTATAAATTGCAATTCGCTTACTCGAATACCTGTTCCGCATATGGTTTGCAAAATTAAATTTAATCGTTCGTTATGTTTGCGATTTGCCGCTGTGCAAAGCCTTGTGTATTCCGCTTTTGTGAGTTCTTTTTCTTCAGAACAGAATACCTGTTGCTGTAATTTTAAGGCTTTAATTTTTAAATCAAGCCAATCCAAAAAATCAAATAGGCAGTTTATGCTTGCAAGCATTGAGTTTACACTCCGTACGGCATAATTTTCCTTTAAATGTTCTTTGTATGCAATAACTGTTTCTTTTGTTATTTCGTTTTTGCTGACAAAAGTCAAAAAAGCTTTTGCGTCTCGCAAATATTTTTCTATCGTTGCCTTGCTTTTTTCTTGTAAAATTAAATGCTTTTTAAAATTGCAGAGATTTTCTGCTGTTAAAAACCGGCTTTCCATCGTTGTTACCTCCGAGTAAATGTTAAATTTATTTTACCCGAAAAGTACGAAAAAAAGCGGTACTATTAATTTTGGCAAATAAAAAACACCCTGCAATATGGCAGAGTGTTTTGGTTTGTTTTAGATTTTGATAATTCCGCACTGGGTGAGGATTGATGTTACGAGAATAATTATGAGGCAAACAGGAGCAACATATTTAATCATAACATTGAACAAGCCTTTTCTTTTAAAGGGTTCACCGTTGCGTGTAACTTCGTCTGTAATAGTCTTTGGCTTGGTAACCCAGCCTATGAGGATACAGGTGAAGAATGCTACTATCGGCATAAGAATACTGTTGCTGAAGAAGTCGAAGAATGAAAGAATATCCATTCCGAAAATCTTAAAGTCGGACCAAATTCCGTTGCCGAGTGATGACGGAATACCCATCAATAAGCAAAGACCGATTACTACGATACAGCCGACCCATCTCTTTACATGGAACTTATCCATAAGCGAGGATACGATAGCCTCCATAATTGAAATGGCACTTGTGATTGCCGCAAAAAATACGAGGATAAAGAACAGCAGGGCAACTATGTCGCCGCCGGGCATCTGATTAAATACCTTTGGAAGTGTCATAAACATAAGTCCGGGGCCGCTGTTTGCAAGACCTGCTTCGCCGCTGAATACATAAACAGCAGGAATAATCATAAGACCTGCGAGGAGAGCAACGGCTGAGTCGAAAATTTCAATCTGATTTACGGATTTTGTAAGGTTAATTTCATTCTTTGTGTACGAACCGTAGGTAACCATAATACCCATTGCAAGGCTCATAGAGTAGAAAAGCTGTCCCAAAGCACCTGCAACCGTCATTATGGAGAATTTGCTGAAATCCGGTACAAGGTAGTAGGCAACGCCGTCAAGCGCACCCGGAAGTGTCAGTGCGTAAACCGAAATTCCGATTGTAAGAATAATGAGCATAGGCATAAGGAATTTACTGATTTTTTCAATGCCGTTTTTAACACCGAGCAAAATTACGCATACGCTTATTCCCATAAATATAAGAAAGAATATAAGCGGTGACCACGGATTACTGATAAAGTCGGAAAAATAATTATCTCCTGCCGCTTGTGTAACAAGACCTTGTGCATATACTGTAACATATTTTGTTACCCAACCGCCGATTACACAGTAGTAAGGGCAGATTATGATAGGAACTATAACTGCAAGTACGCCCAAAAAGCCGAATTTGCTGTTGAGCTTTTTATAGGCAAGTACAGGGCTTAACTTTGTTTTTCTTCCGATAGCAATTTCAGCGGTAAGCATTGCAAAACCGAAGGTTACGGCTAATATAAGGTAAACCAAAATAAAAATACCGCCGCCGTACTGTGCGGCAAGATATGGGAATCGCCAGATGTTTCCGAGGCCTACTGCACTGCCTGCCGCAGCAAATACAAATCCCAGGCCACCGGAAAAGTTACTTCTTTTCTTTTCCATAATAATATATCCCTCGTTTAAGAAATTTTTAATTGATTATACCATAATTTTATAAATAAAACAATACATAATGAATATTAATTTTTTTAAAAGCAAATATCAAAAAATCGACAGACAAAGACTATAATAAATCTGTTGTCTGTCGGTTAAAGTCAGCTGTTTAATTTTTGTTTGTAATTTTTATATCGTACAATAAAGTATATAATACACTCTATGCATACAAAAACAGTAAATATAATTGAAAGATCTGCAATTATAACGAATGCGACAATTGCAAATACTGCTCCATAGTTTTTAACTGATTCTTTTACCATTGTAATTTGGTTTTGTACCCATATCCATATAAAAATACTGCTTAGTATATTTGATAAAGTCAGACCGGCTATACAAATACAAAAGTTTTTATATTCCTTTATCAACACTCCGAAAATAATTGGTATGATAATTTGAACAAACCACATTATTATTGTAAAATATCCGCCTGTATTAATAGGAATATATATGCTGAAAATTGATAATGAAAGTATAATACATATGATGAGTTTTATTTTGTTATCTTTAATTATTTCCTTATCCATTGTTTTAATTATTCCTTTATTTCCGTAAAAGGTATGTCATGCTCGGTTGCATATTGTTCTGCATAACTACCCTTTATTCCATAGATTGTGAGTTTGTCACAACCGTCAAAAGCGGTGTCATCTATTTCTACACAATTGTTATAAATTACGATTTTTTCTAAAGACTCGCATCCTTCAAATGCATATGAAGAAATTTTTTCAATACTTTTGGGCAAAGAAATCTCTCCCAATGCTGTACAATGCGAAAACATACCCATAGAAATTGTTTTTAGTCCCTCACCAAACTTTACATCAGTTAAGTAAGCACAGCTTGACAATGCAAATTGCCCAACATTGCAAAGCGTATTTGGAAACTCAATACATTGAATTGAAGACCAATTAAAAACCTGTGAATCTATCATTTCCAATTTTGATGGCAATACGACCGTTTTGATACTTTCATTATTCTCAAACATTCCTCTTGTTGTTTCTCCGTAAATAAAAGTATAATGATACCTGCCTATCCCTATAACAGGATATCCGTCTATTTCATCAGGTAGATTAATAATCTCATCATCTTTATTAACCGTTTTTTTAATAAGTACCGCTTTTCCATCTTTTAATGTATAATTATATCCGCTTGTTATATAATATTCAAAACCTTGTTTTGTTGTTTCTTTTCTCGTACAGCCACAAAGTAGTAACAGAAAGGATATCTGAATACATATAAGGGCATAAAATATTTTTCTCATAATGTCTCACCTTAGGTCAAATAAAATTTATCCGTTGTACAGCTATTTACTAGTTTGTAGGCTAATATATTGTATCTAATTCTTCAAAAGGTATATTGTGTTCATTTGCATATTGTTCTGCATATGAGCCTTTTATTCCATAGATTGTGAGCTTATCACAGCCTTCAAAGGCATTATCAGCAATATACTCAATTTTATCATAGATAGTAATTTTCTCCAACAAAGTGCAATTTTCAAAAGCTCTCGAATAAATATGTGAAATATTTCTGGACAAAAACAATTGTTTTAAGGATGTACAATCACTAAATGTATAATCTGTCTCTTATACACATCTGACGCTGCCGACGATCTACTCT
>ERZ1026874.1900-NODE-1900-length-10382-cov-6.983635_pt1 | contig 10382 bp, 9 predicted proteins | sample MGYA00380167_ERZ1026874 | MGnify/ENA primary metagenome ERZ1026874 (study PRJEB33269, sample SAMEA4719803) | human gut metagenome | biome: human-associated habitat; feature: organic feature; material: feces | place: Cameroon | collected 2013-10 ...
ACCAGTGAAATCAGACAACGGTTTGGTTTACTCGTGACATTTCCCAGTTTTTTCCCTTGACACGATGGAAAAAGTCGATATAATAAATTGAAAATGATTTTTAATTTCAAAATGAGCCGGTTGAGGTTCATAGGGAGAGAAGAATAAAATTTTTCAATCGCGGGATTTGTGTCTGCGCGCACTTGACACAAACCCGGAATGCACAAAACGCGTGCGCAGAAATGGGAGAGAAATGGCAGAACGTGTCAGATACAGAACGAAGCAACAGGAACTGATCCGGGATTGTCTGGAAAAACACAGCGACCGGTTTGTGACAGCGGAACAGTGTATGGACTGTCTCAAAGCCGAAGGAATTCACGTCGGACAGACGACGGTTTATCGGGCTCTCGACCGTCTCACAGAGGAGAACGCCGTGATCAAAATTCCGGCAGTGGACGGCGCAGGTGCGCAGTACCGCTATATCGGAGAATTGAGGCCGGGCAGCCCGGGGCGGCTTGTCTGCCTGCAGTGCGGGAAGATCATTCCTCTGGAATGTAACAAGCTCCATGGATTTTCCGAACATATCCTGAAGGAGCATGACTTTGCGCTGGATTCCTCGCATCTGATCTTTTACGGCTGCTGTCGGGAGTGCCGCAAATTCAGGGAAACACAGGAAGGACTGCAGGATAGAAATGAGGATAAATAGAAAAAAGCAACTCGGGAAGCATGCTGTGATTTCCGGCATCAGGATGCCGCAGCTGCGCTGCACACGGGTATCAGAAAGCGACATCCTGCGTCGTGTGGCGTTGGCGCTCTGCGCGTGCTTCCTGTTTACCACAGTGTTTGTCGGCTGCGGCACGGAAGCTTCTGACGAACCGGTGGATCCCAACAAGCTGCAGGTGATGACGAGTTTTTATACGATGTACGATTTCGCACAGAAAATCGGCGGCGAGCACGTCCAGGTGACCTGCATGGTGCCGTCCGGTACAGAGCCCCACGACTGGGAGCCGTCCACAAAGGATATTACCCGGATGGAGCAGGCGGACGTTTTTATCTATAACGGTGCTGGGATGGAGCACTGGGTTTCAGACGTTCTGGCGGGGCTTTCCAATAAAAAATTGATTTCCGTGGAAGCATCGCAGGGAGTGAGCCTGCTGCGCAGTGCAGAGGAAGAGGAGAGCCATGACCATGAGGCTGTGCATGCCGATGAGGACGAAGAGGACAGCCATGACCATGGGACCGCGCATGCTGATGAGGACGGTCACGATCATGCGGATGAAGAAGACGCCGCTGTGAGCAATGCGGCCGCGCATGAAGACGATGCCGCCGACCACACTGTTGTCGCCGCACCGGACGGTCATGACGCCCACGAGCACGGCGAGTACGACCCCCACGTTTGGCTGGACCCGATGAACGCAAAACAGGAAATGCAAAATATCTGCGAAGCGTTTTCTGAGGCGGATCCGGAGCATCGCGCAGACTATCAGGCAAATTATGAAAAATGGGCAAAACAGCTCGACGAGCTGGACAAAACCTATCAGACGACGCTGGAAAATCTGTCGGAGCGAAACATCGTTGTGGCGCATGAGGCGTATGGATATCTGTGCAGGCGTTATAACCTGACGCAGGTGAGCATCGAGGGTATGTCGCCGGATTCCGAACCCGACCCGGGACGGATGGCAGATATTATCGATTTTGTCCGGGCAAACAACGTCCGTGCGATTTTCTTTGAAGAGCTGTCCGGCTCGAGGACGGCGGAAACGGTAGCGGCGGAAACCGGCGTGAAGCTTTTGACTCTCAGCCCGCTGGAAGGCCTAAGCGACAGACAGGAAGAAACCGGCGGAGATTATTTTTCCGTCATGGAAGAAAATCTGCAGCAGCTGACAGAAGCTTTGCGGTAAGGAGCAGACATATGAATGCGATAGAAATCAAAAATCTGTACTTTTCCTATGGAAAGGAAAATGTGCTGGACGGCGTCAGCCTTTGCCTGAAAGAAGGGCGGCTGGCGATTCTCGCAGGAGAAAACGGGGCAGGAAAATCGACGCTTTTAAGGCTTTTATTAGGAGAGCTCCCGATCGGGGAAAGCCACAAAGGGGATCACGAAGAAGGCAGCAGCGACGGCAGCATTGAGATTCTGGGGCAAGACATCCGACAGTTTAAAGACTGGTCGAGCATCAGCTATGTGCCGCAGAACGGGATGGGTGGCTGGAAGGATTTTCCGGCATCCGTGGAAGAAATCGTGCGCGCAAATTTATATAAGCAGATCGGATTGTTCCGGTTTGCGGGGAAAAAAGAGCGGCAGCAGGTAAGGGTTGCGCTGACGCAGGTGGGCATGGAGGAATACCAGAACCGTTTGATCGGCAGACTTTCCGGCGGGCAGCAGCAGAGAGTGCTCCTGGCGCGCGCCCTGGTCAACGAGCCGAAGCTTCTGATTCTGGATGAGCCGACGTCGGCATTGGATGAAAAAAATGCGTCGCACTTTTACCGACTGCTCAAAAAAATCAACGCGGAGAAAAGGATCACCGTCCTGATGGTGACGCATGACCTCAAACGTGCATCGTCCTATGCAGATGATATCTGGGTGCTGGAGGACGGAAAGGTAAAACAGGAAGCTGGGAAAGGAGAGGGGCAGGCATGAGAATTTTTGAGTATTTGTTTATGCAGCGGGCGTTTGTTGTCGGAATTTTGCTGGCGGCGGTCGTGCCCTGCGTTGGAATGGTCGTTGTCTGCAAACGTCTTTCCATGATCGGCGATGCACTTTCCCATACGTCGCTCGCCGGTGTCGCGGCAGGACTTTTGCTGGGCGTCAATCCGGTGGCGGGCGCAGCGGCAGCCTGTGTGGCAGCGTCCTTCGGCATTGAAGCGATCCGCAGAAAGCTTCCGCGCTATTCGGAAATGTCGATATCCATTATCATGTCAGCAGGAATCGGTCTGGCGGGTGTGCTGTCCGGTTTTGTGAAAAATTCGGCAAACTTCAACAGCTTTCTGTTTGGCAGCATTGTGGCGATCAGCGATGCCGAGATGATTTCGGTCATCGTAGTGTCCGTTGTGGTGCTTGCGTTATTTTTGCTTCTATATAAAGAGCTGTTTTATATTTCATTGGATGAAAGAAGCGCACGGTTGGCGGGCGTGCCGGTCGGCGTCGTCAATTTTATCTTCACGATTATGATTGCAGTGACGGTTTCGGTCGCAGCACGGACAGTCGGTGCGTTGATGGTATCGTCGATGATGGTCGTTCCGGTAGCTTGTGCGATGCAGCTGGGAAAAAACTTTAAACAGACTGTATGGTACGCTGTCGGTTTGAACGTACTGTTCATGATTATCGGGCTGTTTGCGGCGTTTTATCTGGGCCTAAAGCCGGGCGGCACAATCGTTTTGGTGGGCGTTGCAGCACTTCTGATCATTTTTATCGGGAAACGGATTGTGTTCGGAAAGCAGGAATAAAGTCGCAATTGACACAGAAAAAAAAGCGTGCTACCATGTTTGTGGTTAATAATGACTAACAAAAGAAAGCCATACCGTACGACAGGTAGTATAGATATATCCTGCGCCGGTCGAAGGAGGAAACGAACATGATGAAAGCATCTGATGCAAAGAAAATCGGTTTATTTTTAGGAGGCGTATTATTCGGAACAGCCGGAATCAAGATCCTTTCCAGCAAAGACGCGAAGAAAGCATACGTACAGTGTACAGCGGCAGCGCTTCGCGCAAAGGACAGCGTTATGAAGACCGTAACAACAGTTCAGGAAAACGCTGGCGATGTTCTGGCTGAAGCAAAGCAGATCAATGAAGACAGAGCTGCAGAAGAAGCGGAAGATGAAGTAAAAGAAGAAGCCTGATTCAGGACAGTGGGGGACGGAGCCGGAGACGGCGCCGTCCTTTTTGACTGAATCCCGTTCCCTGAAAAAGCGCGAACCGTATCAGCAGCGGTGAGATAAGATTGAAAAATAAAATTTTTCAATCGAGAGATTTGTGTCTTCGCGCACTTGACACAAACTCGACATGCGCAAAAAAGCGTGCGCAGAAATGAGCCGAAAAAATGAACTTTAAAATCAAACACAAAATTCCCGGACGAATCCGGGTGCATATGGGGCAGTCCAGAATGAGCTTTGAACAGGCGGACACCCTGCAGTATTTTCTGGAAACACAGCCAAGTGTGACAAAAGCGACCGTATACGAGCAGACGCAGGATGCGGTGATCGAGTATGACGGCGAATTAAAAAAGCTGATGGAGGCACTGAAAAGCTTTCATTATGAAGACGTCCAGCTGCCGGATTCCGTCCGTTCCAGTTCAGGACGTGCGCTGAATGCAGAGTATAAAGAAAAACTGATCGGGCATGTGGCAAAACGGTTATTTACAAAATACATGCTTCCCTTACCGATCAGAAATGTGTATACTATATGGAAAGCTTTCCGTTATGTAAAAGAAGGCGTCTTATGCCTTTCCAAAGGAAAACTGGAAGTTCCGGTTCTGGATGCGACAGCGATTACCGTATCGATTCTGCGGCGGGACTGCCCGACGGCAGGATCGGTTATGTTCCTGCTTGGGCTCGGTGAAATCCTCGAGGAGTGGACACATAAAAAGTCTGTCGGCGATCTGGCGCGCAGCATGTCGTTAAATGTCGGCAAAGTGTGGATAAAGACCCGGGATCAGGAAATCCTTGTGGATTCTGCATCCGTTGTGCCGGGCGACCATATCGTGATTCATGTCGGCAACGTCATTCCGTTTGACGGCGTAGTGGCAGACGGCGAAGCAATGATCAACCAGGCTTCCATGACCGGTGAATCCGAGCCTGTCCGCAAGGAAAAGGGCGGCTTCGTTTATGCCGGAACCGTTGTGGAAGAGGGCGAGCTGACGATTGAGGTCAAGGCGGTTTCCGGCTCGACCCGATACGAAAAGATCGTTACGATGATCGAGGATTCCGAGAAGCTCAAGTCTGCAGTAGAGGGGCGTGCGGAGCATCTGGCGGACAGGCTGGTTCCCTACACCTTCCTTGGAACCGGTCTTACATGGCTGCTTACAAGAAATGTTACCAGAACGTTATCCGTACTGATGGTTGATTTTTCCTGTGCATTAAAGCTTGCGATGCCACTGACTGTCCTGACAGCGATCCGGGAAGCAAACGCAGCGAAGATCACAGTAAAGGGCGGAAAATATCTGGAAGCATTTTCCGAAGCTTCCACCATCGTATTCGATAAGACCGGTACGCTGACCAAAGCGCAGCCTACACTGCATTCTGTTATCACATTCGGTGAGGAAAAGGAAGACGATCTTTTGCGCCTGGCAGCATGTCTGGAGGAGCATTTTCCTCATTCGATGGCAAAGGCGGTTGTGCGGGCAGCGGCAGAGCGGAATCTGGAACATGAGGAAGTACATTCCAAGGTGGAATATATCGTTGCACATGGCATTGCCTCTTATGTTGGAGAAAAGCGTGTGGTAATCGGCAGTGCTCACTTTGTATTTGAAGATGAGAAGTGCCGGATCCGTCCGGAATATCAGCAGCGTTTCGATGAGCTGCCGCTGCAGTATTCCCATCTGTATCTGGCAGTTGACAACGTACTGGAAGCAGTGCTCTGCATTGAGGATCCGGTGCGTGAAGAGGCAAAACAGATTATCCGCGAGCTGAAACGGGAAGGCTTTACAAAAATCGTCATGATGACTGGCGACAGCGAGCGAACAGCAGCGGCGATCGCAAAACAGATCGGCGTGGACGAATACCATGCGGAAGTTCTGCCGGAGGACAAGGCGAACTTTGTCCAGCAGGAAAAAGAAGCCGGACGCAGGGTAGTCATGGTCGGCGACGGAATCAACGACTCCCCGGCGCTTTCTGCTGCGGATGTTGGTATTGCGATCAGCGACGGTTCGGAGCTTGCGCGGGAAATTGCGGATATTACAGTCGGTGCGGACAGCCTGCAGGAGCTGGTTTACCTGCGCCGCTTAAGCAAAGAAATGATGCGTCGGATTCATGTCAACTACCGTGCAATCCTTGGCATCAACGGCAGTTTAATTGCAGCCGGTGTGACCGGGCTGATTCAGCCTACGACATCCGCGCTGCTGCATAATACGACAACACTGGCCCTGAGCCTGAGAAGCATGAGCTGGAAAGTTCCGGGAGAGGCAGGGCAGGAATAAAAAGAACGGAGACAGAGAATGAAAAAGGCGATGATTGCCATGAGCGGCGGCGTAGATTCGAGCGTCGCGGCATGGCTGATGAAGCGGGACGGATATGATTGTATGGGCGTTACCATGCGCCTGTTTGCCGGAGAGGACAGCTGCGAACGAAAAGGGCATACCTGCTGTTCGTTAGATGACGTGGAGGACGCAAGAAGCGTTGCACGTCAGCTGGGCATTCCGTATTTCGTGTTCAATTTTACGGAAGATTTCGGCACACAGATCATGGACCGCTTTGTCTGTGCCTATGAAAACGGATTCACCCCGAATCCGTGTATCGACTGTAACCGTTATATGAAGTTCGAGAAGCTGATGAAGCGGGCAAAGGAGCTGGATTACGATTACGTTGTAACCGGACACTATGCCCGAATCGAAGAACAGGACGGAAAGTTCCTCCTGAAAAAAGCCATCGATGAAAAGAAAGACCAGAGTTATGTGCTCTACAGCCTGACCCAGGAGCAGCTTGCACATACGCTGTTCCCCCTGGGCGGCATGACGAAGCCGCAGATCCGGGAAATGGCGGAAGAACAGGGACTGATCAATGCGCGCAAGCATGACAGCCAGGATATCTGCTTTGTGCCGGACGGAGATTATGCCGGGTTTATCGAACGTTACACCGGCAAAAGCTTCGAGCCGGGCAATTTTGTAGATCAGGAAGGACATGTGCTGGGGCAGCATAAGGGAATCATCTGCTATACGATCGGACAGCGCAAAGGGCTGGGACTAGCCCTGCATGAGCCGATGTATGTGTGCAGGATCGATCCAAAGACCAATACGGTAGTTCTTGGACGCGACCGGGATCTGTGGTCAAAAGAGCTGACGGCGAAAGATTTCCACTGGATCAGCGGTGAGGTGCCGGCGGGCACGCAGCGCATCAAAGCGAAAATCCGTTACCGTCACCAGGAGCAGTGGGCGAACGCAGAGATCACCGGACCGGACAGCATTCATCTGGTCTTTGACGAGCCCCAGAGGGCAATTACCTGCGGACAGTCGGTTGTACTTTATGATGGCGATGTTGTAGTGGGCGGAGGAACGATCAATGGATTATGTGGTTCTGGATCTGGAATGGAATCAGGCGTCTGATAGCCGCGATGCCCGCAACAGACTGCTTACGTTTGAAATTATTGAGATCGGTGCGGTAAAATTAAACAGCCGGATGGAAATTGTGGATACCTTTGAGGAGCTGATCCGTCCGCAGGTTTATGATACCATGCATCATATTACGGAAAAGCTGATCGGCATTCACATGAAAGACCTCTCCGGATGTCGGACCTTTGATGTCGTGATGAAGGACTTTCTGGCGTGGTGTAGCGAGGATTTCATGTTCGGTACCTGGGGACCACAGGATCTGACGGAGCTTCAGAAAAATATGCGGTTTTTCGGTATGGAGCCCCTTGGAAAAGGACCTGTCCGGTTCTATGATATTCAGAAGCTGTTTTCCATCGCCTACGAAGATCAGAAGGTGCGCAGGAGTCTGGAATATGCGGTAGATTATCTGCAGATTCCAAAGGATATTCCGTTTCACCGGGCGATCAGCGACGCGGTGTATACCGCACGGGTATTTCAGATGATCAAAGACCCGATTGCACTGCAGCGGGTTTCTTTCGACACGTTCCAGCTGCCGGAAAATCACCGCAGCGAGGTGCATGTCGTATTCGATAATTATGCAAAATATATTTCCCGACCGTTTCCGGATAAGGAGGCGTTGATGGCGGATAAAGAGGTTCTTTCCACCAGATGTTATCTGTGCCATCATAACCTTCGCAAAAAAGTCCGCTGGTTCTCGCCAAACGGCAAGCACTATTACAGCCTGTCGTGGTGCGATAAGCACGGTTGGATGAAAGGAAAAATCCGCGTGAAAAAAGCGGAAGATGACATGGTTTACGCCGTCAAGACGACGAAGCTGGTCGGAGAGAAAGAGGTTGCCGCCCTGATGGAGAGAAAAGATCACATACGGCAGCTGCGTAAGGAGCACAGACACCGCGAAGCGCAGGAAAAGCTCGGGAAACGGTGAGGCGGGACGCTGACATCGGAGACACGCCGGGGAGCCCATATAATAAAATAATACGAAAAAACGCCGCAGACCGGTTTCAAAAGAAATGGTCTGCGGCATTTTTGTGCATCCCGTCCTGTGTCTTACGCGAAGGGATCGGTGTAACGGTCGAAGTCGATGATTTCATCTTTGCGGCTGCGGTGTCGTTTCATGATATCGCGGCGCTTGCGATTGCGGCTGTGTCCGATCAGAATGGAACGGATCACCAGAATGACGATCAGGATAACCGCGACAATGCTGACTGCAAGCAAAATTTTACGGACGTTTAAGAAAATAACATTTCCCCCCGGTGTGGAAACTGCGGTCGGAGAAGTTGTGGAAGCGACGGATTCAGACGCTGCGGTGCCAGCCTGCGCGCTCGTGGCGCCCTGTGTGCCGGAGGAACCGTTTGCACTGGAAGCATTCGCATTGCCATCCGTGCCGGAGCTGTCTGTGCTGCTTTGCGCATTAGAAGCGCTGCTTTGTACGCTGTTCGCATCTGCCTTGGAAGAGCCCTCCGCTGTTGCGATGGCTGCGCTTTCTGTTTCGGAAACCGGTTCTGCATTGAAATCAAAGGGCGTTACGCTGGAAAAGAGAATCGGCGCGCTGCCGAGATCCTGACCTTCGTAAGAGTAGTGAATGACAGCTGCCTGTCCATCTTTCAGGTTATCATAGCTCAGCTCGGAATCAAGATCGGCAAAGGTGAGCGTATCCGGAAGGAGAACTTTCGCATCCGGGTCGATAGAAAGGATGTCGGACTGATTGAACGTGTTTGCGAACAGGTCACCGTTTTTCACCTGATAGGTAGTGTCTTCTTTGGATGCTGTAACGGAAGAAAAGTTGCTGAAACCGTAATCAAATAAGCTTACTGTATCCTTGAACTGCTGCGGGGATTCCTCCATCATAACGACGCAGATCAGCTTCAGCCCGTCTTTCTGGGCGCAGGAAACGAGGTTAGAGCGAGCGTTTGCGGTGTAGCCGGTCTTACTGCCGACGAGATATTCGTAAGCGTAGGTTTTACCGGGCAGCAGCTTGTTTTTGCTGTTCGGAATCAGATCCTGTGACAGCGTTGCGCTCGCCGGGATTTTGTAGCTTGCCGTGTCAGACATGCGGCAAAGCACGTCGTCGGAGAAAAACTTTTGCCCGATCAGAGCGAGGTCATGGGTGGAGGTATAGTGATTGTCATCATGCTTGCCATTGGTATTGACGAAATGGGAATCCGTGCAGCCGAGCTCCTTTGCGGTTTGGTTCATTAAATCTACAAACGCTTCCATACTGCCGCTGATATGTTCGCCGATGGCATTGCCGCATTCACTGCCGGAGCCCACCAGCAGACCGTAGAGGGATTGTTCCATCGTGATCGCTTCACCGGCTTTGATGCCGATGTTGGAATCACTTCGCCAGTCGATGCTGTGCACCGCGGTATCGGAATATTCGATCATCTCATTTAATTCGCTGTTCTGACGCGCAATATAGGCAGTCAGAATCTTGGTTGTGCTGGCGGGATAGAGCTTTTCGTGGATATTTTTGGCATAAAGGATTGCACCGCTGTCCGCATCCATCAAAATCGCGGAGCGAGCATTGAGGATCGGACCCTCCGGCCAGTTTTTGATTTCGTTGCTCTCAACCGGGATCGAAAGGTTGGCCTCCGCCAGCGCCTGGTAATCGATGACCTCGGCGCGAGCCGTTAAAACAGCGCCACAAAACAGATTGGCGCCGACTCCAAGTGCTATCATAAAAGAAAAGAAGGATCTTTTCTGGAAAAATTTCATGTAATGTACCGTCCTTTATTGAAAGATAGTAACATCATACACTATTTCCAGACAGATTTTAAGGGCAGAACAGCAAAATTCAAAATTTTTTAAAATTTTGACTACAGTTCCCTCGCAGCATCCCGTGGGCAGAATTCCATGCTTGCATGAGAATTTGCCCACGGGATGCTGCGAAGGGAGCGCCGCTTTATGAGCAAAAATGAGCTGCGAAGCAGCGGAAAGCGTCGAAGACGCGATTCGTGACAATAGAATGTTCGCGGAGCGTGCATTCTATTGTATTGCGAATGGCGCGGGCAGCATTCCCAAAATGCAAAGCTTCCTTTTTATCTCGAAATATAGTAAAATAAATTGATACCAGGGTCAAAAGGTCTGAGCCCACATGAGCTTGCTCATAGGTGGGGGAAAGACCTTGTGACCCGCCCCGATA
>ERZ1026874.1901-NODE-1901-length-10382-cov-4.767018_pt1 | contig 10382 bp, 9 predicted proteins | sample MGYA00380167_ERZ1026874 | MGnify/ENA primary metagenome ERZ1026874 (study PRJEB33269, sample SAMEA4719803) | human gut metagenome | biome: human-associated habitat; feature: organic feature; material: feces | place: Cameroon | collected 2013-10 ...
AAGTACGAGCGTCCCGAGGTGAACACCACGGGACTCGTACGCGACGTGCAGAGCAGCACCGACACACTCGCTGTCACCGACACCACAAGCTTCGGCAACCTCGCCTGGCGCACGGTGTTCACTGACCCGCAGCTGCAGTCGCTCATCGAGCAGGGCTTGAAGAGCAACACCAACCTGCTCAACGCCGCTCTCAACGTGAAGATGGTTGAGGACCAGCTCATTGTGGCTAAGCTCGCTTTCGTGCCGGGCTTCACCTTCTCACCGCAGGGCACCATCGCTTCTTGGGATGGCAACCCCGCTACGAAGACCTACACGCTGCCTGTAACAGCGTCGTGGAGCATAGACCTCTTCGGCAACCTTCTCAACCAGAAGCGTTCGGCACAGATGGCTCTGCTCGCTACGAAAGACTATCAGCTCGTAGTGCAGACAAAGGTCATCTCTAACATCGCCAACTTGTACTACACGCTGCTCATGCTCGACAAGCAGCTGCAGGTGGTAGACAATATGTCGAAGCTCACTGAGGAGACATGGAACATCATGAAGATTCAGAAGGAGCTTGGCCGCGTGAAGGAGACAAGCGTGCAGAGTGCTGAGGCTAACATGTATTCGGTTAAGGCTCAGGCAACGGAACTGAAGCGTCAGATTCGCGAGACGGAGAACTCGCTCTCGCTTCTGCTCGGTCAGCCGGCGCAGACCATCGCACGCGGAACGTTCGAAGGACAGCAGTTGCCGTCGGAGTTCTCTACCGGCGTAGGCTTGCAGTTGCTCGCCAATCGTCCAGACGTTCACTATGCAGAGATGTCGCTCGCACAGTGCTTCTACGACGTGAATACAGCACGCTCTAAGTTCTATCCTAACATCACCATCTCGGGCACTGGCGCCTTCACCAACTCTGGCGGTATGGGCATCACCAATCCGGGCAAGTGGTTGCTCTCGGCTGTCGGCTCGCTCGTTCAGCCTATCTTCGCTCACGGTCAGCTCGTGGCTGGCTTGAAGGTGGCTAAGTCAAAGCAGGAGCAGGCTTTCAACACATGGCAGAACGCCGTGCTCTCAGCAGGCTCGGAGGTGAGCAACGCCCTCGTGCTCTACAACTCTTCGGCAGAGAAGAGCGCGCTGGAGGCTAAGCAGGTGGAGAGTCTGAAGAAGAACGTAGAGTACAACAAGATGCTCTTCAACGACGGATCGGCTACATATCTTGAGATAATCACCGCACAGCAGAGCCTGCTCAACGCTGAGCTCTCGAAGGTGCAGGACGACTTCTACAAGATGCAGGCTGTGGTTAACCTCTACTATGCACTCGGCGGAGGAAGATATTAAGAATGTTGAATGTTGAATGTTGAGTTTTGAATTGTCGGCTACGCCGATGTTGAATTGTTCAATTTTGAATTTAGAATTGTTCAGTTTCGAATTCATAATTCACAACTGATAAACTCACAATGCGCGCAGCGCATAATTCATAATTCAAAATTCAAAACTCAAAACTCAAAATTCAAAACTCACAACTCAAAACTCAAAATTATGATTAGTGAAAAAGCATATATAGCTCCGGGTGCGAAGATTGGCAAGAACGTTACGATCTATCCGTTCGCATACATCGAGGACGACGTGGTTATCGGCGACGACTGCGTAATCTATCCTTACGTGAGCATCATGCGCGGCACAACAATGGGCCGTGGCAACAAGGTTTATCAGAACACGGTGCTCGGCGCTGAGCCGCAGGACTTCAACCATAAGGGTGAGGCTACACGCCTCGTCATCGGCGACGAGAACATCTTCCGTGAGAATGTGGTTGTTAACCGTGCTACATTTACCAACGGCGAGACACGCATCGGCAACCGCAACTTCTTCATGGAGGGTGTGCATATCTCGCACGACACGAAGGTTGACGACTACATAACGTTCGGTTATGGTACGAAGGTGGCTGGCGACTGTGAGGTTCATAGCGCTGCAATCTTCTCTTCTGGCGTCATCGTCAACTCGAACGTGCGCATCGGTGGTGCATCGATGGTGACTGGCGGTGTGCGTATCTCGAAGGATGTGCCTCCGTTCATCGTGGCTACGGACAACCCCGTGCGCTACGCTGGCGTTAACGAGACGCTGCTGAAGTCGTCGGGCACAACCGAGAAGGTGATTGGTCATATCGCAAACGCTTATCGCCTCGTGTTCCACGGACAGACAAGCGTGTTCGACGCAATCAATCAGATTAAGGAGCAGGTGCCGGCAGGCAAGGAGATTACGGCTATCGTGAAGTTCCTTGAGAGCACTAAGCTCGGCATCATCAGCAAGCTGTAAGCCCTATGTGGCTTCGGTTGGTTCTGAACAACTGAAACATCAAAACACATATATTTCATACCTTTTATATATTAGTGTTGTTATTTCAATGAAAGCGGCAAGGTCGACGTGACGTCAACCTTGCCGCTATTTTTTGTGTTGAGGTGTTGAGATGTTGAGGTGTTGAGATTTGATGTTGAGGTGTTGAGGTGTTGAGGTGTTGAGATTTGATGTTGTGATGTTGTGGTGTTGAGGTGTTGAGATGTTGAGGTGTTCAGTAACCGACGGTGCAAGCGAAGCCCGCGGCAATCACTCTGTCGCGAATAGCATCAAGCTCCTCGTGCGTAGCCTTGCGAAGAGTGGGGCAAGGCGTCTCGCGGTCGATAGTGTATATCATCACGCTGCTGGGCTTGATGCGTCGAACGGCGGCGAGCCAAGGCTCCACGAACGCCTCCGAAACGTTGTCAACACTTGCGCCGGCGTCGTCCGTGCCGTGCATGAACATGGTCTGCACGATGCAGTGTCCGTCGAACGATTCCATCTCCTTGATGATGTTCCCGACGTTGTACGACGGTTGTACGGGGCGGTCCACCTTATTAATATATTCAGTGCAGACCGTGTCGAGCTTCATGATGTTGTTGTCCACGAGCATCAGCGCGCGATGCACGTTGGGGCGGTGCGCCAGCGTAGAGTTGGTGAGCACCGACACGCGCGCCTCGGGATAGTAGGCGTCGCGCAGACGTATTGTGTCCTCGATGATAGGCAGGAAGTCGGGATGCGCTGTCGGTTCGCCGTTGCCCGAGAAGGTGATGACGTCGAGCTTCGAGTCCGCCGCGCGCATCTCCTTCAGCTTTTGCTCGAGCCGCTCTGCGATAAGTTCGCGCGAAGGTTGCGGCAGAGTAGGGCGGCGCAAGCGGTTGTAGCCCACCTCGCAGTAGATGCAGTCGAACGTGCATATCTTTCCGTCGCTCGGGTTGACGTTCACGCCGAGCGAAATGCCAAGTCGCCGACTGTGTATCGGTCCGACTATCGGCGAAGGATAGAGAATTGTTGCCATTATGTGTGCTTTTATAGTTATCCAAAGGTAGATAGTTTGTTTTATTAAAGGCATACGTATGGTGTTAATTGACGTTAATCCCTCTTTTTAACCGATATTTTTTTGTTATTTTGCAGGAAATTTGGTATAATATAGCCTTTTCGGAATGAGAAAGAAAAACAAGAAGACCCGCAGTCGTCACGGATTGCAGGCCGTAACGTTGTGCATTAGCACCGCAATGGTGCTTATCCTGTTAGGTTTGGTGGTGTTCTCAGTGTGCACCGCCCGCAATCTTTCTGCCTATGTGAAGCAGAACATCGTGGTGACGATGATGCTGCAGGACGATATGACGACAGGCGAGGCTCACCAGTTCTGCAACAAGCTGCAGGCGCGCCCGTACATCTGTTCGTTGCAGTACATCAGCAAGGAGCAGGCGCTGCGCGAAGGCATCAAGGCGCTGGGCACCGACCCGCGCGAGTTCGCCGAAGTGAACCCGTTCCTCTCGTCTATCGAGATAACGCTGAAGTCTGACTACGCCAACAGCGACTCGCTGCAGTTCATCTCTAAGGAGCTGAAAGCCTACCCTAAGGTGAGCGAGGTGAAGTATCAGAAGGACCTCATCGACAGCGTGAACGAGAACATCGCCAAGATAAGCCTGGTGCTGCTGGCGCTCGCCGTGCTGCTCACCATCGTGTCGTTCTCGCTTATCAACAACACCGTGCGTCTGAGCATCTACGCCCGCCGCTTCTCCATCCACACTATGAAACTCGTGGGTGCGTCGTGGGGCTTCATCCGTGCGCCGTTCGTGCGCCACTACGTGTTGCTCGGTCTGCTTGCTGCGCTCATAGCGTGCTGCGTGCTTGGCGGTGCTGTCTACGCTCTGTTCATGTACGAGCCCGACGTTCTTGACCTCATTACGTGGCAGGTGCTCGCCATAACAGCCGGTACGGTGGTTGTATTCGGTATCTTCATCACGGCTATCTGCTCGATAATATCGGTTAACAAGTTCCTGCGCATGAAGGCAGGCGATTTGTATAAGATATAATGTTGAGATGTTGATGTGTTGATGTGTTGTGGTGTTGAGATGTTGACATTACTTATATATAAATATTATATATAGACACTACTTATACATACAGACACTACTTATACATATAGTCATTATTTGATAGAATATATTCATTCAACTTAAAATATAAATAAAGTGGATAAAAGAAATTACGCATTCGGTAAGATTAACTTCATTCTGATGGCTGTCGGAATGTTGGTTGTAATCCTTGGTTTTATACTTATGAGCGGTGGCGGAAGCGACGAGACCGTTTTCGACAACGATATCTTCAGCGTGCGCCGCATTAAGGTTGCACCCGTAGTGTGCTTCCTCGGCTTCATCTCGATTATATATGCCATAATCAAAAAGCCGAAGGACGAATAATCCCTTCAGGGGGTGCAGTTGTCTCAACTGCACCAACAAAGCGGCAGGTGCATCCTCTTGTGCCTTCAAATAGGTTGGTGCAGTTGAGACAACTGCACCCCCTGAGAGACAACTGCACCAACAAAGTAGTCAGTGAATTAGTTAGGTTTGTGCAGTTCTTGCTCTGGCAAGCGGCAAAGCCGAGCGGAGACAACTGCACCCCCTGATATCACCCCTGGCACCCTCGAATTAATAATTAATAATTAAAAATTAATAATTTAACAAATGGATTGGTTACAAGCATTGGTCCTTGGCGTTATCCAGGGACTCACAGAATACTTGCCCGTTAGTAGTAGCGGCCACCTCGCAATCGGCTCGGCACTCTTCGGTGTGCAGGGCGAGGACAACCTTGCGTTCACCGTAATGGTGCACGTAGCAACAGTGCTCAGCACCCTCGTCATACTGTGGAAAGAAATCGACTGGATTCTGAAAGGACTCTTCAAGTTCGAGATGAACGCCGAGACAAAATACTTCCTCAATATTGTCGTTTCGATGATACCGGTAGGCATCGTCGGTGTGTTCTTCAAGGACTATGTCGAGGAAATCTTCGGTTCAGGTCTGCTCATCGTGGGCTGCTGTCTGCTCCTCACTGCCTCGCTGCTCACATTCTCCTATTTCGCCAAGCCGCGTCAGCGCGAGCATATCTCTATGAAGGACGCCTTCATCATCGGTCTTGCCCAGGCTGCAGCCGTGCTGCCCGGACTCTCGCGCTCAGGTTCTACCATTGCTACCGGCTTGCTGCTTGGCAACAAGAAGGAGAATCTCGCCCAGTTCTCGTTCCTTATGGTCATTCCGCCCATACTCGGCGAGGCGTTGCTCGACGTTTTGAAGGCAGCTAAGGGCGAAGACGCGTTCGGCAATATCGACACACTGCCCCTCGTTGTTGGCTTCGTGGCAGCATTCGTCAGCGGATGCATCGCCTGCAAGTGGATGATCAACATCGTGAAGCGCGGCAAGCTCGTTTGGTTCGGCGTCTATTGCGCCATCGCAGGTGCCGTGACCATCGTTTGCTCTTTAGTATAAAAATCAACAACAAATAATGAATTTCACCAAAGGCGAAGTCATCGCCATAAACAAACCCCTTGGCATGACCAGCTTCTGTGCCTTGGCAATAGTGCGAAAGCGCATCTGCGTACGCCTCGGGGTGAAGAAGATAAAGATAGGCCATGCCGGAACCCTCGACCCACTTGCTTCGGGCGTGCTCGTGCTCTGCACCGGCAGGTTCACGAAGCGCATTGAGGAGTTTCAGATGCACGGCAAGGAGTACACAGCCACCATCCAGCTCGGCGCCACCACGCCCAGCTACGACATGGAGCATCCCGTGAACGCCACATATCCTACAGACGGCATCACACGCGAACGCATAGAAGAGGTTCTGAAGCAGTTCGTGGGCGACATAGAGCAGGTTCCGCCGACATTCTCGGCGTGCAAGGTGGGCGGACAGCGCTCCTACGACCTGCGCCGAAAGGGTCAGGACGTGGAGCTGAAGCCGAAGCAGATACACATCGACGAGATAGAGCTCACGGCGTTCGACCCCGAAACAATGCAGATGTCGATACGTGTGGCGTGCGGAAAGGGCACATACATCCGCGCCTTGGCACGCGACATCGGTCGTGCGCTCAACTCCGGCGGCTATCTCACGGCTCTCTGCCGCACACGCTCTGGCGAACAGCGCGTGGAGAACTGCATCGAACTCGACAAGTTCGAGGAGTGGCTCGCCAATCAGACAATAGAAACCAGTGAAGATGAATAAATAAGAAACTACTATGAAGTTATCACAGTTTAAGTTTAAGTTACCAGAAGAGCTCATCGCTCTTTATCCGCATAGCATTTATCGCGAGTTCGAAAACGACAACGGCGAGAAGGAGACCTTCCGCATCACGCGTCGTGACGAGTGTCGCCTGATGGTGCTGCACAAGAAGTCGCAGACCATCGAAATGTACAAGAAAGACGCCGACGGCAACCCCATCGAGGGCGAGTATCTCGACTTTCGCAACGTGCTCGACTACTTCGATGAGCACGACACGTTCATCTTCAACGACACAAAGGTATTCCCGGCGCGCCTCTACGGCACAAAGGAGAAGACCGACGCGAAGATTGAGGTGTTCCTGCTACGCGAACTCAACGAGGAGATGCGCCTATGGGACGTGCTCGTAGAGCCAGCACGCAAGATACGTATCGGCAACAAGCTGTTCTTCGACGACTCGGGCACTATGGTGGCTGAGGTTATCGACAATACAACCAGCCGCGGACGCACGCTCCGCTTCCTCTACGACTGTCCGCACGACGAGTTCAAGCGCGAGCTTTACGCTCTCGGCGAGGCTCCGCTCCCACGCTACATCCTCGACCGCCGCCCCGACAAGCGCAGCACAGAGGACGACTTCGACGACTTCCAGTGCATCTTTGCCAAGCACGAGGGCGCCGTTACGGCTCCGGCTACCGGCTTGCACTTCTCGCGCGAGCTGATGAAGCGCATGGAGATTCGCGGTATCAACTTCGCCTATATCACGCTTCACTGCGGTTTGGGCAACTTCCACGACATCGAAGTGGAGGACCTTACAAAGCATAAGATGGACTCGGAGCAGATGCGTGTAGACGCCGTCTGCTGCAAGCTCGTCAACGACACGAAGCGTGCCGGTCACCGTGTGTGCGCCGTTGGCACAAGCGTCGTTAAGGCTACAGAGACCGCTGTCGGTACCGACGGTATGCTGAAGGAATACGACGGCTGGACTAACAAGTTCATCTTCCCGCCGTACGACTTCGGACTCGCCGACTCGATGATCTCTAACTTCTACCATCCGTACTCAACACTCCTCATGGAGACATGCGCTTTCGGCGGTTACGACCTCGTAATGGAGGCTTACAACCTCGCCGTTAAGCACGGATTCAAGTTCGGTTCGTACGGCGACGCCCTGCTCATCGTTAACGACTAATCCGCACTTATGCACAAGGTGTATCTTTCGCTCGGCTCCAATCTCGGCGACCGCGAGGCTACGATGCGCAGCGCCATTGAGATGCTCAACGAACGCGCTGGAACGGTAGACCGCCAGTCGTCGTTCATCGAGACTGAGCCGTGGGGATTTGAGTCGGCAAACCGATTCTTGAACATGTGCGTGCGACTGCTCACCGCCTTGCAGCCCACAGAACTGCTCGAAGCTACAAAGCAGATAGAGCGCGAACTGGGCAGAACGCAGAAGTCGGTAGACGGACAATATCACGACCGCCCCATCGACATCGACATCCTTATGTACGACGACCTGCAACTCTCTACGCCCGACCTTACGCTGCCGCATCCGCACATGCAGGAGCGCGACTTCGTTATGGTGCCGCTGAGAGAAATATTATAATATAGAGGGCGTGTCAAAACTACAGTTAGCTTTTTATCGCAATACTATAGTTTTGACACGCCCTCTATTTTTTTTGCTCCGTTTGTTGCGTTTTGTCATCGTATACCGAACGCCGCCCGATCAGATTGCGTCCGCCGTCCGATCAGATTGCGTCCGCCGTCCGATCAGATTGCGTCCGCCGTCCGATCAGATTGCGTTCGCCGCCCGATCAGATTGTGTCCGACAGTAGGAGGGTGGAGCTTTGAAACTCTCTGTTTTTTTAATCATAACAATGTGTTCATATATAAACTGCAAACTATCAATCGATAAATATTTTTTTCAAAAAAGATAACTTTTGTTTGGCGAAAAACATGATTATAAGTATATTTGCAGAATAATTGTAGCAATCAATTAATAATCATACAAACATAATTATGAAGAAATCTTTACTTTTGACTGCGGCTCTTGTTATGGCAACAACAGCTGCCAACGCACAGCCGTTTGTTGAAGGCGTTCCGTTCAGCGCACGCCAGTTCGGCAAACACCTTGTGCCTACACTTAACGCACAGGCTCAGCCTTCAAAGCTGCGCGCTGAGAAGAAAAACAACTATTATTTGCGTCCGGAAGGCGCATTGTTCCAGACTTCTGACAAGACAGGTCAGCTTTGGGGAACAGTGTATATGTATGTTCCGGGTGCTTACGACGTAAAGTTCAAGAAGCAGGGCTCGGATGCTTATGTTTGGCATCAGAACACATTCGACTATTACGGCGATGTAACTGTTAACGATTGCTCAAGCAATACAGATTATTATTATAAGATTGACGCAAACGGCGACTTCAACTTGAAGAGTCTGTTTGATGGAAGCGACGCTGTTCCAACACTTGTTTGCAATACCGACTCGTTCCTCCTTGCTTCTGAGAATCCTTACTTCGGCAATCCGGGCGACCCTGGCAAGCACGAATCATTGGCTTTGATGTACTATTATCCGCGCGTATATTCTGGTATCGACCAAGCTAACCGCCGCGTGACTCCGCTTTCATACACAATGGACCAGGTGAGCGAAGTGTTCTTTGGTGGCATGGACAACGAGTACGTATATGGCTCGGGTACGTTCACACAGGACGGAGCTAAATACACCGCCACCGGCGTTTATCAGTATTTCGACAAACCGATGGCTCCGCTGGTCGTAGAAGATATCTTCATTCCGGTTATCTCTAAGGGCTATTATCCTATCGCGAAGGGCAAGTCGCTGCGTATGCAGATCCACAACGTGATAGAGCAGGACGGCCAGCGCCTTCCTGGCGACAGAATTCTCTACGAACTCACAGCTACTGAGCCTGAGACTATCGACGTAGGCAGCGTTCCGTACGACGATAACACAAGCTACAACGCCTTCACACTCGTGTTCACAAAGAAGAACGCTGAGGGCAAGGCAGAGCGCTTCACAATCGACGAACCGTTCTACGTAGTTATCGACGGACTCGACAAGGAAGGCATCGACTGCGGCTTCGAGATCAGCGAGTTGCCTTACTATTACGACAACTTCGACTCGGCTGTAGGCATCTGGAGCAAGGACGGCAGCCCGGCTTTCTTCAGCCTCTACAAGGACGTTGCGCTCAAGGTGTCGTTCTCTGCTAAGTACGACTACTGCAACCCGATGTACTACGTAACCAACGGACGTGTAGAGAACTACGGCGTTGTGAAGATGAGCGACGACGGCACAAGCGGCAAGACTCTCATTCCTGGCGAATTGGTATTCGCAGGTCCGGCTATCAAGACAAACGACAGCTGGTTCGACGCTAACAACGACCCCAACTACACCGTTACTTGCGATGCCGACTGGGTTAAGTCTATCACTCCCGACACAAAGACATGGGCTGAATACGACATCACAGTGCTCAAGCTCGAATGCGACCCGTTGCCTGAGGGCGTAAGCGGACGCAAGTGCGAACTCCACGTTCAGGGCAAGACCTGCAAGTCGACATATCCTATCGAGGTTCTGCAGGGCAACGCAGAGGCAGGTGTCAACGGCGTGACAGTTAGCGTGGCACACGACGGCAAGACATACAACGTAAGCGGACAGCGCGTGGCTGACGACACAAAGGGCCTCGTAATACGCAACGGAAAGAAATACCTGAACAAGTAAAAATCCTAACTTCTATTTCGTAATTAGAAACAAAAAGGGGTGCGCAAGTTGCGCTGCAACCGCACCCCTATATATAATATAGTAACAGTTAAAAAATAACTTGGTACAAAAATGCTAAGCAGATTTGCACC
>ERZ1026874.1908-NODE-1908-length-10336-cov-8.813831_pt1 | contig 10336 bp, 8 predicted proteins | sample MGYA00380167_ERZ1026874 | MGnify/ENA primary metagenome ERZ1026874 (study PRJEB33269, sample SAMEA4719803) | human gut metagenome | biome: human-associated habitat; feature: organic feature; material: feces | place: Cameroon | collected 2013-10 ...
GCGAACGACTCGCCAAGCTTTACATCGACCTTTGTGCCAAATACATCGACCGACTCAGCAAGTTTGAGGTTCTTGTGAAGCGCAAGATAAAGGTGGGACAGGTGAACGATCTGCTCAATACGGCATCATCGTCACGCCTTTCCGAGGAGGATGCGGCTACGTTCATGAACAGCTTTGACACGGCGTTTCTCGATCTCTATCCCTCATTTGTCACCGAATTTAATGCTCTTCTTAGGGAAGACGAGCAGATTGTTCCTCCGCACAAGGGTAGTCTGACCACCGAACTGCGCATCTATGCATTGATACGTTTAGGGGTGAAGGAGAGTTCGGAGATAGCCGCATTGCTCTTCTACACTCCACGAACCATCTATAATTATCGCTCAACGATAAAGAGCCGTGCACGAAACCGCGAAACCTTTGAGAGCGAAGTGGAGCAGCTTTGTCGTGTGATACATGCCGAATAGTGATCGGACGGCATACCGTCCGATTTATGAGTTTGGAGTTTTGAATTAGGAATTGTTCTCGGCTTCGCCTGCGATTATGTATTATTCAATTATGAATTGGTAGAATCCGTACAAATCCATTCAACTTTTTCTATGGTAGTACACATACTTATCAATTGTCTATTGTTATTTCCCAACAGTGTCAATTGTTATATTCTTTGTCACTTCTCCCTTGTATGTATTAACCCTCAGCTCCACAAAATCAGCCTTAAGCTGTTTTGCGTCGATGCTGACATACTGCTGCACAGTATAATACTCGGGCACAGAATTTTGCTCATGATACATACGAAGCACAACATGGCGTTTGCCGTCAGCGTCTGTCGACTCGCTCTCAAGCACAAGACCAACAAGTTGCTTGTTGTCGCCATCGGTGGAGCCTGACTTCAGCAGCAACGACATGTTTATATAAGAACCGTTCTTTGCCACCCATACGCTCTCAATATCAAGAGGGTCGGTGTGCATTTCCTTTATCTTGTCGGCACTCATCACTCCCAACACTGGCACCTGAACCAAGCTGCGGGCATTAACCGTGGCCGAAGCATCCTCCGTCTTGTCGTAATACACCAAAGCACGATATATGGTATCGGCCTTTGTAGCCCATTTGGTGGTGAAGGGATTGGAGAATTTCAGTTCAGTACCATCGTCGAGAGTGGCAACATTCACCACCTTATCGGCATTGGTATGTAGCAAAGCAAATTCACTTGTGATGTAGGATAAACCATTGTCGCCCGTATCGTAGCCCTCGTTGGTGCATGATGCAGCGACGAGAACCGCAATAAGGGCGGCAATTGAAAGATAGATTGATCTCATCTAATAAAGATTGATTTCATTTATAATGATTGGCCACTGTCTATTTTGCAACTGACAATTGGTTTATTGCAGGATTAGCATACATCTCGAGTATACGCTCGCGGAGGAACGCCATATCGGGATTGGGCAGGTCTTGTATCTTGGCAAGCTGTCCGTCGATATACTTCTCGAATGTGGCGCGGTCGGCATCTGTATACTTGTCGGTGTATTCAGATGTGCCATGCAGCAGGTCGAGAGCCACATAGTTGCCAGGATAGAGACGATAACCTCTCCATATCTCATGGTCGATGTGTGTGGCTACAGTCTTGTAGAAGTCTCCCTTCGGCATATCCTCGGGCAGAGTGTTGAGCCATTCGTCGATGCACGGAGCGCAATGGTAGTAGATGTGTCCCTTATAGCCCATAATGCCCGTCTGCATACTGACAACATCATCCATAGGACCCTTCTTCCAACCCTCCACGTCACGACGAAGCTGCATCTCGCGAGCCTTGAGGAAGTCGCACGGGTCATACTCATAGCTTATGGCAAGCGGCACGATGTGCAACTGAAGAAGACGTTTGGCCACAGAACCTTCGCCACCCATAGTCATCATCTTAAGGATAGCCTCCTGGGTGCGGTCGTCAGAGTTCTTGGCACGTCCCTCGCGCTGAGCAATCCAAATGTTGTCGTTCTTCTCGTTGATGACGAAGTGCATATACTCCGACAGTCGCTTCGAAGCCATGAGCATCTGGCGCATAGGCAATGAGCGTTCCACGATGAACGACTTGTTGATGCGCACAAGGTCCTTCACCCAAGGCAATTTGAGCAGGTTGTCACCAATGGCTATCTCGGTAGTGGTGTCGCTACCAGCATCGAAGAGCGATGCATGAAGCAAGGCTGAGTCGAGCACAATGTCACGATGGTTGCTCACGAAGGTATGACGCTTGCCGAGGTCGATGTTCTTGAAGTCGGTGTCGATTCCGAGGCTTGCCTTGGCAAGTAGCTTCTTAAGAAAATCGTAGCAGAAAGTCTTCTGAAAATCGAGGTTTGTCTTGCACTGGTGCATCTTCATGCCAATAGCCTCCTTAGGCACACCGGGATAAAGATAGGCAAGCACTTGAAGGAACTGCTCGTTCTGGAGCATACGGTCGAACACTTCGGGCAACTCGTTAGGCTCGAAAGGACGTATTGAGTCAAAATCGTGTAGAGTCATAAGGCAAAATGATTAAGATTTAAGATTTTTATTTTAATTGATAATTATGATTTGCCGTAAAGCAAATCATAATTATCATTTTTCTTAATGAAACTGGTTCTCCACAATGTCGGTCAGCACATCCTTGATGTCAAGACCCGCCGCACGCACTTGCTGCGGAATGAAGCTTGTGGGAGTCATGCCCGGAGTAGTGTTTATCTCAAGCATGTTGATAACATCGTTGCCCTCAGCATCCTTGGTGAGGATGAAGTCGATACGGATGATACCGTTGCAATGGAGAACGTCGTAGATACGGCTCACCTCGTCAGCCACACGTTTAGCTGTCTCGGGATTGATGCGTGCCGGAGTAATCTCCTGCACCTGTCCGTTGTATTTGGCGTTGTAGTCGAAGAACTCGTTCTCGGTAACTACCTCGGTAGCCGGGAAAACCACGCTCTTGTCGCGAGTCTTGTAGCAGCCGATTGAAATCTCAGTACCCTTCAAGTACTGCTCTATCATCACCTCATCGCTCTCCATGAAAGCCACGCGCAAGGCAGGAGCAATCTGGTCGGCGTTCTTCACCTTCGACACACCAAAGCTCGAGCCGTCGGCTGCCGGCTTCACGAAGCAAGGCATTCCTATCTCACGCTCAATGTACTCGTCGCTGTACTTGCCCTCCTCGCCACGGCGAAGCAGAAGGCTCTTGGCAACGTTCACACCCCATCCGCGCAGATAGTTGTTGAGCACATACTTGTCGAAGGTCATAGCCTCTACAAGCACACCCGATGTGCTGTAAGGGATGTGGAGCAACTCGAAGTAGCCCTGCATCACACCATTCTCACCCGGAGTGCCGTGGATAGTAATGTAGGCATAGTCGAAGACAATCGCCTTGCCGTTGAGCACGAACGAGAAGTCGTTTCTGTCGATTTTGGCAATGCTGCCGTCTGGGAGGTTGACGTGCCAGTCCTGGCCTTTCACGTCAACTATGTAGACATTGTAGCGTTCCTTGTCGAAGAAGGAGTAGATGCCCTGCGCTGAGCGCATTGAGACATCATGTTCAGACGAATCACCACCGCATACGATGGCGATGTTGCGTTTAAGTGTTTCCATCATATATTGTTTTTGTTTCTATTCCTTGTTAAATGTGTCGCGTGTAGTGCCGCCGATATATCCGCGCCACTTGTCGATGAGACGGGCCAGATCGTCGGGCAATTCCGATGTGAAGTCCATCTGCTGTTTAGTTGTGGGGTGAACAAAACCGAGTGTCTTGGCATGAAGAGCCTGACGCGGGCATATCTTGAAGCAGTTTTGTATGAAAGCCTTGTAGGTGGCTGAACGCTCACCGCGAAGAATCTCCATACCGCCATAGCGTTCGTCACCGAAAAGCGGATGTCCGATATGCTTCATGTGGGCACGAATCTGATGGGTGCGACCAGTCTCAAGTCGGCATTCTATAAGTGTCACGTAGCCGAAACGCTCAAGCACACGCCAATGAGTCACAGCCTCCTTGCCTATGCCCGAGTCGGGCGACATTACAGTCATGCGCAGTCGGTCCTTGGGGTCGCGGGCTATGTTGCCCTCTATGCGTCCCTCGTCCTCGGTGAGGTTGCCCCACACAAGTGCGTTGTAGGAACGATGGGTTGTCTTGTTGAAGAATTGCAGTCCGAGTGCTGTCTTTGCCTTTGGTGTCTTTGCCACAACGAGCAGTCCTGATGTGTCCTTGTCGATGCGGTGAACGAGTCCCACTTCCGGATCGTTGGGGTCGTAGCTCTCCACATCGCGCAGATGCCAGGCAATGGCATTGACAAGAGTGCCCGTGAAATTGCCCGCACCGGGATGCACCACCATACCGGCTTCCTTGTTAACCACCATGAGGTCGGCATCCTCGTAAACCACATTTATGGGCAAGTCCTCTGCCACAATGCTTGTGTCGTGGCGCGGACGGTCGAGCATGAGCGTTACCACGTCGCCCGGACGAACCTTGTAATTGCTCTTCACAGGGCGTTCGTTCACATGCACGAAGCCAGAGTCGGCAGCCGTCTGTATACGGTTGCGCGAGGAGTGTGGCAACTTCTCCGACATGAACTTGTCTACGCGCAATGGCTGCATACCTGGGTCTGCCACAAAACGGAAGTGCTCGTAGAGCTGTCCTGTCTCGTCGTCGGCCTGATCGGTGTCGACACCGTTGATGTCGAAATCTTCAATATCTTGTATTTCTTCTGTCATAGTCTTCATTTAAAGTTTCTTACTCGCCTTCGGGAGCTGTCACCTCGTGAAACTCGTCCACATCGCCCGTCTCCTCCTCAAATCCGTCCTCGTTGAGTATTGGCTCTGGAGCGTCGATATAGTCAATGTCCTCAGTGGAGTCGCGTTGTCCATTGCCCACTTGTATGGTGATGTAGTCGTTCACCGACACCTTGTCGCCAGCCACCACGTGCCTGCCCTTCACCGTTAGTCCATACACCCAGTCTTTCTCACCATCGATGTATTCGGGTTGTGTCAGCTTGAAGCCCATGGCCGTAAGCTTTGCCATAGCCTCGCGCAGCGAACTGTTGTCTATCACATCGGGCACAGTGATTGTGGGCGTGTGCGAGGCGTTGACTATTAAATATATAATGTGTCCCGACTTGACGTTTGTGCCAGGCTCTGGCGACTGCTCAAGAATGCAGTCGGGGGGCAGGTTGCGCACATAACCCGTGTCGCTCACCACCACTTGCATTCCAGCATCCTCAAGCAGATACTGGGCATCGGCAAACGACTTGCGGCGCACGTCGGGTACGGATATGGATTCGCCGTGGTGGGTATACACATCGAGACCGTATTTCACTCCCGCACATGCCACCACCACTACTATCGCCATGGCGCAAATATTGCCCCAAAAGTAACGACTCGTGAATTTTCCGAAGAATTCAGATGGATTCATACTTTAACTTTTCCTTTTTAGCTATCTTGCAAAGTTACGATTAACATCGGAATATACAAAAAATAAATACAAAAAAGCGTCAGCGTATTGATATATTTTGTAATTTCGCACGAAAATTCAAAGCACCTATACATTATGAAATATAGCAAAATGAAACTTGGGCTTGTTGCCCTGACTGTCGTGCTGCTACTCTCGACCGTTGGTGTGGTGGCTTGGCGACTAATGCCTTTGTCGGCCGACTCCATGCGCAGTTCGGCTGTTATAGTGGAACAAACCACATGGCAGGAGATTACTATCGACGGTAAGCCACAGCTCTATTTCAGCGAGTCGTTGGGCGACTCTGTGCTGCTCGGCGTTACTGCCAACCGCGACTCTGCCCTCCACCGCAAGCATCTCAGCGGATGCTGGGTGAACAGATGGATGCTCGTGCCCTCGTGCTGGGGACGCATTGCCACAATATACAACCGTGTGGCTGCAGCCCCAAAAATCAAGGGCGACTCCATAATAGTGAACCTCTGCCGCCAATCAATAGCCCAACAGCTCAAGACTCTGAAGACACAGAAATCGGAACTCGACTACTATCTGCGTGTACACGGCGTTCAGGACAATGGCTATCAGGCTATTGCCTCGCTTGCCACTCGCGTCAATCAGGCTTATGGCGACGTGACGCGTGCCTCACGATTGCTTGACAGTCTTACTGCCGACGCCTCGGCAAAGCGACACAACTTCGGATTTAGGACAAGGACAGAATATATGGCCGTCTACCATGACGACGAGGGCAAAATCATGCGCACTCCACTGAAGCAAATCTTTGCCGACGGCCATCGACACACAATGTTGTTGCAAACCAAAGACGAATTTACGCCCTATGGAGTAGCCACAATATCCAGATCGCCGTGGGGCAACAAAGCCAATGGCGGTCTGAGGGCTGTGGGATTTCCCGGTATAGGCGAAGAGGGACTGGAGTGCGACACCGTTTCGCCCATAATCGTCCCCGGAAGTCTGCGCGACTATCGCCACGACCTGCCTCGTGTGCTTGTATCCGACGGAGCACCCGTGTTCACAGCCGAGGGTTTCTTCATCGGTATTGTGAATGGGAAAAGGATTGTAACAGAGATAAGGAAAGAATAAATTAAGCTACATACAACAATGTTTAATATTTGCAAATCAACAATACGGCTCCTCTGCATGGCTTTCATAGCCATGGCCCTCACCACTCTCGGCTCATGCCGCGAAGTGGCCTATGATGGTCAGACCATCGTGCGACGCGGCGACGCTGTCTATCGTGGCGGCGTGAAGGATGGCAAGTTCAACGGCTACGGCCAACTGTCAATAGGCGACAGCGTGATATATGCCGGCCAGTGGCGCATGGGAAAGCGATGGGGAAAGGGAGTGAGCCACGACTCGCTGCATCACAGAATTGTGGGCACATGGAGGGCTGACACTCTTGTGAGCGGACAATGGTGCGACTCCACCGGCATATATTCGGGCGAGATGAACAACGACGGTATTGCCAGTGGACACGGTTCCTTCTACGACCCGCAACGCAACCTATATATGGGTCAGTGGCAAGACGGCAAGCGCACGGGCTTTGGCTTCGACCTCTCGCTGAAGAAGCACATTCGTGTGGGCGAATGGCTGCACGACCGCTATCTCGGCGAACGTCTGGAATATACCGCCGACCGTATCTACGGCATCGACATATCACGCTTCCAGCACGATGTGGGACGCAAGCACTACCCTATCGACTGGAGTCGCGTGCGCATATCGCATCTCGGCAAAATCTCACGCAAACGTGTCAAAGGCAATGTGGACTATCCAATATCTTTCTGCTATATAAAGTCGACCGAAGGCACTACTATACGCAACCGCTACTACCGTGCCGACTGCACCGCAGCCCGTGGACGTGGCATAAAGGTGGGTGCATACCACTTCTTCTCCACCCGCTCCTCGGCTTCGGCTCAGGCGCAATTCTTCATCCGCAACACATCCTTTCATAAAGGCGACCTGCCTCCAGTGCTCGATGTTGAGCCTACACATGCTCAGATAAAGAAGATGGGTGGACCAGAACCTCTGTTTCGTGCCGTGCGCACTTGGCTGCGCATTGTAGGAGCGCACACTGGCACCCGACCCGTGCTGTATATCTCACAGAACTTCGTCAACCGATACTTGCCGTCGGCTCCCGACCTAAAGCACGACTACAACATTTGGATTGCCCGCTACGGCGAATACAAACCCGATGTTCACCTGGTCTATTGGCAACTGTGCCCCGATGGCCGAGTGACGGGCATAAGACCAGAGGTAGACATAAATGTGTTCAACGGATACAAGAATGAATACAGAGATTTTCTGAGCAAAGAATGTATAAAATAAAGATTAAAACTGACCATTTACGTCGAGGGTGTTTCTTTTTGGTACACCCTCGATATATATACGATTACTAACCTTTATTTAATAAACAGCACTCCATTTATGACTTGTAGTTCATAATTATTCTTATAAACAAATTTTAAGAATAAGTTTCAACCAACATACACTTCAACTCTGTCTGGACAATGGAGAATTGGGATAGTAAAACACACCCTTTCTTGTCCTTTTTTTGGTCTTCTATTAAGACCGAGCTTGGTCTTAATAATTCTTGAGGGTTGGTCTTAATAATACTTGAAAAAGGGTCTTCTATTAAGACTTTTTCGGGTCTTCCTTTATAGCAGGTGCTCAAGTCAATTTCTGATGAGCCAAACCCATACATTAGAAGAAAACTTATGCAAATCATTCTTTTAATGATTGTTTATTAATAAATGGCTTTAGAATATTACAATAAACAGCCTGAAACAATTAATAAAGCCTGAACTGTTCCTTGTTTAGCCGCAACTCATGCATTAGCTCTTCCTCCTCTTGTTTTATTGCCTCATTTTCATCCTGCAACTGCTCTGATATGCGAACAATATAGCACCTACTTATTACTGCGAATATAGCAAAAAATAGCGTTTTGCCTTTTTTTGACGTGTAAAAATTAAAGGCGCAAAGCTTTTTGACTATATTTAAGGGTCGTTTGATTTGATGATTCTTTATTTTAAAACTATATTTGCCATCAAGAAAAACAGAACAACAATTCAAATAATCTCTAAAAAAATTTACAGTATGAACAATCAACACAAAACCATCGACCATTGCCTCGCACTATGTGCAGCTATGGCATTTTTCTTTTCTTTAGTTTTCTGCGCATGTAGCAATGACGAAAATATTGCTGAAGGTGGAGGCGAAGATGATGTAGTGTTTGTCGATGACAACGATGATTCCACACCCACCATCGACGAGATGAAGGTGAAATCGTACCTACGAACCTATGTTGTTGCTGGCAACTATCAGCATAGCGGAAAGGCTCTCATCAAACGTTTACAAGACGTGGCAGAGATTATGGACGCAAGCGTTCAGACATTTATTGTAGACAACAACAGCGTGGCAACACTTACAGACCTCGATTATCGTAACATGGCTCTTCTCGTGGCTCGTGGAGGAAACCTGGTTATTTGCCAACCTACGAAAGCGGTATTAAAGTCGATGGCTATGAGACTGAAAGACACGGCGTTGTCGATGTACCAAAACCAAGAACTAACTTTCAATGATGTGGGCTTCCGCGCTTTTCAGCGACTGACTCTTATGTTTAAAGAGAATCAAGAGTTTACTCCAGCCATGAGCGACAACATCGACAGCAACAACATTCTTTTCGACCTTTTGGCTTTACGCGGCGACTTGAAACACGCTGTCACCGATGTGACCGAGCATGAAAAAGAGGATGCCAACAACCCATATACCGATTATCTCTACGGTAAGCTTGCCGATGAGACTGCAGAATGGCTTGACCGACGTGACGACAACAAGGAACGAATGGCGAAAGGACGCCTACTCATGGCGCAGCAAGCTAACGGACCACAAGAAATATACGACAACATCAGCACAACCGACCAGTTTGAATATGCTATGGTCACAAGAACTGGACACAAGCGTGCCATCATGAAACTGCAATATAACGTTTGGGCTGTGAACGACACCAAAGGCTACGACTATTATCTCCTCCAACAGGAAATTGTCTGCACCAACGACCAGTTTAATTTCGCATACGATGACAAGAAGAAGTGGACATCTTGGGGAGTGAGAGATGCGGTTATCGAAAGCCTTACTTATGCTAAGAATCCCAGCGAAAAAATATATGCCCACTGGCCATATCTTAAAAATCTGTCTACAAACGTGAAGTTTTCTGACGGTAGCGCAAGCATAAAAGACATCTCTCCAACTCAAATAGACAAGGGCAGCACCACCTACACCCAAACCACACACATGTCGCTCAGTGTGGCGTTTCTGAATCCTGAAATAAAGGGCGGACTGGACATGACAAACTCGGTAACACGAACAATTCCCGACATTAGCACCGACTTCAAATTAGGAAAAGACGCCATCAGCCCACAATGGTCATACGCCATCACACAACAGCCTAAAATTATAAAAAAATTTGGCTCAGACTTCTGGTATCACGACGTGGTCAAGCCGTCTTACCACTCCACTTTCATTGTAGGGCACAGTTGGATATGGAAGGTAAAACACAATGACAAAACCTTTAGCTTCGACACTCATGTCACCCTAAACATGGAAGCTCTTTGGTATGATAATGTTTTCTGTAAGAGCGGATACCACATCTTCCCCAACCATATTGACGTAACCTATCAGCTCACGCCGCCATCGCGCTATGAGCAGGTGTGGCTGATGGTAATGAAAGAGCGCAACGACGATGACTACAATTACATGAAGGAGTATGTCAGAAACTTTGAGTCGAAGTTCTCGCTAAACACTGTAAAGAACGATGACAGATATGAAATTGGCAGACGAATGGACTCTATAGCTAAGGATCTCTCAACGCATAAGGACATCTTC
>ERZ1026874.1910-NODE-1910-length-10321-cov-39.766998_pt1 | contig 10321 bp, 9 predicted proteins | sample MGYA00380167_ERZ1026874 | MGnify/ENA primary metagenome ERZ1026874 (study PRJEB33269, sample SAMEA4719803) | human gut metagenome | biome: human-associated habitat; feature: organic feature; material: feces | place: Cameroon | collected 2013-10 ...
TCAAGATTATGCCAATAGTGATGGATCACTCGGCATTTGATGCCTATGCTTTCAAAATTGAGGCAGATGGCAGAAAGGTTTTTCATACTGGTGATTTCCGTACCCATGGTTTCCGAAGCAAGATGTTGCCAATGGTTATTGAAAAATACATCGGAAAAGTGGATTGTGTGGTGTCTGAAGGCACCAATGTTGAGCGAAGCAAGGATACCAGGACCAAGACTGAGCGGGATGTTAAGGATGAGTTTGTAGATAACTTCAAAGAGAATAAGTATAATGTGGTATATGTGTCATCCACGAACATAGACAGATTGTTTGCCCTTTATCATGCAGCTTGTGAAGCAGATAGAATTTTTTTCTTGGATGAGTTTGCCAAGAAGATGATGGATGCGTCGGCAAACATTGACAAACTTTGGGGCAAGTCTCGCTTCTATAAATTTCAGAGTGAACAGAAGGCGCCACAGGTTTTATGGAAGGATGGGGTGACTAACGATAAATTCTACCATGCTATAGAATCTCATGGCTATGTATTGATTGCCAGAGCAAATGACAAGTTTGATGAGTGGCTAAAGAAGATGCCAAGCGAGGGAAGAAAAGTTTATCTCTCTATGTGGAAGGGCTATGTGGATAATCCAGAAAGTCCAGCTTATAACAAAAGGTTGGCAGAGGCTGTTGGTAAGGATTATGCTCATATCCATACCAGTGGGCATTGTGATGTGGAAAGTATGAACAAGTTGTTTGAAATGTTGGAACCTAAGGTGATAATTCCAATTCACACCAATAGTCCAGAGAAATTTGCTGCAGCTTTCCCTTCTTGGAATGTGAAGAAGTTGGAGGATGGAGAGATTTTTAGTACCAACCCATTTGGCGATATACCTGTGCATGAGGAAGGTGATACTTTTTTGAGTGCAATATGTCTTTCAGAGGATCAAGATCCTGATGATGATGTCAAGATTTCTTCTGTGGATGAGAAACTTAAATGGTGGAAACTGGATTATAAGCAAATAAGTTCGTTTGATGACAGTAATCTGGCAAGAGAGACCTTGAAACTTGTTCGAGCAGACAAGAATGTGCTTGCTTTTGAGATTTGGAGTGAGTGTGACTTTGCGCTAATCTTAGGGGAAGTTTATCGAAGAGACAAGACTTTCTACGCAAATCTTGACTCGAAATGTACTTTTGCTTCTGGTGAGATGGTATTGGCTATTATGCGTTTGCCATTCTCATGGTATTTGATTCCAGTGAAGGTAATGGAACTTGCTACCAAGGAAGCTTTGAAAAACGTATATGATGAGGGTTTGTTAGATATTGGTATATCAAACTTCGGTGAATTTTATGAGTTGTATGAGCCTGTTGCGCATTATGCTCCAGACATGATAGTGAAGCCTTTGGTTAACATAGAGACCTTTGAAGGCAAGGTGCTATGTGATTTGGTACCTGCTCGCTATTTGTTTCCTATGGATGTAGTGGAGCAACTTCATAAGGAAAAGTGATAGGGTGTGCGGTATGTAGGAGTTTCTATAAACATTTAAATATTAAAGCATGATACTGCAAATGATAACAGAGAGTGAGAGTAAGTCGTTGGAGTCGGTTTATCCTGAGATAGCTAACCACCCATTGCCTATAGCAGAGGAAGTGGAAGTGATATTAGAACGATTCAAAACCGGTGAGAAAGGAGCTGACGAAGAGCTAAAGAATGCGTATATTCGTTTTGTGGCTTCCGTTGCCAAGCGATACCTTGGTCAGGGAGTGTCCCCAGAAGAGCTTTTAGAGGTTGGAGTTAAAGGTTTGCTGATTGCCGCTCAAAAGTATGACAAAAAACGCGGAATCAAGTTCATTATCTATGCCGTTTGGTGGATTAGGCAAAGTATTCAACAGACAGTAAATGAACGTGCAAAATAACTCTGGGCGAATATCAAACTTTTAATACAATAAAAGTATTTACAAGAGTAGGTTTCTTATTTGTCTATCTTTCCCTACTTTTACCTATCAATATATGCATCCATACCTGTACCATAAAAATATAACTCATTGATATTCAGTAATAATGATTTTCGATGAGGTTAAGTAATATCTCCTGCCGATGAGGAGCCTCTCATTGATGCTCCTCTCTCTCAAAAGAGAGTTGTTAAGTTAATATATAGTTAAAGCACACAACAGAAAAGGAAACGATTCGGTTGTGTGCTTTTTTGTATTGAGAAAAAAGGCTATTTCTAAATATGCAGCCACTTGGCGTTGCAATATTCCTTTTTCGTCTCTAAGAGACCTTATCTTGTTTCCTAATAACATATCTTTTGCATTTTAAGTTCAACTAAATCGGTCTGCTTTTTGACAGTGTTCGCTATAATTGGATGTTTTCGCTATGAATTCTGTTGAATTACGACGAAAATGAAACTATTTCGACGAATTTTCGACGGAAGTATGTGATTTTCGTCGAATTTCGACGGTTTTTCACAGAAGAAACCAATTCCGTCCATCGGTTTTTATCAGTTTTTCCATTTTCATGGCTTTTAGTAAATCTCCGAGCATACGAAGTCTTTGTTCTTCCGTCTTGTTTTGCGGAAGAACATCCTTCAGATATTCGTATATACTATCTCGCTTGGCACCTTCATCTCCTGCATTGCTGAGATATTGTAGAACCATTTGACGCAACTTCTCCTTATCCAGTCCTTTTGTTTTTGTGTAAGAAGGCAGTTGGTGGGTATTCTTAGCCATACTAAGAGAAATGCTATAATGCGGAGCCTCACCTTCTATCAGTCCACGTTTGAGCAAGTCATGTGCTACTTCTTCATGAATGGTTCTGCCTTTTTGTACAGCATCAAGCGAGATGCAATCCCAAAGTGAAAGGGTGTCATTGGTCTTCAACAAATCAGTGTATCGTTTGTTGATTTCATTGCCATAAATGCGGACAACGACTTTTTTCTTGATTTGGTCAATCTCATAGTCTGGCATAGGAAAATGTCTGCGCCATTGCTCATTAAACATCTTTTTGATACCACGACTTACGGTATCAATCATATTGAAGTCAACCATAGCCCGACACAAACATTCATTGCGAAAATGCGTCTGAGGTTCTTCATTCCTCAAAGCATTCTCCAAGGTACCAGGGATGAACGTGCCAGCATTAGAATAATACAAATATCCTGGATTCTCCACGAAATTGATGCGTTGCTGGAGAGTGTAGTCTTGATGGCCAATACAATTATGAAGGGCCTCACGGATGGTATAGTCGTCATACTGCTTCATCGTGTCGGGGAAAAGTTCAAGGCAACAGATGGAACAGATTCAAACAAAGGACAGACAAATGGGGATTACTCCAATGGTATCTTGTCATTCTTGGCATTATCGCCTGTGTTCTCTTTTTATCTCTCTATCAAAGTAAGGTTATGGATCTTGACAGAACTAACCGAATTTTCTACAAGAAGGTTATCATGGATGAAAAGAGAAAGAAGGATTATCAAGAGTTAGATTCACTTATCCAATCGGATTCATTCTTCAAAACATATAGGAGCTTGGAGCATTGAAACCTTACAAAATCACAAGACGATAGGATTATCCAAACTGGACACACCTATCGCCTTGTTAATAAGAACTGATATAACCTTTATAGATCAGCCTTTGTCAATTCGCGTTTTGCTACTTCAATAGCACGAAACTGCAATTCTTTCTCACCCTCTATAGCATCCAATATTCTGTCTGCCAGCCACAAGGTGAGCAGCTCTTTCTCATCCATATGAAAGTATTCAGCCAGTTGGGGCACCTGGTTTCTCTTCGCTCGCCTATCCCCACGTTCTATCTTACTGAACATTGGAGTATCAATTTCTAAGTATGCCGCCACTTGGCACTGCAATATTTCTTGTTCGTCTCTAAAAGACTTTATCTTGTTTCCTAATAACATTATGAATTCAATTTTGAGTTAGCCTAAAAGCATTGAAATAAAATCATTCAACCACCTTCCACTCGCCTCCATTTCGTGGACCACCGATTCGAATCAACCGTCCTCTTTGTTTTAATTTCTTGATATGGTAAGCAACTCCATCTTCTGTTATGCCGCATACGGATGCTATCTCTTTTGCCGTAACCTTAGGATTTTTGCTGATTATTTTTAGAATAGTTTCCGTAGTATCGGCAGGAGTTTCCGTAGTTACAGAGGATGTTTCCGTAGTATTTGCAGGAGTTTCCGTAGTTATTTCCGTAGTATTGGCAGGAGTTTCCGTAGTTCCATTAATGCTTCCCTCCAGTTTTAGGCAAGTTTCTATTCTATCAGGATTACTCTTTTCTTCAACTGTTGGTATGCTCCAACCATTATCCTTCCATCCTTTCGCAATAATATCAGCGCCAGTTCCTCCTTTCTCACCAATTCCCAAGAATACAAACATTTTTTGGATTACAGGGTTTCTGCATACACTATGTCCTCCTTCGTAGTATTCTTCCATGCTGATAAGCATTGTACCAGGATTTGACAAAACAATACGGTCGAAGTATCTGTCAATCACAATATTGCCCCTTACCGTATATGCTGCATGAATCAAACTGTTGGCAAAAGCCTCACGCAAAGCTACGTGAGCCGTGGTTGTATTATTCCTCATCTGATTGTTGTCAAGACTGAAAGGCACAGGCAAAGCGTGTTGCAATAAAGGTAAGACACGAGTGAAAAACTGATAAAGGTTGGCTTCCCATGTCCCATCGGGATATATGCGATTTGTCCAACGTACCTGAAGATCGTCACTCAAATGCTCACGATAGTCTGGGAAAAACTCTTGGCAGCACTCTGGGTCTGTAATACTGTTAGTCTTGCCAAACATCAGCATGCCAGCAACAGTGAATCCTTCCGTTGATGTGGCTCTATCTTTGCGATAGGCACCTATGATTTCCAAAAACTTTTTGTCATCAAGCTCTGTCCAAGGATGGTTTTCATGCTTAATATCGTACGCACGACGATATTGGTGCAGAGTAGGTATGTCAATGTCATCAAAGGAATAGCCTCTTAAGATTCGGGAGTCTGCAGATGCTCTCATGTTGTTGGCATCCGAGTACATCTGCTTTATTTCATCATCACTACAGAGATAGTCACCCTCATCCCTGCGCTTATAAGTATGTCCAAACGGAGTAAGTGTAAGGTGTATGGGGCGCAAATCATATTGTGCACGAGGAATTCTGAAGGCAAGTAGATATTGCCCTCCGTCAGTCTTTATTTCTTCGATGTCACTCTCTACCAACAACGGAATGTTCACACACGACTTATTGTGTGCATCATCCCAAAACTGTTTTCTGTATTTTGCTATAAGTTCTTCAGAAAGACCATCTGGTGTGAACTTATGATTTTTCTCCTTCACTCCCAACACAATCGTTCCACCATTGGTATTGGCCAAGGCTGAAAAAGAACGCCAAAATTCAGCTTTAGGGAAACCACCCGCAGCTGATTAAAATTCCACTTCGGAGTTCTCCTTCAGTTTGAGTTTTAAACGTATTTGTTCTGCTATGTTCATATCTGTTCACTTCTATTTTAGATTAACATATGCACCACTTATAGTTACCTCAGGAGGATAGTCTTCAATATTGAAATTGCGTTCAATATTGCATGATTCACAGACTGCATTATATAGTTTTACCTCATTATAATTAATGTCTTTATCAATAACAATCATCTTTCCCATCATCTGGGCAATTTCCTGCTTTAAATCAGTTGATAGTGTTCTTACTATTGCCAAAGCTTGTAACGTAACAAGATTGTTTACCTCGTCCATATAATTATCTGCAAGTTCGAAAGAACGTGCAATTTCATTCATATAATCAACTTCGACATCTTTTACAATATTATCTGCATTAACGATGTCATTCAATATTTTTAATACTGCTATTTTAGCATTATGTGTTAATTCTTTCATGTTTTTTTACTTCTTAGCGTTTACACAAACCCAATTCCACGCATTCTTCTTTTTGTCATAATCATAGATAATCAGACTTTTGATATTATCACCATTCTTTAAGTTGTATTTTTTTACAATATTAGGTGAAACAAAGCAGCTTACAGAACCAGACTTTAAGAATGCGAATTCTTTATCATCCCTTTTGTTAATCTTTCCTTCTACATATTTAGCATAATTTAGATTCGAAGGCAGTTGAAATTTTGTTGAACTGATAATTTTCATTTTACCTTCATTATCTGTAATATAATGCAATTTCAATATATTTCCAGCCTGTACCCTAAACCGTAACTTTTGAACTGTCCGTTTCTCTTTGCCATAAATAATAAAAGCTTTATGATTGGTTTGATCAACGTATGTTACGACTGCAATACATTCTTCTGCGCCATTGCATAAGATGGCATTCGTAATAGACATATAATCAATAGAGATATTTCCGTCTGGTATAGTAGAATTAAGCCACGGTTGGTGTATCCAGCATTCTATTTCGTTTGGTAGTCTCCAACCTTGTGAAACATAGCATCGTGTTACAGCATCAATATGATAACGTGCAGAGTTAAGTAATCCACGCTTTATATACAAATTGGCTAATTTGATATGAACTTTACCAAGGAAGGTTTCTTGTGTTCGGCAATGAACTGCACGTAGCAGACAAGCTAGTTGTTTGTCTTCATCATCCGTGAAAACATCACTTAAAAGCTGCCAAACCCAAAACTCGGTAGCCTTTTTTCTCGCAAAAGGTATAATAACTTTTAAAGCTTCATCTCGATTACTTCCTAAAGCCAAGAGAAGTTTCCCGTAGAAATAACCTGGATACATCATTTCCTTATGGTTATTCATAAGATTGTCCAACTTGGGAAGGAATTCCTCAATTCGTCCAAGATCATTTAGTCTAAGCAACGCCTTGGAATTTGCTATGAAGGCACGTTCGGCAAGAGTCATTATCTTTTGTCCTTTCTGATTGACGTATGGCTCATAGTCTTTAGAAGATAGGTCGTCCAAATTCCACCAATCAAAAAAGTCAGGCATTTCAGACCAATTCTCAAATTTGAGAATGGCTTGAAGAAGGAAGGAATGACCTATGGATGGTTTGAATTCATAATCCTTAAACTTCGAAAACAACGTTGATAGTTTTGAAGATGCTTCAATGTCTGTTAAGAATATATTATTCTTGATGAAGTTTGCTATTTGGAATTGCACATTGTCAAAAATCATACTGTCATTGGCTATAGTCAGCTGATCTAATGATTTAAGCTCGTTTATATGTTCTAACAGTTTGGGATAGTTGCCAACTTCAGAATCAGCTTTTATCATGTAATATAGCACCCAACCAACAGCTCTTTGTGCCCAGATATCGGCTGGCCTAGCCGCCAAATCGGTTTTGGCAAGTTCGTATGCTTCCTGCACTTGACCTGCCTTGCACATTGTTGTTATATCTTTAACATTTGCCATATTATACAAAATGTGAGTTTATTATTTCTATTATTTCACTAAGTTCTCCGTCATCTTTACCTTTCAGTGACATAGGTTTGGCGTATGTGATAAATCCGTTAGAATTTACATACACCTTTATATATGAGAATGTCCCGCTGGTACGCATATAATATGTAGTGCTGAAATCTTCAGCATGTTCAACTACGTTCGTAATCTGAACACTTATAGTATCACATGCCGACCTAATCAAATCAAGCAACTTGCAGTGTGATTCATCGGAGGGAATGTAATTATATTTATAAGACATTCCTTGTTCGTCATTCAACATAATTTCTATAAGCGGTGTATGCTGATTCGGAGATGCCGCCTTTGCAGGCTGGAAGATATCTCCAGCTTTATAGAAGAGATCATATCTGTCAACTCCGTCTGGAGTTTGTATGTTGTATATCTCCAAATACGGACGACTCTGTACGCTTATTATTCTGTACGGAGTATACTCCATGTTTTTTGCAATGCAATGGTACTTTGCCCTTATGCCATTGTCTACGTTTTTGTTGTGGAACGGTGTAGGCGGGACTTCGTTAAGGATTCTGCATTCCGAAGCTATGTTCTTGCATTTTTGTATAGATTCGATTCTGAATTTTGAGAACGGTGTGATATGTGGCAGGTTTGTTACGTAAAGTGTTTTCTGAGCTCGTGTTGTAGCTGTATATGCCCATCTTAGACTGTCATCATCAAGTCCTGTTCTACCCGTGTAGTCAACGAACACTTTTCCCCATTCACCACCTTGACATTTGTGTCCTGTTACGGCATATCCATATTTTGCACGTATAGCATTGTAATACTCATCATTGAGAAGAGCTTCTGCAAAACTTTCTGTACCTTGTTTTAAATTTGGATTCCTCATACAGAAATTGATATACAGAGCTCTGTTTTCATCTATCGAAATTGTTGCTGTATCGCTTGTCAGTAAATCCTCAAGCAACATACATGGAATCGGATTACCATCGCCATTAGGAACTGTTACTTTAATGAAGTTTAGAGTAATGACAATGCGCTCTTTCTTTCCTCCGATTTGAGCATATACAGGAGCAGATTGTTGTATTCTCTCTCCAATGGAAAGTACAGGAACAAACTCTCCGTTCATACGATCAAGCCTATAGTTGTTTTGTGTAATAAGCAAAATGTCATTTTCCTGAAGAGGCACATCTCCTCCATAAAGAGATTTGCGGATGTCTCTATTATATCTGTTTGCAGATTTATTTGAATAGCATATTATAACACTATCGTGTTTTCCTGATTCTTTTCTGTAATTAAGGTATTTATCAAGGAACTGTTCTGACGGAACTGTTTCCACATCATCCTTTTGCTCTTCAAATACAAGTTGGTTACGTTTGTTCTTTTTAAGGAGATTACGTATCATCATAGCATTCTTTAGGATAACGCTATCATCCTTTTGACGAAGCACTTCTGTAAGCTCAGCCTCAATGACCTTCAGACCTTTCTCTTTAAAATACTCAGCCCGTAATGCATTTGATACTGATTCTCCAACTGGAGGCAACTGCGCAGGATCTCCTACAAAAATCACTTTACCGCCAAAGTTAGGTCGTACAAACGTAAGGAGATCTTCCATCAGATTATCAGTGCCGAACATAAACAATTCATGTTCTATCTTACGAGAACAAACCATTGATGCTTCATCTACAATAGCAACAATATTGCCTCCATTTTCAGAGTTGTTGATAGAAAATACAAACTTAAACTCTGACTCTGCAATATTCTTGACTTTTTTAGGCTCAACGTGTGCTTTGGAATAAATCGCTTTGTGAATAGTTGTAGCTGTATGCCCCGTCTTCATAGCAAGAACTCTTGCTGCACGTCCTGTAGGAGCCATCATTGCTAACTGACGAGTTTGTTCAATATAGTCTGCTATCACCTTAACCATCGTAGTTTTACCGGTACCAGCATAACCACGAAGAATAAAAACAGATGCATCACTATTAAGGAATACTTTAATTTGTTCGAAAACTTTATTTTGTTGGTTTGTTAATTCCATCATTTATTCTCTAATTCTATTTTCTATCTCTATTTTCATCGCCTCCTTCGGTATATACGCCGTTGCCACCAAGCATCCATCAAAAAGTTCTACCACCACTCTCTGCTGACCTGCAATCCTTGTTACTCTACCATGTATATCCTTAAACTCACCCTCTGTAATCACTACTTCATCCCCTAACTTATATTTGATATTCTCCGAAGTAACAGGGATAATGTGAGGATTATGTATGGAGGTTAAACGGATGAAATTATCCATAGCTGTATCGGCAATGATAAGAGGAGGATTCTTGGTTGGCGCATTTTCACAATGTGAGGTGTGGTCGTAATAGTAACTCAACAAAGCTCTATTTTCAAAAGCCTTGATGTTCTTATCTTGCAAAAGAGAGTCAACTTGCTCTGCTGATGCATGAACAAAGAGAAATGAGGGGAGAAGAGGCTCTGTTATGATTCGCTTCTTACCTTGCTTTCTTACTTCTTTATATCGCAAAGGAACGTAACATTCGAGTCCATTAGCCTCTACGAATGCTTTTGCCTTGATAATACGCCCATACGAAACTCGCAGGACAAACCATTGCTTGTTTTCAAATGGCACATTCTCTACCGACACCCCACCTTTGTTCTTTGAGATGGAGGGCGTACAAGAGGTAAGTCTTGCACTTGGACACGATGAACCTGTGTCGGTAGGTTGCCCATTATACAATGAAGCATTAGCCGTTAAAGGCTGTTTGATTTTATCTTCCAATGTTATATCCAGTGGTTAGATGAAAAACCGACTGACTTTTCTTTTTAAGAATCGCCAAATATTGAACACAAAGATAAGGAAAAAGATTGAGATATAGAGATTTTTAGAGTGGGAAAGTACGTATTTTTTATAAGTGATTGAGAATGAGATAAGTTTTTATCTCATA
>ERZ1026874.1912-NODE-1912-length-10313-cov-8.128973_pt1 | contig 10313 bp, 7 predicted proteins | sample MGYA00380167_ERZ1026874 | MGnify/ENA primary metagenome ERZ1026874 (study PRJEB33269, sample SAMEA4719803) | human gut metagenome | biome: human-associated habitat; feature: organic feature; material: feces | place: Cameroon | collected 2013-10 ...
TGATCTTGCGCAGCGGCAGATAGACCATTTCTGTAAAGAAAATCAGAATGATCAGCGACAGCAGGAAAAAAATCACGAGCATAATATAGGAAATATTCAGCAGGCTTTCGCTGGAAGCCCGAATATTTGCCATGGGGATATGGATGACAACATAGCCCTGTACTTTAAAATTGGAAGTGATGGGCGCAAATACACTGAGCATTTCCTCCTGGAAGCAGCCGAAAAAGTCACCAACCGTATAAAAGGAACCGGCGGTGATGGTCGAGTCAAAATTTTCCACGCGAGACTCATGCTCCACATCCAGCGGTGTTTCAGTTGTCATGATAATACGTCCGGATGGATTAATGATCCAGATTTGGGAGGACAGGTAGGTGCTGAGCGCATCCAGCTGTTTTTTGACCTCCTCGAGGGAAACATTGCTGCTGTATAAGTCGGAAGCGTAGGTATTTGCGATCAGAGTAGCTTCTTTATAAAGGGAGTCCGCCTTTTCCCGTTTCAGATGCTCCAGCGTCATACTGGAAACGAACGTTGCTACGACTAAAAATCCGAAAAATCCGAAGATCAGGTAGCCGAGTACAAATTTCAGATACAGGGTTTTGCGCATGTCATCTTACCTCGAATTTGTAGCCGATTCCCCAGATCGTGGCGATTTTCCAGTTTGCATGATCCTTGATCTTTTCGCGCAGACGCTTGATGTGTACGTCTACCGTGCGGGTGTCGCCAATGTATTCATAGCCCCAGATCTGATCCAGAAGCTGTTCTCTGGAAAAAACGTGGTTGGGCGAAGCTGCCAGAAAATAGAGAAGCTCCAGCTCCTTTGGCGGCATATCGACATTTTTTCCCATATACATAACGGAGTAATTGGTTTTATTGATGGTCAGATCGGGATATTCGACACATTCCACAGCAGGCTTTGCCGGAACGGCAGCAGCTGGCTTGTAGCGGCGCAGCACCGCTTTGACTCTTGCGACAAGCTCCTTGGAGTCGAAGGGCTTTTCCATGTAATCATCTGCACCAAGCTCCAGACCGAGCACCTTGTCAAAAATTTCGCCTTTGGCGGACAGCATGATGATGGGAACAGAGGAACTGCTGCGGACTTCACGGCAGACCTGATAGCCGTCGATGCCGGGAAGCATCAGATCGAGCAGAATCAGGTTCGGCGCGAAGGTATCCACAGCGCGGAGGGCGGATTCCCCGTCCTCCACGATCATCGTATCAAAGCATTCCTTGGTCAGGTACAGCGAAATGAGTTCGGCGATATTGGCATCGTCGTCAACAATCAGAATTTTCTGTTTATTTACCATAATGAACCTCGTTATTTGTTTTTGCAAAGGCGGCAGATGATTGCCGTCCTGCGGATTATTTTTTAAATTCTACAATCGTTACGCCGGCGTCGCCTTCGCCGTATTCGCCCTGTCGGAAGGATTTGACATATTTGATGCGCTTTAAATGCTGCTGGATGGCCTTGCGCAGGGCACCGGTCCCCTTGCCATGTACGACGCGGACGTTTTCCAGATGTGCCAGATAAGCGTCGTCCAGATATTTATCGAGGGCGGCGAGGGCTTCGTCTACCGTTTTGCCCAGCAGATTGATCTCAGGGGAAACGGAGAAGGACTTGGACATCCGGAGCTTGCCGGTATTTGTTTTGGACATCGTAGGCGTGGTAATCGTCGCTTCCTCGATGCGGACAAGGTCTTTTATGTTCGTGGAGGTGCGCATGATGCCGCACTGCACGAAGAGGTTGCCCTTTGCATCAGGCAGGCTGCTGACCGTACCCTTGAGCCCCATGGAAACAATGCGCACGGCATCGCCTTTTTTGAGCTGTTCGGGCTTTAATGCCGGAGCTTTGGGCTTGTCCTTTGCAGCGACGGAAAGCTTGCTGTTTTTGTCGTCGATGTTGCTGCGCAGCTTTTGACGTGCCTGTTCCAGATCCTTCATGGAAGCGCCGGGACCGGCTTTCTGGAAAATGCGGATCGTTTCGTCTGCGGTGTCCTTTGCTTCACGCAGAATATCCCGCGCTTTTTCATTCGCTTCGCGCAGGATACGGTCCCGCGTCTGGTCGATTTTATCGTTTTTCTCCTGCAGCTTATGCCGGAGGGCTTCGATTTCTTTTTTGTAATCTTCGATTTCGCGGCGTTCTTTTTCAATTGTAACGCGGCTCTTTTCCAGATCGGAAATAACGTCTTCAAAGCTGACGTCCTGTTCGTCGATCTGCTCCTTGGCGGCTTCGATGATTTCGTCGGAAAGACCGAGCTTTTTGGAAATTGCAAAGGCGTTACTTTTTCCGGGAATGCCGATCAGCAGCCGGTAGGTAGGGCGCAGCGTTTCCACATCGAATTCACAGCAGGCGTTTTCAACAAATTTCGTGGAAAGGGCGTAGATTTTCAGCTCGCTGTAATGTGTGGTCGCCATTGTGCGGATGCCGCGGTCATGCAGATAGTTCAAAATCGCAATCGCCAGCGCCGCACCTTCAGTCGGGTCGGTCCCGGCCCCCAGCTCGTCGAACAGGCACAGGGAATCTGCGTCTGCCTTTGCCAGAATGGAGACGATGGAGGTCATGTGGGAGGAAAAGGTACTCAAGCTCTGTTCAATGCTCTGTTCGTCACCGATATCTGCGAAAACCTCTGTAAAAACGGACAGCTGCGAGCGGTCCAGGGCAGGAATGTGCAGACCTGCCTGCCCCATCAGCGTGAACAGTCCGACTGTTTTTAAACATACGGTTTTACCGCCGGTGTTGGGGCCGGTGATGACAAGGAGGTCGAAATTTTTGCCAAGCTCGACGTCGATCGGAACGACTTTTTTGCGGTCAAGCAACGGATGTCGTCCCTGACGGATACGAACGATATGCTCGTCGTTGAAAAGCGGACGGGAAGCATTCTGATCCATCGCAAGGGAAGCCTTTGCAAAGATGAAATCGAGCTGCGTCATAATCCGCTGGTTTTCTGCGATCTCAAGGGTGTGTGCACCTGCTTCGGCACTCAAATTTGCCAGAATAACGGCGATTTCCTTTTGCTCCTCGATTTCCAGCTCACGCAGCTGATTGTTTAAGCTGACAACGGCCGCGGGCTCGATGAAAAAGGTGGAGCCGGTGGAGGACTGGTCGTGCACCATGCCGGGCACCTGACCTTTATATTCCGCCTTGACGGGGATACAGTAGCGCCCGTCGCGGGTGGTAATCACGGCATCCTGCAGATAGCTTCTGGCGGAACCGTTTACCATACTGTTTAACTGGTTGTGAATCTTTTCCCCGGTTAATACCATGCTCCGCCGGATTTTTTTGAGGGCAGGGCTGGCGTCGTCCGCGATTTCGTCCACATCGATGATGCAGCGGCGAATTTCTTTGGAAAGGGGTGCGAGGGGCTCGAGACAGTGAAAATATTCTGTCAGGGAATCCTGCTGTTCTTCGTCCTTGTCGGAGCGTCCGAAGTTTTTGACACGGGCGGTGTTTTCCAAAAGACCGGCGATGCGCAGCAGCTCCTCAGAGGAGAGGGTGCTGCCGATTTCGAGGGAGCGCAGGCACATGCCGAGGGGCTTATTGCTGCCGAAATTCAGGCTGCCCTTCTGGAAAATCCGGGTCAGGGCATCTGCAGTTTCGGTCTGAGCCTGTTCGATCTGCGCAAGATCGGTCATGGGCACGAGATCCCGGCAAAGTTGTCGTCCAGGATCCGAGGTTGCTTTTTGCTCCAGCATATGAATGACTTTATCATATTCCAATACGCGTAAAACTTTCGCGTTCATAGTAGTTCCTTTCGTTTTTCAAAATACAGTGCCAAAAGGCACCTATCTTTGTTCCATAAAATGCTGCACAGCAGAATCATTACACAGGATTGATGCTGCTGTCTTGTGGTACAGGCGGCTACCTCTATCATACCATATAGAGAGAGAAACCGGGGAAAAATTTTGCGCCCGGAAAAAGTCTTTCCGGCACTTGTGTGCAGACGGGCAAATGAGGTATACTGAAAAGTACCCAAACGGGCAGAAAGGAACCGATACTTATGGAGGATAACAGACCGAATCAGGATCTGACGAATCAGGATATCGAGTTTATCAAAGAAAAGGTAAAAGAGCGACCGCTGAACCGCCGAAAACTATTCAAAAAAACGTTGCTGACGGCGAGCATGGCAGCAATTTTCGGGCTGATTGCCTGCGTGACCTTCCTTGTGCTGGAACCGGTATTTTCCAATCTGCTGTACCCGGAGGAGGAGCCGCAGCAGGTGGAGCTGAAGGAAGAAAATATCGAGGATGAGATGCGTCCGGAGGATATGATTCTGGAAGAAGAGACGGAAACGGAGACAACGACAGAGCTGCAGACCGTTGTGGAAAAGGTTGCGCTGGAAATCGGGGATTATCAGAAGCTGTACCGGAATATGTATACGGTGGCGAAGACATTTGCAGATCATTCGATGGTAACAGTGACCGGTGTGGTGTCGGATGTGGACTGGTTTGATAACACTTATGAAAACCAGGGACAGACGGCAGGGCTGATCGTTGCGGATAACGGTAAGGAGCTGCTGATTCTTGTGGACGATGCAGCCATCAGTCAGGCGGAGGAACTGGAGGTTTCCTTTTACAGCGGACGGAGTGTGTCCGCTTCGCTGAAGGGAAAGGATAAGGAAACGGGACTCGCCATTTTGAGTGTGGCGCTGGAGGATATTTCGGATGATATCCGGAAAAATGTCGGACCGGCAACGATGGGAAGCTCCGGCAGTAATGTACAGGCCGTGCCGGTGATTGCAATCGGCCGTCCGAAGGGTTCGGAAACGATAATTTTCGGAATGGTAACTTCTGTGGATTATTATCAAAATCTTACGGATCATAATGTCCGCCTGTTAAAGACAGATATGACGGGGCTGCAGGGAACCGGAGGCGTTTTAATCAATCTTTCCGGAAAGGTAGTCGGCATCGTGCACGCCGGGGAAGCAGAGAGTTCCGATGTGCTCAGCGCATATGGAATTTCCGATCTGCTGACGACGGTGGGCAAGCTGTCGAATGGTCAGAAAATCGCCCATATGGGCATTACCGGGACGGATGTACCGGATGAAATCCATCTGGAAAAGCATGTGCCGGTCGGTGCATATGTGACGGGAATTATAATGGATTCTCCCGCGATGAAAGCGGGAATCCAGAGCGGTGACGTAATTGTTGGCATGAAAGGAGAAGAGATCACTTCGTTTGCGGACTATCATGCGGCGCTTCTTTCCTGTGAGCCGGACACGACGGTGACAGTTACTGTGATGCGGCAGGGACAGGAAGAATATCAGGAAATGGAGATTGAGGTGCTTTTGCAGGAGTAAGGCGTAGAGGATAGCGAAAGGCTTTTGATGCAGGGCTGCCGTTTCCGGTTTTGCGCAGCATTGTCAACAGAATAGAGATTTTTGGAAAAGAGGAAAAGAAAATGAAATTTATTAAGGATTATAAAGAAGGCGACAGAGTATTCGATATTTATCTGTGTAAGCATAAACAGTCTGCTGTGACGAAGAATGGTAAGCCGTATGAAACCGTCATCCTGCAGGATAAGACCGGCACGGTAGACGGCAAAATCTGGGATCCCAACAGTGCGGGCATCGATGATTTCGACAGCCTGGATTATATTGAGGTCTATGGCGATGTGACCTGTTTTCAGGGCGCAAACCAGATCAATATCAAACGAATCCGCCTGTGCCGTGAGGGCGAATACGAGCCTGCCAACTATCTTCCGGTCAGCAAAAAGGACATTTCCGTGATGTATCAGGAGCTGCTTTCCTATATCAACAGCATGGAAAATGAATGGCTCAAAAAGCTGATGGAGGCGTTCTTTGTAAAAGACGAGGCGTTTCTTACAAACTTCAAAAAATCTTCCGCAGCGAAAAGCGTACATCATGGATTTGTAGGCGGTCTGCTGGAGCACACGCTTGGCGTTGTGAAGCTGTGCGATTATTTTGCAAAATCCTACCCGATGTTAAAAAGGGATCTGCTTTTGGCTGCCGCGATGTGTCATGATATCGGCAAGACAAAAGAAATTTCCCTTTTCCCGCAGAACGATTACACGGACGATGGACAGTTGCTTGGTCATATCGTAATCGGAACGGAGATGGTCAGCGACAAAATTCGGATGATCCCGGGCTTTCCGACTGTGCTTGCTTCGGAATTGAAACACTGCATTTTGGCGCACCACGGAGAATATGAATACGGTTCTCCCAAAAAGCCTGCGCTCATGGAAGCAATGGCACTGAACCTGGCGGATAATGCAGATGCGAAGCTGGAAACCTTTACGGAGATTCTGGAGGGAACTTCTGAAACCGGATGGCTGGGTTACAACCGGCTCTTTGAATCCAATCTGCGCATGACGCGGATGGACTAAGACGGCTTGGCCGAAGGAATGGACGCAGTGCAGCTGAGCAGGTTTTGCATGGCCGGACGTAGAAAGCATGACCGGCGTGCATTCTACGCAGCTGCAGCGGTAAAAATACAGCGCAGCTGCCGAAGCATGGAGGATGACGTGAATATACAGAAAAATCAGATTTTTACAGTGAAAATTACAGATATGGGAACAGACGGAGAGGGCATCGGACATCTGGAGGATTCCGGTGCCCTTTCAGGCAATGGTTATACGCTGTTTGTCAAGGACGCGGTTCTGGGCGATACGGTGCGTGCAAAAGTCGTAAAACCGAAAAAGGGATATGCCTTTGCGCGTCTGGAAGAAGTGCTGGAACCGTCGCCCGACCGCGTGGAGCCGGTCTGTGCGTATGCGAGACAGTGTGGTGGCTGTCAGCTGCAGGCGGTTTCCTATGAAAAGCAGCTCGCCTTTAAGAACCGCAAGGTCAAAAACAACCTGATCCGGATCGGCGGCTTTGCTCCGGATTTTGTAGAGGAAATTATGGAGGCGCCGGTCGGGATGGAGCATCCGTTCCATTATCGCAACAAGGCGCAGTTTCCGGTCGGAATGGACAAAAATGGTCGTTTGATTGCTGGCTTTTATGCCGGACGGACACACACGATTATTGAAAACAGGGACTGTGCGCTCGGCGTTGCGGAAAACAAAATCGTTTTGGATATTGTGCTGGATTTTTGTACGGAAAAGAAAATTCCAGCATACGATGAAACGACAGGAAAGGGATTGCTGCGCCATGTCCTGATCCGTAAAGGCTTTTCAACAGGACAGATTATGGTCTGCCTGATTCTCAACGGCAGTTCGTTTGCGGCGGAGCAGGAGCTCGCGGACAGGCTGTTTGAAAAGGTGCCCGGAATGACCAGCTTTTCGGTCAATTCCAATACAGAGCGGACCAATGTGATTATGGGCAGTAAAACCCGGACGATCCGCGGAAAAGACCGCATTGAGGACACGATTGGTGGGCTTGTTTTCACAATTTCGCCCCAGTCTTTTTATCAGGTCAATCCGGTTCAGACGGAAAATATTTACAGTCAGGCGCTTTCTTATGCAGGACTGACCGGAAATGAGACAGTCTGGGATCTTTACTGTGGAATCGGCACGATTTCCCTGTTCCTGGCGCGCCAGGCGAAACAGGTCTACGGCGTGGAAATCGTCCCGCAGGCAATCGATGATGCGCGCCAGAATGCAGTGCGCAACGGCATCGACAATGCGAAATTTTATGTCGGAAAAGCGGAGGAAGTGCTGCCGCACTTATACGAAACAGAAGGAATTTTTGCGGACGTTATCGTTGTTGATCCTCCGCGCAAGGGCTGCGACGAAGAGTGCCTCAACACCATTTTAAAAATGCACCCGAAGCGCCTGGTTTACGTCAGCTGCGATTCCGCGACGCTCGCCCGCGACTTAAAATATCTCTGCAGCCAGGGCTATGCGTTAAAATGCGGCAGGGCGTTTGACAACTTCCCGATGGGGGGACATGTGGAGACGGTTGTCTTGCTTTCCAAGGGTGAGGTCGACTCGAAAAAGATTCGGGTTGAGTTCTCTTTGGAAGATATGGATATGTCCGAATTTCAAGATGGGGCAACCTACACCCAGATTAAGGACTATGTGCTGGAGCATAGCGGGTTAAAGGTATCCAACCTGTATATCTCACAAATTAAGCGAAAATGTGGGATTGGGGTTGGTAAGAACTATAATTTGCCGAAGTCCGAGGATTCCAGACAGCCGCAGTGCCCACCGGAAAAAGAGAAAGCAATCCGAGAAGCATTCAAATATTTTGGGATAATCTAACATCCCGCAGAATGGAGGTTTCTTATGGATAGATTGGTTTCTTGTGAGTTCAACATGGATACTGCCTGTGTAGAGCTGAAATTCTTTGATGGCAGCATCATTGCTATTGACACCATCGCCGTGGAAAAGGAGGTTGCCGACAATATGTATCAGCGGTCAGAACTGGATTATCTGATTTACAATGACCCGGTTGGATATGCTGATTTGATACTGAACAGCGATCCCGAAACCTATTTGAAAATTGTCACAGAGTATAAATCTTTGGATAGCTGATAATTTAAAGTGGCAAGGAGCTTGGTTTCTTCTTGCCGCTGAACCTTTTTACAAGAATCTCTAAGAATAAAGCAAATACCCATATAATCGCGCGAAAGGAGTGTGTGCGATGAAATTATCCTACAACAAGGTGTTCGATAGATATACAATGTCTTTTTCAGATAAACTGGCTGAATCTTCGTATTCTCTGTACAGAACACTGAGATTGCAGTTGGCAAAGATATTCCCACTTTCAGAACATGAGAAATATCGGTTTGATGATGATCTATTTTCAAAAGAAGAAGCTGCAGATATGCCGCAAGGTTTTGATTACATAGAAAAGAAGGATGTCGATAGTTTTGTAAAGTTAGACTACATAGATTTGTACGATTATCTTCCAAAAGAAGACCTGCCAAAGTTTATTAAGGAACTGAAAAAATGTGTTCGCCGAAATAAGATAGCCCCTTTTGGTGCATTTCGTTCCCGTGAGGATATTGATAAGATCGACAATTTTGGTCGGTATTATGATGGTCAGGCTTTTACACATATTTTATCAGTTCAGTTTCGTAAAAACGAAAAGCTCCAACAATCTTGTTCTGATCTTTCCGTATCTCTTCGTAATCTGTCAGCCACTTTTCTTTTAGTACAGTATCGTGTATATATTACAAAGGAATTTAATACTAAGATCGCAGAAGTATGTAAGAAAAAGTATTCTGGATATACAATGGTTTATAGACAATTCAATACACCTTGGTATGCTGTAAAAAAATTTGGTAGATCATCTCATACTGGTAATAATGTTCGTCAAGAAAAAATCTATAAGATGATTTCTCAACTGAAGTGGCAAATATTGATGGAAATTCGCAAGACATATTCCGTTCGCTTTTGGGACGACGGAATATTTACACCGACATTTGAAACATATTCAACCAATATCCGTCCCAGTAATGAGCGTCGCAATTTAGAGTTTTGGGATAGTATCTCGTTTGACAGAGTTGCCGACTATGCACCAACGTATAACGCCTGCGTATGCTGGGATTATAAGCATGGAGAAAATGAGGGGATACGTTTATCTGCTTTCTGCGGCGGAAATTACTCCAGAGACGATCATTTGCCGGAGATAGCCCACCATGATATCTCGGATATATATGGGGTTTATTTAACTGCGGCTACATTGGAATATGTTGCAGATAGAGACATTGCGATCTGCAATAAAAAAATCAGCAAAGTGATTAGAAAAACTAAAACATCCTCTGTTCTAAAAGTCAGAGTTGCAGTTGAACGAAAGCTATATTATTGTTATCGCTTTATTTCAGAATTCTCAGGTAAGTCTATAGATCACGATGACGTCAAAGCCTTTAGACATCAGTTTTATAAAAAAGGTTCTGTATCGTCAAGGAGTCTTGAAGGTATATCTAAAAGAATCAAAGAAACAAAAGTGCAAATTGATAATATCCTAAAGCTATTGAATGATGCGGCTGAATACAGAAGCAGTGAATCAAACATAAAACTGCAGTGGATCATGATGATCGTAACTATTCTGTCTTTGTTCGTTGCATTGTACAGTATTAAAAATGGTGATGTTATAATTGAGATCAAAAATTTAATTGAGTGGATAAAAACACATAGCGGGTTAAAGATATCTAACCTGTAGATCTCACAAATTAAGCGAAAATGTGGGGGGTGGTAAGAACTATAATTTGCCGAAGTCCGAGGATTCCAGACAGCCACAGTGCCCACTGGAAAAAGAGAAAGCAATCCGAGAAGCATTCAAATATTTTGGGATGATCTAACATCCCGCAGAATGGAGGAATATAAACCCTTAGATTAAATTTCAACCCTCTGCCTTTTCATTGGCAGAGGGCCGTTTTTTGCTTAACAGTTATTGAGCATCCCTTAATTG
>ERZ1026874.1917-NODE-1917-length-10301-cov-16.391177_pt1 | contig 10301 bp, 9 predicted proteins | sample MGYA00380167_ERZ1026874 | MGnify/ENA primary metagenome ERZ1026874 (study PRJEB33269, sample SAMEA4719803) | human gut metagenome | biome: human-associated habitat; feature: organic feature; material: feces | place: Cameroon | collected 2013-10 ...
AAGTGCCAAAGTTCAAGAAAGGACAGATGGTGAGAGTAACAGACGGAGCATTCAAGGGAGTGATAGGAAGAGTGGCAAGATGGCAAGGACAACAGAGAGTAGGAGTTGTGGTGGATGACTTGGTGACTGTTGTTACAGCGTATGTACCGAGCGCGTTTTTGGAAATGCACTTATAGTGGTTACTTTTAAATAGAATGATTCATAAACAGAAAACAAATAATAAAAAACAATTAAAATGAGAAATTCCAAACTTATTGTAAAACTTGCAACATTAATTGGCTATTTGCTATTTGCAGGTTTTAGTGCTTATTTTACGGCAACTTCACTTTGGTTGAACCTATTAAATGGTTCTGACACATGGACTATGTGGCTTGTATTTGTGCTTGTTCTAATAGTCTCAATTTTAGCAGGCATGTGTTTGACCAATGTCATTAAAGAATTAAGGAATCGTGTTAGGCCTTCGCGTTCAGCGTTTGTCTTAAATTTTCTCGGTTTCTTTATTTTTTGGACATTCAGTTTTATGACAAATGTTCACTATTTCTTTGTAGAGAAACATGGTTTTTCTATTCTGTCAAAGGAATTAGTTAGTGCAAAGCACTATATAGAGGAGAATACTTCTAAATCGAACCAATTAATAGATGAACAGAAAAATACTGCCGAAATGGCAATTTCTGCACAAGTTCAAGCAAATTTGGATGCCTTTGATAGAGAACTCAACAATACGATTGCACACAACATGGGCTTTGGTGAGGTCTGTATCAATATTCTTAATGCTACAGAGGACGCTTTAGCAAAAGATTCAAAAACATATAATGACAAGAATACCTATGTCATTTATGATGACGAACGAGATGCTGGCGACAGAGGGGTTACGACAAGAGCACGTTTTACGGAATTGCGCACAAAATACGCAACACGTATGGCAGAACAACTAAAAAAGAAACTTACTGTTATTGAAAACTTTTATGAAAATAAGAAAGATCAAAATGCAGAGTTGACTGAGTTGTTAGAGCCGATTTCAGAACTTGAAAATAAGCATTTACCTGCTGTTGAAAAAGATGGTTCGGTTAATGCATTCTACAAATACAACAGCATTCAAGATGCTCGTGTCATATCAAAAATGCCAAATGATTACAGCAAAAAATGTATAATTAAGAAAGGGGATAAGATTGTAAAATTTAATACCTATCCTTCAAAACGTATGTTTGATACCATGTCTGTATGGGGAGACATCACAAATGGTCTCCTTGCTGATATGACAATGATACAATGGATTATAATTGCTTTAATTTTCGATATTGTATCGTTTATCTTATTCACAATATTTCGTAACCAATAATTAGAAAAATATGCCTACATTAGTAAAAGGTGGAGAAAATCCACAGGTGCAACAAGAGCCAATGGTAAGAGCTGAAGAAAATCCACAGGTGCAACAAGAGCAATTAGCTGCAGAGCAGGAACGACTTCACACATTTAATGATTCAGATGGAGAGAAAGCTGATAGTTCAATTGCAACACCGATAATTGTAAACCAAACAGTACCTGTAGTTGTGTTTGTCGGTCCTCCATCGAGTGGAAAATCTATGATTTTGGTACGTTTAGCTAAGTATCTAAGAAATCAGGGATATACAATACAGACAGACTCGACATTCTTGAATACACAAAAATACCAAAGCGATTGTGAAGAATTTAAAGATAAACTGAATACAAATATTGCATTAAGAGGTACTGTTGAATTTCTTTTGATAAAAGTATTCAAAGAAGGTAGAGAAGTTGCAAAACTTTTAGAGGCACCAGGGGAAGATTTTTATACCACCGACCCTATAAAAATTAAAGATGGTAAAAACAACAGAATAGAACCTTATTTATCAACGATTATGACCAGTAGAAATCCGAAGTCATATGTTGTATTATTAGATTTGGATTCTGATGTGTGTTTTAGAAATGACTCTCACCATAGAGATTCATATTCACAAAGATTTTTGGAATATTTCTATCCCAATATAGATGTACGAAGAGACCGAATCATTCTTCTCTACAACAAAATAGATGTAACACCATTTGGTACAATTAATGGTTGTACTGATCCTAATGGCGCAAAAGCTGATGCAAAAATATTTTATCAACAATTGTTTGCAACCATGAGAGTGCGTTCTTTTGGAGGTTTTATTACGACAGACAATTTTGTGTTTAAGACATTTTGCACTGGTATGTTCTCGAAAGAGACTGATAATAACGGAAAAAAGTACCAAACTTATAACGTTGCTGCTGATATATACCCACAAGAACTGTGGAAAGAAATAACAAGAAGATGGTAATATGGAATTCGATATAATTTTACATGGCAAACCAAATGCAGGTAGCCATAAGACGACAAAAGGAATAGAGGATTCTTTCTGCCAAAATTTGGTGGACAATTTCTTCAAATCCATGAATTATATAAAAGAACCAGAGGTTCTAATAGTTGATGTAAGAAATTGGAAAAACAAATGGTATAGCATATATACGCTTTGGTTTGGGGGCTATATCACCGATACAGCCGAACGTCCTTCTTTTTTAGCTATATCTATAGTTGTTCCGAACCAATATTTTTGCCTCGTAAGTGCTGTTTATGATACGCTTAAAAACGCATATCTAAATAGCATCGTTGGTACTTATATTTCTTCTAAAGGAGAATACATTGTTCAGAATTTTAATGATGACTCTGCCTTTGAAAGACTAGTGAATACTATAAATTCAAATTTCGTAAATTTGAGTGAAAACTTTGATAACAATTTTAAGCAGGACAATAATTGGGCAATTGCTAATTGTTGTTATAACTTGCTTGACTGTGATTCAAAAGCCTTTGTTGAAGATTGGAGAAAACATGGTAGGATTTTTGTTTCCAAGACTTGTGAATCAAAAGATACCCGTTTGTCCAATACAGATAATTATTATAAACAATTACAAAACTCAAAAAACGAGTTGCAATCAAAACTTCAAGAAATCAAGCAGTTAACAGCACGAATAAAAGAGCTTGAAGGAATGCTGAGTAGTGGAGATAATAAAAGAGATAAAGCTTTAGCGTCTCTTAAAGAACAAGTTAAGGCCTTAGAAAGTGAAAAAAAATCATTGGAGCAAAATGTTTCTAATTTGACAGCAGAGAATGAGAGACACCGTGATATAGAGAAACAGATCACAAATATATTAGGTCCAATTACTATTGATAGTAGCGACAATCCTAATAAGGAAGAGGCAACACCCCATAGGATCGGTCTGAAAAGAATCATTCCAATGATAAATATGTTTTTGCTTATTGTTCTTCTATTTGCAACTACATTCAAATCATGCAGTTCGAAAATAAATAGCTCAGCAGATGTAGATGCACCACCAGCGTCCTACTTACAGCCGGAAAAAGCAGAAGAGTTGAATAAGGTTATAAAAGAACAGAATAAGCAAATACAGATTTTAAAAAATAAGTTAGCGCAGACTGCAAATATGTCAAATAATGGCAAAGACATAGATTGTAAGTTAACTATATTTCAAGATAGCAAACCAGTAGTTGCTTCAAAAATAAATATTGATAAAGAGATAACAGTCGTGGTAAAGCCACAAAAAGGTTATACTTTTTACACATCAAATCTGGAAGCTATAAATATAACTAACGGTACGCCATTCAAGTTGAAAAAGATAGATCCCAAAGAACCTATAATTATTACATATAGATCACTGGATAGAAATAAATGCAACCAACTTAATGTTGTAACTATACAATAAAATTACGATATGAAGAAAGTAATATATTTAATAGTTGCTGTACTAATGCTCAGTGCATGTAACTCAAAAAAGAATGAGTATGATCCATATAAGATTAATGGAAAAGAGAAGAAGGTAGATTCAAAATCATCTTTTGAAGTTAGTTTTAAAAAAACTGACGCAAACTTAAAAACCATTCATGTAAAGCTCAACAACAATGGATATGATGCTCTTTTTGACACAGGATGTTCTGGTATGCTTATATCTTCATTAGAACTTATGGAATTGATAAAAACAAACACAATTTCTCAAAGTGACTATGTCGGCGATGCCATAAGTTCAATTGCAGATGGCACACAGATAAAGAGCCCAATGTATAACATTAAAAAAGTAACAGTTGTAGACAACAATGGTAAAGAGCATGTCCTTACAGATATACAAGCCACTGTTGTTGATAATATAGGAGCAGACATTCTTGTAGGTTCCTCTGTCATAGACAATCTCGCTAAGAAATCTTACACAGTTGATTTAAGTAAGAAGATTATTAGATTCCAGTGATGATGAAACCCCTGATTTATTTCTTCGGAACACTACCGAATGGTTTTTCTACTTACCCACAGGATCATACAAAAGATTTCTTTTATGATTTTGTCTCGAAGTCTAAAAATAATGTTCAGATTGTCCTTCGTCGTAAGGACAATCTTCTCCATTATGGATATGTTAGGAGAATGTCAACCAAAAAATATTTTGGAGTTTGTTTATGTGTAGATTGCATATTCAATGATGTTTCCAGATTATTTAAAATCTTTGATGAGATTTATGCATCAATGATTAAAAAAGGAGACATACTTAAGTTGAATAATGAAAATTGCGTTGATTGGGCTCTTACCAATTTTGTATCAGAACATGTTGCTATTGCAGAGTATTCCAAACAAATAATTGATGCTATTAATCTTTCGGATATAAAAGTTCAACCTCTTCCTCCTGTAAATTTCGCCATATCAATTAATGACAATCTTGAACTGAGTTTGGAAGATGGGCAAAGTAAAATTATAGATGCTGCCAAACGTTACACAAACCTCTATATTGTCAAAAAAGAATCAGAAATTGAACGTGTAAATAGTTTCCATTCAGTTATCAATAGAAAAGATTCCGAAATTAAAGCCCTTAAAAATAGTATTCAAGAAGCAAAGAAGATAAATTCCGAGCTAAACAACAAACTAATAAAGGCAAAGGCTAAACAAAAAAATATAACTTGGGTAGCTGTACTTGGTATCATTGTTCTAATCTTTGGATTCGTTTTATGGAATAAAGTCTTGTTTCCATCAGAAGTTACTCATTATGAGACTGGGGAATTTGTTTATTATGGTCCGTTAGAGGACGGAAAGCCAAATGGCGTTGGTGTTGCCATTTATCCAACGAATGATAAGGATGGACGTAAATACTATATTGGTAATTTTAAGAAAGGTGAACGCCAAGATAGTGCTGCGATATTATTCTATCAAGATGGAGATTATTATTATGGTCAAATGACAGGAGACAAATGGGTAAAAGGAATGTTATATATGAACTCTGACAATTCGCACTTTGTCGGTACATTTCAAGATAATAATCCTTATACAGGTAATTGGTATGACCATAAAAAGTTGTACGGGCTAAGTGAAGGCGAAAAAGTTTATTGGTAAGATGAAGAGAATTTTAACTTTAACTATATGTATATTAATTTGTTCTGTTACTTGCTTTGCTCAAAAAAGAAAGACAATTGACAGAACAAAAACAGAAACGGTTCGTTCCACTCAAAAAACGCAACCGAAAGTTTCTTCATCTTCTGAAAAAAGAAGTACAAACAAACCCTATAGCTCACAAGTAAAACGGAATTCATTAACAGTTTCATCAGAGACTTTATCATTCTCTTCCGCTGGAGGAAGTCGAACAATTACTGTCAATTCAAGTTCTTCTTGGAGAATAGGAACAAGGACATATGATTGGGGACATCTTTCAACTAATGGAAATACAGTCACGGTTCGAATAGATGCTAACACTTCATCTAATTCGAGAACTGATTATTTCACCCTAAAATCAGGTAATTTAGAAAAAAGAATAAATATCTCTCAATCAGGAAATACTATTTCTTATTCAAAAAGTGCAACAATTAATTCTGTAAAAGTATATAATGATGCAGATATTGATGGAGAAAAGGGATTATCCATAAAAGTGTCGTTTGATATTTCAGGAATGAAAGGACATTCAGGAAAAGTTTCATGTTACTTTTACGATTCAAGTGGAAATGCCTTAATAGATACAAATGGTTCCTATGGAACAAACGGTAGTCCAAGCAATGTTGCCGTTAGTCGTAGTATAAATCCCAATTATGACAATTCTGAATACACTAATTTTGAAGTAAAAATACCTTATAAAGAACTTCATTTATCAGGTACATATAGTAGAACAATGCAGGTAAATGTCATAATATGGGATTATTCTTCTGGCGAAGCACGTAAGCTTACACAAAAAAGAGGTACAACATTTACATGTATTCCAAATATTGTCTATCTAAAAGTTGATGGAGCCGCAACTGACAAGTCCAAATACTTTAGCAAATCTGGTGGTAGAGAGTATTATAGTGTAAATACAAGTGCCTCTACTTATGAAACGTGGGGTGTTCCATCATGGTGTCGAATAGAAAATAAGACTTCATCAGGTTTTGCTTTGGTTTGTGAAAGAAATACGAGTAGGAGTTCTCGTAGTGACTATATGAAAGTTAAAGCGGCAGGAAAGGAAATAAGAATAGACATAAAGCAGGAAGCTAGTTCTGGTCCTACGGCTTCAATCACAAGTGTAGAGCAATTCCATAATGTTATAAATGGATATGTGAAAGGAATGAATCTTAAATTGAAATTTGATGTAAGTGGAATGAAAGGTAGAATGGTAAAAGCAACCGCATGGTTTTACTATGCTGATAATTCCACAAAATTGAATAATGCCTATGGTGGGCAAGTGAGTGTTTCAAGTTCTGACAGAGCATCTTATGAAAACACAACTTTTACAATGAATTTGTTCATGCCATACTCAGGGCTTAATATGGCACCAGGATGGAGTGGTTCTTTATCTTTTGACATTGTTATTTATGACGGTTCGGGAAATGTACTAGCAAGGAAAAACAATTATAGTTTTACTTTCTCAAATTTTTAGCAAACACTAACCAATGTTTTTGCTTACGAATGGTCATGGGCAACAATATTTGCTTCAAAGGAAAAAGAATTTCGTTTTTTATTATTTATAACAATCTTGCTATGCATTCTTATATATACTTATGAATACTGAATGAGAATAAGAATCATCACATATATTCTCCTATTGCTCTCTTTGTCTGTCACCGCACAGACAAAGAGAGCTTTGGTTATAGGGTTAGGTGAACAGCAGGATAAGGCTTGGAACAAAATCAATGGCGACAAGGATGTTCCGTTTGTTCAAGCGATGCTGAAAAATGCAGGTTTCATATCTGTCACGACATTGGTAAATCGACAGGCAACAAAGATTGGCATTGTCGGGGCATTCAAGAGAATGACGGCATCATGCAAACATGGCGATGTTGTATATATCCATTATTCTGGACATGGACAGCAGATGACGGATGTGCATAATGACGAAAAAGACGGATTGGATGAGTGCTGGATTCCGTATGATGCTTGTCGGAAAGCAAGCGCAACTTATCATGGTGAGAAGCACTTGACGGATGATGAACTGAATGTGTATCTCAATGCTATCCGTAATAAAATCGGAGCGAAAGGGAAACTGCTTGTGGTGATAGACGCTTGCCATAGTGGCGATGGCACTCGTGGAGATGATGATGAAATAGTACGAGGTGTGGAAGATACGTTGGTGGTTGATAGCCAAAATGCTCGCGGCTTGTATGAGACCTTTGAGGCGATTAGATCGTTCTTCGTTGGTGACAATGGCAAAGAGAATGTCATTAATACTAAGGCAAAGCCATTGGCGGAACGATGGATTACCATCAGTGCTTGCAGAAGCGACCAAGTGAACATCGAAATGAAAAGTCCTACAGTTGGTAAACTGACATACGCCTTGTGGACGGAACTGAAGAATGTTGACAAGGTTGGCAATGATGAGTTTATGAAGCGAATCAGAAAGTTCGTTAACCGCAATACCAGTAGTAGACCACAACAGCCAGAAATGACAGGCGAGGACATCACCAAATATAACATAACAGACATACTGAGTAGATAAAGAATGGCAAAGACAATACAAATGCGTACGTCGCAACAGGAGAAGGAAGCCCGACTTGTTGCTGGAATGTACGATAAGAATCGGAAAATACAGTCGGAACTATATGCTTATTGTTCGAAGTACTTTTGGGCAAACTATCGTGGCGTGTTCTTCGCTGATGAGGAATCTGCTATGGAAATTTTCCAAAACACATTCATTGCGATGTGGGAAAATATAGAGCGCAGGAAGATTTACGTGAGCGACGGCAGAGTGATGGGCAAGAACAACGAGCCATTGAGCGGCAGCATCCTCACCTATTTTATGGGGATTGCTCGTATCAAGTATTTGGAATGGGTAAGGGAGCATCCAGCCTATGCTGACCCAGAAACAGAAATGGGACGTAAGATAAAGGTAGAAGGATTTGATGCCCAGCAATACATCAATATGCTGTATGATTCGGAAGACAACAAGATGCTTGACATCATTGCTGATGTCATATCACATATGTCGGAGCGGTGCTGTGAGATATTGAGCAAGTTCTACTATGAGGAAAAGGACTTGGACACAATCCTGTTGGAAATATCGACAATAGATTCGAAGAACGCCCTCAAAACGAAGAAGCATAAGTGCATGGAGTCGTTGCGCACTTTGGCAAAGGACATTTATCACAACTATTTGAACTCATAAAATGGCAGATGGATATGGACAATAATAATTTTCAAGACAGAATAGACGAATACTTGCTTCATGGTGACACCATGTCGGAAGAAGACGAGGCACAGTTCTTGAAAGAGATAGAAGAGGATGAAGAGAAAAGAGAATTGTATGAGTTTACGAAGAATGTTAAACAGGCAATGATAAGTCGTGGAGAGAAGCTGAAAGCCATGACAGAGTTTCAAAAGGAAATAAAACATGGTCGCAGAAAGTCTTGGCTTTGGATTTCAAGTATTGCAGCAATCTTGGTTGTCGGCTTCTTTGCCATCAATCCGCTGTTTGTAGAAAACTCCCCTAAGGACAATGTGCGTGGCGATGAAAACGAAGTGTTTGATATGACGGTGCCAACAGACAGTATCAGCAATGACTCTATATCACCAGATACCATATCATTGCATCATGAATAAAGCATTGCTATTATCGTTAGTTTTATTCTGTTGTGGTTTGCAGATGCAAGCGCAGACATTGACCGAGGCGGAAGTCACGGCTAAAATGAATGAAGCCTTTGCATTGAACAATGCCAAGAAGACCGCTGAAGCCCTGGATGCCTTTCTCCTTGTCGGAAGAAATACTGAACAACAGCGAAATGAGGTTGAGCATCAAGTGTATGTGTGCAGTCAGACGATGGCTTGTATGTGTTATGAAACCTTGAAACGCTATGAAGAGGCGTATCTATTGGCTAAGAAATTGATGTCAAGCGGTCTTACAGAGAAAGAAAAGAATGATGTTGCTCATCTGTATGCTATGAACGGATATCTGTATGCCACCAGTTTTATGCACAGAGACAACAGGCAATTAGTAAAGGCTCGTACCATATTGGAGGATATTATGCCATACGCTGATGGCAAGTTAAGAGAATATGCTTTGCCAAAGATTCCCTTGTCATGGTATTTTGAAGGTATAGAAAATCATCAGAGACAAATGTACGATGAGGCATTAGCGTGCTATCAGAATGCTCTAAAAGGTTTTCAAGAACAGAGAAGAGTAACGGATGAGATTTCTGTATTGAAACAGATTGCGACAATCAAAGGTTTGCTTTACGATGTTGTTGGGTCTGAAGATGCATACAAAAAGGCTTTATACTTAGCAAAGCAGTATGGCAAACCGGATGCTCAGATGGAAATTCTGAAAGAACTTTGGAAAATAGGGAAAACAATAGGTGATGTGCAACAGGCACAGGCTTATGCAGCGAGTATTGATTCGTTAGTCGATGCAACGTCTGACTTGCAAACTAAGTACACTTATTACAATCAGAAAGGTAATGAAGCAAAAGGCTTGGGACAATACGGCATTGCGGAGCAATGGTACTTGCGCGGGAAGAATATTGCAGAGCGTGCAAATACAAAATCCGTATCAGCCAACAAACATCTGAGCTATTCCAACTTGCGAAATCTGTATGCAGCTATAGGGCAGTATAACAATGCTCTGCAATATGCCAAGAAAGCGATAGAAGAATTTCAGGCACATACCCCAATGGGTGATGCTGCCTACAATATGCCTTACATGGCTTTGGCTGATATTTATCGGCTGATGGGTGACAAGGAGAACTGCTATAGGAGCCTTGATAATATCTTTGAGACGGTTTCACGAATAACAGAACCAAAAGAACTCTATCACTTATATAC
>ERZ1026874.1918-NODE-1918-length-10301-cov-3.466524_pt1 | contig 10301 bp, 9 predicted proteins | sample MGYA00380167_ERZ1026874 | MGnify/ENA primary metagenome ERZ1026874 (study PRJEB33269, sample SAMEA4719803) | human gut metagenome | biome: human-associated habitat; feature: organic feature; material: feces | place: Cameroon | collected 2013-10 ...
AAGTGTATTGCGGAACAGCGGACGATTTGCAAAGACAGTAACAGCCATGATGCTCAGCATAACGGCGATCATTATATGCTTAAGCATCGAGAGTATGGTTCATGATACGAAAAAGAATATTAATGATATGTATGGCAGATATCTGGAAGAAAACCAATCGCCTGCCAGCATATTTAATGATGTGGAATGGATACAGAGTGAGGATTTGCCCTCTGCCGAAGAGATCAAAGAGAATTCTTTGCATTACTATGTAACAGAAACAAAAATGGTATACAGTGCCAGAGGAAATCTGGTAGATCCTGAAACCTATTATGGCAAGTTTAACAAAGATTATGCAGAACAGACGAGTTTGGGAAGTTACATCGAAGCAATGATGCAGAGATGGAGAGAACGGAATACAAAGGAATACAGCGAGAAAGATGATGTAGAATATGAAAAGGCTGTTGACAGTCTGAATAGTTCATTTATAAGCATTGAAGGTTGTGATCAGAATGATCTGGACTATCTGTCCGAATTTATAGAGAGTGGAACTGCGGAGCTGGATGACGATGGTATCCTGGTTATCGGTGGAGGAAGTGTAATGGATTATTCCTGGACGGGTGATGAAAAGCTGACATTGTATGATCTGGGAAAGCATTTTGATACATATGATCTGCAGGTAGGAGATACGATCCGGCTGGTTGATTACAGGGAATATAAAAAACGATATCAGGCGGCTTATGACAAGATGATGGCAGACAGCATTTTGGTCAGTCCTGAGGTAGATACGGGAGATACCTATATCTCAGAAGAACGGGCAACCAAAGAGGGCAGATCAACCTGGCGTGAACAGTATGTGATCGCTGAGCGTATCCGTCAGGAACTTATTGAGGAAGGATATTATCGAACCTATACAGTTCAGGGAGTTCTGGATTTTGGAGATCAGCTGCTTCCGGATTGGGGAGATATCTATATGAAAAGAGATTCCTACTTTGATCTGACCGGGTATGGTGAACAGGATGTGACAGGAATAAAGTATGCGATCGATCTTGACAGTGTGCCGATATCCTATTTTGACATGCTATCGTCCGATCTTACGGATGTTTTATACGGATATGCCTATGCCAGAAATGTAATGCGGTATGCGTTGGCGTTTGCTGCCTTTGTATTTATATTAAGTTCAGTGAATATCATTAATACCACAGCAGGAAATCTGCATATGAGGCGAAAAGAACTGGCGCAGCTCCGGGTACTTGGAATGTCCAGAAAGAGGTTGATCCATACGGTCATGTTAGAGGGAGTGATGGCAACTGCCTTATCGAATATTCTTGGATTTTTATTCGGTACGATATTTACAATATATATCTATGAATATCTCAGCATGCTTTTATATATAAAACCGACCATTGCCTGGTGGGCATTTGGAGTCGGGTTTGCCGCATCTGCATTGGTAATCTGTGGAAGCATCTATGTATCACTTAGGGATCTTCCGGTTGATATCGTGGATGACCTGAGGCTTGAGGAATAAAAATCGATAATGATGAAGAGAGGCCAAAGTTATCGGTGTGAAATAAAAAGGAGAGGTGAGAAATGACAGACTATAAGAAACTTGCAGCATATTATCTGAAAGCTAACAAAAAGCGGTGTGTGATCACGATCATCGGTGTAATGATCACAGTAATCGTGTTGTATGCGGGACTGAACATTTTCTATTCTTATATGCTGCAGCAGCAAAAGGATGTAAGAAAGGAAGCGGACTATGAGATCGTGTTCCTGACGGATGATCAGGAAACCTTATCACAGATCGCGTCGGATGATCGTGTCACACAGGCATACACAGGAAAGTATGTGGTGAGTGAGTGGGAGACAATTAACGGAACGGATGGCAAATATGTAGAAAAGATATATGACAATGCATTGTATGTAAATACCGGACATCCGTATAAGATGGCGAAGATCATGGAAGAGATGACCACAGATTATGGTGTGAATGCAGAACTCAACTGGAATCTGTCCACCTGGTATCTGCAGGATATGGATGAAGGATTTGCTGTTATATTGATCGTGGTTCTGTTAGTTGCATATATATTTGCAATCTTTGCAGTCGGAGTTATCAGAAATACGATCCAGATGTTCACATTAGAGCAGGTGAAAGACTATGGAATCTTACGATGCATCGGAGCGACGAAGGGACAGTTAAGCGGCATCATCTATCGGATGGGAGCCATGCTTGAGATTGCCGGACTGCTTGCCGGTATCGTGATGGGCGGAATTGTCAGCATGATCCTTGGATTTATATTTAAGATAAGCGCAGGCTTCCATATCATTCCGATGATACCGATCCTGATCACTTATCTGGGAGATATGTATTTCGTAATGCGTGAGAATGCCAAGCTGGTAACGAAGATGACGCCGGTCAGTGCGGTTCGTGGTGAATACAGGATCAAGAAAGAAAAGCTTCGTCGTCATGGCGGCGGACTGATGGGAAAGATATTTGGAATCGAAGGATCATATGCCAGAAAGAGTGTTCTTCGAAACAAAGGAAGATTTATAAAGACAGTAACCGCTATGGTGTTTAGCATTTCGGCGATCGTATTGATCTGCAGCTGTTGGGGACAGCTTCGGAAATACTGGAAGTCTACAGATGAAAAGTTTGGAGATTATCAGATCAATCTGACATCATATTCATCCGCTACAACGAGTCTGGAGGAAGCGCAGAGCACCTTGCCATCTGTAGAGGTATTCCGGGAATTGTCACGGAATAACAGTGTAGAAGAATCGAAGAAGGTATATGGCTGCAAGGCCGATCTGGTAGATACGGATTCTTATACAGGAAAGATCACAGATGAATTTCGAACCAAGGTTACGATGGGACATTATTACGGTGTCTATATGGATAAGTTAAATGGAACAGGAGAGGCATCTGATGATAAGGATCCGGAAGTTACCAGAAGTGTAGCGGAAACTATGGTAAACAGTACCGATGTGATCGGATGCGATGATTCATATCTGACAGCGGGAACAGCGGAGCTGTCAGAGAATGGTATTCTGGTTGTGGCAGGAGGAAGCTTTAACAGTTGGGATCTGGACGGAGATGCCTATGGGGATGAGGCTGATACCTTATATGACAAGATCTATCATTTTGAGACTTATCATTTTGAACTGGGTGATACCGTTCAGTTAGTCGATTTTGCTCTGTATCAGAAGAAATGTCTGAAAGCAAAGGAGAGGATCGAGCAGGAATTTGAAAAACTGCAGAAGGAAGCAGGAATGACACAAGACAGTGGCGAAATAGAAAATGCAGAAGGAAGAACGGCTATGCGCCAGGAGTATGTGGAATATGAGCAGATCAGAGATCAGCTGATCGCAGAGGGACACTACAAGACTTACAAGGTCGAAGGTATTCTGGATCTTGGCACACAGGTATTTGGTGAGACTGCAGACCGTCAGATCTATATGCGCCAGAATGATTATTTCGATCTGACCGGATATGGAGAAAATGACATTGCCGGAATGAAATATAAGGTCAATCTGGACAGTGTATCAGCCAGCTCTGTAACAGATATGCTTTCCTATATCGGTGATTCCTTATATGGAGAGTCTATGCAGCTCTGTGTATACCTGAAAAGCTTTGTCCGGTATGCAATCGCAGCGGTATTGTTCATCTTTGTATTAAGTTCAGTAAATATTGTGAATACGACAGCCGGAAATCTGCATCTGAGACGAAAAGAATTCGCACAGCTCCGTGTCATCGGAATGTCCAGAAAGCGCCTGTTGAAAACCGTTATGTTAGAGGGGGTTATGACGACAGTGGTAGCCAATGTACTCGGCTTTATTATAGGTATCGGGTTATCGTATGGAGTATTCATGTATCTTAATATGGTGATCGAGGCAGGAAAGTCCATTGCCTGGTGGGCATTTGGAGTCGGACTTGTGGCATCCGGTCTGATCATCTGCGGAAGCATCTGGCTGGGGATCAGAGATCTTCCGGTAGCCATGGTAGAAGATCTGAGGCTTGAAGAGTAGGCGTGAAAGGTAAGTTTGATACAGCAGATGAAAGGTGAAACGGAGTTGCTGTATTACAAGGTTAAAAAACAGAAATGCAATAAATATATAGATAAAAATTATAGATAGAAAGATCTGCGGGAAAGGCAGAGGAAAGAGGGTACGCTATGGAAATCGTAAAAATGGAACATGTAACAAAGATATACGGAGAAGGAAATACCAGAGTATGGGCGCTTGATGATGTGAACCTGACAGTGAATAAGGGCGAGATCGTGGCGGTTGTCGGTGCATCCGGTTCCGGTAAATCCACCCTGCTTCATGTTATGGGTGGTGTGGATACTCCAAATGAGGGAAATGTCATCGTAGACGGAAAGGATATTACAAGACTGACCGATGAGGAGATGTCAGTCTTCCGTAGAAGAAAGATCGGATTTGTATTTCAGGCATATCATCTGATCCCGGTACTGACAGTAGAGGAAAATATCAAGATGCCGATCTTGCTCGATCACAGAAAGCCGGATCGCGATTACATCGATCATATTATCGAGATGTTAGGTCTGAAGGACAGACGGAAGCATCTTCCAAACCAGTTATCTGGTGGACAGCAGCAGCGTGCAGCGATCGCAAGAGCACTGGCAAATCGCCCGGCATTGATTCTTGCCGATGAGCCTACCGGAGCACTTGACTCCAAAAACGGAAATGAAGTTATCACTCTGCTTCAGGATTCTGTTAAGAAGCTGGATCAGACACTGGTACTTATCACACATAATATCGATCTGGCGAGAGAGGCAGACCGTATCGTGAGGATCACGGATGGAAAGATATCAGAAGGAGAGGAGATGTAGAGATGAAACGAATACTAACAATCTGTATGGCATGTGTACTTGGATTCCTTACTGTATTTGGATATAAGGACACGATGGCTTTTGTATCGGCAGCGGAGCCAAAGGTTATGGTAACCGATTATAAGATCAAAGAGAATGAAGTAGTGGCAGGCGGAACCTTTACACTTGAGGTTACGATCAAGAATACCGCAGATAAAAAGATCAGTAATCTGAAAATGGCAGTCGCTTCCGAGGGAGGCGAACTGATTCCGGCATCCGGAGCCGGAACCGGATATCTGGCAAGTCTGGAAGGCGGAGAGACTTATACATTTGAGTTCCCGATGCAGGCAGCAGCCAATCTGGAAGAAAAGGCTTATAAGCTGACAGTGACAGATGAGTATGAAGACCGCTATGGCAACCCATATACAGTGACAGATACGATCTATCTGCCGGTTACGATCGAGCAGCGCGGTGAGATCACAGGCGTATATGCAGAATCGGATGTGACACTGGGAGATTCTATCGAGATCATGGGAAGTGTCAGCAATCTGGGGGCATCTACCCTCTATAACGTAAAGGCAAAGATCGATACAAGATTTACATCCGAGGGTGATGTCTATATCGGCAATATCGAACCGGGTAAGAATGGCTCGATCGATATACTTGCAAACACAACGAAGACGACAGGCACCGGCGGCGAGATGGGTAAGCTTATCGTTACATATGAAGATAAATCGGGAAATGTAACAACGCTGGAAGAGAATTTCTCGATCAGCGTAAATGCACCTGTCTATACAGATATTGAAAAGGTAAAGGATGTACAGAAGAAGGATTACAGTAAGATGATCATAGAGATTGTTGCCGCTGTGGTTGTTGCAGCACTCATTGTTATCTGGATGATTCGCAGAAGAAAGAGGAAGAAAGAGATATTGGAGGAGTTCTAAATGGGTTGGATCAGTCATTTATGTTTGATGAATATGAAAAGACGAAAAACCAGAACCTTTCTAACCATACTTGGAGTTGTGATCGGTGTGATCTCTGTTGTGACCCTGCTTGCAGTTGGTATCGGCGTACGACAGGAAATGATCAATACCATGGTGGATAGTGAAAGTATTTGTCGGATTCAGGTGACCGGAGCAACCGGCGGCAAGCACAAAGACCGGATGATCATGGATCAGACCGTGAAAAATTTTCAGGAGCTTGAATATGTCAGTTCCGTATATCCGACCTATGAGATGTATGTGACCATCACAAATGGAAAATATTCTTATGATGGTGCGATTACCGGTATTCCACAGTCAGAACTTGCGAAGCTTAAGTATACAAAGACGTCAAAGCAGACAACATCGAGCGTGAAGCCGGTGCTTATCATGGGAAATAAGGTTACATCCTTATTCTATAATCCGGAAACGGAGCAGACCTATGATGTGACAGAGAAGAAAAAAGCAGAGACATGGATCGGAAAAAAAGTGGATCTATCCTTTTGGGACTCGCAGGAGATGGCATCGGTGAAGATAGAAGTCGGAGCGGTTATTGACAGTGGAGAAGATACATATAACAGAGACTCACAGAGCATTTACTGCGATCTGGATGTGTTAAAGAGCTTTTTAGGCAGAGTATCCAGTGGGGGAACGTTGCCGGGACAGCCGCTTGATGCAAATGGAAATCCGTACAAGGATTTCGTATATTCCGGAGCGGTTGTGACTGTTGATAATATCGATCATGTCGATTCTATCGTGAAGAAGCTTCAGGATATGGGGTATACGACGGAAAATGAGAAAGAGTATCTAGATACGATACAGAAATATCTGAAGATGGTACAGCTTTTACTGGGTGGTATCGGAGCGATCGCACTGATCGTAGCGGTGATCGGAATCAGCAATACCATGACAACATCGGTATTTGACCGGATCAATGAGATCGGTGTATTAAAGGTTCTTGGTTGCGACCCGGATGAACTGCAGCTCCTGTTCCTTACAGAGGCAGGAATCATCGGAGCGGCGGGCGGTATCATAGGAGTGCTTTTATCGTATGGTTTTAAGGGTATCGTAGATAAGATCGCTATTAAAATGTTCGATCTGGCAAAGGGAACGCAGATTGCAATGATCCCATGGGAGCTTGCAGCCGGAGCCGTTGTCGGAGCGATTCTGCTTGCGATATGTGCCGGATATTTTCCTGCGAGATTTGCGTCGAAACTGCAGCCGTTAGATGCTGTCAGAAACAGATAGAAAAAAAGGAAAAAAACGGAACAGTATTTTGTTGACTTTACTGTATCCATGCGTTATATTATAATCGTCCGCGGGGCAGTGAGATAAACATTTACTATATTTAGGAGGAATTATTAATATGTTCGATAATGTAAAAGCTATTTTCGAAGAGCAGTTAGGAGTATCACAGGATGAGATGCAGCTTGATACTAACTTCAAAGATGATTTAGGAGTAGATTCATTAGATTTATATGAGATAGTAATGAAGATGGAAGATGAATTCGACGTTGAGATCCCTGCTGAGGAGCTTGAAGACGTTGCTACATTCGAAGACGTACTTAACTATCTTAAGAGCAAAGGTGTAGAAGAATAATTCACATCAGAAGCAGACAAGAGGCAGCGAAGATGTCTATATACCAGATTTGCCCAGCGCAGGTTGGTGGATGACAGACTGGCTGCTTCTTTTAGTATACAGGGATGGGCAATTGTGATGTTTAGATATTGTGTGATGTCCAACCATCTTGACTTTCCCAACCAGAGGACGCTTCCGCTCGTTTCGTCCTGCAGCGGTACTAAGATGCCGCTTGCAGCGCCATCCAAGGACCGGCGGACTCAAATGCCTCTGTGTTGGCAAATCAAATGATTGAACATCATCTACTCTTTGAACATCGTAATTGCCGATAAATAGAATAGACAGGTGAGAAAAATGGGTAAAACAGCAGTTATTTTCCCTGGCCAGGGTGCTCAGTATGTAGGCATGGCTAAGGATTTTTATGACAATTTTGAAGACAGTAAGGCAGTGATCGATACAGCAGACAGTGTGCTTGACATTGATCTGAAGAAGATCTGCTTTGAGGAAAATGAAGATATCAACAAGACAGAATATACACAGCCTGCTATGGTAGCAGCAGAACTTGCTATCTATGAGCATGTAAAGAATGCAGGTTTGAAGGCAGATGTATTCGCAGGTCTGTCACTTGGTGAGTACAGCGCACTTACAGCTTGTGGAGCTATGAAGCTTCCGGATGCGATCCGTACCGTAAGACAGCGTGGTATCCTGATGCAGAATGAAGTTCCGCTTGGTCAGGGTGCTATGGCAGCCGTTATCGCTACAGATGCAGAAGTGATCGCAAAGGTCTGTGAGGAGACTCCGGGCAATGTTCAGATCGCAAATTATAACTGCCCCGGACAGATCGTTATTTCCGGTGAGACAGAAGCCCTTGACAAAGCATGTGAAGCCCTTCAGGCAGCAGGAGCCAAGAGAGTGATCAAGTTAAATGTCAGCGGCCCATTCCATTCCAAGATGCTGGAACCGGCCGGTGAAAAGTTATATGCATACTTAAGAGATGTAGAGATCGCAGACGATTTCCTTCCGTATGTATGTAATGCTGATGCATGTTATGTAACAGATGCTTCAGAGGTTAAGACTTTACTGATGCGTCAGGTATATTCATCTGTCAGATGGCAGCAGAGTATCGAAGCTATGATCGCAGACGGCGTAGATACATTTGTAGAGGTTGGACCTGGAAAGACTCTGTCCGGCTTTATGAGAAAGATCAACAAGGAAATGAAATGCATCAACATCGCAACGGTTGATGATCTGAAGAAATTGGAGGAACTGAATGCTTAAGGATAAGGTAGCAGTCGTAACAGGTGCCGGACGTGGTATCGGCAGAGCCATTGCAAAGACATTTGCAGGATATGGCGCAAAGGTAGTTGTCAATTATAATGGCTCAGAGGAGCGTGCAAACAGTCTCGTAGCAGAGATCAAGGAAGCTGGCGGAGAAGCAGTTGCTTATAAGGCAAATGTAGCTGATTTTGCAGAAGCAGAGGGACTTATCAAGTTCGCACTGGAGCAGTATGGCAGAGTTGATATCCTCGTAAACAATGCCGGTATTACAAAAGATAATATCATGCTCGGTATGAAGGAAGAAGATTTCGATCAGGTTATCAATATCAACCTGAAGGGTGCATTTAACTGTATCAAGCATGTGTACAGACCGATGATGAAGCAGAAGTACGGCAGGATCATCAACATGTCATCCGTAGTCGGCATTGAGGGAAATGCAGGACAGATCAACTATGCTGCATCCAAAGCCGGAATCATCGGCATGACGAAGTCTGTAGCAAAGGAGCTTGGCAGCCGTGGCGTAACAGCAAATGCGATCGCGCCGGGATTCATCAAGACAGATATGACAGACGCAATGTCAGATAAGATGAAGGATGCGATGCTTGACCACATCACAGTTAAGAGACTGGGTGAGGTATCAGATATCGCTGAGACAGCAGCATTCCTTGCATCCGACAAGGCATCTTACATTACAGGACAGGTTATCCGTGTAGACGGTGGCATGAGCCTGTAAGATAGAATAGAATATAGCTTAAAGAATATAAATGCCAGATACAAAGTATATATTTGTATCTGGCATTGTTTCGTTATAGCATTTTTATTTTTCAAAAATCATATTTATGTTGTAATGAAATTATCATTAATATTGTTTTTTTATATTCGATATTGTAATATAAACGTATAAAAGCAATACAATATATTGACATATTAATACAAACACAATACAACAACAAGAATAAAGGAGGCACTATATGGCAAGTACAATTCAGGTTAGAGTAGACGATGAATTAAAAAGAAAATCAGATAGTTTGTTCAAGGATTTGGGAACAGATACTACGACGGCGATAAGAATCTTTTTGACACAGGCAGTAGCTGCAAATGGATTTCCATTTGAGATTAAAAGAAGTAACAACATATATCAAAGTATGTCCGAAGAAGATGTACTGAAAAGACTGGAAGATGCGAGAAAACACGCAGAGCAGGGAGCATGTATAGATGCAGATGCATTTGTGGCGGATATGAGGACAAAATATGGCATATAAGATTTTTATGACGATTGATGCAGCAGAGGAGTTGGAGAAGATTATTCAATATTTGATTGAGAAAAAGAGAAATCCACAGGCTGCGACAAGTTTATTAAATGACTTTGAGAATACGAAAATAAGATATACTGAGAGCAAAATTAATTGCTTACAAGGATATTGATTTTGCGAAATATTGATAAATAAAAGATCCAGATATGGCAGAAATGCTGTATCTGGATTTTTTTTAATTCTTTAAAACTTTTTCTGCCGATGCCCTGTCTATGATAGTAGATGTTCTTTTTATGGGAAAAGAAACATGCAGATAATTATAGAAGGGAGAGAGTAAAATGAAGCAAAATATATAAAAAATGAGAAATATTTTGTGAACTATTGACAGCCGTTTTTTTTTTTT
>ERZ1026874.1919-NODE-1919-length-10293-cov-5.633424_pt1 | contig 10293 bp, 8 predicted proteins | sample MGYA00380167_ERZ1026874 | MGnify/ENA primary metagenome ERZ1026874 (study PRJEB33269, sample SAMEA4719803) | human gut metagenome | biome: human-associated habitat; feature: organic feature; material: feces | place: Cameroon | collected 2013-10 ...
TGTTGATGAGGACGTTGGAGAAGAAGGTGCCCGTTTTGCGAGTGGCGAACGCCAACTTCCACATCAACTTATAATACATGTATTTCGCGCCGAAATAGAACAGCTCCATTGTGGCTCGCCATGAATAGCGATGGGAATGATGAAGGATGGAGTAACACTTCGACATTCCCTTGCCGTATTTCTTGCAGAACTTCTTCGACACGTTGGGATAGTCAATCATCGGGAAGATATCCACGAACAGTCCCTTACTGTAGTTGAGCGAGAAGTCCTCATTGCCTTCCACATAGAAGGAGTTGAGGTCGCGCACCTTCACAATAGGCTCTCTCGTGTCCTCCGTCTCGGGAGTCTGCAAGCGCAGACCCTCACGCAGCTCTTTCGGAGCAATCTCCACAAAGCGCTGCATGTCCTCAAGAGGCATGGCAATGTCGATGTCGTCGTCCCAAGGGATGAAGCCGCCGTGACGCACCGCACCAAGCAGCGAGCCACCGTCCAGCCAGTAGCGGATGGAGTGTTTGCGGCAGATGCGGTCGATTTCCTCCAGAATGGTGAGCTGCTTCAGCTGCGCACGTCGCAACTGCGTAAGCTTAAACTGTTCGAGATTATCCATAGATTTCACACAATTATCAGTTTTCAACCTTTCTTCTCACGTCAATCACCTGACCCGTACAGTCTGATGCGAGGGTGCGAAGCGTTGCCTCTGCCACACGTTCGGGCATGAGGAGCGTGTCGTCCGGCTCTATGCCGAAGTTCTTCTGACGCATAGGAGTCTTGGTACGTTCAGGGTTGATGCAGTTTATCTTGATGCCGTCGCCGTCCCACTCCTGCGCCACAGCTTGCACGAAGTTTACGATGGCAGCCTTTGTGGAAGAATAGATGCTGTAGAAAGCTCGACCACGTGTGTATGAGCTTGAGGTGAAGAAGATGAGCTTGCCCTCGGTCTGCTTCAGGTAAGGATGAGCCTCAAGAGCCACGTTCACCGTTCCGAGATAATTGGTCTGTACGGCAGCTTGGATGGTGGCGTAGTCCATAGTGGTGAGCGGTTCCTTGTTGAGCACGCCGGCTGTGCAGATAACATAGTCGATGCGTCCTGCCTGCTCGTGCGCCTCGGTAAGTGCACGTGCCACGTCCTCACGCTGTCCCACGTCGATATGGTTCTCAGAACGCGAGTAAGAGAACACGCGGGCACCGCTCTGCTCCAGCATTTCCACGATGTTCTTGCCGATGCCGTAGCTGCCTCCGAATACCACAGCCACCTTGTCACGGAAGATATCGCCGACGTGCGAGATGTCCTGCGGCTCCGTATTCTTAAGCTGGAAAAGCTTGTCGAGCATGTATGTGTCCTCACGATAGGTGAGCTTCATGTTGCTCTCCTCGCCTCGAACCACGAAAACCGGTTCGTCAGAATACTTGCGAACTACGCCACAGTCGTCCGTTGTCTTGAACTGCGGGTCCTTGAGGGCACGCTCGTAAGCGTCGGCAATGAGCTGACGGTCGAACGCTTGCGGAGTCTGTCCGCGGCGAAGCTTGGAGCGGTCGGGAATGGAAGAGATATAGCCCTTGTCGTCCACCTCAATGATGGTGTCGGCAGAAGGGATGGCAACGTCGATGGCACGATGGTCCTCAAGCGCGTCGATGACATCGTTAAGGATGCGCTGGCTGACAAGCGGACGCACGGCATCGTGGAAGACGAGGTTGACGTCCTCGTCCTGATAGGCGCGGATGGCAGACAATGACGAGTCGTAACGCTCCTTACCGCCCTTAAGAATCTTCTTCACCTTGCGCCACTTGTTTCGCAAGACAATATTCTCGAAGTCGCTGATGAGCATCGGATTAGACACGATGGCAATCTCGTCAATGCGCGGATTACGCTCAAAGACGTCGACAGTGTGCTCCACTACCATCTTACCAGCCACCTTGAAGAACTGCTTTGGTGTGGACATGCCGAGACGTTCTCCTACGCCACCGGCAAGTATAACGGCTATGTTTCTTTTCATTGTATAGGATTTTGGGATGTAAAGTATATATAGTTCGGGATGTAAAGTTACACAATTATTTTGTGATTAATATACTGCAAGACCGACAAGTCCGCAACCTATCATCACAAGTATGGGGTTGGCTTTCAGCTTTCGCGTCAGGAAGAAGGCGGCAGCGAAGAGTGCTACGCTTACGCCGAAGCGCAACTGGTCAGTCTGCCACGAACCGAAGTTGTCGGCGTTCATGAGCAGAAGGGCTGCAGCGGCAATCAGTCCGATGATGGCAGGGCGCAGTCCTGAGAAGACGCTCTTCACCACGGGCGAGTCTTTATGCGTTATGAGATAACGCGAGATGAGAATCATGATGATGAAAGGCAGCCAGATTATTGACAGCGAAGCAATGACGGAGCCTGCCACAGCAAGCCATTGAGGATAGCCTTGATTGAGCACAGCCACGTAGCCGGCGTAGGTAGCGGCGTTGATGCCTATCGGTCCCGGCGTGGACTGGCTGATGGCTACGATGTCAGTAAACTCGGAATTGGTGAGCCATGCGTTCTTCACCACCACTTCGTTGTGGATGAGCGAGAGCATTGCATAGCCTCCACCGAAATTGAATGTGCCTATCTTTGTAAAGATGATAAAGAGCTTCAGGAATATCATTATATATGCTTTTTAGGCTGAGTGGTACGGTTTGAAGCCGTACATCCTACATTAAATTAATTCAAACGACTTGACAACTCTTCATTGCTGAGCGACACTCCCGTTATCTTTCCGTTCTGAATGAGGATGTTGTCTGGTACGGAGGAGAGTCCGAGCTTCTTGAAGAGCGTGCCGTCCACCATGTTACCGTCGCAAACAGTGGGGCAAGAGATGTTGTTCTGCTCCATTGTCTTCTTGCAAGTCTCCACCGAGGGATCGAGACAGATGCTCACGATGAGCGGCTTTTCGGCTTTGTCCTGCTGGTTCTGCAAGAGCATGCGCAGCATACTAAGGCTGTTGAAGTTCCACGATGCCCATGCCACAACCACGGCATTGGGGGCAGCAAGGAGCTGTTTGGAAGATATAAAGGAGCCGTCAATGGTGGATGTGCGGAACTGCGGGAGGTTGGAGCCGGCGCTTATAATGGTTCTTCCGCTTATCATTCCCTGCAGACGATGGACGTAACCGTTGTCAGGCTGAGCCGCTTCGATACGCTTGAGAAGCTCGGCTGCAGTACGGAGGTCAGGGCGGACATTGGCGATGAAGTAGCGGCGGACGAGATACGGGCTGACAAGCGAGGCTGGATGATCCTCCACAAACTGACGCGCATACTTCGCCTGCTCCAACGGCGAGGCGCTATGTATCTGCTCGCGGAAGGAGTTCATCAGTTCATTGTCCTTCGTTCCCTTCACGGTCATCTCCTTAAGATGTGACGCATCGCCCTTTATGTCCACCGACTTGCCGGGCTGCGCAAATACCGGCTGCTCGGTGAAGTTGGGGAAGACAATCATCAGAGTCTTCGGACTCGTACACTCCACATCGTAAGTGAAGCGTCCAGCCTGCACCTTTATGGTGTCGAGAGCCTTCTCGCCACCCTCAAGACTGTAGACATAAAACTCGCCCTGATTGAGATTGAGCAAGCGGCCGTCTATCTTGAAATGGTTGCCGTCCGTTCCGCACGACGCAAGAGCAGCGATGGCGGCAACGGCTATAAGGGTAAAAAGGGCGTGTGTGATGGTCTTCATTTCGCTTTAATATATAAAAAGAAAGGACAAGCAGACAAGGGAGAGGCATTTCGCTTATCTCCTTGTCTGCTCGTCCTCTGTGTCTGTTATTGTTTTACTTTGCGGTTGTCCGCAAGAGTGATGTCATTACTTGAGAAGCTGCAACTCGAGGTCGTTCTCAGCATACTGCTTGAGAGACGGATCCTTCTGGAGAGCCTCCTTGAGGTATGAAGAAGCAGCAAACTTGTTGCCACGGCGTGCAGCAACTACAGCGTGCAGATAGTCTGTCATAGCATTAGGATTCTCTACGCGGTCGAGAGTCTTGGCAGCAGCGTCATAGTTCTTGTTGAGGAGCTGTGCGAGAGCTGCAGTGTTGCTGTTCACCTTAGCGAAAGCCTTCTCAGCCTGAGCGTAGTCGCCCTTAGCGATGGCGAGAGTACCGATGGCCTGGTTTACAGACTCTGAACCTGAAGACTTGGCGATGGCACGCTCTGCGTCCTGTACGTTACCGTCGATGAGAGAGAGCAGACCGAGGTTGGCCTGAGCCTCCGGAGTGTTGGCACCGAGGCTTGCAGCCTTCTGTGCATACTCACGAGCCTTGGCTGTGTCGCCCTTAGCGAGAGCGAGAGCAGCGAGGTTGTTGTAAGCGCGGTAGTCGTTAGGATATGTCTCTGCTGTCTTCTTGTAGATTTCCTCCTGCTTAGCTACCGGCTCGTCGAGTGTAGCAGAATAGAGAAGCTCGTCAGCGCTGAGCTTAGAAGCGTCCTCGCTGTACTGTGCCTTGATCTGCTCGTCTGAGCGACCGATTGTCTCATAGTTGATAATGAGACGTGAACGACGAAGCTCGGGGAGGATGCCGTCAGCGAGCTCACGGAAGCCTGCTGACATATTGCGGATCTGCTGCTCACGCTCCTGCGGATCCTCGTACATAGAGAGCACGCGGAGGATTACCTCCTTGTCCTGGAGGTTGCTGGCTGCAACGAGCTTCTGGAAGCCGTCCCAGTCCTGAGCTGTATAGTGAGCGTCGATATCTGCATTCACCTTTGTACGCTTCAGAGTGTTCTTAACATACTTCTCTGACTCATTCTTACGGTTGCCTGCGAGCTTATCGTTCAACTTGACGCCACCCTCAGGTGAAGCGTAAGCCTGGATTTCTACGTTCTGTACGTTGAAGCCCTCACGGTCAGCATTGATCTTCTTGAGCATCTCCACGAACTCCTTCACTGAGTTGTTCTTGAGCTCGCTCTTGCGGATGTTAGCCTGGTTGATGAGGAACTTGATGTTTGCCTCCTGCTTCTTCTCGTTAACGCGCTGGAATGTATCGGGAGCGATGCATCCGTTCTCAGAAGCGAGAGTCTTGCGATAAAGCTCAGATGTAGCGATAACGCCGTTAGCCACCTTCACTGCAGGTACCTTCTGCTGCTTCTTGCCGATGCGAGCGTCGAAAGTAAGATACATTTCGCTCTTCTGCATTTCGGGAACATAATCGAAAGCTGTCTTCATGGTGTAGCGTCCACCCACCTTGTATGATATGGTCTGGTCGTTGCCCATTACCTTCTCGCCCTGGAATGTGGCGCTCTGGCCCTTAGCCACCTGACCGTCTGCATAGCGCAGCTCCGGTGTTACGGTAACAACAGCCTTCTTCTTCATGTACTTCTCGGGGAATGTGCCGTTGATTGTAGCGGGCACCTGTCCTGCCTGTGTCTCCAGCGGATTAGGAACTACTGTGAAGTTGTCTGCTGACAGAGGTCCAAGCTTAGAGCACGATGTCATCAACAGCAAGGAAGCTGCTGAGAGGAATAATAAGTTCTTTTTCTGCATTGTTAAAATAATTGTTATAAATAAAGATATTATGTTGCAAATTACGTTCGTTGTGCAATATCACACTGCACAAGCTCTCATATATCATACAAAGTTAATGAAAGAAAAAGAGACAAGCGTCCTTTTCGCCGTTTTTTAAATATTTTTTGATAAATAACGTCGTAAAGGAAAGAAATATAAGCAAACTTAGGAAAAAGATATGAAAAAATAAAGAAAAAGCAAACCGTAGGAGTCGCGGGCATTCCTACGGTTTGCTATTCCTAATTCATCATGGCACCATCACTTTCTTGCCGTTGGCAACGTACACTCCCTTGTGGAGCGGGATGATGCGGCTGCCGTCAACCGTGCCGTGAAAGACGGCCTGGCCGGCAGCATCCACTACGCTGAGTTCCTGCGGCGCTGCTGCCTTGGCAAGGAGCTTGCCCTTTACCGTCTCGAGAGTAAGAGCCTCGTCAGCCTTTGCCGTGGTCACGGCTGTGGTGCTCTTGAAGTAAGGCACGAAGCGAATGTCGCCGTCAACGAGCTTGGCAGGAACGGTGTACTCGCCATTAGTGAACTGCGACGCCTTCACCGTCACTTCCTCCCACTGAAGATTCTCGCATACCGTAGCAGGTCCTTCGAGGTTATATCCATGACGAATCTTCACATAATCGAACTCAAATCCGGGTGCAGGCGAAGCCTTGATGGTGAATGCCTTATTGAACGGAGTGGTCTGACCCGTTACGGCATTGCCGTTGGCGAGGAGGATGTCACCGTTCAGACCGCCACCGTTGGCCTCCGTAGCTCTGAAGAGATTGACGTTGTCGGCATGCACGTTGATGCGCACGTCTACGATGGCACCGCCGTTATTGGTTATCATATTGGAAGAGCTGGTGTTGCCACCCGGATCTACGCAGTCCCAGTCCACCTTATAACGCATACGATAGAAGCCCGGATTGAGGTCTGCGGGGAGGTCGAATGCTGGCGGTGTCACCTGAGGCTCGCCGCTTACGTAATTGCCGGCACTGTTATAGTTCTTAAAGTATGAGTATGCCATGAGGTCGCCCATATCTGTTATGCCGCTGTCGTCGTACGACACGTTGAACGCGCCGTCGTTGCCCTTGTCCAGATAAACGTATCCGCACATCCAACTGCCCTTCCATGTGAAGCTCGGCGTGATTTCGTCACCATGCTTTGCAAGCAGGCAGTTGTCCATCTTCTGCACGTAGAGCGTACCGACAGACGACTGGTTGACATCAACCGTCTGCGCTCCGTGACTACTCGTCAGACCTATGGTGCTGAGATAACGGTCTGTGCGTGTGTGCTTGGTGTTGTCCTCATAGTTGATGGGATAAACCTTCGTAGAGAAGAACGGATCGCGCTGTGAGCTGAGGACGATGTTGTCCACGTAAACGGCGAAGTCTTCCATGAGGTTGTGGGGAGAATTGCGGTCTACAACGACGAGGAGGTTGTGGATGGTGATGCCGTTGGCGCCGGAAACGGGGAATACGATGTCCACCCACTTGCCAGCCTGCACCTTGCTGGACGGCGTGCTCCAAAACTGCTCCGTCTTCTTCGACTGCCATGGGCGGTCGTCGCGGTTGCCGAGTCCGATAAGCATCACGTTGCCGTCCTTAGGCGAATACATCATCACGTGTACGTACTGCGTCTTCTTGGTCAGGGCGAACGGCTCCTTCAGCTCCACAAGGGCACCAAACGTATTGCTGCCGAAACGTGAGCGCTGCACACCGAGAATCTTCGACGATTCGTTAGGCGCGAATCCCAGCTGCTCGTCCTCCTGGTTGAGGAAATTGCTGACCACCTGGCAGTTGCCCGTAAGCTTTCCGGTGCGGAACGGCGACTGCTCCCAGGTGTCGTATACACCGACCGATGCGTATGAGTCGGCGTTCTCGAAGTCGCACAGAGTCTTGTCCTGCTGTGCTGCGATGGTCATCGGGAAGATTATTCCCGCCATGCATATATATTTCTTTAAGTTCATGATTTGTTAGCTTGATTGAGTTATGTAAGGATTAGTAGACGGAAAGGGTGTGGATAAGCGGACAAGCCTTGCTGTCGTTGATGGTGATGCGCACAGCCTTTGCCTTGTAGCCCGTGCCGTAGCTTGAAGCAGTCATGCCGTTAAGCGGAATGATGCGCTTGTAGCCGATGGTTGTGGTCTTGACGTTAGAGGCACGCTGCGTGAAGTTTACGCCGTCCTCGCTTGTCTCCACGGTGAAGCTCTTCACGCGCTGTCCGAGGCGGATATACTCCATGAGCGACACGTAACGCACGGTCTGCGCCTCATCCCATGTGAGTGTGATGGTGGCAGAGGTGGTGCCGTCGTTGGGTGCCCAATATGTGTCCTTCTCGCTGTCAATCATGTTCGTGGCCTCATAGTTGCGGTTTGCTCCAACGTCGCGTGTCTCGCTCACCTTGATGTTTGCCTTCAGCGCAAGGTCGGTGCCGAGACGGTCTGTGAGCAGCTTGCCAAGTTCAGCCATACGGTTGACCGTTGCCTGCGGCAGTTCGCCGCTGCGGTCCGGCGGAAGGTTGAGGATGAGGGTGGCGTTGCGGCCTACTGTCTCTAGATACATCTGGAAAAGACGCTCGGCGGAGAGCACCTGCTCGTACGACTTCCAGAACCAACCGCCCGTGGTGGCCTTGGCGTCGCTCTCGCCCGGATGCCATTTCCATCCGTTCTCGTCACCGCTTTCAGCATCGCCCATAGCCCAGTTGGTCTCGCCGGCGTGACCTTCCTCGTTGCCAATCCAGCGTGCCTCGCCGCCTACGCCCCACATAACGGCGTCGGGGAGGAGGTTATGGATGGAGTCGCGGAGGTTGGGAATGTCATAATATGTCTGCGCGTCGTCGATGGTGCGCTTGGATGTGCTGGTCTTGCTGCCGTAGCCACCTGCGTGGTCGCCACCCGTCGCACCGTCAAACCACATCTCAAACTGCTCGTTGCCATACTTGGCAAGCTCCACGCATTGCGGAAGGAACACCTTCTTGGCATAGTTGTCCGTATAGCCACCCTTGCCGTCTGACTCGCCCCAGTACTTGCTCGACATGTCCCACGGCGAAATATAGAAGCCATACTTCATGCCCAACTGACGGGCAGCGTCAGCAAAGTCCTTAGGTACGTTGGTCTTCTTGGCGTTCTCGCTGGAAGAGGAGGTTACGCAATGGTCGGTGGTGGCTGTAGGCCAGAGGCAGAAACCGTCATGGTGCTTCACAACGGCAATGCCGCCCTTCATACCAGCCGACTGTGCTGCCTTGAGCCACTGCATGGGATTGGGCACCTTGGTGGGCGCAAACGTCGACTCGTTCTCAAGTCCGCTACCCCACTCCTCACCGGTATATGTGTCCATACCGTAATGGAAGAATGCGTAAAACTCTGTTTCGTTCCACTTCACCTGACGCTCGCTCGGAACGGGAAAGACGGGAAGAGGCGTGTTGTCAGGATCGTTGAGCGACTGCTCGACAAGCTTAAACTGACCCTGTGCTTGCGATGTGGCTGGCATCATAGCAGCCATGCACAAAGCAGAGAGCAATACTGTGATTTTCTTCATTGCTTTAGCTTTAGTAGAATATATAATAATTAAATTTAGATGTTCAGTAAAAAAGGAATATAATGCAGATGCAAAGTTACTCATTTCTTTAGGATTAAGGCATTATCCAAGCAGTTTTTCCAGTTCGTTCTTATCCATACCCGTCATTGACGCAATAGTCTCAATATCCATTCCTTTAGCATACATTGTTTTTGCCACCATTGCTATTCCTTCCGCTCTTCCTGCCTCTATTCCCTCTTCTCTGCCTTCAGCTCGGCCCTCTGCACGACCCTCTGCACGGCCCTCTGCACGGCCTTCTTCCTTCGCTGTATCCAATGAGTTCTTAATGTCGCGATATGCTTTAAGGCTATCCTCATATTCGCGCAACTCTGTAGGAGTGAAACGTGCCACGGCAGCAGCATCAAACAGCTTGGTGAATATTTTTTCGCGTAGAGCAACAGGGCGGTTGTCAAGGCGCGACAGATTCTTGAGCACGTACATCCACTTGTCAGACAACGACGTGAGCTCTTCATCGGTCTTGTCAAATCGTCCTACTTCTACATACTTAAACATCAGCTTGGCATTAAACACCTTATTGGTCTTCGTATCCATCAAGGCAATAGTATGGATTGTGTCCGAACTGTCGAAAGCCTCATCGCTCATCTTATAATTGAGCAAAGCAACAACATACACCTTCTTCAGACAGAAGTTCCAGTCTGAGCCTTTAGGAGCCTGTTCTCTGATAGGAAAGGTTGAATAGAAAAGCGAACGGTCTTTGAAGAATGTCTGATAGGCATTCTGCATCTCCACAATAAACTTCTCGCCTTTCTCGTTCTCACAATAAACGTCAAATATGGCCTTGCGCTCTGCATACACATCACCCACATTCTCACTATTGAGATACTTCACGTCCTTTATCACCTCTTCACCATCAAAGAGTGAGTTGAGGAAGTTGATAAGCAACTCCTTATTGGGGTCTGTGCCGAAGATTCGCTTAAAGCCGAAATCAGTCAACAAACTGATATATCGTTCTTCTGATTGTCTCATAACTAATTGTATTATAGCGTTAGGCAAAGATACAGCAATAAATCAGAATATTCAAGATTTTACACAAAAAAAATACGGCACCACTCTCGCCGAGCAACGCCGTAAAGCCTATGTTTAACTAAAAATCCTTTTTCGTAATTGAATGAAGAATCTCACGAATCCTCATTGGTTACCTGTTAAACAATCGTTCAATTTACCTTAAACCTAATAACTAAAAACCTA
>ERZ1026874.1923-NODE-1923-length-10260-cov-11.691132_pt1 | contig 10260 bp, 8 predicted proteins | sample MGYA00380167_ERZ1026874 | MGnify/ENA primary metagenome ERZ1026874 (study PRJEB33269, sample SAMEA4719803) | human gut metagenome | biome: human-associated habitat; feature: organic feature; material: feces | place: Cameroon | collected 2013-10 ...
CATCCACAAACTTAGGAAGTAAGGATGTGGCACCCGATGAAGCCCAATAGTTCTTGAGATCAGAATCTGCCAATGCATTGATGAGACTAAACGGATTGAAAACATCCACCATGTTGCGATGACTGAAATGATAACCATCATAGTAGGCTGTTAATTGTGCTACAGCCTCGTCGAAAGTCCATCCTTCATATTCAGCCAACTTGCTGATTTCGGGTTTAAAATCATGCAAGACTTCTTCCTTCGTGATACCACAGAGTGCTGCATATTCAGGCTCGAAACTAATGTTGCTCAAATTATTGAGCACAGAGAAAAGAGAAATCTGCGTAAACTTGGTAATGCCTGTGATAAAGACAAACTTTTCGTATTTGTCATCAGCCTTGAGAATGGCAAACACCTCCCGATAGATAGAGGTGCACGCTTCGTGCTGAGGAGTCTTCCAAGAATGCTGTAATGGAGAGTCATATTCATCGATAAGGATGGCAACCTGCTGTCCTGTCTGTTTGTAAGCAGTTTGGATGATAGCATCGAAACGGTCGGCAAGTTGGGCTGTAGGTTTAGGAGTAATGCCATATTCTTCCTCTAATCTGTCGAAAGTTATATCGAGATAAGAGCGCAATGTCTCTGGTTCTGCGCCTGCACGACTCATATCGAGTCTGATGACAGGACGCTTCACCCATTCTGTTTCCATCTGCATGATTTTCAATCCCTCGAAGAGTTCCTTCTTTCCCATGAAGTAGGCTTCGAGTGTATCGACCAACACAGATTTACCAAAGCGACGAGGGCGGCTCAGGTAATTGTATGTTTTATCTCTGTTGGCAAGTTGCCAGATGATATCTGTCTTGTCAACATAAAGATATCCACCCTTTCTAATTTTCTCAAAAGACTGGATGCCTACGGGCAATTTTCTATCGTTTGTCTCTACCATAATTCCAAATCTTTGGTTTACAAGTTCAAATATACGATTAATTTCTCATACCTCCATGTTTTTACCTTCTTTTCTTTGTGTGATGCTTTTGAAAGAAAACTCATATATTGTTATAATGGATTACCCCGTTAGGTATGGGGTTCAAAATCCATAATATTTTTAGACACGGTTTTATCGGATTTTGACGTCGATAAGGAACATTGTTATAACGGGTAATCCATTATAACATGCCTTTATCGACAACAACATCCGTATCAATCCCGTATTGTTTCCGTATCGTTCTCCTATCGTTCTTCTATTGGGAAGCGGAAACAATACGGAATCGAACGGAGGATAAACGAATGAGGAACGATGGAACAAGGGTAGTTAATCTTATTATTATCTAAATTCTTACGAAAATGTCAAGACTCAAACAAACTATTGAGGGTATAAACATGTTATCTATCGACAACGACAATTTTCCAAAAAAAATCGCTGCGGTATGCCTTCGGTATGATATCGGAATGGCATCGGAATTTGTGACTCACAAAAAAGGCAAATTGACAGAAAAAAAGAGTTACGCCCAGCGTTTAAAAATCCATCGTCGTAGGGCATCGATGAGTGCGCTAAGCAGATAAATGGCAAGGTAAAGCAAAACCATCTCTCCCATAAAAAGCAAGGTTGAGTTGGTATCCTTATCGAGCTGGCGAACAAAGGTAAAATACTCCTTGCGCACCAAAAGATGTTGATGAGTGAGATATACCGTAAAACTGCCTGCTGCTAACCAATTAACTACTGCACTCTGAAATTTTAAACGCGTGAAGAAAAGCAATAAAGCTACTGCCGATAAAATAAGTATGGGATTGGTGTAAGAGGCAAATACAGGCATCAATAATCCGATGCAAGGTTGTGCCAACATGCCAGCTCCCCAAAGCAAAAGTGCCATAGCAAGCACACAAGCAGTCCACAGAGTCAAGAACTTCCAATTTGCCACTTGTTGCAAACGTGGGGCAAGGTAAAGTCGCAAGTAACGTCCTAAAAGGTAAAGCCCCATAAAAGGTACTGCTGCATATCCCACATTTAAATCGGAAAAGATGTAGGAGGCTGGTATAACGCACACGTAGAAGGCTATTAAAAAGCGACGCAAGGTGAGCTCATCACTTTGATTAACAAATGCATTGAGCACAGGGGTTAGCAAATATAATAACAAATAACTATTGACAAACCAATAGCCCCATAACGGACGAAAGTATCCCATTGGTTCGGTTGGCATTTTGTAGCCCATAGCATAGGCAAAGGCTGTCATCACGACCGAGACAAAAACTACTTGTAACAGAATGCGCACGATGCCACGCGGACGAAAACTTGTGCCAAACCATCCTGTTATAAGTACAAAAAGATTTACACAACCCATACAGACTGAGGCTGCGGTGATAATGCCTAACCAACGTGCAGGATGTGCTTGCACCATATTGGCACGAGCATAACCGAAGGTTGTAAACGTGGAATGTAGCACCACTACCATCAGCATGGCTACTACACGCAACAACTCTAAGTTGGATTGACGCACTTTTTTTTCATTATTCATTATTTTACGCAATGCTAATCAGTTCTACGTCGAAAATGAGGGTTGAATTACCAGGAATATCACCATCCGAACGACTTCCGTATGCCAAGGCTGCAGGAATGTAGATGATCCAACGGTCGCCAGGACGCATCTGACTCAATGCTATTTGCCAACCATCTATCACTTCGTAAAGATGAAAAGCTGCAGGAATGCCATCGCGACGTGAATCGTCAAACACTCGACCATTGATAAGTTTACCTGTGTAATGCACACAAACCACACTGCGCAAATCAGGACGGCGACCTTGTGGATTACCACTCTTCACCACCTCATAAAGCACACCTTTCGACAATTCGTTTACTCCCTCTTGTGTTGTTTTCTCTGCCAAAAAGGTTTCGTTCTTTAATTTGTATTCGCTCTTTTTACTCATGTTATTGATATACTTTTATTATTATGTCAAAGCAAAAGTACGAAAAACCATGCTTAAAAAGGTAAAATATTAAAGTGAACTATCGTGTTTGACGCATTTTTTGCAATTTTGCATGTAAAAACGTGGGAATATCTTAGGAATTGGGTGGTTGGAGAACTTTAACTTTAAGCCTCGAACTTTGTGAACACCTACACTTGCTAAGAGTGGTTTTAATAAATCTGCTATTCCCCACATATAAATACTAAATATTGCAATGAATAGAGCTGTGACTCCCGTATTGCTTCTTACGGGTTATTTAGGAAGCGGAAAGACTACTTTGCTCAATCGCATTCTCTCTAATAAAAAAGGCATTAAGTTTGCCGTGATTGTCAACGACATTGGTGAGGTGAACATCGATGCCAATCTCATTGCCCAAGGTGGCATTGTGGGCGAGGGCGATGATAGTTTGGTGCCTTTGCAAAACGGCTGCATCTGTTGTACGCTGAAAATGGATTTGGTACAACAGTTGAGCGATTTGGTACAAGAACAACGCTTTGACTACATCGTAATTGAAGCAAGTGGTATATGCGAACCCGCACCTATTGCACAAACCATCACGGTTTATCCACAGATGTATCCCAATCTTGCCACAAAAGGCATTGCACGCCTCGACTCTGTGGTAACTGTTGTGGATGCACTCCGTTTGCGCGATGAATTTGCAGGTGGAAACGATCTTTGCCAAAAACAACATGCTGAAGATGACTTGGCAAGTTTGGTGATTCAACAAGTTGAATTTTGCAATACCATTTTGCTGAACAAAGCATCCGAAGTTACACCTCACGAATTAGACCACATCAAAGCCATATTGCGCGAACTTCAGCCTAAAGCCGAAATCATTACATGTGACTATTGCGATGTTGACCTCAACAAATTGGTACACGCTAATGCTTTCGACTTTAACAAAGTAGCCACTTCTGCACGATGGATTGAAGCCGTTGAAGGTGACGATGAGGAAGAAGAACAGCACGAACATGAGCATGAACACGAACATGAGCATGAACATGAACATGAGCATGAACATGAGCATGAACATGAGCATGAACATGAACATGAGCATGAGCACGGTGAGCATTGCCATTGCCACCACCATCATCACGGATTAGAGAACGAGGAAGAAGGCGAAGCTTTAGAATATGGCATCAGCACCTTTGTATATAAGCGCCGCAAACCTTTTGATATGGTAGAGTTCGACCAATTTGTTGCTCGTCTTTGGCCCAAGAGTGTCATCCGCTGCAAGGGTATTTGCTATTTTAAAGATGAGCCTGACATGTGCTACGTTTTTGAACAAGCAGGCAAACAGGTTTCGCTTAGTCAAGCAGGACAATGGTATGCCACAATGCCTGCCGATGAGTTTGAAAAATTCAAACAACAAAATCCCGCTGCACTCAAAGATTGGGACGATACCTATGGCGACCGTATGCAAAAGCTGGTTTTCATAGGTCAGAAGATGGATCGCGAGGCAATTGAAACACTTCTCGATGCTTGTTTGGCAAAATAATGTACAAAGTAATATAATGTACAATGTATAATGAAGAATGTGTAAGGCATACTACATTATACATTATTTTACTTGTCGTTTTCCTTGTGAAATTCAGCAATAAACGCTAACTTTGCACCGCTTTTTAGGCGGTGCTTTTTTTGGCATTCCTCTTTCTTCCCCGATGACTTTGTGATGATGAAAAGACTTAACAACGATTCAACTTATCTATGACAAAAAGACTCTTCATACTGATGCTCGTGTCTGTGTTTGCCATCTTAAACAAAGCACACGGCATAACAACCAGCAAGACTTGCAACGAGAACTTGCGCGACAGCATGCACATTGTGCTATTAGGCGACTCTAACACTTGGCTCGGAGGAGACGACTGCACAAGTAAACGAGGTTGGAACACATGGTTTGCTCAAAGTTTTCCACATGCCACTTGTGTAAGTTATGCACGCAGTGGAGCTACATGGACTAATACCCGACGCACTACACGCAACCTTACTGAAAACGTAGGACGCATTTCGGATAATAATGTAATTTACAACCAGGTTTGCCGACTTATTGCTGCATGCCGCAACAAACAGCAAGCCATTCCTCAACTCATCATTGTGGCGGCTGGCACAAACGATGCTTGGTTCGAGAACAAACGTCCAAAAGCATTCAGCATTCAAAATGCTACACAACTAAAGGCTATGCCCAACCACTCACTGCCCGACTTGCCACACACTTTTCCCCTATCGTTGGCTGCTTCGGTGCAATACGACTGTTTGTTGCTGAAAAAACATTTTCCACAAACACGCATCATCCTGTTCACCCCCCTACAAACAACTGCTGTTAGCGAAAATAAAATTGCGCAAACAGGCAACATCATTGAGCAGGTGGGACATGCACTGAACCTGGACGTGGTGCGACAAGACAAAATATGCTGTGTAAAACGTACTGAGGAGTTAAAACACTTCACCAACACCTACGATGGCACACACACTAACGAACAAGGTGCTCAAAAAAATGGAATGATCTTAGCCAACACGGTTGCCAAATTACTAAAGGGTGGTTCTTGATTTTTTTTGAAATCCTCTCTTCTTAAAACTCCTCTTTCTAAGACCCTCTTCCCCCCAAAATCAAATTTTCCACTTTTCTAAATCAAAAAAAACAAAAATAAACTAAGGTGGTATTCTCCGACTTATTCTTCTTATTCGTATTTCTGCCGCTTTTTTTGCTATGCTACATGACGGCAGCAGCTATTGACCGTGCTTGCAGTCCTGCAGTTGGCAACAAAAAATTCATGGCAAAGAACCTCACATTGGTACTCTTCTCGCTTGTGTTCTATGCATGGGGCGAGCCTGTTTACGTATTCTTAATGTTGGGTTGCGTCATGCTCAACTATCTGGCAGGACTTGTCATCGACCGACAAGAACGTTACCGCAAACTCGCATTGGTTGTGGGTTTGGCATGCAACATCAGCATTCTATGTTGCTTTAAATACTTAGGCTTTTTGGCACAAACTTTGTGCGATGTTGGCATCCCCGTAATGGTACCCAAAATATCATTGCCCATAGGTATTTCGTTCTATACCTTCCAATCCATTTCATACCTCATTGACGTTTACCGCCGTCAGTCTCCCGTACAAAAGCGTTTTCTCAACTTATTGCTCTACATCTCCATGTTTCCGCAGCTCATTGCTGGTCCTATTGTGCGCTACGACACTGTGGCACGCGAAATTGGCGACCGCCATGTTTCTGCCGACGACTTGGCAGCAGGCATTTACCGTTTCTTCTTAGGTTTGGGCAAAAAGGTTGTGTTAGCTAATCAACTCTCTGAAATCTCCGACCAATTCTTAGTCAATGGTTTAAGCGATGTAAGCACCACGGGCGCTTGGATTGGTATTGCAGCCTATACACTGCAAATCTACTTCGACTTCTCGGGCTACTCTGACATGGCTATTGGTTTAGGTCGTTGCTTAGGTTTTCATTTCAACGAGAACTTTAACCATCCCTATTGCTGCAACACCATTACCGACTTTTGGCGTCGTTGGCACATCTCGCTGGGTAGTTTCTTCCGCGACTATGTCTATATCCCTATGGGTGGTAACCGTCGTCATCAAGCCATAAATATCCTTGTGGTGTGGTTCCTTACGGGTATGTGGCATGGTGCAAGTTGGAATTTCATCATCTGGGGTCTCTATTTTGGAGTTATTGTTACACTCGAAAAATACACCTTATTAAAGGTCAAGCACTACATTCCCGCTCCCTTCCTCCACATTTACAGTCTGCTACTTGTAGTTATAGGTTGGGGCATCTTCTATTTTGACAACTTTGGGCAGATGTTACACTTCTTCAATGCCTTCTTTGGACAATGTCAGGAGTTCAACAACTTTATTTCAGTGAGTGCCCTTACCGATAACTTTGGTCTTTGGTTGCTTGCCTTGCTCTTCTGCATGCCCATGCGCCGTTGGCTCACACAGCTACTTACTTGGCGTGCTGTGCCTGATGGTTCTTGGCACCGCACAGTTGTATTTTCTGGCAGATTAGTAGTGTCTATCACCTTGTTAGTGTTGAGTGTTGCCCTCTTAGTGGGTGCCACAAACAACGCATTTATTTACACTCGTTTTTAAAAACTATGCTCAACTTTTTTAGAAACCATATATTGCTGTTCGGTGTCTTGTTCACACAAACCTTTGTTTGGGCACAATCCCCCACAGCCAATCGGGTAACAGAAAACCGCACCTTACAACCCTACACCAACACCTATAATGCCCACTGGGAAGCCCGACGTTCGCCAGGTGGTATGATGCTTGTAGGTCGTGCCGACTCTCTGCGTGTGTTGGCTCCTTTCTCGGGTGCAGCTACTGGGGGCAATTGGTATGCCGAGGCTGTGAATGCTTACAAAGAGGCACTCGGTGCATCGGTCAATGTTTACTGCATGGTCATTCCTAACTCCACGGCTTACTACACCCCCGATGCTGGTAAAAGCATGACGCACGAGCAACGCACTACCGTCAATAACATTTACGCGCACCTTCGTCCCGACGTTCAAGCCGTTGATGTATACACTCCCTTAGCAGCCCATGTTGCAGAACCCATCTTCTTGCGTACCGACACGCATTGGGGCTCATTGGCAGCTTATTATGCAGCCGAACATTTTGCAGCACAAGCTGGTGTTCCGTTTAAAAAATTAGATGGAAACTACACACGTCATGAGGTAAAGAACTTTGTAGGAAGCATGCGCATTTATGCCAAATCGCCTGAGGTAAAGGCTTCGCCCGAGACTTTTGTTTACTACAAACCTCAAGGGGTTGACTACGAAGCCACTTTTACCAAATACACCTTAAAGAATGGCAAAACCATTTCTGAGAGCGAACCCACTGTTTCCGACTTCTTCTACACGTATAAGGATGGGAATGGGGCTGCTTATTGCACCTTTATGGGAGGTGATACACGCACCGTGCAGGTACGTACTTCCACACACAATGGTCGTAGACTTCTGATTTTAAAAGATAGTTTTGGCAATGCCTTGCCTGCCTTTCTTTTCTTCTCGTTCGAGGAAATACATGTGGTAGACTTCCGTTATTTTCCACACAACATTGTGGAATTTGCACGCCAAAATCAAATCACCGATGTGCTCTTTGCTAACAACATTAGCCATGCTTACGCTCCTGGCACGGCACGTACCTATCAAAACATGCTCACTCGCAAATGAAAACAATGAATAAAATTTACATTGCATTGGTTGCAGTGGTATTTGCGGCATTTGCTATTGTATTCGACACTTTTCCACGTAGCACCTTTTCTGTGCTCGAAAAACGCGACCTTGCTACTTGTCCTACTTTTACATGGGACAAGTTGTTCGATGGCTCTTACACCAAAGCCATAAGCAGTTGGTTCAGTGATAGTGAGCCCTATCGCGATCAGCTCATGGCATTGAGCATGACAATTAAAGAAAAAGAAAAAATTGCCTTGAGTGGCGAGGACAATGTAACATTCCATGCTTCAACCGATGGTCCACAAAATGAGGTTGCAATGGAACCTGAAGCCGAAGCCGAACCTAACGATCGTGTTGTAGGCGAATATAAAAACGATATTACGGCAGATGGTACAGCCAAAATTGCCAATGCGGGTATTATTGTTGTGGGAACGGGTAAGAACGTACGTGCGCTTATGGCGTATGGTGGTTCCCCAAAAGGAGGTACTGAGTATGCCAAAGCTGCTAACAAATATAAGGAGGTTTTTGGTAAGAACGTTAACGTTTACTGCATGGTCATCCCTATCTCCACCGAGTTCTATTGTCCTGACAAGGCACGCAAAGCCAGCAATCCACAACGCCCCACCATTAACAATATCTATGCGCACCTCGACCCTGAGGTGAAAGCTGTGGATGCTTACACCGCATTGGCTAACCACGTAAAGGAGGATATCTACTTACGTACCGACCACCATTGGGCTCCCTTAGGGGCTTATTATGCGGCACAACGTTTTGCACAAGTGGCAGGTGTTCCCTTTCCCGATTTAAAGGAGTACGACCAACACGTTATTCATGGTTATGTGGGTACAATGTATGGTTACTCTAAGGACGTGTCTATTAAGAATGCTCCTGAGGATTTTGTATATCACACGCCACGCAATGTTACCTACACCACCACTTACACGGACTATACCATCGACAAGAAATACCGTGTTACGGGTGAGGGCAAGCCGCACGCAGGTGCTTTCTTCCAAAAGTTTAAGGACGGAAGCAAAGCAGCTTACTGCACTTTCATGGGTAGCGACACACGTATCACACAAGTACGAACTTCTGTTAAGAATGGTCGTCGTGTTTTGATTTTAAAAGATAGTTTTGGTAATGCACTTCCTGGTTATCTCTTCCGTTCGTTCGAAGAGGTTCACGTTATTGACTCACGCTACTTTACGCAAAACATGCGCAAATACGTTAAGAGTAACCAAATCACCGACATCCTCTTTGCCAATAACATCATGAAGGCTTATTCTTCGGGAACATACAAAAACTATCTGCGCTTTTTGGAACAATAAAACAAGGATAAAGTATTAAGTATAAAGTATTAAGTATTACAAACTAAGTGAATAACACTGATAATGCATAGCAAAGGGCAAACTGTGCATACCCAGGGAAAGCCCATAATTTTTTCTACATGATATTTGACAGATTAATCAAGAAATTTCTTACGCCATCCTCACCCCGTTAGGGGTGATATATGGTAGCCAGGTATGAGAGTGAGAGGGAGCTTGTCTCCCCCTCACTCTCATGCCTGGTTTCCGTATGCAACAACCTCAAACTACGCACGCCGTAGGTGTGCAATTGGGCCTAGGCGAACAGCCGTTTTCAGTGACGTTGTATTTTGGGTCGTTATTTGCCCTAATGAATCGTACCTATAAAAACAATATGCGTATCCTATGAAAACGGCTGTTCGCCTAGGCCCAATTGCACACCTACGGCGTGCGAAGTGCATCGGGGATATATCCAATAACCAGGCATGAGAGAGAGGGAACAAGCCCCTCTCTCTCATACCTGGCTACCTTATATCACCCCTAATGGGGTGAGGCTAGCGCGAGAGAGGCTGATGTGGAAATATATATATATATTATATATAGGAACGCGCGCGCGAAGGAAAATTATGTTTTTCAATGCTTTTGCGCCAGTCCAACTTCAAAAGATTCTATAACCTACCATTCTCTATCTATTGCCATAATATATTGTTTCGTGTATAAGGGTTTTTAAAGCGTAGGAATAAAGAATGTAGTATTACTTTATCGTCCAGCCTATTGCTGGACGACCATTTATATCAATATACTTTGCCTTTTAATATATATTACTTTGTC
>ERZ1026874.1924-NODE-1924-length-10248-cov-77.049544_pt1 | contig 10248 bp, 9 predicted proteins | sample MGYA00380167_ERZ1026874 | MGnify/ENA primary metagenome ERZ1026874 (study PRJEB33269, sample SAMEA4719803) | human gut metagenome | biome: human-associated habitat; feature: organic feature; material: feces | place: Cameroon | collected 2013-10 ...
CAGCTTCGGCAAATTATTAACTTGGATGCAGAGACCACATCCTTGAATACCTCCTAAAAGGAAGGAGGATAATGACTGTTTATGGCAAATTTAGTAGCTATTGTAGGACGCCCTAATGTGGGTAAGTCTACTTTATTTAATCGTTTGACTCAATCACGTCGCGCTATCGTTAGTGATACTGCCGGTACTACTCGTGACCGTCAGTATGGTAAGTGCAGTTGGAATGGTAGAGAATTTTCGGTTGTTGATACCGGTGGTTGGGTTGTAAAATCTGATGATATTTTTGAAGATGCTATCCGCAAGCAGGTGCTTGTTGCTACCGAAGAGGCTGACCTGGTTCTCTTCCTGGTAGACGTTAACACTGGCCTTACTGATTGGGATGAAGATGTGGCGCTTATTTTGCGTCGTGCCAAATTGCCTGTTATCCTTGTTGCTAACAAGGTTGATAACAGCGCAGAGTATTATCAGGCTGCTGAGTTCTACAAGTTGGGCTTGGGTGATCCTCAGTGTATCAGTGCTGCTACAGGTGGTGGTACTGGTGATTTGCTTGATATGATTCTGGACAAACTTCAGGATAATCCTGAGGAGGCAATCGAAGAAGATATTCCTCGTTTTGCGGTAGTAGGTCGCCCGAATGCTGGTAAGAGTAGCATTATCAATGCTTTTATCGGTGAGGATCGTAATATCGTGACAGAAATTGCTGGCACTACACGTGATAGTATCTATACCAGATACGATAAGTTTGGTTTCGATTTTTACCTGGTTGATACAGCTGGTATCCGTCGTAAGAACAAGGTAAGCGAAGACTTGGAATTCTATTCAGTGATGCGTTCTATCCGTGCCATCGAGAATAGTGATGTCTGCATCCTGATGCTCGATGCTACCCGTGGTATCGAGACCCAGGATATGAACATCTTCCAGTTGATTCAGAAGAACAACAAGAGTCTGGTGGTTGTAGTAAACAAATGGGATTTGGTTGAGGAGAAGAATCAGAAGGTAATTGATACTTTTGAAAATGCAATCCGCAAGCGTATGGCCCCATTCGTAGACTTTCCTATCATCTTTGCTTCAGCCTTGACTAAGCAGCGTATTTTCCGAGTATTGGAAACTGCCAAGGAAGTTTACCAGAACCGTAAGGCTCATATTGGAACTTCTAAGTTGAATGAGGTGATGTTGCCTATTATCGAGGCATATCCTCCACAGAGCATAAAGGGTAAGTATATCAAAATTAAGTATTGCACCCAGTTGCCTAATACAACGATTCCTTCGTTTGTGTTCTATGCAAACTTGCCTCAGTATGTCAAGGAGAACTATCGCCGTTTCCTGGAGAATAAGATTCGTGAGAACTGGTCATTACATGGCTGTCCTATCAACGTCTTCATTCGTCAGAAGTAAATAAATGAAGCGAAGAATGCAGAATCAAAGTGTATAAAAATGAAGAAACTTTTGATTTTTATGATATTCATGGTGGGATTGGTATTTTCTTCCTGTAGGGAGGAGAAACCTGATCCTGGCTATCTTGCAGGTATTGCAGCCAAGGGATATTATGATTTGCTTTTAGAGGGCAAGTATAAGGAGTTTGTAGATGGTTACAATCAACCTTATCGGTTGCCAAATGGCTATCAGGATCAATTGCTGATGAATGCCAAAATGTTTGTTGAGCAGCAGCAAGATGAACATAAAGGTATGGTTAAGGTGAATGTACTGAATGCAAAGGCTGATACAGCGCATCATGTTGCTGATGTTTTTCTGCAAGTGGTGTATGGTGACAGTACTAAAGAACAGATTGTGGTACCTATGGTAGAGGTCAAGGATGCCTGGAAAATGAGATAGTATTTATTTGGTAATAAAAAAGCCATCAGCCAGTTTCTGGGCTGATGGCTTTTTTTTTGAACGATACTGTTTTATTTGTTTTTAGCTTCTTCCAGCTCCACCTCCTTTACTTTGCGGAAGAGATCGGAAGCAAAGACTAAATCGTTGAGTTTCTCGTTTGTTGAGGTCATCACTTCATCTTTGTTGCCTTGCCATTCTTTATGACCTTGGTAGATAAAGCAGATGTTTTCACCAATGCCCATCACCGAATTCATGTCGTGGGTGTTGATGATGGTAGTCATATTATAGTCTTTGGTGATGCCTGAAAGCAGTTCATCTATCACAAGTGAGGTCTTTGGATCCAAACCTGAGTTTGGCTCATCGCAGAACAAGTATTTCGGATTCATTACGATGGCACGTGCAATAGCTACTCGTTTCTGCATACCACCCGAGATTTCTCCAGGATATTTCTGCTGAGCCTCTATCAGATTGACGCGGTCAAGACATTCCTGAGCCCGTTTTACGCGCTCCCTGTAATTCATGGTAGAGAACATATCAAGTGGAAACATGACATTCTCAAGTACATTCAGAGAGTCGAATAGGGCTGCACTTTGGAAAATCATTCCCATCTCGCGGCGCATCTGGACTTTTTCTTTTTTTGACATCCGGGTGAAGTCACGGTCATCGTAGAGAACTTCGCCACTTGTAGGCTGAAGTAATCCTACGAGATTCTTCATGAGTACGGTCTTTCCGGAACCGCTCTGTCCGATTATCAAATTAGTCTTTCCTGTTTCAAAGGTGACGTTTATATTGTCTAATACAACCTTGTCGCCAAACGACTTGGTGAGATTTCTAACTTCTATCATAGTTTACGAGAGAATTTGAGTGAGGAAAACATCTGAAAACAGAATCAAAACACTAGAACTGACAACAGCATCGGTTGATGATTTTCCAACCTCCACAGATCCACCTTCTACGGTATAACCGAAATAAGAAGATACGCTGGAAATGATGAATGCAAAGAAAAGACTCTTGATAATGCTCATCCATACAAACCATTGGTTAAATGAATGTTGCAAGCCAAGTGTCAGATCATCTGGTGGTAGGATATGCCCAATATACGCTGTTCCATAGGCGCCGATGATACCCATGCCAGAACTGAAGATAACCAGGAATGGCATGATGGTAACCAAACCGAGAATTTTAGGCAGAATGAGGTAACATGCAGAGTTCACTCCCATGATATCAAGGGCATCAATCTGTTGGGTGACACGCATCGTTCCCAACTCCGAAGCGATATTAGAGCCCACTTTGCCTGCGAGAATCAGACACATGATACTTGATGAGAACTCCAGAAGCATGATTTCTCGGGTGGTGTAACCGGAAACCCATCGTGGCATCCAAGGACTCTGGATGTTCAATTTCATCTGGATGCAGATAACGGCTCCAATGAAGAAGGATATCAGTAAGACGATACCTATAGAGTCAACACCCAATTGCGACATCTCCTTGATGTATTGTTTCAAGAACATGCGCATGCGCTCAGGACGGGAAAAAGAACGTCCCATCAATATGAGATATTTACCGAAGGTGGTAAGCCATTTTTCTATTAACATGCTATTATAAAACTGAATTTTGCTGCAAAATTAACCAAAATCCTCTAAAAAACTGCAATATTATGAATAGTTTTTGATTTTATAAGCGATATTTCCTTTATTTTTAGTATTTTTGCAGCCAAATTAGCTAATTATGGACGAAATTAACAATAACGAACAGCAAAATCAGAATTCTCTGGTTTTGCGAACAGAGGGATTGGTGAAGCGCTATGGTAAACGAACGGTTGCCAATGGAGTTTCTATCAATGTGAAGCAAGGAGAAATTGTGGGATTACTTGGACCTAATGGTGCCGGTAAGACAACTTCTTTCTATATGACAACTGGACTTGTTGTGCCTAATGAGGGACATGTCTTTCTGGGAGATCAGGAAATTACAGATTTTCCTGTATACAAACGTGCCCGTGCGGGAATCGGATACCTGCCTCAGGAGGCCAGTGTTTTCCGCAAGATGAGTGTTGAGGACAATATACTTTCAGTCTTGGAAATGACAGGAAAACCACGTAGTTATCAGTTGCAGAAGTTAGAGAGCCTTATTAGCGAGTTTCGTCTCAATAAGGTTCGTAAAAACAAGGGTGACCAGCTTTCCGGAGGTGAGCGTCGCCGTACAGAGATTGCCCGTTGCCTGGCTATTGACCCAAAGTTTATCATGCTCGATGAGCCATTTGCTGGTGTTGACCCTATTGCGGTAGAAGATATTCAGCATATTGTATGGCAGTTGAAGTATCGCAATATCGGTATTTTGATTACCGACCATAATGTACAAGAGACTCTGACCATTACAGACAGAGCCTATCTGCTGTTCGAAGGTAAGATTCTTTTTCAGGGAAAACCAGAGGAATTGGCAGAGAATAAGATTGTGCGCGAAAAGTATCTGAGTAACAGTTTTGTGCTCAGAAAGAAGGACTTTCAGCTCATAGATGAGCAAAAAAGAGCCAAAGAAGCAGCGACTGATGGTTAAAAAATCATTTTTTTCTCTTATATATTAGGTATATCCATTAAAAATGTGTAATTTTGCAAGCCAATTGCGGTTATACACGAAAACTGTAGAATTAAAGAAAATATTAACAATAATAAAATAACAAATATCAAGATGAAAATTTCATTTGAAAATCCTGACAAGATTAATGGTCTTTTGACCCTCGTTGTCGAAGAGGAAGATTACAAGAATGATGTCGAGAAGACATTGAAAGATTATCGTAAGAAGGCTAATGTTCCAGGTTTCCGTCCTGGTCAGGCTCCTATGGGTATGATTAAGCGTCAGTTCGGTCCATCTGTAAAAATGGAAGCTATCAACAAGCTCGTTGGTCAGCAGATTTACAAGTATGTACAGGACAACAATATCCAGATGCTCGGTGAGCCTCTCCCATCAGAGAAGCAGGAGCCAGCTGACTTGGAGAATGGTACTTCTTTCACATTTATGTTTGATATCGCTGTTGCTCCAGAGTTCAAGGTAACTCTCAATGGTCGCGACAAGGTTGATTATTATAACATCACAGTTGATGATAAGATTCTCGATCAGCAGATTGATATGTACGCTCAGCGTGCAGGTAGCTATGAGAAGGCTGAGAAGTACGAGGAGAATGACCTTTTGAAGGGTGACTTGCGTGAGCTTGATGAAAATGGCAATACCAAGGAAGGTGGTATCACTGTAGAGGGTGCTATCCTGATGCCTAGCTACATCAAGGTTGACGAGCAGAAGAATCTCTTCAACGATGCTAAGCTCGGTGATGTAATCACATTCAACCCTAAGAAGGCTTATCCAGAGAACGATACTGAGGTTTCTTCACTCCTGAAGATTGAGCGTGAAGCTGTTAAGGACTTGGAGTCAGAGTTCAGCTTCCAGATTACAGAAATCCAGCGTTTCAAGAAGCATGAAATCAATGAAGAACTCTTCAAGCAGGTTCTCGGTGAGGATACTGACGTGAAGGACGAGGCTGCTTTCCGTGCTAAGATTGCAGAGGGCTTGCAGGAGCAGTTGGTTAACGACTCTGACTACAAGTTCATCCTTGACGTTCGCGAGCACTGCGAGAAGAAGGTTGGTGAGTTGACATACCCAGACGCACTCTTGAAGCGTATCATGTTGGCTAACAACAAGGATAAGGGCGAGGAGTTCGTAGAGAAGAACTATGCTGAGAGCATCAAGGAGTTGACATGGCATCTTATCAAGGAGCAGCTCATCAAGGCTCAGAATATCAAGATTGATGACAATGACCTTATGGAGACAGCTAAGGAGGCTGCCCGTGCTCAGTTCGCTCAGTATGGTATGAACAACATTCCTGAGGAGTACATTGAGAACTATGCTAAGGAAATCCTCAAGAAGGGTGACGCTACAGATGCACTTGTAGATCGCTCTATCGATCGTAAGTTGGCTGCAGCTCTGAAAACAGCTGTAAAACTCAACGAAAAGGAGATTTCTGTAGAAGATTTCAACAAGATGATGCAGGAATAACATTTTTTTGAAAAAAAACTTCAAATAAATACGAGGTTATCGACTTTTTTTATTATCTTTGTTCCACCGAACGAGAAATAAGGGTCGATAACCTCTTTTTTCGTATGGTTTAAGACGTAAAATACTATATAGATATGAACGATTTTAGAAAATATGCAACCAAGCATCTTGGTATGAATGGTATGGTGCTTGATGATGTTATTAAGGCACAGGCTCAGTATATGAACCCTTACATCTTGGAGGAGCGTCAGCTGAACGTTACTCAGATGGATGTATTCTCTCGCTTAATGATGGACCGTATCATCTTCCTGGGTACACAGATTGATGACTACACCGCAAATACATTGCAGGCGCAATTGCTGTATCTGGATTCTGTAGATAGTGGCAAAGATATTTCTATCTATTTGAATAGTCCTGGTGGTAGCGTTACTGCCGGTTTGGGTATTTATGATACCATGCAGTTTATCTCTAGCGATGTAGCTACTATCTGTACAGGTATGGCTGCTTCTATGGCTGCCGTGCTGCTCGTTTCTGGTCAGGAGGGTAAGCGTTCTGCTTTGCCTCATAGCCGTGTCATGATTCACCAGCCATTAGGTGGCGTTCAGGGTCAGGCTTCTGATATAGAGATTGAGGCTCGCGAAATCTTGAAGATGAAGAAGGAATTGTATACTATCATTTCAGACCATTCTCATACTCCTTATGATAAGGTTTATGCTGATAGCGACCGTAACTATTGGATGACAGCTGAAGAAGCCAAGGAATATGGAATGATAGATAATGTGTTGGTTCGTAAATAACGAATTGTTTTAAGTAAATATGCGTATATATAATAAGGTGCGCAAGAAGAGATAATAATTATAATATGCCAAAGAAAGTATGTAGCTTCTGTGGAAGATCAGAAAATGAAGTCAGATTACTCATCACGGGTATCAATGGCTTCATTTGCGAAGATTGTGCTAAGCAGGCTTATGAAATTATACAGTCTACAGGGGTCTTGGCTCCTAAAGCTGGGGAGGGTAAGTTTGTTCTCAAAAAGGTGCCAAAGCCTGTAGAGATCAAAAAATACCTGGATGAATATATCATCGGTCAGGATCAGGCTAAGCGCAATTTGGCTGTCGCTGTATATAACCACTACAAGCGTTTGCAGCAGCCAAAGGATGAAGATGGTGTAGAAATCGAAAAGAGTAATATCATCATGGTTGGTAGTACCGGTACAGGTAAAACCTTGTTGGCGCGTACAATAGCTAAGATGTTGGATGTTCCTTTCACCATTGTTGATGCCACTGTATTTACTGAAGCAGGTTATGTGGGTGAAGACGTTGAAAGCATCTTGTCGCGTCTGTTGCAGGTTGCTGATTATGATGTGGCTGCAGCAGAAAGGGGAATTGTGTTCATTGATGAGATTGATAAGATAGCCCGCAAGAGCGATAATCCTTCTATCACGCGTGATGTGAGTGGCGAAGGTGTACAGCAGGGATTGTTGAAACTCTTGGAAGGTACCATGGTTAATGTTCCGCCTAAGGGTGGACGCAAGCATCCTGATCAGGATTATATCCATGTAGATACCAAGAATATCCTGTTTATCTGTGGTGGCGCTTTTGACGGTATTGAGCGTAAAATAGCTCAGCGTATGAATACGCACGTAGTAGGCTATAATTCGGTTCAGAATGTAGCTAAGATAGATAAGAAGGATTTGATGCAGTATATCCTTCCACAGGATTTGAAGTCTTTTGGCTTGATACCTGAAATTATCGGCCGTTTGCCTGTGCTTACTTATCTCAATCCGTTGGATAGGGAGGCTTTGCGCAAAATCTTGGTTGAACCTAAGAATTCAATTGTCAAGCAGTATCAGAAATTGTTTGAGATGGATGGCATTAAACTGAAGTTTGATGAAGATGCTCTCGATTATATCGTAGACAAAGCTGTAGAGTATAAACTGGGCGCTCGTGGACTTCGCTCAATTGTAGAGGCTGTGATGATGGATGCTATGTTTGAGATTCCATCAGAGAAGGTTAAATCATTTGCTGTTACGCTGGACTATACCAAGAAACAGTTGGATAAATCTCATCTCGGACAGTTGGAAACTGCATAAATCAGTTGGGCATTTTGCCCAATTGATTGCTATTTAATCGTATATATAGACATATATAATATAATAATAGGTGGATATGACAGAACAGGTTAATCTTACAGGACAGTTGAAGCATTATTTCGGCTTCGATTCGTTTAAGGGTGATCAAGAGGCAATCATCAGAAATTTGATGAGTGGCAATGATACTTTTGTATTGATGCCTACAGGTGGCGGTAAGAGTTTGTGTTACCAGTTGCCTTCGCTCATTATGGAGGGAACAGCTATTGTGATTTCTCCTCTGATTGCTTTGATGAAGAACCAGGTAGATGTTATTAATGGTTTGAGTGAAAGTGATGGCGTGGCTCATTATCTCAATTCATCATTGAATAAGTCGGCTATTGAGAAGGTGAAGAATGATATTCTCAATGGTACGACCAAACTCCTGTATGTTGCACCTGAATCTTTGACGAAAGAAGATAATGTTGAGTTCCTTAAAACAGTAAAGATTTCGTTCTATGCCATTGATGAGGCTCACTGTATCTCTGAGTGGGGACACGATTTCAGACCAGAGTATCGTCGTATTCGCCCTATTATTAACGAAATAGGTGTTGCACCTGTGATAGCGCTTACAGCTACAGCAACAGATAAGGTACGTACTGATATCAAGAAAAACTTAGGCATCATGGATGCCAAAGAATTCAAGAGTTCTTTTAACCGCCCTAACTTGTATTATGAGGTGCGCCCGAAGAACAAGGATATCGATCGTCAGATTATCATGTTTATTCGTCAACACAAAGGAAAGAGTGGTATTATCTATTGTCTCTCCCGTAAGAAAGTAGAGGAATTGGCAGAGGTATTGAAAGCCAATGAAATCAAAGCGGCTCCTTATCATGCCGGTCTTGATTCGGCTACCCGTTCTCAAACCCAGGATGATTTTCTGATGGAGCGTATTGATGTCATTGTTGCTACTATCGCCTTCGGAATGGGTATCGATAAACCTGATGTCCGTTTTGTTATTCATTATGATATACCCAAGAGCTTGGAAGGTTATTATCAGGAAACGGGTAGAGCCGGACGTGATGGAGGCGAGGGTATATGTATCGCCTTCTATGCCCGTAAAGACCTCAGAAAACTGGAGAAGTTTATGGAGAACAAACCTGTAGCAGAACAGGATATCGGCAGACAGTTGTTGCAGGAAACGGCTGCCTATGCAGAATCGTCTGTTTGTCGCAGAAAAATGTTGCTTCATTATTTTGGTGAGGAATATCATGAAGAAAACTGCCATAACTGCGACAACTGCCTGCATCCTACAGAAAAATTCGAGGCTAAGGATGCGCTGCTCGTTGTTTTGGAGTCTGTTGCTGCGGTGAAGGAGAATTTCCGCCAGGAATATATCATCGATTTTGTAAAAGGACGTGCTACTGATGATATCGTTTCTCACAAGCATGATGAACTGGAGGAGTTTGGAGCAGGAGAAGATATGGATGCCAAAGTTTGGAATCCTGTTATCCGTCAGGCGTTGATAGCCGGTTATCTCAAGAAAGATGTAGAGAACTATGGCCTTTTGAAGTTGACAGCTGCGGGTAAGCGTTTCATTAAGAATCCTGAATCATTCATGATCGTTGCCGATAAGGAATTCTCTGATGATTTTGATGGAGCGCCTCTGAGCGAGCATAATACAGGTGCTTTGGATCAGACACTTTTCTCCATGTTGAAAGACTTGCGTAAGACAGTAGCAAAGAAGCATAAATTGCCGCCTTATGTTATTTTCCAGGATATTTCTCTGGAACAGATGGCAACGATGTATCCTGTAGATATGCAGGAATTGCAGAACATACAGGGAGTTGGAGCCGGTAAGGCAAAGAGGTATGGTAAGGAGTTCTGTAAATTGATCAATCAGTATTGTGAAGAGAATCTGATAGAGCGTCCTGAGGAATTACGTGTCAGGACAGTTGCCAAGAAATCAGTCTTGAAGGTAAGCATCATTCAGAGCATAGACCGCCAGATAGATCTTGATGATTTGGCAGAAGCAAAAGGTTTGGATTTCTCAGAATTGCTTGACGAAATAGAGGCAATCGTTTACAGCGGTACCAAGCTGAATATCGATTATTTCATAGAGGAAGTTGTGGATGATGACCATGTAGATGATATCTACGATTACTTCATGGAGAGCGATACTGATGATTTGAATGCGGCTCAAGATGAATTGGGTGAAGACTACAATGAAGACGAAATTCGACTCGTCAGAATCAAGTTTTTGTCCGAACAAGCCAACTAATCACGTTAAATAGCATTAATAA
>ERZ1026874.1928-NODE-1928-length-10234-cov-8.387268_pt1 | contig 10234 bp, 4 predicted proteins | sample MGYA00380167_ERZ1026874 | MGnify/ENA primary metagenome ERZ1026874 (study PRJEB33269, sample SAMEA4719803) | human gut metagenome | biome: human-associated habitat; feature: organic feature; material: feces | place: Cameroon | collected 2013-10 ...
ACTTATTTATATTAAAGTGATTATGTTATTTTGAAAGAATTATTGAAATTCATTTACCTGTGCTTATCTAAACGTTAATTGGCTACATTTTATTACTTAGTTTGATAAGTCATAATTTATCAATGTTACCAATAATTAGGATACAACAAAAAATCCGACAATAGTTTTTACTACTGTCGGATTTTGATTGTTAAACTTATTCTTCTGTAATATCTTCGGCCTTTTTCGGGATAAAGTTATTTAAGAAACTTGCTTTTTTGCCTCTGTTTTTAAGGTAGATAAATCCCAAACCGTTAAAAACAACTGCGCCGATAAAGTTTACAAGCAGGTCTTTCATTGTGTCTATAAGACCGATGTCGAGGTAGCCGTTGATGCCGAGGTCTTTGCCGCTTACGGTTGTAGATGTTATTCCGCTTATATGGGTAACGGCGTTTGTATCGTTGCCCGAAAGCAGGGTAGAGTTGATTGTTGTGACGATTGTGTCTTTCTGCATATCTTTGCCGAGAAAAGTGTCAACGCCAAACTCGAAAAATTCCCAAACTGTACCTGCCGTCATTGAAAAGCAGAACGAAAACAGGCATACAAAGATAGGGGAAAGGTTAAATTTAACCTTTTTACTGCGGTTCAAAATATCAGTAAGTCCGAATCCCACGCCTGCACAGATAAAACCGTTCAGCGTATGAAGAATTGTGTCGAGAAAAGGTATTTTTTCATAGAATGAACCGATTTCACCGAGAATATTTGCCGAGAATACAAACAGTATCATAAAGGTTTCAAGCACGCTCGGCAGTTCTATGTGAAGACTGCGGTCAATGAACGACGGAATCAGCATAAGTATAAATGTAAGTCCGCAAGTCATTGCGCTTTCGTATTTGCCACGGATGATGTTGAGAACAAATATAAATATAATTACAAGCCTTAGTATAAAGTAAAGTGCGGTAAGCTCCTTGTTTTGCTTTACGCTGTAAAGCAGGGAGTGCTGTTTTGGCGCTTTTGCCTTGCTTTTATTCTTTTTCACTCGTTTCACCTCTTAAAATTTTTGCTATACATTATTATATGTAGATGTTAATGTTAATTTTCTAAAAATGTTCTGTTTAAAATTGGTGGGGAAAATTAGCCAGCCTAAATTTTAGATTTCGGGACGAATAGTTCGTTATTTTTCAAACTCTGTTGCCCGACCAAAGCTATCTGAATTATCACAACTTAAAAAGCCTTAAAAATAATACAGTCCGATTATAAAATATCGGACTGCGTTTTGTTAGGATTTTTGCTCTGCGTCCTGTTTTTCGGCAAGCTCTTTATTAAGCTCCTCTTTTGCAACAGCAAGCATAAGCTTGATTCTGTTTTCCTGATTTACCTTTGGAGCACCGGGGTCATAGTCGATTGTAACTATGTTCGCCTTTGGGTTTACTTCCTTGATTTTACGGATAGCGCCCTTGCCGTTAATGTGGTTTGGCAGACAGCCAAACGGCTGAGTGCAAACAATGTTTTCGTAGCCTGTTTCGGCAAGCTCAAGCATTTCTGCGGTAAGTAACCAACCCTCGCCCATTTTGCTGCCGTAGCCGATAATGCCCTTTACAAGCTGTTTTGTATGGGCATATTCGTGCGGCGGAACGAAGTTATATTTCTTAGCAGACTCAATCATAAGTGCTTCGAGTTTTGTGAGGTAGTCAAGCAGCATTTTACAAAATGTGGATTTAATCTTTGCACCGCCGTAAAGTTTGGCGTCCTCAATTCGGTTGTCAACCTTAAATGAAGCAAAGCCCATAAGACCCGGCACACAAACCTCGCAGTCCTGTGAAGCCAAAAATTCCTCAAGTCCGTTGTTTGCCATTTTGGAATATTTTACATAAATCTCGCCTACAATGCCTACCTTTACCTTTGGCACTTTATTAAGCTCGATTTCCGCAAACGATTTTGTGATTTTATCGAGGTTTTCGTCAATTTCTTCAAGCGTATAGCCGTTGCCCTCGATAAGCATTTTAGAAATCTTATCGCTCCAATCGGCAACAAGCGCCATACTTTCGCCTTTGTTTACCTCATAAGGCTTTGTCTGGTTAGAAAGGAGCATAAGCTGATCGCCGTAAACAAGACCGCCGACAAATCTTCTGATAAGCGGAAGTGTGAGTGAAAAACCGCTGTTCTTTTCCATACCGAAAGAAAGCGAGATTACAGGCACAAACTCAAAGCCTGCTTTTTTAAGCGCTTTTCTCAAGAGAAAAATATAGTTTGACGCACGACAGCCGCCGCCTGTCTGAGTAATCATAAGCGCTGTTTTATGCACATCGTATTTGCCGCTCTGTAAAGCGTGTATAAACTGTCCGATTACAAGGAGCGCAGGGTAACAGGTGTCGTTATGAACATATTTAAGACCTGTCTGTGCAATTTCAGGGCCGCAGGTGTCGAGAAGTTCCGACTTGTAGCCGTAATAGTTAAAAACATTTTGAAGTATATTGAAATGAATAGGCGCCATATTCGGCATAAGGATTGTGTATTCCTTTTTCATTTCTTTTGTAAAAAGCAAACGACCTGTTTTGCTGTCATATTTAAGTTCAGCCATTTAAAGCACAACCTTTCAAACGGTGGTTAATCGTTGTCAATAGCAGCAAGCAAGCTGCGGATACGGATTTTAACTGCACCAAGATTTGTGATTTCGTCAATTTTAATCTGCGTGTAAATTTTGCCCTCTTTTTCAAGAATTTCTCTTACTTCGTCGGTAGTAATGGCATCTACGCCGCAGCCAAAGGAAACAAGCTGTATAAGCTCCATATCCTTTCTTGTTGTAACATACTTAGCGGCAGCGTACAGTCTTGAATGATATGTCCACTGGTTAAGTACATGAGTATTAAATTTTTCAACCCTCGGAGATATTACATCTTCGCTGACGATTGCTACATTAAAGCTTGAAATAAGTTTATCAATGCCGTGGTTGATTTCGGGATCTATGTGGTAAGGTCTGCCGGCAAGCACCATTATCTTTTTACCCTCTTTTTCGGCTTTTTCAATAATCTCGTTGCCCTTTGCGATTACCTTTTTTCTGTACTTATGCTGTTCGTCATAAGCAAGCTTTGCGGCCTTTCTTACCTCGTTGAGAGTAAGGTCAGGAAAATATTTAGAAAGTGCCTCATATGCCTTTTGTGGGAAATACTTTGGCATATGTACTCCGAAGTATTCCTTTATAAAGCAGATTTTCTGCACGTCTTTCATATTGTTGTTGATAACTTCGGGATAGTAGGCAACAACAGGACAGTTGTAGTGGTTATCGCCGAGGTGTTCGTCAAAGTTGTATGACATACAAGGGTAGAAAATGGTTTCCGCTCCCTCGTCAATCAAAGTCTGAATGTGACCGTGCACAAGTTTTGCCGGGAAACATACGGTATCACTCGGAATTGTCTGCTGTCCGCGCTGATATATCTTTCTTGTAGAGAACGGTGAGTGGAACACTTCAAACTTAAGCTCTGTAAAGAATCTGTACCAGAACGGATACATTTCAAACATATTGAGTGCCATCGGCATACCGAGCTTGCCACGAAGTCCCTCAACAGGTTTGTACTCTTCAAGCATTTTGAGCTTGACAGCGTACATATTAAGCTCGTTTGACTGAGATTTCTTTGTAATCGGTCGCTCACAACGATTGCCTGCAATAAATCTTCTGCCGCCGCCAAAGCTGTTGATTGTAAGTCGGCAGTTGTTGCTGCACATACCGCAGTTTGTAACCTTTATATCGTGAACAAAGTTTTTGAGAGCCTCTTTATTTGCAAGTTTACTCTTGCCGTTGCCCTTTGATTTGTTTTTGGAGTAGAGAGCCGCACCGTATGCGCCCATAAGTCCGGCAATGTTCGGACGAACAACCTCAACGCCCATTTCCTGCTCAAATGCACGGAGTACGGCGTCGTTAAGGAATGTGCCGCCCTGTACAACAACTCTTTTGCCGAGTTCGTCAGGACTTGACGCTCTGATTACCTTGTAAAGCGCATTTTTAACAACGCTGAGTGAAAGACCTGCTGAAATATCCTCGATTGTAGCACCGTCTTTCTGAGCCTGCTTAACGCTTGAGTTCATAAATACGGTACATCTTGAGCCGAGGTCAACAGGGCGCTTTGCAAAAAGTCCGAGCTTTGCAAAGTCGGCGATTTCGTAGCCGAGTGCATTTGCAAATGTCTGCAAGAAACTGCCGCAGCCCGAAGAACAAGCCTCGTTGAGGAAGATGTTGTCGATTGCGCCGTTGTGAATTTTAAAACACTTGATGTCCTGACCGCCGATGTCGATGATAAACTCAACATCAGGCATAAAATATTTTGCGGCGGTAAAGTGCGCAATGGTTTCTACTATGCCGTAGTCAACATCAAAAGCGTTCTTTATAATCTCTTCGCCGTAACCTGTAACGGCAGATGAAACTATGTTGATTTCGGGGTTGATTGCATAGACTTCCTCAAGAAAGCCTTTGATAATCTCTACGGGATTTCCTTTTGACGGAAGATATTTTGAATAGAGCAGCTCGCCGTCGTCGTTAAGCACAACGCCCTTTACGGTTGTAGAGCCTGCGTCCATACCCACATAAGCCTTGCCCTTGTAGCCTTTAAGCTCCTTTTGGGTTACGGTAGCCTTTGCGTGGCGGTCAGAGAATTTTTTGTAGTCCTCTTCATCTTTAAAAAGCGGCGGATTAAAAGCAAAGTTGCCGCTTCCACGGTAATTTTTTACTTCTTCGATTACCTTGTCAAAGTCAATTGTTTTTTCGGCGCAGAGAGCCGCACCGCAGGCAACAAAGTAAAGTGAATTTTCAGGGCAGATACCCTTTGTGTTTAAGGTTCTGTCAAAGCAGTTTCTAAGCTCGCTCATAAAGGTGAGCGGACCGCCAAGGTACACAACCTGACCCTCAATTTCTCGTCCCTGTGCAAGACCTGCAACGGTCTGGCTTACAACGGCATTGAAAATACTTTCGGCTATATCGCTCTTCCTTGCGCCTTGATTTAAAAGAGGCTGAATATCCGTCTTTGCAAATACGCCGCAGCGAGATGCGATAGTGTATGTTTTTTCGTACTGCTTTGCAAGTTCGTCAAGATCTTCGAGCGGAACATTGAGCAGTGTTGCCATCTGGTCGATGAATGCACCCGTACCGCCGGCACAGGTACCGTTCATACGCACTTCAAGACCGTTTGTGAGGAACAAAATTTTTGCGTCCTCGCCGCCAAGCTCAATGACAACATCTGTGCCCGGAATAAATGTGTTTGTGGCAACTCTTGTTGCGTAAACCTCCTGCACAAAGTCAATATTGCTTGACTCCGCAACACCCATACCGGCAGAACCGGAAAGCGCAACGGCTGCGTTTTCAACACCCTTTACCTTGCTGCGTACAGTTGCAAGAATTTCGGCGATTTTCTCGGTTATCTGAGAATAATGTCGTTCGTAGGTGCTGTATATAATTTTATTTTCTTCGTCCAAAACAACGCATTTTATTGTAGTCGAGCCAATGTCAAGTCCTAATTTCAACATACTGCCTCCGTACCCTATAAGTTATATAAAGTCATATTATGTCAATTGATTATCCAACCTATTATACGCTTTTTTTATTTAATTTTAATTCTTTAATCGCAATATAATTTCTTTAATAAAAATGACTATTATTTTCAAAAATATCCGCCGTTAAGTTGTATGTTTTCTTGCCAAAATAATACAATTTTCGCATAATGTATGTATAACAATTTTTTGCGTATAAAAATTATTGACGGATTTTACGGTTTTGTGGCAATTAACAAACTTTTGTTTTGTCGAAAAATCGCCTGAATCGGCGAAAAACTCGGTTTTATGCGGAAATTTAAAATATTTGGTAAAGTTTTAGAAAAATCGGGTGAAAACATATGAGTTATTGTTGAAAACCTCTTTACAAATTAACATTTAAGTGTTAAAATTTATTATGATACAGTATGTATCTTTAAAATTGTATTAAATGCGGCAAACGGTGTTGTCGCTGACATACTTTAAGGAGGACAATTCCAATGGCAAGAAAAATGAAAACTATGGACGGTAACAGCGCTGTTGCTCATGTTTCTTATGCGTTTACAGATGTTGCTGCTATCTATCCTATCACACCTTCTTCCGTAATGGCTGACCTTACCGACAAGTTCTCGGCAATGGGCACTAAAAACCTTTTCGGCAGAGAAGTACAGGTTACAGAAATGCAGTCGGAAGGCGGTGCTTCCGGTGCAGTTCACGGCTCACTCGCAGCCGGTGCGTTGACCACAACATACACAGCTTCACAGGGCTTGCTTCTTATGATTCCGAATATGTATAAGATGGCAGGCGAGCTTTTACCGGGCGTAATCCATGTATCTGCTCGTGCACTTACAAGCCACGCACTTTCAATTTTCGGTGATCATTCGGATATTTACGCTTGCCGTCAGACAGGCTATGCAATGCTCTGTTCCAACAACCCACAGGAATGTATGGACCTTGCTGCCGTTGCACATCTTTCGGCTATCAAGGGCAGAGTACCTTTCCTTCACTTCTTTGACGGTTTCAGAACCTCTCACGAGATTCAGAAGATCGAAGAGTGGGACTATGCAGATCTCGCAGATATGCTCGATTGGGACGCAGTAGAGGCATTCCGCAGAAGAGCACTTAACCCTGAGCACCCTGTAACAAGAGGTACAGCTCAGAACGACGACATCTTCTTCCAGGCAAGAGAGGCTTGCAACAAGTATTATGATGCAGTGCCTGAAGTTGTTGTTGAATATATGAACAAGGTAAACGAGAAGATCGGCACAAACTACAAGCCATTTAACTACTATGGCGCAGAGGACGCAGAGCACATTATCGTTGCTATGGGTTCTGTATGTGATTGTGCAGAAGAGGTTGTAGACTTCCTCAACGCAGCAGGCGAAAAGGTTGGCCTTTTAAAGGTTCACCTTTACAGACCATTCGTTGCAGATTACCTTTTAAGCGAGCTTCCTAAGACAGTTAAGACTATCTCTGTTCTTGACAGAACAAAAGAGCCCGGTTCAATCGGTGAGCCACTCTATCTTGATGTTCTCGCTGCTATCAACGGTTCAGACTTTGCCGGCGTAAAGGTATTTACAGGCAGATACGGTCTTGGTTCTAAGGATACAACTCCTGCCGACATCATTGCTGTTTACAGAAACGCTGAGAGCGACGCTCCTAAGAGAAGATTTACAATCGGCATCGTTGATGATGTTACAAATCTTTCACTTCCTATCGTTGAAAATCCTGACACAACTCCAAAGGGTACACATTCATGTAAATTCTGGGGTCTTGGTGCTGACGGTACTGTTGGTGCAAACAAGAACTCAATTAAGATTATCGGCGATAACACCGATATGTACGCTCAGGGCTACTTTGCTTATGACTCAAAGAAGTCGGGCGGTCTTACAGTTTCTCACCTTCGTTTTGGTAATACACCTATCAAATCAACATATTACATTTCTAAGGCTGACTTCGTTGCTTGTCACAACCCATCATATGTTGACAAGTACGACATCGTAGACGACCTCAAGGAAGGCGGTTCATTCCTCCTCAACTGTCCTTGGGATGTTGACGAGCTTTCAGAAAGACTCCCAGGCAAGATGAAGAGAATTCTTGCTACAAGAAATATCAATTTCTACACAATCGACGGTATTAAGATCGGTAAGGAAATCGGTCTTGGCGGCAGAATCAACACTGTTCTTCAGTCAGCATTCTTTAAGATTGCAGACATCATTCCGGCTGAAAAGGCTAAGGAGCTTATGAAGGCAGCCGCTAAGAAGTCATATATGAAGAAAGGTCAGGCTATCGTAGATATGAACTACGCAGCTATTGATCGTGGTATGGAAGACCTCAAGAAGGTTGAAATTCCTGCTGATTGGGCAAATGCCGCTGACGATAAGGCAAGCGATGCAGTTCCGGGCGAGGGCGCACTCGTTGAGTATGTAAACGGTATCCTCAAGCCTGTAAATGAGTACAAGGGCAACAAGCTCCCTGTATCTGCATTTATGGATCATGTTGACGGTACTGCTCCTAACGGTTCAGCCGCTTATGAAAAGCGTGGTATCGCAGTTGATGTTCCTGAGTGGAATTCAGACAACTGTATTCAGTGTAACAAGTGTGCTATCGTATGTCCTCACGCTGTAATCCGTCCTGTTGCTATGACAGAGGACGAGCTTGCAGCCGCTCCGCAGGGCACAAAGAGCATTCCTATGATGGGCCTTAAGGAACTTAAGTTTGTTATGACTGTATCTACACTTGACTGTACTGGTTGCGGCGCTTGTGCTAATGTATGTCCGGGCAAGAAGGGCGAAAAGGCTCTTACAATGAAGCCAATCGACAGCCAGCGTGCAGAGCAAGCTGTATTTGATTATGCGGTAACTCTTGACGAAAAGCCTGAAGTAGCCGCTAAGTTTAAGTTCTCTACAGTTAAGGGTAGCCAGTTTAAGCAGCCGCTCCTTGAGTTCTCGGGCGCTTGCGCAGGTTGTGGTGAAACACCATACGCTAAGCTCGTTACACAGCTCTTCGGTGACAGAATGTTCATTGCCAATGCAACAGGCTGTTCATCAATTTGGGGTGCATCTGCTCCGGCAACACCATACACAAAGAACAAGAAAGGCTTTGGCCCTGCTTGGCAGAACTCACTCTTTGAGGATAACGCCGAGTTTGGTCTTGGTATGGCTCTCGGTCAGAAAGCTATCCGTAACAGACTTGTAGAGTATGTTCAGAATATTCAGAAAGATACAGACAGCGAAGAGTTAAAGACAGCTTGTCAGAACTACCTTGACACAGTTTGCGATTCAACAGCAAGCCGTCCTGCAACAGACGCACTTATTGCAGAGCTTGAAAAGAATGTTGATGACGCTAAGGTTGGCGAGCTTGCTAAAAAGACACTTATCGACAAGGACGAGCTTGCTAAGAAGTCAATGTGGATCTTCGGTGGTGACGGCTGGGCTTACGATATCGGCTTTGGTGGTCTTGACCATGTTATCGCATCAGGCGAAAATGTAAATATCCTCGTATTTGATACAGAGGTTTACTCAAATACAGGCGGACAGGCATCAAAGGCTACTCCGGTAGGTTCTGTTGCACAGTTTGCTGCTGCCGGTAAGGCTGTTAAGAAGAAAGACCTTGCTGCTATCGCAATGAGCTACGGCTATGTATATGTTGCACAGTGCGCAATGGGCGCTGACAACAATCAGGTACTCAAGGCTATGGTAGAGGCTGAAAGCTACAACGGCCCATCACTTATCATCTGCTACGCTCCATGTATCAACCATGGTATTAAGGGCGGTATGAGCATTGCTCAGCAGGAAGAGAAGAAGGCTGTTGAGGCAGGTTATTGGAATATCTTCCGTTATGACCCACGCCGTGCCGATGAGGGCAAGAATCCGTTTATGCTCGATTGCAAAGCTCCAAGCGCATCTTATCGTGACTTTATTATGGGCGAAGTTCGTTACAACTCACTTACCCGTTCATTCCCAGAGAGAGCAGAAAAGCTCTTTGCTAAGGCTGAAAAGGTAGCTGAGGAGAAGTACGCTCATCTCGAAAAGCTCGCAAGCATTCCGGATGCAGAGTAATTTGGTAAAATAAATTAAAATTTAATAAGTTTGCGCTGTCCTCTGCCAAAAGGTGGAGGACAGCCACACCTTTTATTTTGAGCAAAGCTCAGAATAAAAATAATTTATCGGCTAACAATAACGAAGTAACAGTAAAATAAGTATTTTTACGGCAGTGATCGCAAATTATATATGTTTGCTCGCTTAAAATGCTTAAAAATACAGATAGAATTAAGAATTTTGAAAAAATTATAAAAATTTTCAAAAAAATTTAAAATATCCCTTGACAAATTGAGGGTATTATATTATAATCTATCTTGCTGATTTGATGTTGGCGAACAGATGGCGGAATAGCTCAGCTGGCTAGAGCACTCGGTTCATACCCGAGGTGTCGTAGGTTCAAGTCCTATTTCCGCTACCATACGGCCCGGTGGTCAAGCGGTTAAGACACCGCCCTTTCACGGCGGTAACACGAGTTCGATTCTCGTCCGGGTCACCAAACTAATTAGCCGGTGTGGTGGAATAGGCAGACACAAGGGACTTAAAATCCCTCGGTCATTGCGACCGTACCGGTTCAAGTCCGGTCACCGGCACCATGAAAAGGTCTATTGTCGAAAGGCAGTAGACCTTTTCGCTTTTATAAAAAGGCTCTCTGTCAATAGTTGGGGTAATCCGAAAAATGAAATAGAGATATTTAA
>ERZ1026874.1929-NODE-1929-length-10234-cov-6.917379_pt1 | contig 10234 bp, 7 predicted proteins | sample MGYA00380167_ERZ1026874 | MGnify/ENA primary metagenome ERZ1026874 (study PRJEB33269, sample SAMEA4719803) | human gut metagenome | biome: human-associated habitat; feature: organic feature; material: feces | place: Cameroon | collected 2013-10 ...
CGGGCCTGCTTAAGAGCGTGCGCGGCAAGGGCGGCGGCTACATGATGGCCAAGGACCCGGCCGAGGTGCGCGCCGGTGACATCCTGCGCGCCGTTGAGGGCAGCACGGCTCCGGTGGCGTGCGACGGCATCGACAACAGCTGTACCCGCAGTGACCTTTGCTCGACCGTCAAGTTCTGGCGCGGTCTGGACGATGTGATCGAAAAGTACGTCGACGGCGTGACGCTGGCCGACCTGGCCACCGTCCCCGAGATCAACTTTGACATTAAGCTGTAGACCGGGCGCAATTCCTTAAGATTTCGCGGAGGGTTGTTGCCGTTTACCGATGGGTTGTTGTGCAACAAACTGGGAGCTGTAATACTGAATCCATCTTTGCAAACTGTACTTTACCCACACCAATGCAGGGAGGATGTATGCAACCCAAGCATTCCGCGATTGTTGCGGGCCTGACGCTGGCGCTTTCGTTTGGCGCCGTTGCCGCACCCGCAACCGCTGTTGCCGAGGAGCCCACGCCGGGTGTTGCCTCGGACGCCACCGATATCGATAAGGGTCTGTACACCCAGCAGTCTTTCTCGGGCGTGCTGAGGTCGGTTCAGGGTGTTTCGTTTGTCAATGTGACCGACGAGATGAAGTACTTCACCAAATATGAGAGCCATGGCAACTATAACCAGGGCTTTTCGTATGGCGACGGCTATAACGCGCTGGGTTATTACCAGTTCGACCGTCGTTGGTCGCTCATTCCGTTTATGAAGCAGGTCTACAACTACGATTCTGCTAAGTACGGCATGCTTAAGGACGCGATTGACCGCGGTGGCGAGATTTCCAACGGAAGCAACCCCATGTATGCGAACGGCCAGCTCACCGAGCTGGGTCGCATCGCACAGGATGCCTTCCTGGGTGCTTACAACACCGATCCTGCTGAGTTCTCGGCGCTGCAGGATGCCTATGCGTACAACTCCTACTATGCGGTGACCGAGTCGTGGCTCAAGAACGCTCTGGGCATTGATATTTCCGGGCGTGCCGATTGCGTCAAGGGTATGGTGTGGAGCATCACCAATATGTGCGGCACGGGTGGCTGCCAGGACTTTTTCCGGTGGGCGAATCTTTCCAACGATATGACCGACCGCGAGTTTGCGACCGCGCTTTCGAACAGCGTGGTTGATAACGTGGCGCGCAAGTATTCGAGTCAGCCTCAGTACCATGAGGGATGGAAGAATCGCTATAAAAACGAGCTCAAGGACTGCCTGATCTATATTGCGGAGGACGAGGCTGCCGCGGCAACGCCTGTGGAGCCCGATCCTGAGCCCACGCCGGCGCCCGGTCCGAGCATGGCGCCCGCTGCCCCTGTTACGCCGACGCCTGGTAGCGATGGCGATACGGGCGATGGCGGCGAGACGGATGCGCCCTCGACCGATGCTGGCGCCGATGATGCTGGTAACGGCGGCGCTGCATCTGGCGGTACTGCGGCCGGCGATTCGTCGACTTCTGGCTCTGGCAGCGCTACGGGCGGTGCGGATTCTGGCTCTTCCGTTGCGGGCACTTCTAACGGCACTGGCGACTCCTCTGCCGATGTTGGGTCCTCTAGCGGTTCCGGCTCTGATTCCTCCGAGGGCGGCTCGAGCGAGGGTTCCGATACGGGCAATTCCTTGACGGATAATAAGCCTTCTACCGGCGAGCTGCTTGGCTCCATGTTGGGATCGTCTTTGATGGCGGGCATTAACGGCGGTTCTTCTTCTGATGGCGCCTCTGATCAGGGTTCCGGTTCCAATGCCGACGGTGCTTCGGATGCTTCCGCCGATGCTGGCGCAAAGCAGTCCGATGCCGATGCTCAGAAGGCCGTGGACAAGGGCGGCACCACGACCACCACGACGACTACCACCACGACCACGACCAAGGCCTCGGGTGGCAACATGCCCAAGACGGGCGACCTCATCGTGATGGCGAGCCTTGCCAGTGCGAGCTTGGCCACGCTGGGCGCCACGTCTATCGTGAGCGGTAAGCATAAGCTCGACCAGCAGAACAAGGCTGCTGGTGAGGACGGTTCTGAGGAATAGATTCTCGGTTGCCGAATACCTAAAGAGTCGGGACGGGGTCCGGTGCGACTGCATCGGGCCCCGTATTTGTTGCGCAAGGATTTGTTATGCCCCCTTGGGGTCCATATTGCTACCGTTGCCCGAAACGCTTGTGCGATGGATATATAACGTGCAAACCGGTCATTACAATTGACGTCATGCTGCGTTTTAGGGAGAAGATACGGTGTCTGAACAGGCGAATGATGGTTGCGCTGCCGGCTTTGGTACGCGTCTAATAGGTCGTACCGATGATATGGTTTTGCCGATTGGTATGCATGACTTTACCGAGGCTGCTCGCCGATGTGTGTTGGTCGACAAGACCATGTTTATTGCCGATGTGCTGGATTGCGATGCGTCCGTTGTGGTGTGCTGTCGGCCCGAGGGTTTTGGCAAGAGTATGAACCTGTCGATGCTCAAGGCTTTTCTGGAGCGACCCGCGGTCGGCCGTGCTGACCGGAGCCTGTTTGCTGGTTCCCGGATTTGGGACGCGGACGGCGGGCGCTATCGGGATGAGTGTGCGTGCTATCCGGTGATATCGCTGGATTTTTCTGGCGCTGCGAGGCGTGGCGCCACTGTTGCCGGTGTGGTGCGTGATGCACTTTTGGGCGAGTGCACTCGGCTGTTGGCATATTTGGAAGCTCCGGATTTGCCTCGAGACAAGGTGCGCCACGTCGAGCGCTTTGTGCGTGGCGTGGCGAGCGAGGACGAGATCGGCTCGGTGCTCGGTGCGCTTATTGAGTTGCTGGAGATGGCCTGCGATGAACAGGTCGTATTGCTCGTTGACGGGTACGACGCGGCGTGGTCGGGCCGTGCGAGCGCGATGGACAATCGCGGCGCCGGTCTGGTGGAGCGACTCAATCGCGTGCTGTTCGACGCCATTGCCGCTGCGGGCGATTCGTTGCGGCTGGCGTGCCTGATGGGGGAGTGTCCCGGCCCTGTCGAGGCAGCGCTTTCTGTACGCGGCTGCTCGTATCGCCTGGTGACGCCGCTCTCGACGTGGTGTGACCGGTGGTTTGGCTTTTCAGATTCCGAGGTTCAGGCTCTGCTGAGTCATGCTGGGTGCGAGGAATACCTGGATGATGCTCGCGAATGGCTCGAGGGATACCGGTTTGGCGGGGCATATTGCTCGAGTCCGGCGCGTGTGATCGGCTTTCTGGACCGGGGCTGCACGCCGCCCATGCGTGTCGACCTGTATGGGTATGCCGATTGCCTGAGTGAGGTAGTTGCCGGGTGGAATCTCGACCGCCTTTCGGCCTTGTTCGATTTGCTCGAAGCCCATGGATGCGTTGAGGTTCCGCTACGTTTGGGCGCTGCGGAGCCAGATGCCTTGCCTGACGACGACCTGTGGACGGCACTGTACCTGTCCGGTTTTCTGACGACGGATATGACCGAGGAGTCGGTAAGCGGCGATTGGCGCCGCGCTCTGCGGTTACCCAATAACGAGCTTCGCCATGCGTTGCGTCTGGTAATTATTGAGTGGTTTGAGTGCGCTGCCGAGGACGTTCGAGACATCGATGCGCTTCGCGACGGGCTGTGCCGTGGGGACGAAGATGCGGTGAGGCGAGCACTGTGCCATGTGATCGGAGACGCGGGAATCGGTGCGACTGACCCAGATGCGCCGCTGCCATATCACCTGCTCTTGCAGGGGCTCTGCTTTGGCTTGCCGGGCTATGCCAATCCCGCTTCCCGACGAAAGCGCGGTGCGGATCGCTGGGATATCCAGGTATTCCCTACGGGCAACGTGCTCGATGTGGCCGATACAATCGGCATGCTCGACGAGCGCCCGCTTATCACGATGAACATGATGTATGACCCTGACGTGGATGCCCTGGGGCTGGAATTACTGGCCGTGCAGGCGCTGCTCGACATCGAGCGTGACGGCATCGATGAGAGTCGCGTGCCACGACCCGGTATCGGCCGCATGCGCTGGGGGTTCGGGTTCGATGGGCGGCGCGTGTCCGTGGTGTGCCAGCGGTTGTAGGGGCGAGCAGGCCTTTGCTACTCGGCGTCCTTCATGGGCGGCATGGGCTTCCAGTTGGGATCCTTGATGATCTTGCGGGCGTCCTTCATGCCGCGGTGCAGTGCTGGGATACCGGTCTTAAAGCACTTGTCGACCGCAGCCAAGCGGATGAACTCTTTGCAGAAGGTCGCGGCGTTGCCCAAGCGGAACAGCACGGGGTGATAGTCTCCGTAGATTTGCATGTAACGGGCCAAAAAGCCTCGGTTGCGCATGATGTAGTAGCGGTTGGTGTCGCTCGTGGAGTTGAGCTGTCGTTTGCCAGCGATGTCCCAGTTAGAGACGGCGCGGGCGCGCTTGAGGACCACGTCGGCAACCACAGCGGCGGGGAAGTGCTGGCTGGCGACATAGCCGTAGCAGGCATCGTCGCCGTAGATGAAAAAGCGCGCATCGGGCAGGCCGATCTTGTCGACTACGCGGCGCGAGAACAGGCCGCCTTCAAAGCACAGCTGGTTCATGGCGCGGTAGCCCTCGGGGCCCAGGTCCCACTTAGCGATGGGGTTGGGGATACCAAGCGAAAGGATGAGCTGGTACTGCCAAAAGAAGGCGCCACCGTCGAAGTCCAGGCGCGAACCCTGGATGACATCGAAGCGGTCGGTCCATTTGGCCAGGCGCTCAATGCCCTCGGGGATGACGAGCACGTCGTCGTCCATGACCCAGAACCACTGGGCGCCCAGGTCGTAGGCGCATTTGGTGCCGGCCGAGAAGCCTCCCGCGCCGCCGCCGTTTTCGAGCTGAGGCGCGTAGACGACGCGGTCGGTGCCGCCCTGCGCGTCGGGCTGATCGATGTCGATGCCCCACAGGTTGGCCAAGCGTTCGTTGAATGCCGTGCACATGGCTTCGGTCTCGCTTGAATTCTCGTTATCGACGATCACGATGCGCCAAGGTGCGGCCGTGAGCTCGGTCATGGAGTCGAACAAGTTAGCCAAGAGCTCCTGGCGCTTGTACGTAACGACGACGATGGCGAGCTTGTCGATGGGAGCGGGAAGGGTGGAAGTCATGAACGGGAATATCCTTTCGCGTGGGCGGCGTATCGGCCCTGCGGGGTAAACAAAGTGTCCAATTGGACACAACCATTGTAAGCGTAGGCGGGCGCCCGTGGTTAATGTTCCGCTAATCACCAAGAACACTTGTCAAAGACGTTGCCATCGACCTGTTCGATGAGCAGGCGCAGCGAGATTGTAGGCACGCATTGTGGTATTACATAGGTGCCGGTTCCTATGGATACGATCTTTTCTGTTTGGATGCCCTGTGAATAAAACTCGTTTTGCCTCGTTTGCCGATAGATTTCCCGCCAAGTCGCTCTTGCTGTTTTTGAGCCTTCAGATTGTATTTGTCCTGAGCAATACTGCGGCGAATTGCCTGCCGCGAGCGGTTGTCGAGTCGCATGCGCAGGGCTCGAAGTCTTCGGCTTTATTGTCCAATATGTATGTCTACGATCACCGTGTTTTAGCTGGCCCCGTTTGCTTCGATAACAATCGATTTATCCTTGAGGTCGCGCGGCAAAAGGACCAGGGCTCTCCGTTTAAGACGATGGCCGTTGCCGAGATCGATGATGTGACAAAGAACGATGGGATTGCGCATCAGCAGTACTACCGGTATTGGCACGGGTGGCAGCTGCTCACGAATGTTTGCTTGCTTATTGGCGGCATCGACGTTGTCGTGGCGCCCGCGGCTGTTCTGGCGATTGTCGGCTCTGCGTGTGCTTACGTTGCCCTGCGTAAACGGTTTTCACTGCAAGTGACGTTGGGTTTTCTCATCATTTTATTGTTCTCGACCAATTTGTTTTTTAACGTTATCGGTGATCTGCTGCTGTGTATATCGTTCTTTGTGTCGCTCATTATGATGTCTTGCATGAGTCTTCGTTTGGGTTCCGCCTCGAGCGTGAAGACTTTTACTAACCGCCTTGTCCTTTGGTCGCTAGCGACAGGTGCTGTGTTTTCGTTTCTTGATTTTCTGACGATTCCGGCAGCTGTTGTCGCATTGCATTGCTTTTTCGCGTTTATTGCACTTCCTGAGGCCGAACGCCCCAAGCGCTGCATCGCTGTGATGTTGCAGGCGCTCTTTGGATTTGGGCTCTCGTTTGTGTTTACCTGGGCGATGAAATGGGTTGTCGCGGCGTTTGTGCTGGGCTGGGACGAGGTGTTTGCGAACGTTTTGGGCGAGATGGGTCTTTGGTCTGCTCATGGAACATCGTCGCTGCTGCCTCAGGCAGACTGGCCTCAATTTTTGAAGGATTTTTACTGCCTGAGTCCGCAGCTATTCGCGATCTGCTCAACTGCCGGTTATGCGATCATCTCGAACGCTGTTTGTCTTGCTTCGTTTGCTGCCATATTGGCGGTTTGGATTGCCGTGCTCGTTTGCTCGATACGGAGCGGTGCGCAAGGCGGTCGTCGTCGCGAGGTGTTAGTCCAGTCGTTGCTCATGTCGCTGCCCCTGGTTGTTGTTCTGGGCTATTTCATCGTTATGCACGACCACGCGATCGTCCATATTCCAGTTTTTGGCTGCAAGAACTGGGCAATTGTCTTTGCCGTTTTATTTGCCTCGGGTGTATGCGCGCTCCAGGGCTTGCGGAGCCGGAAGGCCTCTTAGCTGTTCATGTGAGTCTTGATGGCGTCGACTACGGCTCTGCGAACGATATCCATGATGAGCAGGACGAGCGCGAGGCAAAGGCTCATAAAGACACCGAGCAGGATGGCACCGGATGGATTGGGTGTTCCCGTTTGGACGCCGGCTGCCATAGCGTAGATTGCATTGTTAAAGATAGGGCGCCAAACATTGCAAGTAAACGACTGCACGGCATAGAAGCCGAGCGTCCCCGCGGCGAGAGACGCGATTGCCTTGTCAGTGACTGAGGCTCCACGGCGCGGCTGATGGAGTGCCGCGGCGGCGACTGATGTGGCGGCTAAGATGAAGGATATGGCGGAAGTGGACTTGTAAGAGAGTATCCAGAGCGCGGCGTACTGGCTATTTGCCGATAACAGAAGCTCGAGCGCGATGGTGGCGGCAATGAGTCCTATCAGCACGACTTTGGATTTTTGGGCCACGGAGGTTTTATCGCAGTGCTCGAGGGCAAATCGCATCTCGCCGGCTGCAATAAAAGCCACGAGATAAGTAACTGCGCTCATGAGCTTGCGCCACAAAATGATATCGACCGTTTCGTTTGCCGTGGCTGCGATATAGAGGTTGACTCCAAACGTTGCAATCATGAGCAAGGTTACGACAAGCGGAGCTTTTTTGCCGCCAATTCGCTTTCTCGCCAGCGCAATTACCGGCACGAGCAATACGGATGCCGCGTAGACCCAGATAAACTCGATACCCAGGGTGAGCCAGCCAATTTCGTGCAGGGAGATTTCGGGCAGGGGATAGACGTACATCGAGACAATCAGGCAAATAGCGCAATAAAAGAGCGTGGGCAAGACGATCTTCTTGAGGCGGCCAAGCGATTTGAGCGTGAGTTCCCGCGCGGATGACCCGTTTTGGAGAGCCCTAGCTGCCGAAGGGATAAGGAAGTACCCCGAGATCATAAAAAAGACCTCGTTGGCCCAACAGCCCAGTAGGTTAATGAAACCGAGGACGCCGGAATAGGGGAAGACGGCGATCGGCGCATATTCCGACACGCCGGTGCAGACGGCCTGGAAGGTCCATTGAAAGGTATGGAATATCGCGATGCCGGCGACTGCGACCAAGCGTAGCGCCTCGATGGATATGTTGCGTGCGGCTTTAGGCTGCATGAATTCCTTTCGTATCGGTTTGCCCTGGGGCTCCATAGATTATATAAACGCCCACGGGCGGGACGACCCTTTGATACCATTAACGACAGGTATTTCCTAAGGAGCACATTTGTCTACTAACGCCTCTGGCAGCCCTATTCTGTCGCTGCTTATCCCCATTTACAATGTTCAGCGCTATCTGCGCGAATGCCTCGATTCTGCCGTTGCGCAGACGCTCAAGGACATCGAGATCATCTGCATCAACGACGGCTCGACCGACAACTCACCGGATATCATCCGCGAGTACATGGAGCGCAATGAGCGCGTGAAGATGATCGATAAGGCCAATAGCGGTTACGGCGACTCGATGAATCGCGGGCTTGAGATGGCGCGCGGCAAGTACGTGGGCATCCTCGAGTCCGATGACTTTATGGCGCCCGACGCGCTGGAGAAGCTTGTGACGGCGGCTGAGGGCTGTAACGCCGATTTTGCTAAGGCAAACTTTGACCTGTACTGGTCCAAGCCCGAGGAGCGCCGAGAGTTGATGGAGCTCTTTAAGGCTAAGGATTGTAACAAGTCGGTCTGCCCGAGCGACACCGTTGATGCCTTTTCGCTTAAGCCGTCGATTTGGTCTGCGGTGTATCGTCGCGAGTTCTTGAACCGTAATAACATCCGATTCCTGCCGACGCCTGGCGCTGCTTTTCAGGATGCCTCGTTTACCTTTAAGGTGTTTGCCCTTGCCGACACGGCGGTTTACCTGCACGATTCGGTTCTTTCGTATCGTCAGGACAACGAAGGGTCTTCGGTCAATTCACCCAATAAAGTTCATTGCGTTAATGATGAGTACGCCGAGATTCATCGCTGGATTGTTGAGGATTACGCCGAGACGCACGCTTCGCAGGACGTTTCCAAGCTGCTCAGGTTTGCAAATATCATTAAATACGATTCGTATATGTGGAGCTACATTCGCCTGAATCCTAAGTTTTACGCCGAGTTTTTGGACCACATGGCCCAAGAGTTCCGTGGAGCGCTTGAGGCCCATGAGTTTGAGCTGAGGGACCTTAAGCCGTGGAAGCGCGCGAACCTGAAGGCCATTGTCGACGATCCGCAAAAGTGGTTGGCTGAGTCTTCGGGCTTTGCTGGTGCCGGCGCAATGGGTCGCGCGAAGCATTATGCGCGCGTTGGTGGCCCAGGCGTGGTCGCTGCTTTCGTCCTGGATGCAATCAAGAAATAGGGGAGTTATGGCAAGTCCGAAGGTCTCATTTATCGTCCCCGTTTATAACACTCAGGAGTTTCTGCCTCGTTGCCTTGATTCCCTTTTGGGGCAGACGTATCCGGATATCGAACTCATTGTCGTAAATGACGGCTCGCCCGATGGCTCGGCAGCGATAATTGCTGAATATGCGCGCAAGGATTCTCGTGTGCGTGTGTTCGAAAAGCCTAACGGCGGGCTGTCGTCTGCCCGGAACGCTGGCATGGATGTTGTGCGCGGCGACATTATCGATTTCGTCGATTCGGATGATTACGTCGAGCCTAATCTTGCCGAGTTCTTGGTCGATACGTTTGCTAGAGAACATCCCGAGATTGTTGTGTTTGGAGCCGAGTGCGAGCCTGCCGAGCTGGCCTCTAAGCGCATCAAACAATTGCTTTCTCCTGAAGCACGCATGTTTGAGTCATTTGATTCGGCGCTGCTGTTTTCTGCGAATGCGCAGCCCTATGTCTGGCGTGCGGCATACTCTCGCGAGCTGATTGAGCGTGAAGCGCTGCGCTTTGCCGAAAATGTCCGGTTTGCCGAGGACGTTGTTTTCCAGCTTGAATCGTATCCACTGTCCGCCAAGACGGTCCTTGCGCCCGAGAAGCTGTATCACTACGTGATGCAGGAAAAGTCGCTCACGCATGTGTTTAACGCTGGCGCCAAACGCATGGACAAGGTTGAAGCCCATTTGCTGTTGCTTCGTGAATTGCTGGAGCGCTGGGACAGGCGAGGGTTTTTAGATCTGTGCCCCGGAGAGCTTGTCACGTGGTTTTTGGACCTGGTTGTGTTTGATCTCGTGCGCTTGGATGCGAAGGATTATGCCGCAGTGGCCGCTCGTGTTAGGGATGAGTTCGCGGGGCATTTGGGCCAGAATTGGGTTAAGTTGCCTACTAAGGGCGCCGTTCGTTGCGTGTCGCGTAAGCTTGCAAATGAAACGAGGGTTTTGATGTTTGATGCCGCGCGGATGTATCTTGCGACCCGTGGGCTCATGAGCTGCTTGGAAAAAATAATCAGTTTAAGCCATTGGAGAGGAGCGCTTGGCTAAACAGTTTTACCGATTTCTAACAGTTTGGATAGCAGGCGATGATTCGGGGACCGCAAGGTCCCCGAATGCTATGCTCTCCCCAGCCAAACAGAGAATTTGCCCGAGCGCCCACCCGGATCTTTGTTTGGCGACA
>ERZ1026874.1931-NODE-1931-length-10232-cov-5.449641_pt1 | contig 10232 bp, 10 predicted proteins | sample MGYA00380167_ERZ1026874 | MGnify/ENA primary metagenome ERZ1026874 (study PRJEB33269, sample SAMEA4719803) | human gut metagenome | biome: human-associated habitat; feature: organic feature; material: feces | place: Cameroon | collected 2013-10 ...
ATCTACACAGAGTAGATCGTCGGCAGCGTCAGATGTGTATAAGAGACAGCTATGGTATAGTCGGGGCCACCAGCGCCAAGCTGCTTACCTTTAGGAGCGTTCTTGCTGTCGGGGTCGCCACCTTGAATCATGAAGTCCTTAATCACGCGATGAAACAGCGTACCGTCGTAGTAGCCCTCGCCTGCAAGTTTCAGGATATTGTCGCGATGTTTCGGGGTTTCATCATAGAGGCGCACGATAATGTCGCCCTTGGGTGTCTCAATTTTTAGCTTTGCCATTTGTTGTGTATAATGTATTAATTGTTATGTTTCTTTTGCAAATCTAATCATTATTTCCCGTTTATGCAAGTGTTTTGCTTCTCTTTTTATTAAACAATTGGTTGTGAAGGCTGCATTAGTACAAAGCTTATGTCGTGTTTCTTGTTCGTCCAACCAAGGCTGAACGAACAAGAAACACGACATGCTTTGTGGTTTAATACGTATTGCCCAACCGTTCAGCCTTGGCTGTATGAAAGAAGAAGTAGGCTGTAATAAAGTTAATTGTTGGTATGTTTGCCGTTTTCTCGATATTAATTTATAATTTTGCAGAAGACAAACAAAATAATAAACCTAAATAAAAAAAAGACAGACACTTATGAAACGTATATTTTATATTATGCTTGCCATGACAACCGTGCTTTCGGCTTGTTCAAGCAACAAGAAGAATGTGGAAAAACAGGTGGAGCAAGTGGCTGAGGAAAAAAGCCAGACAGACAGTGGCAAGAATGCAGGTGCTGTGGACTATCTCTCCACTGCAGAATTCCGCAACAAGATAATGGACTATGTGGAGCATCCAGACGAATGGGTGTATAAAGGCACGCGCCCAGCCGTAATCGACTTCTATACCACATGGTGCGGACCATGCAAGATGATGGCCCCCATTGTGGAGGAGATGGCGAAGACCTATGCAGGAAAGGTGGATTTCTATAAGGTGGACATCGACAAGGAACAGGAGCTTGCCCAGACCTTTGGCATTCAGAGCATACCTACATTCCTTTTTATTCCCGTAAAAGGAAAACCTTCCGCACAGATGGGAGCCATGCAGAAGGCCGACTTTGAGGAGATGGTGAAGACAGTGCTAAAATAAAACCATGCCTTTAGTATTAAAATAGATAAAACTTTGTAAAAGTTACAATTTATCTTTGTCAGTTCAAAAATCTTTTGTATCTTTGCAATGTGAAAAAGAAAAACACGCCGAATGATGATAAAACGTCAACGGCGTGGAGAGCTTTAAGAACAACAAGTCAAGACATAACAGCATGAACCAGAAAGAAGCAATTACACGACTGACTGAGCACGGCATAAAGCCGTCGGTACAGCGCATAGCCATTATGCAGTATCTGCTCACTCACTTCACCCATCCCACGGTGGATGACGTTTATCGCGGACTTTGCTCCAAGATACCAACACTAAGTCGCACGACGGTATACAACACGCTGCGCATGTTCTCCGAGCATGATGCGGCTCAGATGATAACCATCGACGACCACCGAGTGTGTTACGACGGCAATGTAGAAGCCCACGCTCACTTCTACTGCAACCGCTGCCGCAAGGTTTATGACATCTTCGACGAAGTGTCGCCATTGCTTTCGTGCAAGGAGATAACAGGTCATCAGGTGAGCGACGTGCAGCTATACTATAAAGGTGTATGCAAGGAATGTCTTGAGAAAGAAAGCGGCAAAGAGACAGATAATTAAAGATTATACAAACCATTAAAACAATAACATTATGAAGAAGAAATTTATTTGTACAGTATGCGGTTATATTTATGAAGGTACAGAGGCTCCTGAGAAGTGTCCAGTTTGCAAGGCTCCGGCAAGCAAGTTCAAGGAATTGGACGATCCGACAGAGGGTCCTGCTTTCGCAACTGTTCACACTCTTGGCGCTGCCCGCAATGAGGATGCCAGCGAGGAGATGATTAAGGATCTTGAGACTCACTTCAATGGTGAGTGTGGTGAGGTAGGCATGTATCTGGCTATGAGCCGTCAGGCCGACCGCGAGGGCTATCCTGAAATAGCTGAGGCTTTCAAGCGTTACGCATTCGAGGAGGCAGAGCACGCAAGCAAGTTTGCTGAGCTGCTGGGCGATGTATTGAAAGATACCAAGAGCAATCTTGAGGCTCGTATCGCTGCTGAGCGTGGTGCTTGCGAGGACAAGTTCCGCATTGCAAAGAACGCCAAGGCTGCTGGTATGGACGCTACTCACGACACCGTACATGAAATGGCTAAGGACGAGGCTCGCCATTGCGCAGGCTTCATGGGCTTGTACAAGCGTTACTTCGGCAAGTAATCCACTTACGGATTAAGTATCAATAAATAACTGAGGGGTAGACAGACTTCCAACAAGGTCTGTCTACCCCTCATTTGCTTTCTTGACTTGCTTAATTTTTATTAACTCCTTACATAAATCGCTCATACTAACAAAAAATTTGTAACTTTGCAACCTATATGTATCTTGTAGTGAATTAAAAACAAGTTTATATAATTATATTAAATGAAACAGTACAATTTAGTGAACAATGTGCTGGGTTGGCTCACGTTCTTTGTGGCCGCTTTTGTGTATTGTTCGACAATTGAACCGACAGCCAGCTTCTGGGACTGTCCTGAGTTCATTACAACCGGCTATAAGCTGGAAGTGGGTCACCCGCCTGGAGCACCATTCTTTATGCTCACGGCAAATCTCTTCTCGCAGTTTGCAAGCGACCCTACACAGGTGGCTCGCATGGTGAACACGATGAGTGCGTTGCTAAGTGCCACAACCATTCTGTTCCTATTCTGGAGCATAACGCATCTTGCACGCAAACTCATTCTGAAGGACTGGAGCGAGATGACAATGGGCAAGATGATAGCTATCCAAGCCTCTGGTTTGGTGGGAGCACTCATCTACACCTTCTCCGACACATTCTGGTTCTCGGCAGTAGAGGGCGAGGTTTATGCCTATTCATCAGCATTCACTGCCATCGTGTTCTGGCTTATCCTGAAGTGGGAAGACCACGCCGACGAGCCTCACAGCGACCGTTGGCTTGTGCTCATATCCTATATGACAGGCTTGTCAATCGGCGTTCACCTCTTGAACTTGCTCTGCATTCCAGCCATTGTGCTTGTGTATTGCTACCGTCGCTATCCCAACATCGAGCTTAAGGGTTCGCTCTTGGCTTTGATTGGCTCTTTCGTTATCGTAGCCGGTGTGCTCTATGGCGTGGTGCCAGGCATCATCACTGTGGCAGGATGGTTTGAGCTTCTGTTTGTCAACCAGTTCGGCTGCCCGTTCAATACGGGCGAGATAATCTACATCATCCTGGTTGTAGCCATTGTGATATGGGCAATCTACGAGTCGTATGTCGACCGCAACTTCAAGCGTCAGAACATATCGTTCACACTCGCCGTAGGTATGCTCGGCATTCCGTTCCGTGGCACAGAGTGGGGAGCAGCCATCATTGGCATCATCATTCTTGTAGCCATCTACTTCGGACTCAACTACCGCAAGAAGGTGGAGAAGGAGCTTGTGCCAGTAATCTCGGCTCGCTTCAAGAACACGGCATTGCTCTGCATGCTTATGCTTATGATTGGCTATTCAAGCTATGCAGTGATAGTAATCCGCTCTTCAGCCAACCCGCCTATGGACCAGAACTCGCCAGAGGACGTGTTCACACTCGGCTCTTATCTCAGCCGCGACCAGTATGGCGACTCACCGTTGCTCTATGGCCAGGCATATACATCGCAGGTGGCATTCGACATCGACGGCAATATGTGCATCCCCAAGCGCAAGGAAGGCGCACCTATCTGGCAGCGCAAGGAGAAAGCCTCTGACACAGAGAAGGACTCCTACTTCGTAGTTTCGCACAAGGACAAGCTCATTTATGCGCAGAACATGCTGTTCCCGCGTATGTACTCTTCTGCCCATGCCAAGTCGTATGAGAGTTGGCTTGGTGGAGTAGAAGGCTATGAAGTGCCTTACGACCGTTGCGGAGAGGCCGTGACAGTGAAGATGCCTACACAGTGGGACAACATCAAGTTCTTCCTCTCTTACCAGTGCAACTTCATGTATTGGCGCTACTTCATGTGGAACTTCGCTGGCCGCCAGAACGACCTGCAAGGTAGCGGAGAACCAGAGAAAGGCAACTGGATTACAGGTATCTCGTTCATCGACAACTGGATGCTTGGCGACCAGAGCACCCTGCCTAAGGAACTCAAGGAGAACAAGGGACACAACGTGTTCTACTGTCTGCCTCTGTTGCTCGGACTTATCGGTCTCTTCTGGCAGGCATGGCGCGGACAGCGTGGCATCCGCCAGTTCTGGGTAGTGTTCTTCCTCTTCTTCATGACAGGTCTTGCCATTGTAATATATCTTAACCAGACACCTCAGCAGCCCCGTGAGCGCGACTATGCTTATGCAGGCTCGTTCTATGCTTATGCCATTTGGTGTGGTCTCGGCGTGTTGGCTATCTACGATATGCTCAAGAAGAAGATCAAAGGCAACGATGTGGCTCTTGCCAGCGTGCTCGGTGTAGTATGTCTGCTTGTGCCAATTCAGATGGCTTCGCAGACTTGGGACGACCACGACCGCAGCGGACGTTACACCTGCCGCGACTTCGGACAGAACTATCTGATGACACTTCCGGACAAGGGTAATCCAATCATCTTCACCAATGGTGATAATGACACATTCCCACTCTGGTACAACCAGGAGACGGAAGGTGTGCGCACAGATGCCCGCGTATGCAACCTCTCTTACTTGCAGACCGACTGGTATATTGACCAGATGAAGCGTCCGGCTTACAACTCACCTTCGGTGCCTATCTCATGGCCACGCCTTGACTTCTGCTCAGGCACTAACGACTATGTGCAGGTGGATGCGTCGCTCAAGCAGCAGGTATTGGACTATTACAAGGAACATCCTGCTGATGCAAAGCAGCAGTTTGGCGACAATCCGTTCGAGGTGAAGAACATCATGAAGAATTGGGTGCGCTCAAAGAACAGCGACATGCACGTGATTCCTACTGACACCCTGTTTATCACTATCGACAAGGAGGCTGTTAAGAAGAGCGGAATGATGATGGCAAGCGACACAATCCCCGACCGTATGGTTATCTCGCTTAGTGGCAAGCGCGCTCTCTACAAGAACGACCTCATGATGCTTGAGATGCTGTCGCAGTGCAACTGGACACGTCCATTGTATGTAGCCACCACTGTAGGTGAGGACAACTATATGAATCTTGGTGAAAACTTCATAACCGAAGGTCTTGCTTACCGCATCTCGCCCTTCACCACAAATGCCAACGGTGCGAAGAACTTCGACACCGAGAAGACATATAACAATGTGATGAACCGCTATAAGTTTGGCGGACTCGACAAGCCAGGACTCTATCTCGACGAGACTGTGATGCGCATGTGCTACACTCATCGCCACCTCTTTGTTCAGCTCGCCCTTGAACTCATCAAGGAGGGCAAGAACGACAAGGCACTTAAGGTGCTGCGCAAGGCGGAGAAGGTGCTGCCCAACTATAATGTGCCTAACACATTCGTGTCGGGCTCTGCCGACTTGGCACGCGCTTACGCTCTGCTTGGACAGAAGAACGACGCTAAGCGTCTGCTCAATGAGGTTTGGGACAACACCAAGAGCTATGCCGACTACTATGTGCAGCTCGACGGCAGCCGCTTCGACATGTGCTCCGACAGCCTCATGCGTCAGCTCTACGTGATGCAGAGTCTCTCGGACGTGATGAGGCTTATTGACGCCAAGCAGGCCGACAAGTGGATGGCTGTTGCCAACAACATTTATAAAATGTACCAAATGAAGGGCGGTCAGCCTTACGAGATGCAATGATAATTGAACAACCGGCAATATGGCTGCGGTGGCTATATCCACACGCAGCCTGGAGAATGGACCATAACGACCGTTCGGTGTACCTCACGTTCGACGACGGACCTATACCGGAGTCTACACCGTTCATTCTCCAGACGCTGGCTGAGTTTGACGCCAAGGCCACATTCTTTATGGTGGGCGACAACGTGCGCAAATATCCCGACCTCTATCGTCAGATAGTGGCTGAGGGGCATCAGGTGGGCAACCATACCTACCACCACCTTGGAGGATTCAAGCACTTGGCAAAGACGTATATCGAAGACACCGAGCGTGCCAACGACCTTATCGGGTCGCATCTGTTCCGTCCGCCTCACGGATGTATGATCCATAGCGAGTATCTGTGGCTTAAGCGTAAGTACCGCATTGTGATGTGGGATCTTGTGACTCGCGACTACTCCAAATGGCTCACGGCTGATGATGTGTTTAATAATGTGCGCAATTACGCTCGCAACGGTTCAATAATTACTTTCCACGATTCTCTGAGGAGCATCGGCAAACTCCGCACGGCACTTCCCCGCTCACTCAAGTGGCTTAAGGAACAAGGCTACGAGTTCAAGACTTTCGAGTAGAGTGTGGAATATTGATTGTTAACGCCATCAAGTACTTATGATGGACAAGAAAGATATTGTGTTTATTCAATATGGATAAGAAAGAATTATCTCTACGCATAAAAGCCGAGGCTCAGAACCTCGGCTTTTTTGCTTGTGGCATTGCAAAGGCAGATGCCGTAGACCCAGAGGTCGTAGCGTCGTATAGGAAATGGATAGCAGGTGGCGACCATGCCACTATGGCTTATCTTGAGAATTATCCCGACAAGCGTTTCGACCCCAGGTTGCTGATGGATGGACTGAAGAGCATAGTGTCTGTAGCCCTAAACTATGCTCCTGCAAGCCATTTGCCTGATGGTGAGCCGCAGTTTGCCGCCTATGCCTTGGGCAAGGACTATCATGATGTGGTGAAGAACAAGCTGCGTCAATTGGCCGAGCTCTTAGGCTTTGACAACTATCGCGCCTTCTGCGACTCAGCTCCTGTGCTTGAGCGTTATTGGGCAGTGAAGGCAGGGCTTGGCTGGACGGGCCGCAATCATCAGCTTATCATTCCTCGTGCAGGAAGCATGTTCTTTCTTGGCGAACTGTTTCTGCCCGTGGAACTTGACTATGATGAGCCCATGACTTCGCGTTGCGGCAAGTGTCATGCGTGTGTCGACGCTTGTCCTACCCATGCGTTGAGAATGGGCGAGGGGAGTGAGGATAATGAAGAAAAAGGCAAAACCTGTTTTGATGCAAGGCTTTGCCTAAGCTATCAGACAATAGAGAACCGTGGGGAAATCCCATCCGAATTGTCTGAAAAAATGGGAGACACTATTTACGGTTGCGACCGCTGCCAGGCTGCCTGTCCATGGAACCGTTTCTCTCAACCAAACACAACTCCCGAGCTGCAACCCTCAGACGAGCTCCTGAATATGAAGCGTGAGGATTGGCTTGCGCTAACCGAAGAGGATTATAGACGACTGTTTAAGGGAAGTGCGGTGAAAAGGGCTAAGTATTCGGGGCTGATGAGGAATATACATGAGGCTCTTGATTAGGAGATTAGGGAGAAGTGTCAAAACTCAAACTAAACTTAGAGATTTGACACACTCCCTATCTTTTTATAATCTTTTTCTTTCTCTCTCCTTAATCTTTTCCTCCACCTCATCAGACGATCCGCTGCCCGTCATCATGCTCTTAATCCATACGCAAATGGCAAAGCAAACTATAGTAATGGCCGCGCTTGCCACCCAATTAAGCAGTTCGTTGCCCAAATGCACATTGTTCATAAACACAATGCCTGCAACAATAGGAATGCCGAATAGCAGCATGTCTGCCCCGCTGCTCATCTTGAAATTCTCCTTGGCGTGTTGATATTCCTCGTCTTTTTGAAGGATAGACTCACGGTTGGCTTTCCAATACTTTTCAAATTCTTTTTCTGTCATTTTTTGTCTACAATAAAGTGTGGCTTAAGATTAAAAAAACATCTCATTTTACCCTTACAATTCTTATTCCCGTCTGCGACGGATGCTTCTGCATATACTGATAGAGCGTCATAGGCTCTTCAACAACTTTCTTGTGTATCTGCGAGGCGTTGAGCATGTGCAGACCATCATTGTGCCACACAGCAATGCCAATGTGCGAAGTGTCCAATCCGCCTTTCGACGTGACAATGGCAATGATGTCGCCATCATGGATGGTAGAGCGGAACAGCTGCGTGTTGGCTATCGACGCTTTGGGTATAAAGCGATAAGTGTTGCCCGAAAGGCGCGACTCCATCTTGGCGATAGGCTTCACCAGTTCGGGGTTGTTCTTAAGCATAGGGTAGAACTGTGTGTGCGTGCTCATAAAGTTGATTTTCAAGAGCTGCTTGGCTGTGAATGGCGGGTTGGGCGATTGAATCTCCTCCACATAACCATCCTTGGTGTTCTCGTCAATCCACTCTGTGAAATAATGCTGTCGGGTGGGGTAGCTCACTTTTCCGCCAACATATCGTATGTTTTTAAGAAACGAGCAATAGTCGGAGAATGTTAGTTTTTGGTTCTTTATGCACAGATATAAGGCAAGCACATTCTCCACGTAAGTGGTGCAGTCGAGCTGGCGTGTGTTGATGACGAGGTTCTCTATAGAGTCGTTCTCAAGAGTCTTTGCCACATAAGGCACTCCCTTAAACTCGCGTGCCAAGGCAATGATGAGGCTCGAAGGCGACGTGTCGTGCTTGGCGTATTTTGTCAAGATGGTTTCTATGCGTTTCTGGTCTTCGCTGTTCGACACTGTAGCAAAATCCTCGTTCGTCGTTTCAGCCTTCTTTGTGGTTGTTGTCTGCACATATTTAGCAGAGTCGTTGGCTATATAGCTCTTCTGTTTGGGAGTGTTGCTTTCAGCAGGGTTCTTTGCGTCGGAGCATTGGGCGAGCAATGCCAACGCCATAATTAGAGTTTTCATATCCAAGAATTATCTTAAGAGTTATTATTTCTGTCGTCCGAAGTTTACACCTATATATATATTAAGGCTTCCAAATATGTTGTTGGTAGAGAATTTCGACTTGCGGTAGTTGTAGGTGTGCACAATGCAGTTGGCGCCATAATACCACCTCATGTTGTTCCACACCACTCCAAATCGTCCCACACCATCGATGTTGAAGTTGTGGAAAGAAAAGTCCTTAAGAGTGAATCTCTCATGCTCGGAGTCGTCCCACGCCCGCTTGTAGCCCAAGGCAAGTGACAAGGAAGCGGCAGCAAGCCAGTTGTGCGAGAACACCCAGTTGTAGGCATAACCACCAGAGACAGCTATGTCGGTGTATTTCACCTTCTTCATCCTTAAGTTGGTGTCCATGTATTTGTCTGCCACATCCTTGCCTAAGCGGTTGCTTACGAGCGAGTTAAGCTTCTCCCAGTCGATGCTGAGCGAGTGTTGTGTGTAGCCAATGCCGCATAGAGCCGAGCCGCATGAGCGTCGCTGAATGGTAGACTGGCTGAAGGCAGCAGGATAGGAAAACCGTTTATGGTTGAAGATATAGTAGAGATTGAAGCCCTTGATGCTCACGTCAATGCCGTCGTAGCTCACGCCTCGCATGGGGCGAGTGTCTACATTGGCGTCTGGGTCGAGGCGCATACGTGAGATTTTATAGTCGGTGCCAGTCTTGCGGTAGAAGAGGTCGACACCTATCTGCGAACTGTAGAGCGACAGGTCGAACTCCTTCTTCTTGTCGCCATTGCTGATGTGCTTGAGGTCGAATGTGTAGCCGAAGAACACCCATCGCCAACCTATGTAAGGGCCGAGCTTTATCGAAGGCAGAGGCGCAAATGTGAAGTCGTTGCCCTTCGACGATGTTATGCGGTAAAGCTCGTAGGTGTAAGTGTTTTGCAGCATAACAGTATAGTTGAATGCTTGCGGCTCGATATAGTCCTTGTCAACGCGACTGAAGTCCTTCACAAACTCATACATGCCTGCGACAAGACGCTTGAAGAAGGATTTTTTCTTCTTTGCAGGAGCTTCAGCGCATTTCGTAACAGAGTTGAAAGCACTGTCGGTCGCGGCAAGTTTATCAGTCGTGGCAAAAGTCGCCACGTCCTTGCATGTGATGGTGTCGGCAGCCACTTGAGCGGTAGCTGTCGCCGATGCCATCATAGACATTATATATATAATGTAAGGACGTAGGTTCATTTCGTTACGATTGGTTAAGGGTATTAAGTAACAGTTCAAAATTATCTTTACATTTAGTAGGAGGGTATGGCATCCTTGCCGTACCCACTAAATCGGCAGTACTATCATGTCAGAGTGGGTATGGCAGGGATGCCAT
>ERZ1026874.1942-NODE-1942-length-10178-cov-14.581053_pt1 | contig 10178 bp, 17 predicted proteins | sample MGYA00380167_ERZ1026874 | MGnify/ENA primary metagenome ERZ1026874 (study PRJEB33269, sample SAMEA4719803) | human gut metagenome | biome: human-associated habitat; feature: organic feature; material: feces | place: Cameroon | collected 2013-10 ...
ATTTTACAGGTAAATCCACGAATCTACAATTGTGAGGTCACTTCATATTGTCTCCATGCGTTTTCTTTAGTTTAACAGCTTACCCCATAAAAGAAAAGAATACAAGATCATATTACGCTCTGTTCTGTGATCATCCACTCTTTGGTTCCGGCAGCAGAACCGTATTACTTTCTTTCGGTTTTTAACAAGTATAACATAAATTTTGGTTCTTGAAATTTTTGCACATAAAAAGAGAATTGCTTTTCTTGTTAAAGAATGGATATCAATGAATGGGAAAGATCATTCAAAATTAAAACGGAACAATGTTCCGCTTTTTGTTTTTTCATTTTTTCATATTCTAAATGAGTCAAAAGGAAAAAATAAAAGAAAATATATTTATGAGTAAGGAAGATCTCAGAGATTGTCATTGACCCTGAACAACTTTGCCGGCCTGGGGGTTTTACACGCCGGTAATCATAATACTGTAGACTATGAGGACTTTATTATGATCCGCACTTTGTTTTGCTTTATGTGCAAAAATATCGGATCATGATTTTTGGGGTATAGTAAATACATAAAATCGGAAGAGGTGATGTGATATGAGTGTAGTAAATGGCTATGGATAGCAAATACCATTCTGGTGCGAACCGGAAGCTCACATGAAAACTGTAGGGGATTCGCACTGGAATAAGAATTGTTTTTGTTGTTAGTTCTTGGATTTTGAGAATTTCTGGAGCAATAAACAAGGAAAGCAAATGATTTTTGGTAATACTGCAGAAGTGTAATGACAGATTTTTATGCAGTATTGCCGTATCTCCCTCCATGGGATGAGTGGATTAAAATGGAAGAGTTGAAGAAATTAAGGATGGTAAAGATGGGTATCTCCCTTCGTGGGATGAGTGGATTTATAAGCAAGATGTGGATATGCATCTTGCTTTTTTTTATTTTCTTCTTTCTTTTCATATTGATACTGAAACTATAAAAAATTAATAATAGGAGGAAACCATAATGGGAACAACAAAAAAAGCATCGAAACTTGCAGAAGAAGTAATTGCGGATATTGTCGTGTTTAGTGAGGAAGATGCAAATAAAGCATTAAAACTGATTGGACGCAAATAAGAAATATATGTTTCATAAGAAGGGAAATAGTGGGATATGATTGTTGAAAATTTTGCATTCGAAACACAAAGTAAGACCTGTTATGATGGTGATATCAATCTTGGCAGAGCAGTAGTTTTTATGAATCAAAATCATCATGTTGCTAAGATAGATTTTATTTACATGGTGGATGAAAATGATAACTGGTCTTTCCATTATGAGAACGGAACCTGTTTAACGAATGAAGAAAGAACGGAATTAGAAAATTGGTTTATTACATGCGGATGAATAAATGAAACTAAGATTTACAAGGATTGGAGTGATGGATATTGGAAATGATGTGTTTTGTTGTTGTTTATCATAACAATCATCTTATTATGCAAGGTATGAAAAATGATGATGGTGAATCAACATATCAATATGCAAAAAGAAAAGGGTATTCTGTTAGAAAATGGGAAATGTATGGAATGTCTCATTTTTGGAAACTTGGTACTGATACAAAAAATGAAATTAAAAGCTTTATTAAAGCTTTAAATTAGTCCCAAATCCGTTATGAACAAAGAAAGATATGGAAATATTGAAATTAGAAATTATATTAAAACAGAAGGGATGAACAAAGTTAAAGACATCTAATGAAAATATGTATTTTCATTTGGAAAGAAAGTAGAATCAATTAACTGAACACAGAAATTGTTCGTTCAGATGATGTTAAGAAACCAAAAAATGTTCTCAGAAAATACAGTTTGTTGCCTTTACCGGCAACAGGCTGTATTTTTTTCTCCATAAATTTCCATATTCAAACCGAAATAAAAATATCTTAATAATAGGAGGAAATGAATATGTGGACAAATGAAACTAACAAAAAATTATGGGAAGTAGTAGGGATTGATGATCTGGAGGGATCTGTGTTTGCTCAATGTACTTCCAAAGATAATGCTGAAAAAGCTATGGAACTTCTTGAAGCAAGTGGCTTAAAAGACTGTCTGAAAATCCAGCAAAGCAACCTTTTTGTCGATCGTGTTGAGATTAATCTGCAACAAATTGATTTAAATTCAAAACGACCGCTTTATACATGGGATGATTTGTACAAAAGAGCCGACGATAAGTGCTGTGGTTCCCCAGAGTTACAAGCAAAGGATACAGCGCGTTGGGAAGTACGCGATTTTGCTATAAGGCAGGGCTGTGATGACTTGGAAAACAAGGAATGCCCAGAAGATTATGTGGAAAATTATTGTAATCGATTCGGGATCCTGTTTGATGAAAAAGGATATATTGCATCTTTCGATCCAGTAAATGCACTCGCTAGAGTAATTCAGAAGAAATTGTATGTAATCAAATCATATTCTGGCGTAACTACTTATGTTGAGTGTGAAGACGATGACTTTCTGGCTGTCTATTGTTATCGTTTGCAGAAACAAGGCTATACTATTGGTTCAGTTGCAGAATTATGTCGTAATGGCGACCGCCGGACTGTCAATATTTTGCGAGCTCTTGAACAGAGAGAAAAAGCGGATCACAAGGAGGATTAGATATGGTATATCAGTTACTTAGACCTTCCATTGAGAAAATCGTAGATTATTGCAAAGACCTTCTTTCAGATGAAAAACTCGAAGTGTATGAGTTTGGAGAAAATTGTGACCTTGTACTCCACATCTACAAAGATGAAGACTACAATCCTGATACTGGAGAATTTAATCTCGTTTGTATCAGTACAGCAAAAGACGGCGAATTCGTTGATGACACTGGAGATACACACGTTTTGGACGGCTCCCTCGATAAAGAGCTGGAGCGTATCAATGCATACAAAGACTTTTCAACACGATAGGAGGAAAAGAAAATGTTAATTGGAGATCTTATCTATAGCAATGATTTTGACATTAACTGCCATTACGTAGTCTATGATTGCAGAGAAGAAAATATCACTTGGGATGAAGCAAAAGTTTTATACGATAATGAAAAAGATTGCTCAAAACCGCTTGATTGGATTCTTGATTTGAAAGTAAAATATATTACTTTAGGCGAAAATTGCATTGTAATTGAAGCAATGTAATTACATGGGGGAAAGAATATGACGAAAAAAGAAGCGAAAAAAATAGCAACAGAAATTAGATTAGAATTACAGCTTGCCCCATACAATGATCCTACATCAGATGTTGGATATGACTTCTTTGAATTTTCCATAAATGACACAAAACTTAATGTATTTGCTTATATTGGGAAAATGAAAGATGAAACTAGCAAGATTTATTCTGTGTATGCTGGTGTAGAATATCTCAATAGTGACAATATTTATGCTGATTACGACCACTCTACAACACACTTAAGAACAAGTGAGTTGGCAGATGCTATTTACGAATTAGCTAATATGTATATCCGCCCAGGACAGGCATTAGAAGACTTAAAGAAAATAATGAATTGACATCCACAAAGAAGATAAGGCGCAGTTTACTGCGTCTTATTTTTACGTGCAAAAATATCTGATTGTTCCCATTTTGGTATAGTAAATACATAAAATCGGAAGAGGTGATGTGATATGAATGTAGTAAGTGGTAGTTCATAGATAGCAAATGCCATTCTGGTACGAACCGGAAGTTCGCATAGAAATTCTAGGGGATTCGCACCGAGATATAGATTGTTTCTCCTGTGAACTCTCGGAAATTTAAGAGTTCCTGGGCAGCAGATAAGGAAAACAGATGATTCTTGGTAATACTGTAAAAATGTGATGACATATTCTTGTGCAGTATTGCTGTATCTCCCTACATGGGATGAGTGGATTGAAATGCATAATTCAAGCCTTGAGATAAGTGATTATTAGTATCTCCCTTTATGGGATGAGTGGGTTAACGTGAAAGCGGAACATTGTTCCGCTTTTTTTTCTTTTGCTTCTTTTTCTCATATTTCATCTGAACACATAAAAATAAAAGGAGGAAAACAATATGTGGACAATTATTTATAAGGAAAACGAAAAAGACAAATGGGACAGACTGGATTCTAAGGATGATGTACAGAATCTTCTCAAGACGTTGAGGAATGATCCAAGAGTATGTTTTGAGGATCTATGGATATTTACACCTGATGCAGATGACCATACAATTGATCCAAATGATCTACTGTTCGACAACGACTTGCTTACTATGTTGAGAAACTGTCTCAGAACGCAGGGATATTCTTTTACTGAATCGCAGCTTAAGGAACTATATAGTATTTATACTGATTGTCAGAAATGGGATGAGGGTGAAATACTTACAGGACTTACTTGTGATGAGGTGACAGATTTTGTAGAAAACAGTACTTATGTAAAGGATATTCTCTTTAAGCAGCATGATGCTAAACTGAAGGAATTCCTTTTGGAACAAGGCGTGTGGGAAACTGAAAACCTTGAGATTAAGGAAAAAATGGTTCCGGTAAAATTTGTAACCATCTGGAATCAGGAATTTGAACTCACTTCACTATATTATACTTTGCAGCAACTTAGTGAAACCAAGGAAAACGACATATTTGGCGATAATTCCTTGAAAGATTACGACCTGCAATATCCAGAAGTTGCGGGAAAGCTGGTAACTATGGGAATCGCAGAAAAAAGCATCGGATCAAGAATGGCTGTATTTTATTATGTTAAAAATCGGTCATTGCTTGAAGAACTTCTCAGGAAGCTTGAAGAAAAAATGTAAAGGCAGGGAGGATGAAAAATGAGATTTGTTGTGCAAGTTGAAGATGTCATTGTAAATGACGAAGGATCCGAAGCGGTCGATGTCTGGGATCTCCAGAAATTTAACACGAAAAAGGATGCGAAAACATTTGCGCTTGAAATTGCAGAGCAGATTAAGCGTCATGAATTTCCATTGGAAGTCAAAGATAAGATGCATTCTGTTGGGATCTGTATCGCTCAGTATTACAGCGACAGCAAAAGCCACATGTCTATCCGGTACAAAAACGGTTGGATTCCCGGTGCACTAGTTGATGTGATCGATATTGAAACAATTCCGCCGGAATTATGGAATTGATCCACAAAAAGTAGGGTGTAGCATGCTGCACCTTATTTTTTTTCGAAAACAAGAAATAAAAGCGGAATAATGTTCCGCTTTTTCGATTTAGAAATTAATCCGAAACAATGCCAGACAAAGTAGAGTCCCTGTCAAAATCAATGATCTGAGTTATAAAGATCTCATTCGTTCTTCTAAAAAAGAAAATCTGGAACACAGACAGGCAGGATTTCTCCATCAATAAAATGAAGTATTGTGCTTAATTTTTATTTTATAGTTTTCTCATATTTCCTTTGAAATTTTTAAAAACAGGAGGAAATGAAAATGAACAAATTACATGTAAACGAATTACTTTCTCACTTTAAGAACAGAAGTCTCTCCCTTGAAATTTCAGAAAGTGATTCCGCTGATTTTACAACCACTTTACAGCTGGCAGAAAAAATCCGTCCACTATTGGATTCCATAGTCATTGACTGGCAGCTGACAGCAAACAACGTCTTGAAAATTCAGGTAACGGAAGTAACAGAAGAGGAAGATGTGGTATTGGAAAAAACTACGGAAATGGTATCAGCAGCAAATACTGAATATGTTCTGACTCAGAGAGGAAAAGAGGTTGTTGCTAATTTCATCCGGAATTGTGAAGCAAAAAGGAAAGAAATCCTTGATGCTGGAATTGATACGATAAAAGAAACGATTCTTCCAACCGAAAAAGACATTTTGTCCGATCTTAACTACGGAATAGGCATTGACGATGATGGTGACTACTATAATCACTGGGGAGTGACTGACAACCATGATTCAGATCTCATTAGTCTATCCTTTAAAAGAGACTTTGTATCAAAAGAAAACAGCAGCAAGCCTTATTGCTTTAAACTCATCTCACATTTTCGAGACATCCCAGGTAAGTCAAATGATCCAGCTGATAAACAAGTCATTGACCGGGTATATTACACCTACCAAATCCGTGACAATATCCTCGTTGATATCATGTGTATTACGGATTACAAGGAATTTGTGCAGTATGCGTATGTCATGGAAACTGGTGAAAACAGTATCGCTTATGGAAAGGATGATTCTGGAAAAGAAATCTACTATCCAGAAATTGAATTAGAAGATTTCACCGTGAAGAGGCTTTGCCGTCTTGCTTTAACTGCATATAATAGCGAATACAACCCTATTAATCTTGAAGAACTTCTCAGGAAACTTGAAGAAAAAATGTAAAGGCAGGGAGGATGAAAAATCACCTCATCATTGAAGCTCGATAAAATCATAAAAGTTCATATTAAAATAAGGCGTAGTTTACTGCGTCTTATTTTTACGTGCAAAAATATCTAATTGTTCCCATTTTAGTATAGTAAATACATAAAATCGGAAGAGGTGATGTGATATGAGCGTAATAAGTGGTTCTGGTGCGAACCGGAAGCTCACATGAAAACTGTAGGGGCTTCGAACTGGAATAGGAATCGTTTTTGCTGTTAGTTCTTGGAATTTTGAGAATTTCTGAGGTGGCAGATGAAGAAAACAGATGATTTTTGGCAATACTGTAAGAATATGATAACAGATTTTTGTGCAGTATTGCTGTATCTCCCTATATAGGATGAGTGGGTTGAAAAATTGTTCATGGAAAATAGGGTGTGGCAAAGCTGCACCTTATTTTTTTCGGCCATTTTATTCATATTACTAACGAATTCATAAATCAAGAGGAGGAAGTAATATGAACATGAAAGAAATACGAATTGACTTTAACCGTGACTGGACGAAAAGAGAAATGCAGGAACTTATTGAACAGCACTGTTATCTGAGCTTAGGAAAACATGAAGATTTGAAAGCTCTCTGTATCAATGAGGAAGATTTTGTACCAGAAAGACGGGACTGGCTGGAAGTGGTTTTCATTGTTCCGGTTACATGGCTTACAGATTTCTGCAGGAGAGAATTTCAGGTGCAGGATCTTGATGACTTTCTGCAGAATGAATATATGTCTAACGAAAGCGAACTCATCTTTGCAAATGCACTGATGGAACGACAAGTGGTAATGATTGATTTCACTGATCTTCCGGAGCCACCAGAGCCGGTTCAGTATGAAATTCGAAAAGCAGATATTAAAGTAATGAAAGACGGGTTTCGTGCCTGTAGAAAGGGTAGCAAGATGAAGAAAACATTAACAATTTTATTAGCAACGTTAATTTTGGCGTTCTCATTGATAGGGTGTGCTAAGTGTATTAGTACAGAGACTTCAACTGTACAAGTAAAAATTACTGATGAATATCATAGAGCTGCATATACAACAATGTATTATAGTCCTGCTACGAAAACCATGCTACCTTCATCACATCCAGAAGTTTATAGAATTACTGTTGAATATAATGGAGTAGAATATAATATTTCTGGCAGTGATACATATAACAAATATTCTGATAAAGTTGGAGAATATACAAGTGGAACATTGCAGACCAAGAAATATGATGATGGCTCTGCGAGATACGATATTATTGAATTGGAGTAGACTAATTAAAAACTGTAAGGAATATTCCATTTGGAAACACGCAAATGAGGATATATGGGAAAAATGTGATGAAAAGTTTTTCTCCGGTATAGATTCCCTTATCTTGGTCGATACAAGAAAAGTATTGGAATTTGATTATCAAGAGAAACATTTTCAGATCTTTGCTGATCCGTTCTCATACAGTACTTTCACAAAAAAGGAACCTTTTATGGATCTTGGAATCTGTAACGTGGTTTACTACAGATTTTCAGAACGGGATTTCGTCAATGTAAACCTTCTGGAAGAAAATAAAAATTAGCAATTACACTTCCAGTTACAAACAAAAAAACTCATCAAATAAAGGAGAAAATACAATGAAAAACCTTATGAATTACTTATTACAGCATGATGTTGTTATCTTTTTCGATGTTGACGGTGTTCTTGCACCATATGAATTTGGCGAGCACAGACATTGCATTGCTGACGAAGAGTGGGATAAAATGTTGGAAAATGGAGGAGATGCATATTCTATCGTTTCTCCCATTAAATTATTTCAGGATTTTATTAAAGAAAAAGGAACTGACAATGTATATGTGTGTTCTAAGGCTCATCCAGAAGAATATGCCTCAAAGACAAAATTCTGTCAGGAAGGATATGGTATTCCATCTGACCACATTTTTTTAGTCTCTTCTAAAAAGGAAAAGCTTGATATCCTGAGAAGTTTTGCAATTGCTCTTGATGTTCCAGAAGAAAAGATTGTAATGGTAGAGGATACCGTAGAAACGCTTGATCTAATTGCTAAATGTGGCAATTTTTCGACAGTGCATGTTTCATCATTCTTTGCTTATCATTGAACCCAATCAACTTCGTCGGTCTGGAGTTTTACATGCCGCTAATCATAAAGTGAGAATGTTCAGAAGATAAGACACAGTAAATGCTGTGTCTTATTTTTTTTGTGCTTTTTCTTCATATTGATATTGAATTTAAAAACAAAAGGAGGAACCAAATATGAACAGAAACAAACAAATGATTCAGGATTATCTCGAATTAATTCCCGGCAACTATCTAGTGCAAACAACTCGTAAAGACTGTTTTCGCATTACAGATCTAATTGACTGTGAAATATTCACATTGATCATTCACAATGGTAGAATTTCCTGTCAGGGACAGGATTGCATTGAAAATGCCAAATCTGCTTATGATAACAACGTAGAAATACTTTCCCGTATCAATAAGTTTGAAAACAAATACTATCAGGAGGTGCAAGTATGAGCCAAACAGCTGTCATTATTCATGTGGACGGAACTCTACACCAAGAAGTATATCCATCTATGCCAGATCATGAAGAAGCTATCCAAATCTGCAAAGATTTTGGATATACGCCAGAAGATGCGGCGCATGAGGGCGATGATATTGATATTACTTGCGAATGGTACGAAATTGGTTCTGGGGAGTCTGGAACTGATGATTTCTTTTCTGATGAAGAGATCCTTACCAAATTTACCCAAGACGATTACGAAGAAAGATTTGAAGCTGAAGGTTATGAGTTGGATGCTATTCAACAGGAAACTTTCACTATTTACTATGACGAACTTACTGATTAGGAGGAAAAACAAATGAGTATGAATACTAGCATTATCTATGGATTCGGATTTCACTGTGACTGCAATGATGAGGCATTGCATGGCAGTTGAGCGAAACCGAGAAAACATTGGATGAAGAAACTCTTTTTGATATCTGTAAAAAATATATGAATGAACTCAAAATTGATGAAAAACCAGATTATTTGAGTTTGGAATATTACGGATAAGTTATCCAAGAACCATGAGAAAGAATTAATCAGGAGATTAGATTATGGAAAACAAAAAAATTACATACTTAGAAGTTTGTTATGGAAAAGTAGATTCCATCTGTATCCGTGCAACAAAAAAACTATCCAAAGCAGATGCGCAGTACTATACAATCAACGATGCTTTGAGATTGGGGTTTGAAGTCAAACAGGTTACACGTATCATCGAACTTTCCGAAGAAGAAGCGTATAGTACTTTTGATATGGAAAGGGAAACACCTATCTTTAAGCCTAGATTCATTTAATACAAAGAGGAGGTTCTTATGTTATACAGTTCTGTAGAAGAAATTACAAAAGCGTTCATCCAGGAAGGATGGAGTAAAGATGCATCTTTTCATGAGCTTACCGAAAAGGAAGCGAAGGAAAAAGGATTAACATTTGCACAAAGAGGCATAGCAAAAGGAGCAAAATTCTTTGTCATGAATGTGACGAATAATGTATACAACCAAAATGGACAACTTTTATGCTATGGAAATCTGAAAACACTTACATCTAACTAAGGAGGAACACTATGAATACAACAAATATGCTTAATCTGTATGTTGCATGTAATGAAAAAGAAAATGCATATATTTTGATCTGCGCAGACAACAAAGAAGATGCCGCAATGATCGCTGAAGAATTTCGTGAAAGCACCAAAAGATCTGGAAAATTCCGTGTATATGACAATTATACCGGTGAAGTCAGCTTTTGCTGTGATCATGTTCTCACGAAAAAGACTTCCAAAACGAAATGTTTCTGTCTGCTTTATACAGTAGATAATACTGCATATATGGTATATGCGAAA
>ERZ1026874.1947-NODE-1947-length-10161-cov-6.555314_pt1 | contig 10161 bp, 6 predicted proteins | sample MGYA00380167_ERZ1026874 | MGnify/ENA primary metagenome ERZ1026874 (study PRJEB33269, sample SAMEA4719803) | human gut metagenome | biome: human-associated habitat; feature: organic feature; material: feces | place: Cameroon | collected 2013-10 ...
CAGCGTCAGATGTGTATAAGAGACAGAGATTACAGCGAGGAAGAAGCGACCCGAATCCTGTCCTGCTCCGAGGTGACTGCGCTTGTGGATATGAAGATGGGTGAGGCAAAAGCGACAGCCTGGGGCTGTGACTTAACCTACGATTATGTCAAGATTAACGCGGACTACCGCAGCTGACGCGAACCGGCGTTAGAACGATAAAACAGTCTCACAGCGCCGCAAAAGGAAACGTGCGCAGAAATGGGAGGAAAAAGTGGAAAAACCGGAAATGGAACAGATCATGAAAAAAGCGGAGGTGCTGATTGAAGCGCTCCCCTATATCCAGAAATTCAACCGGAAAATTATCGTGGTAAAATACGGCGGCAGCGCCATGAGCAATGAAGAGCTGCAGAAAAACGTCATCAAGGACGTGACGCTGTTAAAGCTGGTAGGTTTTAAGCCGATCATCGTACACGGCGGCGGCAAGGCCATCAGCAAATGGGTGGCAAAAGCCGGCAAGGAGCCTGTTTTTGTCAACGGATTGCGCGTGACGGACGCTGAAACGATGGAAATTGCGGAAATGGTACTGGGGCGCGTCAACAAAAATCTGGTTGCCATGGTACAGGAGCTTGGCGTACCCGCAGCTGGCATCAGCGGCAAGGACGGCGGTCTTCTGCAGGTGGAAAAGAAATATTCCGATGGGAAGGATATCGGCTTTGTCGGCGATGTGACCAAAGTAAATCCCAAGATTTTATATGATCTGATCGACCGCGATTACCTTCCGATCGTAGCTCCGGTGGGCATGGATGAAAATTGCGAGACCTATAATATCAATGCAGACGACGCAGCGTGCGCGATCGCAAGGGCGGTCGGCGCGGACAAGCTCGTGTTCCTGACGGATGTAGAAGGTCTGTACAAAGACTTTTCTGATAAATCCTCTTTCATCTCCCGCATTACAGCAAGCGACGCGGAAGCGCTTGTCAGCAGCGGCGAGATCGGCGGCGGCATGCTGCCGAAGTTAAATAACTGTACGGCGGCGGTTAAAGGCGGCGTCAACCGGGTACATATCCTGGACGGCAGAATCCCCCACTGTCTGCTTTTGGAAATTTTTACAGATCATGGGATCGGAACGGCGATTGTCGGAGACGATGAGTAGGTTTAAAGCAGTGCAAAGCACCTTCGGCACAAAGTGCCTGCGGAATGGAGGAAACATGGGTGAATTGATGCAGCAGTATATCGACGAAGCCGAGCAGGATCTTCTGCATACCTATAATCGGTATCAGGTCGTTCTGGATCGCGGCGACGGCGTATCTTTATATGATATAGAAGGAAAACGGTATCTGGATTTTGTGGCTGGTATTGCGGTGTTTGCTCTCGGCTATCATAATGCCGAGTACAATGATGCGCTGAAGGCGCAGATCGACAAGGTCATCCACACCTCGAATTATTATTACAATGTTCCTGCGGTGGAAGCGGCAAGACATCTGAAAAAGGTTTCCCGGATGGACCGCGTGTTCTTCACCAACAGCGGTGCGGAGGCAATTGAGGGCGCGATCAAGGCGGCGCGGAAATATGCTTATTTAAAAGACGGCACAACGGATCATGAGATCATTGCCATGAACCATTCGTTCCACGGTCGGACGATGGGAGCACTGTCAGTAACCGGCAATCCGCATTATAGAGAGGCATTTGAGCCCGGAATCGGCAATATCCGGTTTGCCGATCTCAACGATTTTGACAGCGTGCTGGCATGTGTAAATGACAAGACGTGCGCAATTTTGCTGGAAACCGTGCAGGGAGAAGGCGGAATTTATCCGGTACAGGAGGACTTCCTGAAAAAAGTGCGCGCGCTGTGCGATGAAAAGGATATCCTGCTGATTCTGGATGAAATCCAGTGCGGCATGGGACGGACCGGCTATTGGTATGCGTGGCAGAAATACGGCGTAAAGCCGGATATCATGACGACGGCAAAAGCCCTTGGCTGCGGTGTTCCGGTAGGTGCATTTTTAATGACGGAAAAGGTCGGACAGCATTCACTTACGGCAGGCGACCACGGTACAACCTACGGCGGCAATCCGCTGGCATGTGCAGCTGTGGCAAAGGTGCTGGATCTGTTTGAGGAAAACAACATTCTGGAGCATGTGCGGGAGGTGTCGGCTTATCTGGAAGAAAAGCTGGACAGCCTGGCAGCAAAATATGATTTTATCACGGACAGAAGAGGCATGGGACTGATGCAGGGACTTGTCTTTGATCGTCCGGTTGCGCCTGTGATCAACGCAGCGCTGGAAAACGGTCTGATTCTGATCAACGCGGGAACCAATATTATCCGCTTCGTTCCGCCTCTTGTCATCACCGACGCAGATGTGGATGAAATGATCGAAATTCTGGATTCATGCCTGAAAACGTTTCAGGAGCAAAACGCGTAGCTGCCGGGAAACGGCAGCGCGGCAAAAAAGAAAGAAATGGAGAGGAACATGTCTTTTTACCCAAAACTGATCGGGGCGGTCTGCGGTGTCTGTGCTGCGGGGGCTTTGATTTATGCGGGCGTCTCTGCCCTGGATAAGGCAGGCGTTTCTGCGGACGGTATTCTGTCGTCCAAACCGACGCTGACGGTGTGGTATACCGAGGAAAAACTGGAGGATTATCTTTCCGCGATGGCGCTTGAATATCAGGATGCGACCGGCGTGCGTGTTGTCCCGGTTTTGAAAAGCGGTCTGGAATATCTCGAGGCAGTAAACGACGCTTCCATCGCAGAGGAATCGATGCCGGATGTTTACCTGATCAGCAATGACGGACTGGAAAAAGCGTACCTTGCCGGGCTGGCGGTAAATGTGAAGGATCAGAATGCTGTCCTGAATACCGAAAATTTTCCGCAGACTGCACTGGACGCTGTGACCTATCAGGGACATGCGGTTGCTTATCCGCTGTATTTTGAAACCAGCGCGCTTGTATACAACCAGACGTATCTGGAGCAGGCGGCAGCAGAGCTGGAAACGGACGAGGTGTCCCTGATTCCGAAAACGATTGATGATATCCGGAATTTTGCGGATGAGTACAACGCGCCGGAAACGGTAGAATCGGTTTTCCGATGGGATGTATCTGATTTTTTCTATAATTATTTCTTTGCAGGAAATTATATCACCGTTGGCGGAAGCTGCGGGGATGATTCGTCCCGGATCAACATCTATAATCAGGATGCGGTTTACGGGCTTGCGGCGTACCAGAAGCTGAGTCAGTTTTTCTCGATCGATGCGGCGACTTCGAGCTACGGCCAGGTTGTGCAGGATTTTTTGGATGGAAAACTGGTTTATACTATCGCAACCACCGATATTCTGGATCGGGTTGCGCAGGCCAAGGCGGACGGAAGCTTTGCGTGGGAATACGGCGCAGCGTCCCTGCCGGATATCAGTGAAACGGTTTGCTCCCGCGGCATTTCCGTAACTGGAAGCGTCGTTGTAAACGGCTACGGCAAGCATCAGGACGAGGCGGACAATTTCGCGGCATGGCTTTGCACGGACAGCGCGGATAAGCTGTTTGACCGCAGTACCCTTGTGCCTGCCAAAAAGAGCGCAGCGCAGCAGACGGAGGAGATGGCAGCGTTCTGGCAGGAATACAGCCAGACGGTTCCGGTGCCGAAGCTGATGGCGACTGCGAACTTCTGGGTACAGATGGAGATCGCGGAGACGAAAATCTGGGAGGGAGAAAACGTTTCGGACGTTTTAAAAGACCTTTCGGAAAAAATCATGACACAGGTAACCGGCACGCAGTACGTGGAAGAAGAATATATCGAAGTGCCTACGGAGACTCAAATCGATTACGCCGAGGGCGAAGAAGAATAAGAACGTGTATAAAAATCCAACCATAACGCATACTGTATTTCATACCGGACGCTGTCAGGGCGGACGGAAGAAGGAGGCTTGCAGGATGGTTGGATTTTTGATTGCAGTTTTATCCGGGGTTCTGATGAGCGTGCAGGGTATTTTCAATACACAGGTCACGAAAGCATCGAGCATCTGGTCTGCGAATGTGTTCGTGCAGGCAACGGCACTGCTGTCGTGCCTGGCAGTTTGGCTTGCAGCGGACCGGTCGAATCTGTTTGCCGTGTTTAGGAGCGAGCCGAAGTATCTGCTGCTTGGCGGCGTACTCGGCGCCGGGATTACCTGGACGGTGATTAAGGCAATGGCGATGCTTGGACCTGCAAGGGCGGTTCTGTTTATCGTGGTGGCGCAGATCGCGGCGGCATACCTTGTGGAGCTGTTTGGGCTGTTCGGCGTTGAAAAAGCAGCGTGGGAGTGGAGAAAGGCGATCGGACTTGCTGTAGCGGCTGTCGGAATTGCCGTTTTTCAGTGGAAATAGCGCCCGGAATATGCTATCCTACCAGTAGTGAGAGGTCTGCAGAAGGAGCTGGATTTTGGTATCTGCAGCCATGAAATACAAGAGAGGATGTGTATTTGATTGTCTTATCAGACGTTATTTTTACAGCAGTCTTATCGAGACTGTACGAAACAGTATGAGGAAATTCTGCACAACCCGAACCTGCCGTTGTGGGATTATGTGGTGCTGACGGCTTCGAACGAGGCCCAGGCTCAGGCATATCGTGCGCAGATTTCCTACCGCTTAAAGCACCAGATGCTCCCGGAAAAGACACACTATGCGGTGCTGCCTGATCCGGACGGCAAGCGCGTCGGAAGCGGCGGCGCGACTTTAAATGTGCTGCGGTATATCCGGGAGCATGCGGCGGGTAAGCAGAGTCCGGCTGCTGTGCCGCATGGCGCAGTGCAGGGTGACGGCGCAGCAGAGAGCAGGCAGTTAGCGCCTGCGCAGCCCGGCGAAGCAGCTTGCCACGCCTTTGACGGCAAGCGTATTCTGGTCATCCATTCCGGCGGGGACAGTAAGCGCGTGCCCCAGTATTCCGCCTGCGGCAAGCTCTTTTCCCCCGTGCCGCGGATTCTTCCAAACGGCCGCAGATCGACGCTGTTCGACGAATTTATGATTGCCATGTGCGGTGTTGCGGCGCGGATGAACGCCGGAATGCTTGTATGCTCCGGGGATGTGCTGCTGCTGTTTAACCCTCTGCAGATCGATTTTTACGGAAAAGGCGCTGCGGCGCTGTCGATCAAGGAGCCTGCAGAAATCGGCAAAAACCACGGTGTATACAGACGGGACAGGGAAGGAAATGTCGGCGGATTTTTACATAAAAAGACCGTAGAGCAGCTGCACGAAATGGGTGCGGTGGACGAGCACGGGCATGTGGATATCGACACCGGTGCGGTTATGATGAGCGTAGACCTGCTCAATTCCCTTTACAGTCTGATCGACACAGAGGAAAAGTTTGCCGCCTGTGTCAACGAACAGGCGCGGCTTTCGTTTTATGCGGACTTTCTGTATCCACTGGCGTCGGATTCCACCCTGGAGCAGTATTATCAAGAGACGCCCGAGGGTGAGTTTACACCGGAGCTGAGAGCCTGCCGGGAAAAAATCTGGGCGGCGCTGCATCCCTATCAGATGAAGCTGATCCGGATGTCACCGGCGGCATTTATCCATTTTGGGACGACCCGGGAGCTGCTGCATCTGATGACGGAGGGGATGGAGCAATTTACGCATCTGGGCTGGCAGGCGCGGATCAACACCAACAGTCAGGAAAAAAGCTATGGGGCTGGAAACAGCTATATCAGTCTGCGCGCAGACGTTGGCGCGGGAAGCTATATCGAGGACAGCTATTTGCATCATGGTACGGTTGTCGGGGAGCGCTGCGTGATCTCCGGCGTGACGCTGGACGGACAGAGCGTTCCGGCGGATACGGTACTGCATGGGCTAAAGCTGCAGGACGGCAGGTTTGTTGTCCGGATGTACGGTGTATGCGACAATCCGAAGGAAGCGGCATTATTTGGAAAAAAGATCGGCGAACCGTTGTGGACGGCAGCAGTTTATCCGATTCGAAATACGATTCAGGAAGCAGTATCTGCGACACTGCGTGCATATGAAGACGGTTTTCCAACACTGAAAGACGGGATTTCTTTAAAGGATAGCTTTAACCAGGCGGATGTGACGGCGATTCTGCCCTGGCAGGATAAGCTGGAGGATAAGGTGAAAATCGAATCCCTGTTGGAGGCCATCGACAAAAAGGATAATCTCCATGAGGCGGTGAAGGTGTTCAACGGAGAGATCAATGCGCGTGTAATCCGGCAGCTTTGCGGTCTGGCGGAAAAGCTGGACGAACAGGAGCTGTTTGAATTTTCCCGGAAAATCCGGATTTATTATGCGCTATCCTGTCTGACGAAGCAGGATAAGTATCTTGACCTGTGCCTGGATACGATCCGAAACGCGATTCTTGTCGGGGCGGTGGCAGGGCTTTCCTACGATCCGACGGCAAAAATGGAGCAGGAGGAAGTGGTGGTACGCCTGCCCGTGCGCGTCAACTGGGGCGGCGGCTGGAGCGATACGCCTCCATATTGCATGGAGCACGGCGGAACGGTGCTGAATGCGGCGGTGAAGCTGGACGGACAAAATCCTGTCGAGGCAGTTGTGAAAAAGATTCCGGGCAATCAGATCGTGCTGGCCAGCGCGGACAGCGGTGCAGAGCAGGCGTTTTCTGAAATCAGTCAGCTGCAGGATTCCAGCAATCCTTACGATCCCTTTGCCCTGCATAAGGCGGCACTGATCGCCTGCGGCATCATTCCGTACCGGGAGCAGATTCCTGTCGAAGAGGTGACAAAAAATCTCGGCAGCGGGCTCTATTTGTCCACACAGGTGATTCATATCCCGAGAGGCAGCGGCCTCGGTACGTCCTCGATTCTTGCGGGCGCATGCGTCAAGGCGATTTACCGGATGCTCGGAAAGGAGCTGTCCCAGGAGGAGCTGTACAACCGGGTCCTGTGCATGGAGCAGATTATGTCCACGGGTGGCGGCTGGCAGGATCAGGTGGGCGGACTTGCGCCCGGAATCAAAATGGTGACCAGTGATGCGGCGATTGTACAGGAAATCGGCTGCAGTCCCTGCAGCATCAGTACAGAGACACTGCAGGAGTTAAACGAACGATTCTGCCTGATTTATTCCGGACAGCGCAGGCTTGCAAGAAACCTGCTGCGCGATATTGTAAGCCGCTATGTGAGCGGTAACCCGGATACGGTGGAGGTGCTTTATGAGATCCAGCGGATAGCGGTTTTGATGCGCTTTGAGCTGGAAAAGGGAAATGTAGACGGCTTTGCACAGCTCCTGAACCAGCACTGGGAGCTTTCCAAGCGGCTGGATGGCGGCTGCACCAATACCTGTATTGATATGATCTTTAGCTCCGTGGAGGATCTGATCGACGGAAAGATGATCTGCGGTGCAGGCGGCGGAGGCTTTTTACAGGTTATCCTGAAAAAAGGCGTGACTGTGGAACAGGTGCAGAAGCGTCTGAGAGAGGTATTCCAGGACAGCGGCGTGGAGGTATGGCGCTGCAGCCTGGTGGGATGACAGCGCGCGCGGCGAAAATACGGCGTGGCAGGCGCGCTGCTGCAGAATAAGTTTAAGGGGATATTCGATATGTTGAAGGGAATTTCACCACTGATTTCACCGGAGCTGTTAAAGGTTCTTGATGAAATGGGACACGGAGACGAGATCGTACTGGCAGATGCGAACTTTCCGTCCAGCAGCATCGGACAACGGGTGATCCGGGCGGATGGAATCGGTACGGCAGAGCTTTTGGCGGCGATTTTGCCGTTGTTTCCGCTGGATCAGTACGATCCAGAGCATTTCGTCCTGATGGAGGTCGTGCCGGGAGATACGATTGTACCGGTGATCTGGGAGGCTTATAAGGCTCTCCTGAACTATTATGAGCCGGACACAGAGGTGCATAAGATCGAGCGGTTTGCCTATTACGAGCGCGCCAAAAAGGCGTACTGCGTGGTAGCGACCGGAGAAAAAGCTCAGTATGCCAACATTATTTTGAAAAAAGGTGTTGTGAAGTAGGGGCTGGAAAAAGATTGGCGGGACAGGCAGATACATAAGAAAAAGATAAAAAGAACGGTGCAGAGGAAAGGAGGAAGAAGAATGAAACGAAAACATTATCTTGCATGGATGCTCACAGCAGCGCTTACGGCTGCTTCGGTTATGCCGATGACGGTGTATGCGCAGCCTGCTTTTGCAGGTGGCGGTGAAGTGAAGGTCGTACAGGGAGATGTAAACGGAGAGCTGCAGGGAGGCGTGATGTCGCCGGGAGCCACGGCGATCGAAGGCGCTGACCTGACGGTGAACGGAAACGTTTCGGACGGTCTGGTTTCAGACGGTGCTACGTTAACCGTAAACGGAAATGTGACGGGAAACGGAATCGATACGGTTATTGCGGAAAAAGGGACTGTGACGGTAACCGGAACGGTAACAGCAACGGATTTAAGCCAGAAGACGGGTGTTCTGGCGTCAAATGGCAGCAACCTGACGGTCGGGGATACGGAGGTTGGCGGAAAAGAATCGACCGGCGTGATTGCAGAAAGCGGGTCGAAAGCGACAGCCGGAAATGTGAAAGTTTCCGGGGAGTACACGACAGGAGCTTCGGCATACGGAGACAGCACGGTTCATGTAAAAGGTAACGTGACTGCGGATGGAAACGGTATGACGGGAGTAAGTGTACACGACGGAGATAAGTCATCGCTTATCGTGGATGGAGATGTGACTGCAACCGGTGTAAACTCGGTCGGCATTTATGGAGAAACCGGCACAATAAAAATCGGAGGCGATGTCTCCGGGAGAGAAGCGGTCATTACAAAAGGAAAGGCTGACGTAACGGTAGGCGGTTCCGTAAGCGGAACGTTGGTTGGCGTTGCGGCGAGAGGAAACGCAGCGGTAAGCGTGAAAGGAGATGCAGGGACGAAGACCGGCGCCGGCATGTTTGCGCAAGAAAATGCAACGGTTACCGTCGATGGAAATGTGACAGGCGGAACGTTCTACGTAGCACCGGAGGACTGTAAAGACGTGCATCCCGCTATCGTTGCAGGGACAGGCGCGACTGTCATAGTAAAAGGGACGGTATCGACAGCGGAAGGAAACGGTTCTGCCGTGCTCATCAATTGCGGGGATATCGGAAGCCGGAAGGGAACGTTGATCCTTGAGAAAGCGAAAGCCGGCGGAGAGGCGAGCACGATTTTTGTGGATGCAGTCTCGGGCTTTTCGCAGGAGGATATTCTGAACAGTCTGCCGGATATCGTGGTGGGAGAGCTGGCTGCAAAGAATGAAGATTTTATCTGGAACAGTTATGACAACGATCTGTATCAGAACGATCCGGAGAATGAAAAAATCGGGGAGCTGAATGAAAAGATTTATGCTACGATCCGGTATATGATCCGGTGGAACAATTCGGAGGGCGGCAGCTTTTCGGTAGACGGAACCTCCAAATACGGGGAGTATGATGTCGCGCAGGAAAATCAGGAGCTTGGGATTACGATTCAGATTGCAGAAGGGTACGAGCTGGAATCCATTTCCGGAGGAAAAGCACAGGTCCTTCAGCGGCCAGATGGAACCTGGTCGGTGATCGTTCCGCGCGGCGGCGGTGTGAATCTGTCTGCAGTGCTGAAACGGATCATAAAGGAAGAAATGAAAAACAGCGTCGTTTCTAATCCGGGTGCTTCCGGTTCGGAAGAGCAGACGACAGTACAGATAAACTCTGGCTATGTCGAGTTCCAGAAAGCGGTGCGCAGCCAGATCAAAAATGCAGCACCCGGAGCAGTTCTGGAAGTGGACGGAAAGAACTGGATGAGCTTTGACCGCAGCACGATGGAGGAGCTGAGCAAACGAAAAGACCTGACGGTTGTTGTGCGCTTTCGGTATCTTGGAAAGCGTTGGAGAGTAGTAGTTCCGGCTGGCTATGCGGTGCAGACGCTGCTGAATCAGGAAGGATACAGTGGATTTTTATACCTGAGCTCAGTTTTCGGTGCGGTGCCGGAAGAAGCATAATGGATGGAAAAGTCGCCCAGGGCGGAAGCTGCCACCGTCCTGCGGCGGTTTGTGGAGATCGTCATCGATCCGCAGACCGCAAAGGGATGGCACAGAAGAACAGCGGAAAATAGAGATAAGTAAAAAAGAGCTCCTGTTGGAACCATGCCAGGAAAGCAAGTGTGGTTTCCAACAGGAGCTTTTTTATCGTATAGGAAAAACTTCGTTTCTATACGATAAAAACGCTCCGCGAGGATGCGCACTCGGCGCAAG
>ERZ1026874.1949-NODE-1949-length-10159-cov-8.252771_pt1 | contig 10159 bp, 8 predicted proteins | sample MGYA00380167_ERZ1026874 | MGnify/ENA primary metagenome ERZ1026874 (study PRJEB33269, sample SAMEA4719803) | human gut metagenome | biome: human-associated habitat; feature: organic feature; material: feces | place: Cameroon | collected 2013-10 ...
CTTACACTGTTTTTGAATTGTTAAAACCGTGTAAAGTAAATCTGTATTAAGTCACCCTAACCATATAATATATTAACCACAGAAATCTAACTGATTATGACAATATACAACCTTTTCCAGACGGGGGCAAGCTGCATCTTATACGGTCTTCTTGTCACAGCCACACTTATGGCTATTATGTATTTCTTTCTGAAAGAATACAATAAAAACATTGTACGCACTATTCCTTTCTTCATTACTGGTGTGGTGCTCGCTGTATTACTCACTATTCAGTCGTCGTTACTGATAGGTGCCGTCAAGGCAAAAGGTATGGTAGACGCCGCCGAGATATACATCACGCAACTTACTGAAAACGAATATGGAACAATCTCCACAAACGAGTCGCAATGGGTTCTCGACAAAGTTGGAGAAGAGTTTCCTATAATCAGAACATATTGTGGTATTTGCGACTTTGGTGGCAACGAATATAGTCAATTGCCTGAACGTATGGCCGAAACTATGCGTAGCTACCTCAGTTCTTTTATATGGCACCGTGTATGGTGGATGCTTGGAATGATAGTAGTAGCATTATTCGTGGTGCTCATTGTTCCTGGTACTGGCAAGGGAAGCGGAAAGAGCTTGTCGTCTAATACAGACGATTGCTTCGGCTCATCTGGCAGCAGTGGTACTGATTGGGGCTTTTAAAGCCCCTACAACCTTGCTTCAACACTCTAACAACTCGGTATTAAATTCAACAACCGAGCTTTAGACATTCTGACAATTATATACGCGCTCTATACTGATTTCATACAATTCTACAAAAACTGTTCAACACTTGCAACAAATAAACAGAACATAAAACCGAAAAAAACATGGAAAATCATTTGCTTATCGGACTAGGAGGCACAGGCGGACGTGTTCTTGCTGCTTTCCGAAAACTAATGTACGAGAGATTCAATGGCGAAGTAAAGCCTAAGGACCTTTGGCTCGACTACTTGTATGTAGACTCAAGTGAGCAGGACCTCAAGATGAAGGATCCAGCACAGTGGAGTGTTATGGGCAACAACATAGCTCTCGATGCCGACAGCATCGTGAAGATACCGGCTGCTAACCTTGCCGACTATGTTAATAACCGTTCTCGTTTCCCTTATCTTGCTCCTTGGCTTGGCAATTCTGATGATTGGCGCAATATTATCAATGATCCTAGAATCAGTGAAGGTGCTGCTGGACAGAAGCGTCGTCTTGGACGTTTGCTCTTTGCCAACGGTGCTCCCGAGTTCAACCGTATGGTTGGCGTTAAGGCGCGTAATCTTAGCTACAATCCAGATGGACGTAAGATTACATATCATGTTATAGCTGGCTTGGCTGGTGGTACTGGTTCGGGTAGTGTTGTTGACGTTATTGCACAGCTAAGACATCAATTCCCCGATGTATCAAGTAACAAGATCATACTATACCTGCTCCTACCTGAAGAGCACCCTAACCCGAATTGGGCTTCTACCAATAATTATCAACCCAACGGATTTGTCGCTCTTACTGAGTTGTCGGCTATGGACCTTGGACTATTCAAACCTTGGAACCTTAGCGAGCGCGACTACGATGTGGAACGTCTTGAGCTTGAGTTGCCATTCTATTCGGCTTACCTCATTACCGACACCAACCGCGAAAGCGTTAGATTTGATGTTAGTAAGGTTATTCCGTCTACAATTGCAGAACTGATATATCAGAAGACTGTAGGCGTAGCTTTGAGCGACCGCCGTATTGGTAAGAACGGAACTGAGAGTGCAGCCCACTTTTTTAACGATGTGGAGAAAGGTGAGAATCCTAAGTATTCCGACTATGATACACCTCATTGCTTCAAGTACAACAGTTTCGGCATAAAGCGTCTTGCTATACCTGAGCAGGAGATTAAGGAGTACTTTGGCTATACATTTGCCAATCAGGCATTGCTCAAGATGCTCTACAATAATCTTTCTCGCGAGTCGGGTTATGTGTCAGAACCTACCGTCAACGACGATTATGCCTTTATCACAAAGCCTGAGCAGAAGCAGAAGTGGTGCATATCACGCGAGCATCTGTGCTTATCTAAGCCTATACTACCCGATCATAAAAAGGAGGGTTGGTTGCCTATCGCCGACGAGTATGCCGTTGTTGATACATTCGCACGCGAGGTTCTTGCCAACAACGAGATTGAGCATAAGGATAAGTTTGTTGCCATACGCAACAAGACTAAGCGTTTCTTCGATAAGGACTTCCGTCCAATAGCAGAGGTAGGACAGAATGGTGTTACTACTTTCTATGAAAAGAAGGCTCGATTTGGTCGCGAAGCTATTGTACAGGCTATTGTTGAAAATATCAACAAAGACTTGCTTCAGCTTTGGGAGAGCGGCGAACGTTCACTCGTACAGCTAAGTGGTATAGTACAGACATTGCTTGGTTACTTGGAAGAGGAGAAAGCCAACCTTGTTAAGCTTGCTGCTTCTGCCGACGACGAGATTAAGCGTCGCAATGTTGCTATGGAACAACTCAACAAGGATTGGTGCGACATAGGTCTTGGTGGTAAGCTTATTGCTGCTATGGGTGGCAACAACAAGAACGTTCTTTCGCAGAAGTTCACCGCTGCCGTTAAGGAGAAATACATCCTTATGACATGGAAGGAGAGCTATGGCTTTGCCAAACTGTTGATAGACGACCTTATCAATGCTCTTATGGTTACAAAGAGCGATATCGACAACACTATTGCACAGTTTAAGAATGCTTACGAGACTCTCTCAGGTGCCATTAACAGCCGCTGCATTACAGAAACAGAGGAGAACCAAAGCCTCAAGGGTGTTGTCATCAAGAACTATGACCCGCAAAAGGTTCACACAATACAGCAGGGTTGTATAGCCAACGAGCATGACAACGACGAGCGTATTAAGATAACCACTGCAGGCATCATGGGCATTCTTAACCCTGATAAGCCTAACTTCCGCGAGGTATCCGAGAAACTTAAGACTGGCAACATAATCAGCATGCTTGAGACAGAGGGTCTGCGCGAGGCTTCCAACTTCTTCACCAACGAGATTGGTCGCGACTACATACCGGGATATGAAAAGCTTATTGGCGTTAACATCATACAGAAACTGCACGATGAGTTTAGTGGCAACGACGAAGGTCTGCGCGAGAAACTCGGTCGCCTTGTACGTCATGCCGCGATACTTAACAAGCACCGCGACGTAGAGGTTAACAACGGTCCTAAGGTTCGTTCTACTATGTTTGTCATCTTGCCTGACTATGATGTCGACAAGGCTTTCCTCCAGAAGGTTGAAGACCTTATTAAGAGTCTCACGCCTGAAGGCAGCATCAAGGTATCAAGGGGTGGAAACAGCAACGAGATTGTGGTTATCACTCTCGAGACAATGCTTACCCCACGCTATTTACAATCGGTATACACACTCAAGCAGAACTACGACAAGCTCATGGCTTCTAAACAAGGCAAGGTTGCTCGATTCGAAACTCAGCTTGAGGACTATAAGGGATTCCTCCCTGCCAATAAGCAAACATGCGAGAAACTGGGATACTTGCCTTCGCTTTATGTAGCAACTGACGCGGAGAAAGTTGAAATAAGCCAAATGCTTGAGGCTTTGGAGCACCCAGCAGGTCAGCAAACTGCCACAACAACCCAGACTACACAGAATGTTGGTCCTACAACTGGTGGCGGATGCCCACCTCCTCCACCACCAACACAGCAATACTATGTATATGCCAACAACCAGCAGTCGGGTCCGTTTGATATTGCTCAGCTTAAACAGCAAGTTGCTGCCGGCACTCTTAACAAGCAGACATACGTATGGAAGGATGGTATGGCAGGATGGGCTGCAGCTGGTACTGTGCCCGAGCTTGCTTGCATCTTCATGACAGGTACTCCTCCCCCACCGCCACCTCCAATGATGATGTAAACTCTCTGAAATAAAACATTATAGCAAAACATATAAAAAGCACTTAGAAATGGAAAGAAGAGCTATGTGTAAAAATGTTGGCGTGTGTTCACGCGCCAACAAAGTACAAATAATTACAGACGACGACCAGGAACTTAAGTGTCCTGAGTGTGGCGAAGAGATGGAATTGGTGCCAACAACACCGCCACCACCTCCTCCAGGAAATAAATGGAAGAAGATTGCCATTGCAGCTGTAGCTATTGCTGCTATTGGTGGCGGAGCCTACTTTGGGCTGTCTTCTGGTGGCGATAACACTAAGAAGACTGTTGCCAAGGATACTGTTGCCACTCAGCCTGCCGATACAGTCAAGCCTGTTACTACAGATTCTGTTAAAGCAGAGCCTAAAGTTAATGAGCCTAAACCAGAGCCTAAGCCAGAACCTAAGCCTGAGCCCAAAACTCCTAAGCCTAAGCCATGGTCAAGCTATGCATCATTCGACGGCACTACTATGACATTCAAGAAGGCTCACCGTATTCCAGGTACAAGCCGTGTAGCTCAGCCTGGCGACAAGGTGCAAGGCAAATGGGTTGACGGTGAGGTTAATCTCGTACGTTGGTATCATGCCGATGGCTCACAGAGCGAGACTCTTACACACGAGTAAGACTCCCATCTCCCAACAAAGAGTAATACTTAACTTTACAAACACTCCGTATGAATAGACACTTCAATATCTTCTATAGGTTGCTAACCGTTATGCTGCTCGTAACGAGCAGCATAACGGCGCATGCCGAAAACTATACAACTCGACGGCTGCAAACAATAGACCAGACGTTGAAGCTGACTAAAAAGAACTACCATATACACCGAAGATACAATAGCTACGGTGAGGTGGAACACATCGGACTGGCACTATTTCCTACCAGTCTGCCTTACGAGCTGCGCCCTTCGTGCGACTTTCTCGAACGCTACTTGCTTGAGGTCAACCTTACAAGCGGTACCGAAAACGCTCTTATTCTTGCGCAAAAGCCTGTATATTATAATGTAGGCAGTCCACGCACAGCTCTCAATATAGACAGTCTGTGCGACTTCAACATCAACGAGATTGAATATCATAAAAGTCGTGTAACGTGGAACAAGAACGGCAAGAAACTGCTTGAGATTGTATACGATCTCGACTGGCGCATGATGAGCGGATGCGATACACGCGAACTTGAACAGAACCTTATACGCAATCTTAAGCGTCATAAGGCATCTACATTCAATCCTCTGCCCGAATCGGGAACCAACATCATTGGTCCGGCTTTCAACAACAACCTCTATCTTGAAAACAATAAAGGCAACAACACACGCCAATATGTGTTCAACAAGAAACAAATGCCACACTCTGTGGCAAATCTTATGCTTGCCGACGATATGCCAAACGAGGCCTACGCCGACATTACATTCAGTCTATACGACAACACTCCAACAAATATCACGCTTAAATGGCGCGACGTTCTCAACTACTTCCGCAATGTTGAGCACTGCACTCCTTTCTTTGCCATTAAGAAGAAGCAAGGCGACAATATAGAAGGACTGCTGTTGCTTGCCAACAAAAACGGAGGATACATGCATATGATTTCGGTAAGCATTACGCCCGACATCATAACCGACAATGGCAAGGGCACCTTCAAAGCCCGACTTACTGCCTACATCCCTTTGCACAATGTTAAACAAGAATATTTAAATCTCACCGAATATGAAACATTACGCTAAACTCGTCATAGCTTTGTTTGCTATACTTTGCCCTACTGCGGGCTTTGCCCAAAAGGATTATGCAGCCGAAAAGGCTCTTATTACAAAGGTTAAACGCTCACCTGGCACATACGTATATGCAGAGGCTACATGCCGTACAGAGGAAGAAGCCAAGAGCATAGCCGAGGATGTTTTCCTACAGAACATCAACGAGTATGTTGCCTCACAGAAGAAGCTGCGTGGTGCAAACAATATTGTGGTTAACAACCAAAAGGGATTGCAGCAAACCGTAACTATGCCACGTGGTTCAAATATGCACCGCGTTTTTATGTATGTAAAGAAAAACGACATCATTCCTGCCGACAACTCGGTTGTTCTATCTAAGGAGGAAGTGGCTAAAACCGAGACTCCTGCACCTAAGGCAAACACTAAGACAGAAACTCCTAAATCAAAGACAAATGAGCCGAAGACTAATGTTGCCAATACCGAAACTGCCAAGGTTGCCTCACCAACAGCCGATGTTACAACTCCGAAGGTCGATGTTGCCGAGGTAAAAGCTGAGTCTGCTCAACCTAAAACTGAGGTTGCCGAAGCTAAAGCTGAACCAAAAGCCGAAGTTAAAGCTGAACCAAAAGCCGAAGCTAAAGCTGAAACCAAAGCCACTACAACTGAGGTTGCAGCCTCAACATTAGAAAAGATTATACCTGAGAAGCCGCAAGCCATCCCCGAAGCAGCCAAGAAAATGGCTACCTTCACTAATGTAAAGACAGCTGCTGTATGGCTTAAGGACATGAAAGCCAACGGCACCGTAACCGAATATAATAAGTATAACGCTGTTGCTGACAAGGAGGCTTATTGGCTCGTTATATACGATTCGCATGGCGACATAGCTGCGGTGCTTACAGATGGCAAGCAGCGTAGAAATGCTGCCACACAGAAGCCCGACCACGAGCGCAACTATCCCAACTGCGCTGCTCTCTGTGTTAAGTTTGCCAACAAATAAATATAGTATACATAATAACAATAACAACGATATCGCGATATGAAACACTTCTTTATGACAATACTGCTTGCCTTGGCAGTGTTCTCCACACCGGCATCAGCCATAAATGTTAAGGTTAACGCCGACCCTGGCATCAACGACAAGGCTGTTATAAGCCGTATAGAGCATAATCTCTCTGCGCTGCTTACCGAGATTAACAGCGCCAAGGATGCCGACCGACCGCTTAGCTATGAAGGTCTGAACGTTAGTGCTGCGGCTAAGGAAACCCTCAACACCCTATGGGTTGTGGCACACTTCTATTGTTGCGACGACGAGGTTACCGACCGCCTATGGAACTTCCGCAAGAGTTATATGGTGCGCAGCATTCCTCTTATCATCGCTACTGACGGTGCCTATGGCGATGGCACATATCAGGAGGCTGTTGTAGAGTTTGACAAGACGGGCAATATATCCGACTTCCGTTTCTCTTTTGGCTCGCAACTTGGCGAAACTCTTGAAAAATGTTCTAAGGGCGACCCAGTAGACACCGAGCGCAAACTTGAGATATTGTCTTGGTGCGACCGCTTGCGCACAGCTTACAACGAGCACAACTTGCCGTTTATGCAGAAGATATTCTCCGACAAGGCTCTTATCATTACCGGACGCGTGGTGGAGGAAACCAACAGAGAGTTTGGTACAAGCACTCAGAAGATTGTATACAGCAAGCAGAACAAGCGCCAGTATATGCGCAACCTTGCCAATTGCTTTAAGAACAACAAATGGATTGACGTACAGTTCGACGAGGTTGGCATCGACGGTATGGACGGTGGATGCGGCACTGTTACACGTTCGGATGTTAACAAGAACTTCTATGGCGTGCGCTTGCATCAGAAGTGGCGTTCAAGCAACTATAGCGACGATGGCTATATCTTCTTGTTGTGGAACTTCACCAACAACGACAAACCGCAGATTGAGGTTCGCACATGGCAACCGGATATGCTTAATGGCAAGAAGCTCGATACCGATGAGGTATTCTCGTTGGGCGACTTCAACAACGACATTATGCAGGTTAAATAACCCTGCATTACATCACACACTGGATATAGCACAACTTAACAGTAGATAATGAACAGACATCTTTTTGTATCAATCGTTACACTCCTATCTGCATCTGCCCTTCAGGCTCAAACCATAGAATGTAAGAAACAAGGGGCGGCAAGTGCTGCCGACGTTCAATCTGGTACGGCTGCCGTGCGCTTTGTGTCTACACAGGGCGATTGGGTTATTACTCCCGAGACCAACGATAAGGCTCAGCCCGTTACACGCAAGGGCAACAAGTACATTTACGATTTCAGCACACAGCTTACAGCCAATCGTGAGAGCTCTTTCCAAATGGGACGCAAGGGCAGTGCTATTACCGAACGATGCGTTGCCAAAGGCTTGCGCTCGGGATTTCGCACAACATTCGAGCTTGAGGAGATTGCCGACACATTGCGCCGCATAGAGGTGCAACACGACGATAGCCCTGGTGGCTACTTTGTTGAAGGCAAGGCTTACGTAGAATTCTCTACTTCTATTAAAGACCTTAATATCGAGTCGGCTTGGCCTAAGACCGAGAAGGCTTCGGCTACTGGTGCGCGTATCGTGTCGTTTGTTATCGATGTGGCACAGCTTGACAAGATGTCTGCCGACCTTGCCAATGCACAAAAGGAGCTCGAGGCCTTGGGCGACGACTATCTCAACCCTAAGATGGACGAACTCGACAATAAGATACAAAGTCTTCAGGAACAGCTCGACCGCTATGCCGTTATTCATCTTGGAGGCAATGGCATTAAGGGTGTAGACATTCAGCTTGCCGGCATCAAGGCTAAGGAGAAGCGCCGCTATCCAGTCATTGCTCTTACCGATAGCTACGAAGGTCTGATACAGCAGGCTAAGGATATGTGGGACCAGCGCTCACAGCATACCGATCCTGCCTTTTATGCCAAGATATGCGAAATATACGAAAAGGCGATAAGTCATAAGGATGCGCCCAAGGACAAGCTTGATGATTTGAAGTTTGAGCTTGACATGGTTAAGTCGATACGCAAGGACTTGTTCATGGCCGAGCGATTCAGTCAGGAAATTGAGCGTGCCAAGGCTCAGTATGGCAAAGACTCCGAACAAGTGTACAAGTTTCTTGGTGGCCGATATCGTGCATTAAGTATGGTTAACGACCGATTCCCCGAAGTAGAGGGTGTAGACAAGATGCGTGCCGAGGTGCTTGAGCAGATGAAGAGCCATCCTCTCGGAACCAATGCCGAGCAGGTAACAATTACAAGACATCGCCAGCACATAACTGGACGTGCCGTAAAGGGCGAGAACTTCATTCGCGACCTACATGGAATTGGCATCTTTGCCGTAGACAGTCCCAAAGAGGTTAAAAGCTCCACCAAGCGCATGCGTCTTGGAGCGGTAAAAGCCGACGGTACATTCGACTTCTATCTGCCAAAACCAGTAGAGTACATATACTTTGACGGCGAGACTTATCCGCGCTCTATAACCAAGGAGACATCGGATATGGGCACCATAACGTTGGAATGCAAATAATAACTAACCAATTTATAATTACAAAAACAAAAACACTATGAAAAAGTTAACTTCATTAGCACTTATCGCAATGGCTATGCTCATTGCATTCCCAATTGCTGGCGTAGCAAAGGACAACAAGAAAGAGAAAAAAGCTTACGAATGGAAGTGGGACGGAACCAAGAGTGGCAACGAGACTGTTGACGCCTACCTTATGTCGGTAGACAGTATCTGGAACAACATGAGCGAGTTCCACAAGATGGTTGACACATACCAATACAAAGAGGACACTCTTTACGTTAACGGCAAATACTATGTTCAGGCTTATATGAAGGACGATCAGGGCAATCTGCTTACACGCGGCGCCGTTAACTGGCAGTTTGTTAACTGCGGTATGCTTTCTGCCAACATCATCTCTCAGGCTGCTCTTGCTGCCATGCAGAGCGCCAATGCCACACTTGCTCTCCCAAATCTTGGCCTTAAGGCTCTATCGTTTGGCAAGTATGTAAAGGCTGGTCCGGTTATCTGTACTAAGGCTCCTAAGGAGATTGGCTTGATATGGAACATCCGCAAGCAGCAGATGAAGAGCTGGCGTGGTCTTAAGGCAGAGGCTATCGACGCTACTAAAGTATATCCTAATATGACCGCCGAGCAGAAGAAGCTCTACAACAAGTGTGTGTTTATTCGTGAGGTTAAGGAGACAGCTCCCGATTACCAGGAGATCAAGACTGTGCTCAGCGCCAAGAGCGAGGACGAGTTGAAGAAGGAGAGCCAGGCAAGCTTCGACAAGTTGGCTCAGAGCGTTATCCTTCCAGAAGAGGCTGGCAAGTCGCTTGACGACCTTAGCGACGATGCTATGAAGGAATACATGTAATGCTATATTAGAAGTTATAGAATTTAAAGAAATTATAGAAAAAGAAATTATAGAATTTAAAGAAGTTATAGAATTTAAAGCCGTATGTCTTATAGCTGAATA
>ERZ1026874.1952-NODE-1952-length-10154-cov-7.338152_pt1 | contig 10154 bp, 7 predicted proteins | sample MGYA00380167_ERZ1026874 | MGnify/ENA primary metagenome ERZ1026874 (study PRJEB33269, sample SAMEA4719803) | human gut metagenome | biome: human-associated habitat; feature: organic feature; material: feces | place: Cameroon | collected 2013-10 ...
AGTAGATCGTCGGCAGCGTCAGATGTGTATAAGAGACAGGTTTGGAGGTTTACACAAACTTTGGGATACTCCCTTGGGTTACTACTTGTCTTAAATTTTATCATATATATTTTTACACCGCATCATTCATTTATCTTTTTATTCGGAGCACCACAGCACTTTTTATATTTTAAACCGCTTCCACACGGGCACAAATCATTAGGATATATCTTTTTTCTATGTGCTATAGGTAAGTTTGATGCATTTCCATGCCTTCTACGTTCCTTTATTGTCAAAAGATAATTAGATATATCTGTCTCTGAAAATCCCTCATCAGAATGTTTATTATAATCTAATTCCTCAGCCCTAATTTCTACTATTTTTCCGAAAATATCCAATTCAATGTTAATGAACCAACATTTAGTAAATTTACGATCAAGCATATTCGCATAAGTATACTTTCTTCTTATCTCATCCGGAAACTTTTCCAATCCTGGAATACATATAAATTCGCAATACGCAAAATCACCCTCAACCCAAATTGGAGTAATATACCCTAATTCCTTTTCCCTTTTTATACGATTTTTTATAGCTTCATCAAATTCAATTCTTGTGTCTTCACATAAATCAAGCAAAAATTCCGCAAACTTCACACGACCTTTCACATTATTTTTTTCAAGATATTCCAATATGTCATGCATATACCCTGGAATATTTTGTTCTGGTTTTTTCACTTGAAGTTGTTTATTGTATAGGCCAGTAAAATATGCATCCAAATCTTCTCTAAAACCAATAGCGGTAAATGAATCACATTCTTTATAATCATTCACATATTCCTCATATATATTTTGAGAAATATACATTCCTAAATGGTCTAATTCATCATTAAACATTAAACACTTAATCCTTGTTGCTGCCTGTCTATGCTTCAAATAATGAAGAAAACATAATTCCGAATTGAAATATTTTACATATGCATCTAAATCGTCAATACTTATAGCTATTGTTCCTTTGTTCATTTCGAAAATATTTGTTTTTTCAATTTTTGCCTCAAAAACATTAAAATTATCAACAGTAACACACATCGTGTATATTTTTCTAATTTTGTTACGTGCAAATTCAAATTTCTTATTTTTTTCTTCTGTATAAAAGCAAACATTATCTACACATTTATTTATGTATTCCAGAGTTCTAACACACTGGTAATCGGCTTTCCCAATAAGCTCTTTAAACGATTTCTTATGTGCTGTAAGATCAGTTAGCGCTGGCGTATATGCAAACGATCCTGCCTTTACTTCTGCAATAATTATAATATCATCGCAAACAGCTATAATGTCATTTTCATCCATCTGTTTTAAAGAACTTCCTATTGGATAATAATTTCCTATATATATTTCTGCGTTTGGCATTAACATAGATAATTTTTCCGCCACCAAGCTCTCACTTGCTTCTTTTTGAATATCTGACCATGTATTAGCATATTTATTATCTTTTGCAATAATACTTTTTTGCAAAATTCGATATATATTATCAAAAAGATTATAGTAATCAAAACAATAGCTAACACCATCTATTACTATAAATGGTCTTCTTTGCACTGGCAAATTTTGAACCGGCCACCCAGGAAACTCCGTCTTTGTAAAAAAGCTATCATTTTCGCCAAGTTCCCACGAAAGGCTCTTCACCAATTCTTCACTCCAACCTGTTACTTTTTTCACATCATATAATTCTGTACCAAAGCACTTAGACATAAGAGATTCAGTTTTTCCGTCATTCTGAATTCTATCAAAAATACTATCAACCTCATGATCGCTTTTGCTCTGTACCTCTTGCTGAAAGATTTTGTACTCATTGGCCAGTCCTTTAGCTGCATCTAATTTAGCAGAAGACAATGAATATTCTAATTTTCTTAGTCCTTCAATAAAATCAACTGCTGTTACATTATAAACTTCTTCCATTTTTTTAGCATGTGGTAAAATTAGTTTTTCAAGGTCATCTAATTGTTGACACTGATACCGTTTTCCGCGAACATTGCTCATCAATTGAGCTTCAATAATATATTCAATATCTTCTCTTCTATAACCATCATTCTCTTGAGCTTTCGCCGCCCATACAATATAAAAGTACTGGCATTTAGTATATAGCTTATCTATATCATTAAATAACTCTTGCATAATCTTGCTCTGCAATTTGTCATCAACAATCTCATTGTCAGGTTTTATTGAAACCAAAATACTTTGTATGTACTCTATGTAACGCGCATTATCTTCTACTTGAATTTCAGAGACAGCCTGCAAAAATGACATCATAAATAAATCAGTTGCATTTTGTAATAATATTAATGGATTGCATTTTTTTACTTTATCAACTATTTCTACTATAGTATTATCTATGTCTGTTTTTATATCATCATAATGAGATGCAAATTGCTTATTTCTCCTTTGAATTTCTTCTTTTGTATAATGATTTTTTGAGAATACAGAATTTCCAAATCTTCCAATTTCCACCTTCCCATTAGAATAATAATCATCATATTTTTGTTTTTTTCCCATCTATATTTTCTCCATTCATATACTTAATCTTCTTATTTTCACTGTACATTAGTAAATATCTATATTTTATTATAACATAAGTACACAAGAAAAGCTGAGCATTCCGCTCAGCCCAAATTTCTATTATCAAATCTTACTTATATCGCCTTAAATATCTTCTGTGACACCGGCTTCTCCCCCTGTGTCCGTTCCAATTCCTTTCTAGCGTTTTTCAAGTCTTCCAGCCTTTTTAATTCATCCTCAGCATCCTCTAGTCCCAAATGCGTATAGGTGTTAAGCGTAACTCCTATATCGCTATGCCCCATAAGGTACTGCAATGTCTTTGGATTCATGCCGGATTTCGCCATATTGCTGCAATACGTGTGCTGGCAAACATGTGGCGTGATATTCGGCATCTGCACCCGATAGATATCGTTGTACCGCTTCACCATGTGGTTAAAGCGATGTTCCCAATGCATTGCCACTAACGGCAGTCCTTTGTCATCCAAAAACAGGAACCCGGTATATCCATCCATCACTTTTTCTACCTTTGGTTTCTCCCGGTCTTCGATGATGGCTTGAAAGCATTTTGCAACATCCTCTGTTACCGGAAGTTTTCTTGTTCCGGCGGAAGTCTTTGTTAGCTCAATCACTAAGGTCATATCAGATAACCGTTGAAGCTGATGATCTATATTCACAATCCTGTTCCCTAGATCAATATCCTTAATTGTAAGACCACAAAATTCCGAAATGCGCATACCTGTATGGAAAAGTATATACACAACTTCATAATACTTGCAGTATACATTATCATCATGAACAAATTTAAGAAATTTTCGCATTTGATCCCGCGTTAACGCTTCCCTGGTAACACTGTCATTCACCACCACTCCCGCAAGTTCAAATCCAAATGGATTTTTATGGAGCACATCGTCATCCACCGCCATTTGAAAAGCCGGCCTTAATACGCCCCGGACTGTTTTCACTGTACTATATCTTTTTCCATCCTGCTGCAGCTTTATCAGAAACAGCTTTGCATCTGAGGTTTTGACATCGCCAATTTTCTTATAATAAAAATCTTCTTTCTTCATGAGATTCTTTACAAAATTGTAATTGGCTTTTGTATTTGGCTTTACGCCAATTCTAGTAGAAAGATATCGTTCCACCAGTTCCTCTACCGTCATACTTCTTCCTTCTGGATGCATTTGAGAATCCAAATCGTAGCCGATTTGCTTTTCAAGTTCTCTAAGTGATAAGCATGGTTTCTTTCCTACTGGAAGTTTATCTGTTGGTTCAAGGCGCCAGCTATATACAAAATGCGCCTTGCCATTTACATGATATTTAAATTGATATTTTCCATCCCACTGAATTGACTCCCCTCTGCGTAACACTCGGTGTTTTGAGTCTCTTCTAATTCCTGTCTTTGCCATTTAACATCGCCTCCTTAAATCTGGATGCGCTTCCAGATATCTTGCAAACGCTGTGCGAATAATCATCTTGCGTTCCTTATAAAACACAAGGAAATTCTTCTGTTCATCCGATTTCAGTAAATCATAAATTTCCTACGACTAAGCACAAAATAATCAATTGCCTCCGTCGGTGTAATTATATTTTTCACTCCTGGACTTAGATTTTTCATTTTTCTTCGTCCTCCCCTCCACGACTCAAATTCACAATGTACTGTTCAAAACGTTCTCTTATAACAAGGTATCTATTTCCCATATAAATAGCAAATTCGCCTTCGTTATCCTCTGCTAAACGTCTCATTTTCTTAATTCCAATATTGAAATATTCTGCTGCTTCCTTAATCGTAAGCATATACTTTTCAGATACTGCCATTGGTTTTTTCCCTTCTCTCATTATGCCATCCTTTTTTGTTCTGATTTACTTGTTCCATATGAATCAGGCCTGGATTCAATTGAGAGCACAAAAACAATTTATTACCATTGCATCAGACTTTCTTTTTTACGCCCTCATATAACGAAACGCTCAGAGGGTAAAATACAGCGAGCAAATGCAAAAAATTTTATTTTTTGTTTTTGTCTCTCACATATACAAAAGAAGAACGGTGTTTTTACAGGGTGTTGGAGAATTTTTTTTATTTTTGCGCAAAAAAATAGCTATAAGACTCCATTTTTTGAAATCTTATAGCTTTGCTATTAATAATACTTAGTTGTATTTCTAATCATCAATTATTTCCCAGTGTCCATTGGAACCACGACCAACAAATCGGACAATACCTATATCTTTGATGTGACGTTTTACAGTCTTGGAACTTATTCCTAACGTCATTGCCATTTTTTCTGTACTGATTTTATTATCCTTTTTTATCATATTCAATATTTGAATTTCCAACGGATTACTCTCTTTTTTCTGAGGGACATCCTGAGGGACATCCTGAGGGACATCCTGAGGGACATCCTGAGGGACATTGTAATTCAAATTTGGCATCACAACTGTAAACTGGTACCGATCTGATCTAAAAGACGGCTTTTTACTTTCGTCATAGTTGATCTGAAATTCATAGCCGCCGATGATTTTTCCAAATCCACTACCTTTACGTTCCATATATCCCAGCCGATTAAATATATCTGCCAAAACCGGGTTTCTTCTCGTTGACGGAACTGTAAGCGGATCTCTGTCCTGAATAACGGAACCGTCCGGCATGCCTCCCGGCGAATAAATTTCCATACGATCATCGTAAATATCAATATGCACTTCACTACCATTCACAAGATAATCTCTATGAGCCAATGCATTAACCAATGCTTCATGATAACTACGTTCTACATATTCCGGCATTTCTTCTCTGGAATTAGCAGTCTTTCTCCACATTAATTTCGCATTTCTCTTAATAAAAGCTTCTCCATTATCAATTAATGACAATACACTTCCAGAATATTCCGCATCGTCAAATGCATCTATTGTACCACCACTTTTATTTAATCCATTCCACCGGGTACAAAATAATCTTGACCATCGAATAGGGCTTTCATCTGCAACCAAGGCTCCGGCATTTGTCAGATATCCTTGCTCATTCGCCAACCCAAATGATATAAGATCCTTCTCATCAAAACTATTTCCTGTCCATTTTTTATATCTTTCCCGGAGTTTGGAAAAAGCAAAATCTTCCACCTTATACGTAGAAATCTGTGAATCATACGATGTATTTCTACCGCGCAATACCAGTCTTTTCAATTCTGTTGATGTCGCTTTCACACTCTCGTTTCCAACACGAACATATGCTTCCAGCACACCATCACCCGAATAATAGTACGGTGTCTCTTCACCTTTGAAAATATCCAGTATAATTAATAATTTTCCATCTTCGACCTGTTCAAATCGAAGACGAAATTCTGGAATTGGATCCATCCTTGTCTTAATGATTTCACTTATTTTCTCAGCATCGCTATTCGGATTCTCAAGTCCTACAATTTCATCATTATCGGCTATTCCAAAGATTAATGCTCCACCAAATGTATTTGCAAAAGCACTTACGCTCTTACACCAACTCTTTGGTTTCTTCGCTTCCAAAGATAGCTTTTTGTCATATTCAGTTGCTTCACCAATTAATTGTTTTATATCCAAGCTTTCCACCAACTTTCTGCAATCAACGTGTTATTTCTTGCTTTCCATTCGTTCTCTAAGATCTGTTAGTTTTTCCCCCTGATAGCTAAAATATGCAGTTCCTTGTACCTGATAATCATATTCCAGCAACTGCTGTGCTAATGCTGATAAAGATGTCGTAACTCCTTTATAAGCAATATGCCTGTCGTCAATGACCTTCACAACCACCGATGCATCATTAATAAAAACCAATTCAGCATTCTGAGAAATGCCATATTTACTAAATCTGAATGGTCCACGCCTACTTTCTTTTGCGACTTCTGCAGCTGTTTCCTCATCCAAAATTTCATGTCCCTCTGGTGCCATTTTCTTCAATCGTTCTTCTGTTCCACTGATTTTTGCAATACTGTCCAGTAAGTCATAGGCATCTTCCGGGCTCATGGCATAAAATTCTCTTTTTCTCTCTTTTCCATCAAAGTTTTCTATTGATCTTAAATCTGGATTCAATTTATCAATCAAATCATGCAAAACAAGATCTGTCAGATTTGATTCCACTTCATATACAGCATATGCACGAAATGCAAATGGAATAGTTTCACTTCGATTTAGTTGCTTCATTCTCTTTTCTAAATCTTTTGCATATCCTATTTTCACATAATCAGGAAATGATGGATTAGTCAGTATGTAAATTACTCCTTTGCTCATTGCAGACACACTCTCCCTACGTTTTATTAACAACAGATTTATAACATTTTATTCATTTCCATATGGTATTTTAGATTCTGCAACCATAGACAATGTATTCTGCTCATCAAGACTATACTTCACTGTCTTATGCTCTGGCTCAGTAAATGTAGACGAACCACCGATACCAAAATACTTTTCAAAGAAAGTCTTCAGCTTGTCAATGACACCTTGTTTCTTCTTGGCTCTGCCACCACCGCCAAATCGTGAAATCGGTGGCATAAGTTTATCTATATCCGTTCCGGCTGTTTTTATTTCTCCGTCACGGAACGCATTTTCCATAAACTTCCGTGTATCTTCTGGCTTTAGCTTTTCTTCTGTGATGATCGCATTAAGGTCATGTTCACGCTGTTCCACCACAAACTCGTGCCATTCATTCATGACATCATCCACATCGTTGATTCCTGCAATAAAAGTTTCAATAAGCTGTTTCTTGCTACGCAGTTCCGGGCTGGCATCAATCGCCTTATTAATGGTAATCAGAACTTCCTTGTCTTCGCAATGGGTATCATGGTACTTCTTTACGAGCATGAGAATATAATCAATGTTAATTTCTATCTGTCGGATCAGTTCAATCTCAAATACTACATCATCTGTAACATCCGTGCTTTCCTGACGCTTGCGTTTCCACTCATCACGCAAGTCCTGATATCGTCCAAGATAATCTTGTAAATCACGTTCAGAAATCAGCTCATTCCCTTTAAACTCATCAAAGGAAAGCAGCAGATTTCTCATACGGAGAATTGCACCAAACAAAGCAATAAAATCCTTCTGGTTCTGTTCTCCGACAATCTGTGGTTCTGACAGAGGAAACTTATTATTCAAATCTTCCATCATATCCACATACCCCGGCACCTGCTTACCATCTACAGATTCATATCCGTAATAATAATCCTTAAAGCTCTGCAGCAGAACAATGCCTCCGGCATTCTTGTCACCGAACAGGGAAATGGCGCTATCCACCCGCTTTTGCAGATTTCGGAAACATACAATATTTCCAAAAGTCTTGATGGAATTCAGAATACGGTTGGTACGAGAAAATGCCTGTATCAGCCCGTGCATTTTCAGATTCTTGTCTACCCACAACGTATTCATAGTTGTTGCATCAAAACCTGTCAGGAACATATTTACTACAATCAGAATATCCAGTTCCTTGTTCTTCATACGAAGTGACACATCCTTATAGTAATTCTGGAATTTATCACTTGAGGTATCATAATTCGTATGGAACATTTCATTATAATCCTTGATGGCTTCTTCCAGAAATTCTCTGGACGGCTGATCGAGGGCAGAGGTGTCCTCTGAATTTTCTTCATCCAGAATACCATCCGACTCTTCCTCATTTGCACCATAACTAAAAATAGTTGCAACTCGCAGTTTTTTGGTCGGGTCTGCTGCCATCTGCTTTTTGAATTCCTGATAATATAGTTTTGCCATCGGAACGCTCGATACAGCAAAAATGGAATTAAAACCACTGATACGCTGTTTCTGCTTGATTTCCTCTACCTCATCCCGTTTGGCAGAAACCACCTCCGCAATATTAGTCAGCGTATTATATATGTAAGTTTTATCCCCACGATAGGTCTTCTGGTCAAAATGTTCCAGTATGTACTGTGTCACAATACGAATACGCTCAGGAGCCATCATAACCTTTTCACGGTTAATGTCCCAGACCATCTCGTCAGTGATTTCTTCTTCCACATCCATCGTTTTAATATAATCCACCCGGAATGGAAGAACATTATTATCATTAATCGCATCCACGATCGTGTAGCTGTGGAGCTGGTCTCCAAAGGTCTGACCTGTAGTAAAGAATTCCGGATTCTTGGCTCTGCCAGAATTAACAGAGAAAATCGGTGTTCCTGTAAATCCAAACAGATGATATTTTTTGAAATTCTTCACAATCGCAGTGTGCATATCCCCGAACTGACTACGGTGGCACTCATCAAAAATAATAACGATATGTTTCGTATACACTTCATGCCCCGGATTCTTCTTTATAAAGGTAGCCAGTTTCTGAATGGTAGTAATAATGATGTGTGCGTCCAGATTTTCCAACTGCCTTTTTAATATGGTTGTCGAGGTATTGCTGTTGGCCGCACCTTTTTCAAAACGGTCATATTCTTTCATGGTCTGATAGTCCAGATCCTTACGGTCAACCACAAACAGCACCTTATCAATATAAGGAAGCTTCGATGCCAGTCTTGCCGTCTTGAACGAAGTCAACGTCTTGCCGGAACCCGTGGTATGCCAGATGTAACCACCACCCTCGACACTGCCGTACTTCTTATAATTATTGGCAATTTCGATACGATTGAGAATCCGCTCCGTAGCCGTGATCTGGTACGGACGCATGACCATCAGCATATCCTCAGATGTAAAAATACAGTACTTCGTAAGAATATTCAGAATCGTATGCTTTGCGAAAAAAGTCTTTGTAAAATCAATCAGATCAGGAATCACACGGTTGTTGGCATCTGCCCAGAAGCAGGTAAACTCAAAGCTATTACTGGTCTTGGTCTTACTTGCTCCTCGCTTCTCATGTTCTTTTTCCGCATTCCGTCTGGTGCTGTTGGAATAATACTTTGTGTTCGTACCATTGGAAATAACAAAAATCTGAATATATTCATACAGTCCACATCCCGCCCAGAAAGAATCCCTCTGGTAGCGGTTGATCTGATTGAATGCTTCACGGATAGCAACTCCTCTGCGTTTCAGCTCAATATGTACAAGAGGCAGACCGTTTACCAATACGGTAACATCATAGCGATTGTCATGCTTCGCACCATTTTCCGTGCCAATCACATACTGATTGATAACCTGCAGCCTGTTGTTATGGATGTTCTTCTTATCTATGAGTGTAATATTCTTGGAAGAACCGTCATCACGAGTCAGGACTTGGACATTGTCCTCCTGTATCTTCCGGGTCTTTTCCACGATATGCTCATTGGGATTGGCAACGGCATTTTTGAAGAAATCATCCCACTCTGTATCCGAAAACTGATAGTTATTCAGTTCCTCTAATTTATTACGGAGATTGGCAATCAGGTCTTTCTCCGTGTGAATAGGCAAATATTCATATCCCTGTTCACAGAGCAAACGGATAAACTCCTGTTCCAGTGCTGCTTCGCTCTGATAACTGTCAGAACGCTTCTTGACTGGCTCATATTCTGTGACAACGGTATTCTCCGATGTCTCCGCTACAATATTAAAGTACGGCACATCCTCGCCTCCTTACTTTGGTAATTCTTTAAAGGATAACAGCTTATCCCTGTAATATTCATATTGCTTCTGACGTGCTTCGATTTCTGCCGGAAGTCCTGCGGACAGGTC
>ERZ1026874.1956-NODE-1956-length-10135-cov-17.075694_pt1 | contig 10135 bp, 9 predicted proteins | sample MGYA00380167_ERZ1026874 | MGnify/ENA primary metagenome ERZ1026874 (study PRJEB33269, sample SAMEA4719803) | human gut metagenome | biome: human-associated habitat; feature: organic feature; material: feces | place: Cameroon | collected 2013-10 ...
TGATCTTCAACCTGCTGTGCGCTCCCTGCTTCGCTGCTATGGGCGCCATCAAGCGTGAAATGAACAACGGAAAGTGGACTGCTATCGCCATCGGCTATATGTGCCTGCTGGCTTACTGCGCTTCCCTGGTCGTGTACCAGATCGGCGGCCTGATCGCTGGCGAGGTCAGCTTCAACATCTTCACGGTTGTTGCAATCGCCATCGTCGTCCTGACCATCTACCTGCTGTTCCGTCCCAACAAGTACGAGGGCGTCAACGAAGTCAAGTTCGACGAGAAAAAGGCTGTTGCCTCCAAGTAATTGCTGAAGGAATGTCTGCCAACTCTTCAGAAAGGAGCGATTTTCTATGATGGAATTTCTGGCAACCAACTTTAACCTGCCTACGATCATTGTTTCGATCATTGTTTTCGGCGGTACGGGCTGGCTCATGGTTCACGAGCATAAGACCGGCGGCCTTGGCTGCTGCGACGGCTCCTGCGGGGGCGGCGACTGCGGCGGCGGATGCCATAGCTGCGGTGGCAGTTGCCACGGCTGTGACGGCAGCTGCTGCCACGAAAAATAAGATTCCCAAAGAGTCCTAACGGGGGTGCGGGTGGATGCCCGCACCCTTTTTGTTGTAAAAGGAGGGAAAGCCCTTGACCCTGACCGATACAAACCTGCGGTATCTGCTGGCGATCTACCACCTGGCCAAAACCATGCCGGAGGTCACCCCCCTGGCAGTGGCCCAGGCCATGGGCGTGACCAAGCCTTCCGTTACCAGCATTTTAAGCTGCCTGATGAAACACGATGTCATTGTGCGCAAGCGCTATGGCAAAGTGTACCTGACCGACCGCGGCGTGCTGTATGCCCGCTACTACGACGACCTGCTGCAAAAAATTTTGCAGAACTTCCCGCTGGAGGGGGATTTTACCACCGAAGAAAAGGAAGCTGCCGCCCTGGCCATGGCCGCCGCCCTGCCCGCACGGAAAGTGGATGCCCGCTGTGCGGTGTTGTACGGTGAATAAGCATAGTTCTTTGCCGGCATTTGCTTGCAAAAAATTCCCTGGCGTGGTATGATAAAGAAAATAAATTCCGTAAACCCGGAAAGGAGGCCACACCTGTGAATATTCACGAGTCGGCAGAAGATTACCTCGAAAAAATTTTGATGCTGCAGGAGCAAAAAGGCTCTGTGCGGTCCATCGACATTGCGGTGGCTATGGGGTACTCCAAACCCAGCGTCAGTGTGGCTATGAAGAACCTGCGCGAGAACGGCTATATCTCGATGGACAGCGACGGCTTTATCAAGCTGGAAGCCCCCGGTATGGAGATCGCCAACCGCATCTACGGCCGCCATCGTAAGCTGACTGCTTTCTTTATCGCCCTGGGCGTCAACCCTGACACCGCCGCCAAGGACGCCTGCAAGGTCGAGCACGACCTGAGCGAAGAGACCTACAGTAAAATGATCGCCTTCGCCGAGAAGAACCACGCGGAATAACTTAAAATAAGCAAGCCCTGCGCCATCAAAAGCGCAGGGCTTGTTTTGTTTGCCTTTACGGTTTCTCCCGGCAAATCTCCTGGATGATCTCCCGCTCCACAAAATGCACTTTTTTGCCTTCGATCAGCTGGTAATCCTCGTGGCCTTTGCCGGCAAACAGGATGATGTCCCCATCCTCGGCCATCTCGATGGCGGCGCGGATGGCATCGCGGCGGTCGGTGATGCAGGTGTAGGGGGCGCCCTCCGGCATGTGGGAGGCAATTTCTTTAATAACACCCTCCGGCGGCTCAAAGTCCGGGTTGTCGCTGGTGATGATGCTGTAATCCGCAAACGCACCGGCGGCCTCGGCCAGCTCCCTGCGGCGCACCTGGGTGCGCCCGCCCACCGAGCCAAACACGCAGATCAGCTTGTGGGGGTTATAAGCCCGCAGGGTCTTCAGCGCACTGGTCAGCGCCAGGCCGTTGTGGGAGTAGTCGACGATGAAGGTCCGGCCGGGCAGTCCCTCCACGACTTCAAACCGCCCCTGCACCGGGGTGTGGGCCAGCGTTTGGGCGGCCTGGGCCGGGCTTACGCCAAAGGCCCCGCACAGCGCAATGGCGCACAGGGCATCCGATGCGCTGAACTCGCCGGGAGAGAGCACCCGCACGGCGGTGGAACTGCCGCCATGCTCGCACAAAAAGTCGATGCCCAGCGCGGTCTCACTGCGGAACTGGGCCAGCGCGGTGCCGTGGTAGTCGGCGGCGCGCTCAATGCCGTAGCTGGTCTGGTGGCCGCCAAAGCCGGTGCGCATGAATTCGCTGGTGTCGTCGTCGGCATTGTAGATCATTTCGCGGGCCTGGTAGTCCACAAACAGACGGTGCTTCGCGTTTTTGTAGTCCTCGAAATCCGGGTGCTCGCCGGGGCCGATGTGGTCCTCGGACAGATTGGTGAAGGCCACTACCTCAAAGGGGATGCCGTCCACGCGGTTGTGGCGCAGGGCCTGGCTGCTCACTTCCAGCACCACATGGTGTACGTTGGCGTCCAGCATTTTGCGGAACAGCCGGTGCAGCTCCAGGCTTTCCGGCGTCGTATTGGCGGTGGCCTCGTGCACGCCCGCAATGTCCACGCCGTTCGAGCCAATGTAGGCACAGGGCAGGCCGGCCTCGGTCATGATGGCGGCGGTCAGCAGGGCGGTCGTCGTTTTGCCCTTGGTGCCGGTGATGCCGATGATGTGCAGCTGGTCGGCAGGATTGCCGTAAAAGTCGGCACCGATGACCGCCAGCGTGGCGCGGGTGTCTGCGGTGATGATTTGTGCGGCATCGGCAGGCAGATCCAGCGCATGCTCACACAAAAAGGCGCGGCAGCCGTTTTTGTAGGCGCTGGCGGCGTAGGTATGGCCGTCCAGCCAGGCACCCACCAGGCAGACGAACAGCGAACCGGCCGCCGCCTTGCGGGAATCGTAGGTGATGGCGGAGATCTCCGCGTCCGAAGCCCCGGTGTGGGGGATGTGCTGGACCAAATCGTTCAGTTTCATAGGAGACATCCTCTTTTCACGTTGTCACAAAAGCACCGCTCCGGCGGCTGCGGCAGGCCATCTGCGTTGCAAAAAAGCTCGGTAATACACAAAGTATTACCTGCACTTTTCGCTTGGCAGCCGACGCACCTTGCTCGCCGTATCGGCGCTTAGGAATGTGAGCTATATAATATGTTAGTGCTGCTTCGGGTAGTAAGTCTTAAACTTCTTGAACTGGCGGCGCAGCTGTTCCAGCACGCAGGCGTAGCGCACCGGGTTCCAGGCCAGATCCGGCTTGTACAGCAGCGAGCAGGCCTCTTTGCCCTCGGCTTTCAACTGGCGGGCGTGCTCCACCAGGGTCTTGTCCTCGGTGTAGGTAAAGGCAACCTGGGCGGGCACATGGTGCCAGAACACCTCGCTGCGGTTCAGCACGCAGTCGCTGCCGCCGTCGTTCCACTTTTCCACCACCAGGCGGGCGATGTTCATGCCGGAAGCGGTGACATAGTAGTTGCTGCGGCCCTGGCGCAGGTTGATCTCAAACACGCGGAAGTCCGTCGGGTCGTCGCCCACCTTGATGTCAAAGTTGGAGAAGCCGGTGTAGTGGCAATCTTCCAGCATCCGGCGGATGTTCTCCACCAGGGGCAGGGCGGTGGTGTCCTCGGTCACGATGGCGGCATGGTTGCCCAGGCCGTGGGGGGTGTGCTCCTCGACCATCGTGTGGCCCAGGCACATGGCGCGGACCTTGCCGTTCTCGTCGGAGAAGGCGGTCAGCACCCGCATGTGGTCGTCGCCGCCCGGCACCATCTTTTGCAGGATCATCTTGTCCGGGTAGCCGCTGGCGTAGATGTCCCGCACAATTTTGGCGGCTTCGTCCGGGCTTTTGGCAGTGTAGACTTTCTTCATGCCGTCAAAGGGGAACTTCCAATAGTCTACGCTGGAAGACGGCTTGACAATGATCGGATACGCAAAGCCCAGCTTGGCAGCAGACAGCTCGCTGGCCTCCACCGGCGCGGTCAGCACCTTGGTGGTGGGGTAGGGGATGCCAAACTTGTCGCACACTTCATAGAACTCGGCCTTTTTCTGCACGGTAGTGTACAGGTCGGCGGCGGGGCCGGGGGCGATATACTCCGGCAGCTCAGCCTTGCGGCGGATGATCATGGCGGCGTAGTCGTCGGTGCAGCCGAACAGATATAGCTTTTTGCCGGTGTGCTGGGCGGCAAACTCGTGCAGGATGCGCAGCATCGTGTCCTCGTTGTCCATGTCAGGCACGGTGGTAAAGTGCACGATTTTAGAATACTTGGTGGGGGCCATGGGGTAGCGGCCGTAGGCGTAGCTTTCCACGCCGTAAGCCTCGTGGAAGGCACGGGCGAAGTTGTAGCAGTTCAGGTCAGCGCCCAAAAATACGGGGATAATCTCGGACATTATTTCCATCTCCAAATGATAGGCGGGGCCGGGCGGCCCTGCTTAGATTTTACGCATCAAATTTCTCAAAGAACTGTTCGTGCCAGGTCAGGAAGGTGTAGGCCGTCCAGATCTTGCGGCGCTCGTGCCTGGGGTCGTCCAGCATGGCCAGCAGCTTATCCTGGTCAAAGTATTCCCCGGCTATGTCGCTGGCAAAACTCTTGCGAACCTTGGCGGAAAGTTCTGGGTCCTCCAGCCACTTGGCAATGGGCACGGGGAAGCCTTTCTTCGTGCGGTTGGCCCAGGCATCGGGCAGGGTCTTGTTGGCGGCGGTGCGCAGCACAGCCTTGGTGTCGCCCCGCAGCTTGTAGCTTACGGGGTAAGTCTCGGCCTCGCGGAATACCTCGCGGTCCAGGTAGGGCACGCGCAGCTCCAGGCTGTGGGCCATGCTCATCTTGTCGGCTTTCAGCAAAATGTCGCCGGGCAGCCACAGGTTCAGGTCAAGGTACTGCTTCTTTTCCAGCTCGCTCAGGTCCTTCACGCGGTCATAGATCGGCGCGGCGACCTCGCGGGCCGTGGGGCCGACGCGGTACTTGGGTTTCAGGATGTCGTAGGCGTCCTTTTCCTCAAAGACGTGCGCCTGGCCGATGAACCAATCCTCGGGGCGGCCGCTGCCTTTAATAATGAAGTCGTGCCCCTTGAAGTAGGGCAGATGCTGGCTCACATCGCTGGCCAGATGGCGCACACCGGCGGGCAGGCGCTTGTACTTCTGCATCAGCGGGGTGTCGGCGTACCACTCGTAACCGGCGTAGATCTCGTCGGCACCCTCGCCGGAAAGCACCACGGTGACATGCTGGCGGGCCAGCTGGCACAGGAAGTACAGCGGCACGCTGGACGGGTTGGACTGCGGCTCATCCATGTGGTACTGGATGTCGGCAAAGGCGTCCAGGCACTGCTCCTTGGTCAGCATCTCGCGGTAGTTGTGGATGCCCAGCTTCTGGCTCAGCTCACCGGCTTCGGTGGTCTCGTCGAATTTGTGGGTGCCGTCGGGGCTTTCAAAGCCGACCGAGAAGGTATCATCGGGCATCAGGCAGGCGGTGATATAGCTGGAATCCACGCCGCCGGACAGGAACGAGCCTAGCTTCACATCGCTGATGCGGTGGGCGGCCACGCTTTCCCGCACGCGGGCGTCGATCTCGTCGGCCGCCTGCTCGTAGGTCAGGCTGGTCTTGTGGCGGAAGTCCGCATCCCAGTAGCGCTCAATGTGCATCTGGCCGTTCTTGTACTCAAACCAGTGGGCCGGGGGCAGCTTGTAGGTGCCTTTAAAAAAGGTCTCGTTCATGGCGCTGTACTGAAAGGTCAGGTAGGGGCGCAGGGCCTCGGCGTTGACCTCCCGGCGAAAACCGGGATGCTCCAGCAGGCTCTTGATCTCGCTGCCGAACAGCAGCTCACCCTCGCTGGTTTGGGTGTAGTAGAACGGTTTGATGCCGAACATATCGCGGGCGCCGTACAGGGTATTCGTCTTGGTATCGCAGACAGCAAAGGCGAACATGCCGCGCAGCTTGGCGGCCAGGGCGGTGCCGTATTCCTCGTAGCCGTGCAGGATGACCTCGGTATCACAGTGGGTCTTGAAAATGTGACCCTTGGCCTGCAGCTCGGTGCGCAGGTCCATAAAGTTGAAGATCTCGCCGTTGAAAACGACGACAACGGTGCCGTCCTCGTTATACATGGGCTGCTTGCCGGCGGCCAGGTCGATGATGCTCAGGCGGCGGAAGCCCAGGGCTACGGCGTTTTCGGGGGTGTCACCGCTCAGGTGGTAGCCCTCCATATCCGGCCCGCGGTGGATGATGCGGTCGGCCATCTTATGCAGGATGGCTTCGCGTTCCGCGCGCATGCCGGTAAAACCAACAAAACCACACATAGTTTTTATTCCTTTCCCTTAGGGTGTATGTGGATGCTCACTACATTATATTTATAGAATACTTATAGACTTTCCTATTGTACCACAAGAAATCCCCCCAGTACAATACAGAACCGCCAAAAACCGAAAAATGGCAATAAAAAAGCCCCTGCTGCCAGAAGATGTGCAGGGGAGATGCCATAAATGTGTAGAATATGGAAATTGCAGGAGGACTTTGCAACTTTTGATTTGATAAACTGGAATTTGTCATATTCCCATCACATAAATTTGGCAGGGATTCCATTCGTCCCATAGAGTAGGAAATACTTCAAACTCCTTAAAACCGATAGAAATATAAAACCGATTTGTATCATCATAGGATTTATATTTCCCCATTTGCACCGTTTTTACCTGTATAAATGAATAACCCATTTCCTTCGCGGTCTTTTTCGCGCGGAGAAACAGCTCTTTCCCTATTCCCTGGTGGTGATATTCTTTTAGGATGCCCATAACCGCAAGCTCAACTGTGTCTTTTCCGGTTTCTTTGAGATACAAAAATCCCAGGTCTTTTTCATTTTCCACGGCACAAAAGAACACTTTTCCTGCACTGTCACGGATATATTCTTCTCGTGCCTCCGGGATTCCAAACCATTCAGGCAGCGCTTCCAATATGTTTCTGGTTATGCGCTTCTTATCCTCATCATTTGTTATTTGAATGATTTGCATAACAAAAATGCTCACCTACAACTTCCGATTTATTCATTTCTTTTAAGCATTTCCAATGCCTTATCTACGGGTACGCAGTCCGCATAGCGTTCCGGCCAGAGAAACTCATTATAGTAATGGTAGCTCTGTTCCCCGGTCATGTACGCATTGTCCTGCGTGGAATTTGCATAGGCAGGAACAATCATGTGCAGACCATGCTCAAAACCGGCCTCTACTGTGGCATTGATGCAGAAGTCAGTCATAATACCACAGACCATCACATCTTTTTCGCCTTTTTCCGTCAGGTACTCCAGCAGGCCGCTCCCATTCTTGAAAGCACTGCATACGGTCTTGACAAATCTCTTCTCGGTCGGCATCGGTTGAAATTCTGAATAGACTTCAAACTCATCGTCTTCGATAGAAAAGCCGGTGCCGGGACCATCATCGTGCTGGACATAGAGAACTTCAATACCCTGCTCACGAGCAGTCTTGATCAGCTCCTTGCTGTTACTGACAAACTTTTCAAACGCATATAAGCGTTCATCCACGATGCCTTTCTGAGCATCTACAACCAATAAGACCATGATTATTTACCCTCCGCAACTTCCGATTTAGATGTCATCTTTCTTGCGGTGGACCGAAGCCTCTGTGCTAAAGCCGTTGGGGAAACGCTGACGCAGTTTATCAAGGTTTCCCTGCAAAACAGTTTCCAACGGGACATCCAGCGCAGTTGCTGCTTCTGCAAGATACCATGCTATGTCTCCAAGTTCCTTTATCAGATGTTCCTTGTCCAAGTCGTGGCCCTGCATCAGCCACTTTTTCACAATATCAATAGCTTCGCCGGACTCGCCGCATAAGCCCATTACACTGTTGATCAGCACATCCTTTTTATCAAGCGCAGGGTTCAATGTGGTCATTGCTTCCTTTTGATAGTCATTGACAAGCATTTTCTTTTTCCTTTCCAACCCTCGATTTATAGTAAAAAGTTCCCCGGCAAGCTCCATAAAAATTGTTAAATAAAAAACAAAAAAGCGGGAAGATTCAAAACTTTCTCAACTTCCCGCCCAGTATAGTTTAACAGATTTTTGTGCAAATTGCAATAGGTGATGCAAAAAAGTTTGTCTATTTTTCAGCTAAACTATTTAGCATTTTTTTAACAAACTACTGGAAATTCGTTTTGCAGTCTGTTATAATGGACTACGCAAACATGATATGTGATGCAAAACAAGTCACCCGGTGATGCAGAAAACATCACCCAAATTGGGAGGTAACTATGAGCAAGAAATTCTTGTATCTGTTCAAAGAGGGCCACGATGCCTTCGGCGGCGACCAGACCACCATGAAGAATACTCTTGGCGGCAAGGGCGCCGGCCTGGCAGAAATGACCCACGCCGGCATGCCGGTACCGCAGGGCTTCACCATCACCACCGAAGCCTGCACCCAGTACTACGCTGACAACCGCGAGATCAACGATGAGATCAAAGCGGACATCTTCAAATACATGGGCATCCTGGAGGAGCAGACCGGCAAGACCTTCGGCTCCATCGAGAACCCCCTGCTGGTTTCCGTCCGTTCCGGCGCACGTCAGTCCATGCCCGGCATGATGGACACCATCCTGAACCTGGGCCTGAACGATCAGGCTGTTGAGGGCCTGGCCAAAAAGACCGACAACCCCCGCTTTGCTTATGACTGCTACCGCCGCTTCATCCAGATGTATTCTGACGTCGTCATGGAGCTGGGCAAGAGCTTCTTTGAGGAGCGCATCGACGCCATGAAGGTGCGCAAGGGCGTTACCCAGGACGTTGAGCTGGACGCCGAGGATCTGAAGGAACTCGTCAAGGAGTTCAAGCAGATCTACCTGGAGAAGCAGGGCGAAGAGTTCCCGCAGGACCCCAAAGAGCAGCTGATCGGCGCCGTCAAGGCCGTCTTCCGCTCCTGGGACAACCCCCGCGCCAACGTCTATCGTAAGATGAACGAGATCCCCTACGAGTGGGGCACTGCTGTCAATGTGCAGCAGATGGCTTTCGGTAACTCCGGCATGCGTTCCGGCACCGGCGTTGCTTTCACCCGTAACCCCGCTACCGGCGAGAAGAAGCTGATGGGCGAGTACCTGATCAACGCCCAGGGCGAGGACGTCGTCGCCGGTATCCGTACTCCTTCTCCCATCAGCAAGCTGCATGAGGAGATGCCCGAGGTCTACGATCAGTTCGTTGAGATCGCAACCCGCCTCGAGAACTACTACAAGGATATGCAGGACATGGAGTTCACCATCGAGGATGGCAAGCTCTTCATGCTGCAGACCCGTAACGGCAAGCGTACCGCCCAGGCTGCTCTGCAGATCGCCTGTGACCTGGTGGACGAGGGCGTTATCGATGAAAAGACCGCTGTCCTGCGCGTTGAACCCAAGCAGCTCGACACCCTGCTGCACCCGCAGTTCGATGCCGCTGCCCTGAAGGCTGCCCAGGCTATCGGCAAGGGCCTGGCCGCTTCTCCGGGATCTGCCTGCGGCCGCGTCGTCTTCTCTGCTGAGGACGCCGAGGAGAAGGTCAAGGACGATGCCTGGAAGAAGGTCGTCCTGGTCCGTCTTGAGACCAGCCCCGAGGACATCGTCGGCATGCAGGTCTCCCAGGGTATCCTGACCGTCCGCGGCGGTATGACCAGCCACGCTGCTGTCGTCGCCCGCGGCATGGGCACCTGCTGCGTTTCCGGCTGCGGCAACGACAACACCGTTGCTATCGACTATGATGCCAAGGTCATCACCATCAACGGCCACACCTTCCACGAGGGTGACTGGATGAGCATCGATGGCTCTACCGGCAACATCTACGAGGGCCAGATCGCTACCGTGGCTTCCACCGAGAATGCCAACTTCAAGCGCTTCATGGGCTGGGCTGACGCCAACCGCCAGATGAAGGTCATGACCAACGCCGACAACCCGCGCGACGCACAGAACGCCGTCGATATGGGTGCTGAGGGCATCGGCCTGTGCCGTACCGAGCATATGTTCTTCGCCGAGGACCGCATTGCCGCTGTCCGCGAGATGATCTGCGCCCGTACTGTTGAGGAGCGCAAGACCGCTCTGGCCAAGGTCGAGCCGTTCCAGGAAGCCGACTTCACCGCTATGTACCGCATCATGGGCGACCGTCCGATGACCATCCGTTATC
>ERZ1026874.1960-NODE-1960-length-10126-cov-11.734187_pt1 | contig 10126 bp, 10 predicted proteins | sample MGYA00380167_ERZ1026874 | MGnify/ENA primary metagenome ERZ1026874 (study PRJEB33269, sample SAMEA4719803) | human gut metagenome | biome: human-associated habitat; feature: organic feature; material: feces | place: Cameroon | collected 2013-10 ...
CCAGTGCCCCCACCGCGGCTGCACTGGCCCCGCTGGAGCTGGCCGCCGAGCACCTGAACGTGCCCGCGGACATGCCCTACACCCCCAAACTGCTGGCTGCCACCGTGATGGGCAGCTTTGAGAAAGACCCGGCTGACCGCTTCCCCGCCCTGCTGGACGGCAAGGACGGCAGCCTTGTGGCCGAGAAAGCCATGGCGGCCGCCGCGCCCGAGGAATTTGTAACGGCGCTGGTCAGCCGTACCCTGGCGGATGTGCCGCTGTTTTAACAAAAGACGATGCTGCGCATTTTTTGTGGCAGCATTGAAAAAACAAGGAGGTCTGCATGCATACCTTTACTGGTGTTTCGGCATCGCCCGGCGTTGTGATCGGCCCTGTGGAACAGATCGACCACGGCACCACCGGACTGCACCGCATCGTCTGCGACCCGTTTCGGGAGCGCGCACTGTATGACGTAGCGGTGGTGCTGGCGAAAGATGAGCTGCGCCGCCTGAGCCAGCGCGCCAAAGGCCCCGATGCGGACATTCTGCTGTTCCAGATTGCCCTGCTGGAGGATGAGTCCTTCACCAATGAGATCGGCGATTACATAGCCGCCGGTGCGGGCGGTGCCGCCGCCGTGGAGCGGGCCGAGCAGATCTTTGCCCGCCGCCTGCGGGACGTGGACGATGAGTACATCCGGGAGCGCAGCGTGGATGTCTGCGATGTCTGCCGCCGCGTGGTGGATATTCTGGACGGCCGCCCGCGCCGCCGCCTGCACTTGAAGCGCCCCAGCATTCTAGTGGCGGACCGCTTCTTCCCCAGCGACCTGTTCAGCCTGGACCGCCGCATGATCCTGGGGCTGGCCAGCAACCAGGACAGCACCATCAGCCACGCGGCTATCATGGCCCGCAGCATGGGCCTGCCCGCTGTGCTGCAGTTGGGTGACGGTGTGGCCGCGCTGGCCGCCGGCAAACGGGCCATTCTGGACGCCAACCTGGAGGACGGCACCGGCAGCCTGATTGTGGACCCGGACGGCGCGCATATCGCCCAGGCGGATTGCAAAATTGCGCTGAACCGTCTGCACGGCAGCGTGGCCGACCCCGTGGCGGCCCAGCCCTGCCTGACCAGGGATGGCACGGCGTTCCGCCTGCTGACGATGACGAACCTGTACGGCACCGAGGACAAGGCCCTGCCGTTGACCGCAGTGGGCACCGGCCTGCTGCGCACCGAATCGGTGATCTTGAACGAGCTGTCCGAACAGGAGCAGTTGAACCTGCTGAAAGAACATCTGGAAGCAGCTAATGGGGCCATGCTGGCCGTGCGCACCTGTGATTCCAACGCCGACGATGAGGCCCCCTGGACCGCGACCGTCAAGGAGAGCCTGCAAAACCACCGTCTGCTGTGGCCGCAGATACGGGCGCTGCTGCAAGCCGCGCCCTGCGGCGACCTGCGTATCCTCTTTCCCATGATCGCGGGGGCTGAGGATTGGGATGCCTGCCTGCAGGAAGTGACCGCCTGTCGTGACGAGCTGCAAAGCCGCGGTGTCGAGGTGGATCGCCTGCCGCCGATGGGCTGCATCGTGGATATGCCATCGGCCGCGCTGCTGGCGGGCGAGCTGATCGCCCACGGTGCGCAGATCTTGGCCATCGACATTGAGGACCTGGCCCGCTACACGCTGGGCCTTGTGAAGGACCCCGCCGCCGCGGCCCACCGCGCCGCCAGCCCCGCTGTGCAGCGCCTTGTCAAAGAAGTACTGCGCCAGGCAGAGGGTACCGGCGTGCGGGTCTACCTCTGCGGCATCACGGTCGCCTCGGTAGACCAGATGCCCGCCTACCTCCACCTCGGCGTCCACCACTTCGCCGCCGAACCCGCCGCCCTCCTCCCCCTAAAAAAGCGGCTGATGGAAGAGGATTTGAGTTGAAAGTAGGCAGTCGCCAAAGGCCCCCTTGTGTAAAGGGGGCTGTCAGCGAAGCTGACTGAGGGATTGAGACCTTACGGTATAGACCGGCTTGCCCGGCAAGCGGAACAATCCCCCAGTCTGCGCTGCCGCGCAGCCAGCCCCCTTTACACAAGGGGGCCTTTTGAGAGAAACCGCTATGCAGCCCAAGTACAACAAAAACTTGGTCCCCTTTGCTAAACAGCTGCGCAAAGAGATGACGAAAGAAGAACGACATCTCTGGTATGATTTCCTCCGGCAATATCCTGTGCGATTTTTGCGGCAAAAAGTTATGGGACGATACATTGCCGATTTTTATTGTCCACAGGCAAAACTGATTGTTGAACTGGATGGTTCGCAGCATTATATAGGCGATGAAGTCGAAACCGATGCGTTGCGCACCAGGTTTCTGGAAGGGTATGGATTAACCGTAATCCGTATCCCCAATAATGCAATCACGCAAAATTTTCAAGGTGTCTGTGAATATATCGACAGAGAAGTTCACAGCAGGCTTTCAAAATAAGCTGTCGCCAAAAGGCCCCCTTGTGTAAAGGGGGCTGTCAGCGAAGCTGACTGAGGGATTGGCCCGTGTGAAATTATAGACCGATTTACTCGGTAAACGGGACAATCCCCCACCGCCTTCGGCGGAGCCCCCTTTGCACAAGGGGGCCTTTAAGAGGCAACAAAAACAAGGCCCGAAGCCATATTGGCTTCGGGCCTTGCCTATTCATATCAGGACGTAAACCGATCCTTCAAATTTTTGAAGAAGCCTTTGCGCTTTTCGTAGTTGTCGTCTTTCAGGCTGTCCTCAAAGGCTTTCAGGGCTTCGCGCTGGGTGCGGTTCAGCTTCTTGGGGATCTCCACATCCACGATGACGTACTGGTCACCGCGGCCGCGGCCGTTCAAATACTGGATGCCCTGGCCGCGCAGGCGGAACTTGGTGCCGCTCTGGGTGCCTTCGGGAATCTTCTGGGCGACTTTGCCGTCCACGGTGGGCACCTCGATCTCGGCACCCAGCACAGCCTGGGAGTAGGTGATGGGCACGCGGACGTACACATCGTAGCCGTCGCGCTCAAACACGGCGTCGGTCTTGACCGTCACATGTACGATCACGTCACCGGCAGGGCCGCCGTTGCTACCGGCATCGCCCTGGCCGCGCAGTGCAATGTTCTGATCGTCATCGATACCGGCCGGGATCTTGACCTCCAGCGTCTTGCGGGCGGAAGTCTTGCCGGTGCCGCGGCAGGTCTTGCAGGGGTTCTTGATGATGGTGCCGCGTCCGCCGCAGTGCGGGCAGGGCTGCTGGCTCTGCATCACACCAAAGGGGGTGCGCTGCTGGGTCACAACATAGCCGCGGCCGTTGCACTGGGTGCAGGTCTCGGGGTTGCTGCCCGGCTCACAGCCGGTGCCGTTACAATCGGGGCAGGTCTGCTGCCGGTTCAGCGTGACCTTCTTGGTGCAGCCGTGAGCTGCTTCCTCAAAGGTCAAAATCACGCTGGCCTGGATGTCGTGGCCTTTGCGGGGGGCGTTGGGGTTCGCGCGGGAAGAACCGCCGAAGCCGCCAAATCCGCCGCCAAACAGGTCGCCGAAGATGTCGCCCAGGTCTACGCCGCCGGCACCGCCGAAGCCACCGCCAAAACCGCCACCGAAGCCGCCGCCGGGCTGGCCGGCCCCATAGTTGGGATCGACCCCGGCAAAGCCGAACTGGTCATAGCGCTTGCGTTTTTCCGGGTCGGAAAGTACATCGTTCGCCTCGTTGACTTCCTTGAACTTCTCCTCGGCGGTCTTATCGCCGGGGTTCAGGTCGGGGTGGTACTTTTTGGCGAGCTTGCGGTAGGCACTTTTGATCTCGGCATCGGTGGCGTTTTTGCCGATCCCCAGCACCTCGTAATAATCACGTTTTTCTGCCATAGAATCTATCCCCTCTATTTGGGTTTAATGTTTATCTGCTATTTGCATTTGCCGCGATACGCGATATTGTAGGGGGGCGATGCTTGCATCCGCCCCTACAACACAGGGCATGTAGCGGGTATTGTTTTCCCCGCCCCAATTGCGGCAAATAGGATTTTCTCTAAAACCCCCAAGGGCCGCCGCCGGGGGTGCCTGGCGGCGGCCTAAAGGGTTACTTGTTTACAGATCAGACCTCGTGGAAGTCAGCGTCAACGGCGCCGTCATCCTTGGGCTGGGCACCGGCATCGTTGCCGGGCTGCTGGCCCTGTGCCTGGGCGGCCTGCTGGTAAACCTTCTCGCTGATGGCGTAGAAAGCCTTCTGCAGGTCATCCTGCTTTGCCTTGATGTCGTCCACAGTGCCGGACTTCAGGGCTTCTTTCAGGGCGGACAGCTTGGTCTCGACTTCGCTCTTCTCAGAGGCGGAAACCTTGTCGCCGAACTCGCCCAGAGCCTTCTCGGTCTGGAAGACCATCTGGTCAGCGTTGTTGCGGACGTCGACCTCTTCACGGCGCTTCTTGTCCTCGGCGGCATACTGCTCAGCGTCCTTGACAGCCTTGTCGATGTCGTCCTTGCTCATGTTGGTGGAAGCGGTGATGGTGATGCTCTGCTCCTTGCCGGTGCCCAGGTCCTTAGCGCTTACATGCACGATACCGTTGGCATCGATATCGAAGGTGACTTCGATCTGCGGCACGCCACGGGGAGCCGGAGCGATGCCGTCCAGATGGAAGGTGCCCAGGCTCTTGTTGTCGCGGGCAAACTCACGCTCGCCCTGCAGGACGTTGACCTCAACGCTGGGCTGGTTGTCAGCAGCGGTGGAGAAGATCTGGCTCTTCTTGGTGGGGATGGTGGTGTTGCGGTCGATGATCTTGGTGCAGACGCCGCCCAGGGTCTCAATGCCCAGGCTCAGCGGGGTGACATCCAGCAACAGCAGGCCCTTGACGTCGCCCTGCAGAACGCCGCCCTGGATAGCAGCGCCGACAGCCACGCACTCATCAGGGTTGATGCCCTTGAACGGCTCGCAGCCCAGTTCTTTCTTGACAGCGTCATAGACGGCGGGGATACGAGTGGAGCCGCCGACCATCAGGACCTTGGCCAGGTCAGAAGCCTTCAGACCGGCATCGGCCAGAGCCTTGCGGACGGGGGTCATGGTGCGCTCGACCAGATCGGCGGTCAGTTCGTTGAACTTGGCGCGGGTCAGGGTCATATCCAGATGCTTGGGGCCGTTGGCATCAGCGGTGATGAACGGCAGGTTGATGTTGGTGGTGGTAGCGCTGGACAGCTCGATCTTGGCCTTCTCGGCAGCCTCCTTCAGGCGCTGAGCAGCCATCTTGTCCTTGCGCAGGTCGATGTTGTTCTCGCGCTGGAAGTCCTCAGCCATCCAGTTGATGATGCGCTCATCGAAGTCATCGCCGCCCAGGTGGGTATCACCGTTGGTGGCCAGAACCTCGGTAACGCCGTCGCCCATCTCGATGATGGAGACATCGAAGGTACCGCCGCCCAGGTCGTAGACCATGATCTTCTGGTCGGCTTCCTTATCGATGCCGTAGGCCAGAGAAGCAGCAGTAGGCTCGTTGATGATACGCTTGACGTTCAGGCCGGCGATGGTACCGGCGTTCTTGGTGGCCTGACGCTGGCTGTCGTTGAAGTAAGCAGGAACGGTGATGACGGCCTCGGTGACAGGCTCGCCCAGGTAAGCCTCGGCGTCAGCCTTCAGCTTGCTCAGGATCATAGCGCTGATCTCTTCGGGGGTGTAGTCCTTGCCGCCGGCGTGGACCTTCTCGGCAGTGCCCATCTTACGCTTGATGGAGGAGATGGTGTTCTCGGGGTTGGTGATAGCCTGGCGCTTTGCGACCTGGCCAACCAGACGCTCACCGGTCTTGGTGAAGCCGACAACAGACGGGGTGGTGCGGGCACCTTCAGCGTTCGCGATAACAACGGGCTCGCCGCCCTCCATAACAGCTACGCAGCTGTTGGTGGTGCCAAGGTCAATACCAATAATTTTACTCATACTATAAAACTCCCTTCAAATTTGCTTTGAATGTGGTGAATGTCTAAATTTATGTGAACGGGCCTTGCGGCCCAATCAGGCTTATTCTGCAACGACGACCGTTGCGTGGCGGATGATCTTATCGCCGATCTTGTAGCCTTTCTGGAAGACCTGCACGACGTCGCCGCTCTCCTGCCCTTCGGCGGGCGGGACCTGCTGCACGGCGTTCATGAAGTTGGGGTCAAAGGGCTTGTTCAGCGCTTCGATCTCGGTGATGTTCAGGTTCTCCAGCGCTTTGGCGGCTTTGTCCAGCGTCATCATGACGCCTTTCTTGTAGTTCTCGTCGGCGCACACGGCGTTGGCGGCCATGTCCAGCGTGTCCAGAATGCCCAAAATCTGGGTGACAGCGTGGGAAACGCCATCATTGAACTTCTGGTCAGCCTCGCGCTGGCTGCGCTTGCGGTAGTTATCGTACTCGGCAGCGGTGCGGAGCAGCTGGTTCTTCAGCTCCTCGTTCTTCTTTTCGCTGGCTTCCAGTTTGGCCTCCAGCGCAGCCTTTTCGTGGTGGTGTTCGTGTTTGCTCTCGTGCTTCTCTTCATGCTTGCCCTCGGCCTTAGGTTCGGTCTCAGGGGTCACGGTCTTTTCCGCTTCGGATGCGGCCGCAGTTTCTTTTTTATTTTCTGCTTCGTGGCTCATTGCGGGTCCTCCTTACAAATTTGTTTATTGGCCCTGCCCGGCCATGCTCTGCCCTAACTTGGTGGCAAAGTAGTTCAGGATCGGCAGCAGGCGGTGGTATTCCATCCGCGTGGAACCGATCAGTGCGACCGACCCGGTCAACCCGCCGCCCGCTAAGTACCGCTTGCTTACGATGCAGGCACCCGGCATCGCGGGATCAAGGTCGCTGCCAAGCGTTGCGGTGATCTTGCCGCCCTCGGGACGGATCAGCTCAGCGGCGGCCTCGTTGTCGGAGAAGATCTCCAGCAGCGTACCCAGGTTTTGGCGGACATCCGGCATCTTTGCCAGATACTGCGCGCCTTCCAGGCAGGCCTGCGGGCCGGTGGTTACCAGCGCACAGGCGGCCATCACAACGGGTGCCAGCCGCTCCCCTGCTGCCAGCACCATGCTGGCGGTCAGCATCGGGTTCAAGTCCTGCGGGGCAACAAAGGTCAGCCCGCGGTTGAGCAGCTGCGCCAGATTGGCGGCGTCGTCCCGGGTCAGGCCGGTGTCCACCCGCGCCACGCGGGTACGCACACCGCCTGCGCTGGTAACGGCCAGCACCGCGGCGGAGTAGCGGCCCACCTGCACGACCTCAAAGTGGGCGATGCAGAGATCCGGCGCCTGGGGCGTGGTGGCGGCGGCGGCGCAGCCGGTCAGATCAGCCAGGCTGCGGGCAGCTGCGGGCACCAGCTTTTCAGGCTCGGCATCCATGCAGGCGAAGAGGTCATCAATATGCCGGCGGTCTTCATCGCTCAGCGTGGTGGCGGAAGGGGCATCGATCAGGTGATCGAGGTAGTAACGGTAACCCTGTGCGCTGGGCACCCGCCCGGCACTGGTGTGGGGCTGCTCCAGCAGGCCCAGCTTTGTCAGAGCAGCCATCTCATTGCGCAGGGTGGCACTGGACAGTGCCATGTCAAAGTAGTTTGCCAGCAGGCCGGAGCCGACAGGCTCGCCATCGTTGGCATACAGGGCAACAATAGCTTCCAGGATACGCTGCTTGCGGGCATCCATGGCCATGCTGCTCATCTCCTTTGCTGCGAAGTTTCAATTTCGTTTAGCACTCTTTATCTCTGAGTGCTAAATTTATTATATGCCAGTTTTACAAACTGTCAAGGGGTTTCGGCAAACTTTTTTCAAGTTTAACAGTTTCGTCACAAACCGCGCAGCTTCTTGACTTTTCCCGGCTCGGGCACTACACTGGATTTAACCGGGACGTCCTATATAAATAAGGAAAGCGTAAAAAATCCGCCCTGTGCAGCGGGTACTGCCAGGGCGGGGGCGGCGTTATTCTTCCATCCACTTGGCCAAAAAGGCGGCCGCCGTGGCCACAGCGTGTACGGCTTCTTCCTCCGGCAGGGCGTCCCGCCCGGTGCCGGGCAGCAGCACGCCGCCCTCGATGTCGCCATGTGCTAAGATCGGTGCGGCGCATAAAATCGGCCGCTCGCTGCGTTCCAGCATCGGCAGGCGGCGGGTGCGGTCGGCGGGGGCTGTGTAGACGCTGCGCGCTGCCAGCAGTTGTTCCAGCTCCGGCGAGATAGCGCGGCCCAGCAGCTCTCCCCGGCCCGGCCCGGCAGCCGCTACGATCTGGCGGGTGTCGCACACCACCACCGGCCGCCCCAGGCTTTTGGCCAGCACCTCGGCATACACCTTGGAGAGCGACCCCAGCCCCGACAGCGGCGAATACTTTTTAAAAACGACCTCGCCGTCCGCTGCCGTAAAGATCTCAAGGGAATCGCCCTGGCGTATCCTCTGCGTCCGCCTGATCTCTTTTGGAATGACGATGCGGCCCAATTCATCGATGCGGCGCACAATTCCGGTTGCTTTCATAAAACGTCCCTCCGTTGCGGTTTTGTTGCGATTTGTGGTAGTATTTGCTAAAACCGCTGGATTATGCGGTATTGCCGAAAGGAGTTCTCCCCATGGATTTTTTGCAGACGACCCTGTGTTACCTGGAAAAAGACGGCTGCTATTTGATGCTGCACCGTGTAAAAAAGAAAAACGACGCCAACCACGATAAGTGGGTCGGCGTCGGCGGAAAGTTTGAACCGGGCGAGGATGCCCTTGCCTGCGTAATGCGGGAAGTGACCGAGGAGACCGGCCTGACGATGCAGACCCCGGCCTACCGCGGCATAGTGGATTTTTATTGTACCCCCTGGCCAGCTGAGCGGATGCACCTGTACACCTGTACCCGGTTTACCGGCACCATGACCGATTGCAGCGAGGGCACGCTGGAATGGGTACCCAAGCAGGCCGTACAGGCTCTGCCCATTTGGCAGGGCGATAAGATTTTCTTCGACCTGCTGGCGAAGGATGCTCCGTTTTTCCATCTGGAACTTTATTATGAGGGGGATACGCTGGCCAAAGCGGTATTGGACGGAAAAGAACTGTAATTTGGCCGCATGGATGCCCACCACCAATGCCTGGTTAGTGCGCAGCTCCCGCGGGTAGTCAAACAACAGCACATCGTACTTTTAGGAGAGCGGCTCCACGTAGTCCATCCACATTTCCAGCGTGTTCATGCCCCCGTTTAGCAGCACCAGCGTTTTATCGCGGCCCGCGCCGCTGCGCACATAGCGGTAGGCGGCACCGTCCACCGTCACGGTCTGTGCAGGGTGTTTCGCCGTAAAGATGGGCATTTTCTCTGAATACAACATCACATATCCCTCCCCTTAGGTGGGCAAATTACGAATTAGTGCAAACTAACTATGTTGCCCCTATTATACGTCACCTCCCCCGTCGTTTCAACAACAAAATAACACAAACGGACCGCTGTACAGGCAAAGATCCTGCGCAGCGACCCGTTTATTATAATAAGGTTACGCCATGGCGTTGCGCACGGCGGTGTAGTCGTCCATGGCAGCGCCCTCGGCGTACAGAGAGTACTGCATGTCGCCGTCAAACCAGCGGGACCAGATGCCGCCGTTTTCGGTGGTGATGGCGGTCACATCGCCCTCGCGGCCGTTGCCTAAGGTCGTGCCATTCTCCCACACGCCGGAAATATCGCCGGTATCCTTGGCAGCGCGCAGCGTGTAAGTGCCGCCGTTGTAGGTGAAGGTATACTGGCCGATAAGGTTCTTCTCTTCGTCGTCGATGGTCGCCCAGGCTTCGTCGGTCAGCTCTAGGTCAGCGGGGCGCTTCATGGCCGAGCCGATGGCCTCGTTCACCTCGTCCAGGCTGGCGCGATCGGTGATGGGGCTGGGGATCTGGGTATTGTCCGCGGCATTCTCGGCGGTCTCGGTCGTGGTGGAAGTGCTGGCGCTCTCCGGGGTGGTCGTGGTGGAGTCGGCGGGTTTGGTACTGCAGGCGGTTAAGACAATGCTCATTGCAGCGGTGCAGACAGCGGTAGCGAGAAAAGCGGAAATAATACGTTTCATAGTTGTGTTCTCCCTATTGATGATAAAAATTCCCTCATACCCCTGCATTGTGTGCAGGAGTTTGCGGTTTATGTATTCGGTAGGGCCCATACACACCTATAAACCGAAAAATTCCGCCCAGCGTTACACCGATGAACTGCACCCCATTTGTTAGACAGTATGATATACTATCTAACAAGTGGGGTG
>ERZ1026874.1964-NODE-1964-length-10110-cov-7.009846_pt1 | contig 10110 bp, 7 predicted proteins | sample MGYA00380167_ERZ1026874 | MGnify/ENA primary metagenome ERZ1026874 (study PRJEB33269, sample SAMEA4719803) | human gut metagenome | biome: human-associated habitat; feature: organic feature; material: feces | place: Cameroon | collected 2013-10 ...
GTTGCGGGTTTGGGCAGAGCCCATAAAAAGTTTCCTTTAAAACAAATTCGCCGGCGCAAACAGCTTTGCTGTTTGCGTGCTAAAACTAAGTTTGAAAAAACAGGCGATAGCCTTTAAAGAGGGAATAATAAAAATAATGGGGCTGTCATTGTATAGCAATGACAGCCCAAATTATAAGAATATCTTTTTCCTGTTGCTGTCGCATCAGTTTTCACCATTATGTTCAAGCCGCCAAACGGCAAGCCGTTTGGCTATCAGAAATTGTAATAGTATAAAGCATTTGTGGGCGTTGCCCACACCCACAACCTTTGAAAAGGTTGACCAAACTTTTACATTCGGGACGGAAACATTTTCTTTTGCCGTACTTTGTTGCCCGACCGAAAGTTGGCTAAACCGCAATTCCCCTACTATTACAAAAGAATTGAATATTATCATAAATAAAAACAGTCCTCAATTTATTTTGAGAACTGTTTAACTTTAAATTATAAAAAATGATAAATAGCCGTAAAGCAGTGAGATTGCCATTCCTGCGAGCACATCACTTATAAAATGCACTCCCGATAGCACCCTTGAAACCATAATAAAAAAGCTGATTATAAGATAAGCAATTCCGAGCGGAATACTTACATACATAAAAGCCATTGCAATTATAAAGGCGCAGGCTGTGTGTCGGCTCGGCATACTTTCTCCGCTTTTGTCTTTGCCAAATACAGACGGTGTGGCAAATTTTTCGTACGGTCTTGCCCTGTTAAATATTTTTCTGAATACGGTTATTATCGCAAATACCGTCATTGGCGACAAAGTGATTCTTGCAAAAGTTTTTGCGTCTGAAAAAAGCATAAAAACCGCAAGCACACCGTACGATAAAAACATTACAAATGGCAGAAAGTCGTAGCAGAATTTTAATATTGCATTACACAACTTATTTCTTTTAAAGAAACTAACCATATTAATATACATTTCCGCACTCACAACAATCACCCAGTTTTAACATTCTTATGCTATTTTAACACAATATTTACACTATTTCAACATTGTATTTTTCAAACCAATAGTCAAGCTCAATAATATATGCGAGTATCTGCGGTGCTTTCATAAGCTGACCGTACCATGGTGTGGTTATGCTGTCGGGATTTTTCGCTATTTTCATTATGCTGTCTTTGTTGAGCATTTCGGTGAGAATATTTTTCTTTTGCAGAATATTCTTAACTCTTTCTTTACAAATATCAAAGTAAATCGGATTATGCGTTTTTGGATAAGGACTTTTCTTTCTCCAGCATATTTCATCGGGCAAAATATCTTCAAAGGCTTTGCGCACAATTCCTTTTTCTCGGTTATTGTAGGCTTTGATTTCCCAAGGCATATTGTACGCATATTCCGCAAGCCTGTAATCGCAGAACGGCACACGCACCTCAAGTCCGTTATACATTGAACAGCGGTCTTTTCGCTCAAGCAGGCATTGCATAAACCAGTAAAAATTGAGATAAAACATTTCTCTCATTCGTGCGTCAATTTTGGAATCGCTTTTCAACTTTGGAGCAAGATTAATTGTGTCGAGATACTTTTGCCGTACATATTCCGCTCCCTTTGGCAAAATTCCTTCTTTTAATATTGAGGAGCGGACATCCTGACTTTTTGACCACGGAAAATTATCTTCAAATAAAATTTCTTTATTGTGGTACCACGGATAACCGCCGAAAAGTTCATCCGCACATTCGCCCGACAATGCAACGGTATAGTCCTTTTTTATTTCTCCGCAAAACAGCAAAAGCGAGGAATCTACATCAACATACCCCGGCAAATCCCTTGCGATTACGCTGTCATACAGTGCATCTGCAACCGCCTTATTGTCAAGTATAATTTCTCTGTGCCGACTGTCGGCATTGCGTGACATAAGAGATATATATTCAAAATCCGCATTCGGCTGAAACAGGCTTTTTTGAAAATATTTCTCATTGTCACGATATTCAACCGAGTAGGTGTTGATTTTGCCGAGCTTATTTTCCTTGTAGTATTGCGAGGCGGTTTTTACTATGATACTGCTGTCAAGACCGCCCGAAAGGAAAAAGCAAAGCGGCATATCGCTCACCAGCTGACGATTTATAGCATCTGTCAGCAAGTACCTTGTTTTTTCTATACTCTGCTCAACTGTGTCTGTGTGTTCCTTTGCCTGTATGGAAAAGTAAATTTTCTTTGTCAGCTTTTTATCTTTATAATAAGCCATTTCCCCCGGCTTTAATTCCTTAACCCCATTAAACACTCCGCAAGATGGTGTTCGGGCAGGTCCTAAAAAGAAAATTTCGTAAAGTCCGTTTTCGTCAATTTGAGGTTTTACCACCTTGCTTGCAAGCAAAGTCTTTATTTCCGAGGCAAACAGAATACCGCCGTCATATTCATAATAAAACAAAGGCTTAACACCGATTTTGTCACGACACAAAAACAGGCTGTTTTCGCTTACATCGTATATTGCAAACGCAAAAATACCGTTGAGCATATCGGCGCATTTTTCCTTGTATTTTATATATGCTTTAAGCACAACCTCTGTGTCGCTGTGACCTCTGAAATGGTAGCCACTCGCTTTCAAATCTTCTCTTAGCTCGTCAGTGTTGTAAAGCTCGCCGTTATATACAATTATATAGCTTTTTCCTCTGTGTCTTGCCGCCATAGGCTGTTTGCCGTTTTCTTTATCAATTACTACAAGTCGCCTGTGCAGCAGGGCACAGCCTTTGTTAATGTAAAGTCCGTTTTCGTCAGGCCCTCTCTTGCTGAGAGTTTGCGACATTTCGTACAGAGCAGGAATCTGCCTGCTCATTTCTGTTTCATTGTCAAACCAACCTGCAATACCACACATATGAAACCTCCGTCAATTATTTCTGTAATTTTTCAGTAAACATAAAAAGCACACCATAAGTGCCGTAAGCACAATTCCCGACAGAGCAGTTCCGCCGTAAACAGAGCCGCCCGAAACCGTACCCACCGAAAATACGCTTTTGGTATCGTAAAAAATAAGCATACCTATATAAGTAAAAGCCGCCGTTAATATTCCTTGAATTATTCTGTAACAGAAAAATATTATTTTATTTATCTTTAAGTTTCCAAGTACCGAGAAAATCTGAAAATGCACGCATATTCCGCCAAATCCTGCCACAAATGCAACCGCCCATACAGGCAGTTCGGCAGAAACGGCTTTTACTCCTGCGCACACCTCAAAAGTAGCGATAATCATTGTTTTTGCAAAATCATCTGTAATTAATGCGGAAATTATCCCCGTCAATGCCGAAAAAGCTATAACAAACGAGCATATCGAAAACATCCCCTTTGAGGCGTCATATACAGACTCAACAACAGATTTTGTAAAATTCATTTTGATTGTTTTATTTGTCTTTGTGCTTACGGTAATTTTGCCCCTGTTTATTATTCTATTCGCAATGCCTGTAATAAGTACCGATAAAATCTGCGAGCATAGCATAATTGTGCCGATTTTTTTATCGTTGTAAATTGACATTCCTATAAAGCTGATAAGAAATCCCGGCCCTGCGCATACCATAAACACCCCCGCTCTTTTACATTCGTCAATATTGGCAGTACCGCTTTTGTAAACTTCGTTACAGCTTTTTGCACCAATCGGATAACCGCCCGTAACCGACAGCAAAAGTATGGGCGCAAAGCAAGGACTTAGCCCGAATACGGTTTTCGTAATTTTGCCAAATGGTTTGCCTAATAAATCGGCAATACCGCTTTTTACTATAAAAGAAGATACCGCCATAAAGGGAAAAAGCGAGGGAATAAGAACATTCAGGCACATTTCAATTCCCGAAAGCGCACCGTTTGCACATTCTTTTGAAAAAACCAAAAGCATTATACACACTATAATTATTCCTGCTGAAAGCACAACAGCCGCCGATTTGTGAAAATTTGCCTTTATAAACATAGCAATCACCATTAATATATATGTATCACTCTGCATAAAAATAATAATAAAGCGTTGAATTGGGAGAGATATATTTTGCAGAGAAAAAGCGATAAGCCTAAAAATCAATCGGCAAATTCAATAGCGCTTGACCTTAATTCGGGATTGCCGATACTCGATATGCTCGGCAACAGGCGAATAACTATTGAGGGCTCAACGGGTGTGCTCAGATATGAAAGCGAAAATATCAAGATTAACACAAACAAAATGGTAGTGTCGGTATGTGGCAGAGGTCTTACGGTAAAGTGCATTTCTGCCGTTGATGTGGTTATAGAGGGATTTATAACAGGAATTGATTTTATTACATAAAGCGAGGCGGTAATATGCTGTTAAGGCTTATCAGGTGGAGCAAAGGCTATGTTGATTTTTCGGCATACGGAAAATTTCCCGAACGGTTTATTAATCTTACTACCCGAAACGGAATAAATGTGTGGAATTTAAAGCCTGTTCAAAATGGCTTGACCGCCACAATGCAGGTTTACGATTACAAAAATATACGCAGTATTGCCTCAAAATCAAAACTCAGAATGCGTGTTACAGGCAGGCATGGACTTCCGTTTTACGCACAACGCTACAAGCAAAGGGCAGGACTTCTTATCGGCGCTGTTATCGGTATAGTTTTAATTGCTGTATTGTCAAAATTTATATGGTATATTGACGCACCGCCTACAAAAAGCCTGAGTACCTCGCAGATACTTTCGGCGCTTGAGGAAGATAATGTAAAGGTCGGTTCGTATATCAATTCTATTGATACCGAAAATACAGAGCGAAAGCTGATTTTGAAAAACGAACAGATAGGCTGGATAAGTCTTAATATTATGGGCAGTACAATGAGTGTTAATATTGAGGAAAAAGCACCAAAGCCCGATACTCCCGACTTTAAAACGCCCTGCAACATAAAAGCTAACAATGATGGTGTAATTACAAGCATAAAAACCGCAAGAGGGGAAACCAAGGTGATGAAAGGCAGTGGAGTTGTCAAAGGAGATTTGCTTGTAAGCGGTATAGTTGAAACTAAGCAGGAAACAATAGAATATGTGCACGCAAGTGCAGAAATAATGGCGGATGTAATATATAAAAAGGAATATACCATACCCCAAAGCTATGAGTATTATTCGCTGACCGACAACCGAACAGACAGATATATGTGCGGTATTCTTAATTTTTACTTTCCCTGTTCGCTTAGTTTTAAGTCATACGATGACAGCATGTTTGCAAGCCGTAAAGAAAAGCTGAGCTTTAACGGCACAAACATACCGATAGAATTGATTACACAAAGTGAAACAGAGGTAAGCAGAACTGAGGTTAATCTTGACAAAGCAACGCTTGATAAAAAAATACTTGCTCAGTCTATGCTGTATGAGGTGTTTGAAAAGCCCGAAAGCAGGCTTGTAAGCAGAAAAATTACCACAAAAACAGGCAGTGACAGCATTATTGCGGAAATCAGCTATATTTTTAACGAAAATATTGCACAAACATCAGAATTTAGTGTGACAGATTAAAATATATGTGGTATAATTAACTTATCAGATTATTATAGGGTGGTATTATGCGGATTTTATGTATAGGCGATGTCGTGGGCAGTATCGGTTGTCGCTTTTTGCGTGAAAAATTGCCGACATTAAAAAAAGTAAAGGGTATCGACTTTGTTATGTGCAACGGAGAAAATTCGGCAGACGGCAACGGAATTACGTCGTCATCGGCAAATTATCTTTTGGACAGCGGAGTCAATGTAATTACACTCGGCAACCATTCGTTTAGGCGCAAAGAGGCTTATGACTTTATTGATGAAAATCCGTTTATAGTTCGTCCGGCAAATTTTCCAAATTCAACTACTCCGGGAACGGGTATAAAAAATATTGATACTGGAAGAAAAATCATTACCGTTATTAATATTATGGGCAATACATTTATGGATAATAACCTTGACTGCGCTTTTGCGTGTGCCGACAGTATGTTGAAAAAGGCAGAGAGTAATATTATTATTGTAGACTTTCACGCAGAGGCGACAGGCGAAAAAAGAGCGATGGGATATTACCTTGACGGCAGAGTTTCCGCAATGTTCGGCACGCATACTCATGTGCAGACCTCGGATGCTCAGGTATTGCCAAATGGCAGCGGATATATTACAGATGTGGGTATGACAGGCACAATTCAATCGGTTCTCGGCGTAAAAAGCGAAATAATTATCAATAAATTCAAAACCAAGCTACCTGCAAGGTTTGACCTTGCGGACGGCGACTGCAAAATGGAATGTGTACTTTTTGATATTGATGACAAAACAGGCAAAACTTTGTCGGCAGAGTCATTGAGAATTGAATAAGGTGACTAAAATTATTATTTTACTAAATTTTTGCGATTTTCTCTTGCAAAATTTCGCTCTAAAATATATAATAACTATGTCTATGAATTAATTGTATTATAAAGGATGTGCTCGCAATGTTTAATGGCGAAATCTTAAAAAATGCGATAATTTCCGGTGCGAATAATATAAGCACTCAGAAAAATCAAATCAACGATCTTAACATTTTCCCTGTTCCCGATGGTGATACAGGTACAAATATGTCTATGACAATTATGGCTGCCGCAAAGGCTCTTGCCGATTATGACGGCGATGATGCAGGCGAGGTAGCACAGATTACAGCCTCAGCAATGCTCAGAGGTGCAAGAGGCAACTCAGGTGTTATTACTTCTCTTATTTTCCGTGGCTTTGCTCAGGGATTAAAGGGAATGAAAGAAGTAAACGGCAAAAGTCTTGCCGCAGCTCTCGGTATCGGTGTTGACGCAGCTTACAAGGCTGTTATGAAACCGACAGAGGGTACAATTCTTACAGTAGCTCGTATGGCATACGAGGAGGGCGTAGAGGCGTCAAGAATTAACTCAGACAGCCTTTATGTATGGCAGTGCATTTGCGATAAGGCAAACGAGGCACTCGCTATCACTCCCGAGCTTTTGCCTGTTCTTAAAAAGGCAGGCGTTGTTGACGCAGGCGGCAAGGGACTTTGCGTTATATTTGAGGGTATGCTTTCTTATTTCAAAGACGGTGTAATGGTTGAGTACACTGAGAAAAAGGAAGAGGCTACTGTTGACAATTTTGAGAGTGCAGCCGCTGAATTTGACGGCGATATTGAATTTACTTACTGCACAGAATTTATTGTCGGCAGAAATATTGAGGACGCTCCCGATCCGGACGAGCTCAGAGCTTATCTTCAGACTATCGGTGACTGCGTTGTAGTTGTTAATGATGAAGAAATTATAAAGGTTCATGTTCATACAGAGCAGCCGGGTAAGGCGCTTACTAAGGCACTTTTATTCGGTCAGCTTTTAACCGTTAAGGTTGAGAATATGAAGGAGCAGCACAAAAATGCTAAGACTGCCGCTAAGCCAAAGAAAGAAATCTTTGAGCCGGCAGAGCCTGTTGAAGATTTCGGCTTTGTTGCTGTTGCGGCAGGCGAGGGATTAAAGAACCTCTTTAAGGATTTAGGTTGTGCTAATGTTGTATCGGGCGGACAGAGTATGAATCCGAGCACAGATGATATTTATGCCGCAATAATGGCTACGCCTGCTAAAAATGTATTGGTGTTCCCTAACAACAAAAATATTATTCTTGCAGCCGAGCAGACTGTACCGATGGTTAAGGACAGAAATGTTGTTATCGTTCCTACAAGAACAATTCCTCAGGGTATGACAGCACTTCTCAACTTTGACTCTGAAATTTCACCCGAAAGCAACGCTCAGCTTATGATGGACGCCGCAACAGGCGTTGGCACAGGTCTTGTAACTTTTGCAGCAAGAAACAGCGAGTTTGGCGGTAAGAAAATCAAAGAGGGCGACATTATCGCTCTTGAAAATGGCAAACTGACTATTACAGAGAAAAATCCTGTTAAGGCAGTTGTTAAGCTCGCTAAGAATATGGTAACTCGTGATACTTCATTCATCACTCTTATTTATGGTAATGAAATCAGCGAGGACGATGCAAATCTTGCATTCAACGAGCTTTCAGATAAGTTCGGTTCACGCACAGACATTACTCTTATAAAGGGTGATCAGCCGGTTTATTACTTTATCCTCAGTGTAGAATAATTCTGTAAGCGTTTGAACTTGCCCGGTGACTGAGATAAAAGTAGAAAGTGATTTGTAAAGGGCGTGTCATCACGCCCTTTTGTTGTATTCGGTGGTACTATGGCATCTCTGTATAAAATTTCTATTGATAAATTAAACGGAATAGGCAAAAAAAGAGCCGAGCTTTTTAATAAGCTGGGCATTTACAGCATTGGCGATTTACTCAGCTTTTATCCTAAGGGTTATGAGGATTGGAGCAATACCACCAAAATAGAAAGCGTGCAGGACGGTATGAATGTCTGCATAAGGGCGGTGCTCGGAACTCAGATAAGAGATGGTGTATTGCCCGGCGGACGCATAATTTCAAAGGGTATGGTATATGATGATACAGGCACTTTACAGCTTGTGTTTTTCAATAACCGATACATAAGCGCTATGATTCACGCAGGTGAGGAGTATTTTTTTTACGGCAGGGTTACAGGCGGCATTGGCGGTTGGCAAATGATTTCTCCAACCTTTTCTCCTGTCAGCGAGGGAACTAAAATTCACCCTGTATATAAACAGACAGTGGGTCTTAATTCAAAAATTATCGCAAATGCTGTAAAGCAGGCAGTGTCTTATTTGCCCGAAAAGGTAAATGATCCGTTGCCCGAAAGTGTACGCAGTACATTTTCTCTTTGCAATTTAAAATTTGCCATACAAAACATTCATTTTCCCGAAAATTACGAGGCACTCAGTCAGGCAAGGAAAAGGCTTGTTACGGAGGAACTTTTGGTGCTTAATCTCGGTATGCGCTCGCTAAAAGAGCAAAGCCGGGGAGAGAGCGGAGCAGATATTACAAAAAGCTATTTTGATGAATTTAAAGAGCTGTTGCCGTTTACCTTGACAAATGCGCAAAGCAGAGTTGTAGGCGAGTGTATCTCGGATCTCACAAAGGGCAGTAAGTCTATGAACAGGCTTGTTCAGGGTGATGTAGGTTCGGGTAAAACAGCGGTTGCCGCCGCAGTTTGCCATACGGTGATACGCAACGGATTTCAGGCGGCTTTTATGGCGCCCACCGACATTCTCGCAAGACAGCATTACAAAACCTTTTCTCAGCTTTTTAAGGATACGGATATTAAAACGGCATTGCTGACAGGCTCAATGAAAGAGTCCGAAAAAAAGGCTGTAAGGGCAGGACTTGAGAGCGGCGAAATTTCTTTTGTAGTCGGCACTCACGCCTTGATAACCGAGAAAACCAATTTTTATAATCTTGGATTAGCCGTAACAGACGAACAGCACCGTTTTGGTGTATCGCAGAGGGCAAAGCTGTTGTCAAAGGGAAGTAATCCGCATTTGCTTGTTATGAGTGCAACCCCGATTCCGAGAACACTCGGACTTGTGATTTTCGGCGACCTTGACATATCAATAATTGATGAGCTGCCGCCGTCAAGAAAGCCTGTAAAAACCTATGCAATAAATACGCTGAAACGCAAAAACTGCTATGAGTTCATAAAGAATGAAATAAGGCAGGGCAGGCAGGCATACATAGTTTGTCCGCTTGTTGAAGAGGGCGAGCTTGAAAATGTTGCCTCGGCAGAGGAATATGCCGCAGAGCTTATGCTAAATGACTTTTCGGATATATCCGTAGGCATAGTGCATGGTCATATGAAATCAGCCGAAAAAGACGAGGTAATGAAAAAATTTGCAAATAACGAAATTTCTTTGCTTGTAGCCACAACGGTAATAGAGGTCGGAGTAGATGTTCCGAACGCAACCGTTATGGCAATAGAAAATGCCGAAAGATTCGGACTTTCTCAGCTCCACCAGCTAAGGGGGCGAGTGGGCAGAGGCAAGTATGATTCGTATTGCTTTTTGATAAGCAATAACCGCAATCTCGAAACTATGCAGAGGCTAAAGGTTATGTGCAGTACAAATGACGGCTTTAAAATTGCCGATGAGGATTTAAAGCTGAGAGGTCCGGGCGACTTTTTCGGCGAGCGACAGCATGGACTTCCGCAAATGGCTATTGCGGATTTTGCAGATACCAAAAGTCTCTGTCTCTTATACACATCTGACGCTGCCGACGATCTACTCTG
>ERZ1026874.1971-NODE-1971-length-10083-cov-25.007479_pt1 | contig 10083 bp, 11 predicted proteins | sample MGYA00380167_ERZ1026874 | MGnify/ENA primary metagenome ERZ1026874 (study PRJEB33269, sample SAMEA4719803) | human gut metagenome | biome: human-associated habitat; feature: organic feature; material: feces | place: Cameroon | collected 2013-10 ...
GTGACAAAGTGACAATTTTCGTGTGAAAGAATGCAAAATCTTGTAGCGGTTTGCTTATGTAAACTATTAGGGTAAGTTACATAAACACTCGGCACACGTTAGGCGTACAATAAAATAGCTTACTTATGTAGTATATAAACGAGTTGTGCGCTAAAATGCGCATTTGTAAAAAGCACGTTTTGGCTAAAAATATACCTCGATTCATTGCTGCTTGGCAAGCGCTTTTTGCAGAACAGATTAACACACGTTTAAAATAGTAGTAGGAAAATCGAAAAAAGGACTAAAAAAAAAGGGTACCATAAAGGGGAATCATTGATTTCCGCAAAGGGTACTTTTTTACACATATAACACGCTTTAACACGTATGGCAATAAATATGAAAATACAAAGTTAATAAATCTTATATTTTAGCCATAATGTTTTCATTTCGTTCTTACAGCCCCTAATGAAGCGGTAGGCAGTATTTTGCTTTAGGCTAAAAAAATATAGCATGATAGGCCTTTACATTGAGCAGATTTTTTTAAATTTGCAACATTCGTAATAACCCTTAGTCTATTACTACAGGATTTTTACCTAAATCATGAACCATTTATTTTAAAAATATGTTTCACCAAAATTCAATCGGGGGGGGGTAATTATAACAATACCATGTACCCCCTTTCTACTTCAGTGAGTAAAAAAAGTGGGTTGTCATTGTGCATCAGTGCAATAGCAGCCGTAGTGTTGTGTGCATTGAGCACGGCTTGTTCGCCCGACGATGGGCCTATTGTGCAAGAAGAATCACCTGCATCTCCTGCCGACTCTACCACCCAATCGGGAGGTGGCGGCTTTATCTTCGACGATGATGATGAGCCAGCAATAACCATTCCGTTGGATGGGATGGAGTAAAAACATATTCCGCACACTTACATAGTATAGCACTTGTAAAAATACTAACCCTAATAAATACCAAAAAAAACAATGACAAAAGTAAAATTTGCAACTTACTACTTAAAGTTCAAGCAAGACCTAGCCTGCGAAGGTTGGGAAAATCGCGAATCTGATTTTGGCGCACTATTTGAGCAGGACGACAGCATCGTGTTGGGCGAAGAGTGGCCTTCGCCCATTATGAGCGAGACCGAAGCAAGCCCCCAGCGTGTGTTTAACCACCGCGTGTATCATTTGCGGTGTAACCCTCTAATAACAGTGATGCAGCTTGCCAACAACATAGACACACCGTTTGAGAGTAAGTTTACTCCTGTTGTGATGAAGAATGAACCCTCGTTGTTTGTGCTTATAGACAATCGTAAGGACGTTCGTACAATTGCTATTCAGAATCGTCGCAAAGCCTTTAGTGCGCCCCAACGTGTGGCGCAGATACTGAGAGATAACATACAGCGCGCGTTGTATAAATTGCATTTTTATAATGTTGAGATATTGCCTAAATATTATCCAGCCGATTTGTTTGAAGCATGGTTAGAACATGAGCGGTATGCGCAGGAGTTGCGCTTCCCGATGTCTACCCCCATGAGCGAAGACGAGATTATGGCTGAGGTAAAAAAATTAAAGGGTGAGAAATATCATGACGATTCGCTGATGTCGGCGCTATTAAGTTTAACGGCAGAAGCGAAAGCTGCAAAATATGCACAAAGCTATTCGGTAAAGCCCGACTCTAAATTCACAGCTCTTTATGTAGACAAAACTTCGATATACATGAAGAATTTGCTCACCTTGGCTCGTGCTACGAACCAACCTGTAGAGTTGGTAATGAAGGATGGTTCTTCGTTTCGTTGCTTTGTAGATGTAGGTGATGAAAAAACCGACCACATTGTTCACGAAGAGTTCGACGACACGTTCTTGAAGTTTTTTTTTAGGGAAAGGAATGAAAATGAAACTTCCCCCGATGCTGACGAGATAGCCGAAGCCGAACAAAAGGTAGTAGAATTGCTTAACAAAATAAAGCATCTCTCTGAGGATGAAATTCACAAAATAAACAATCAGATTGCATGATTAAACATTTAAGTAAAGAAGAGGAACGCATTTGGCGCCGTCTGCTTTATAGAGACGATGTATTTGCTATTTTCTCTAAGTTTTTAAAAGAACAGCACGACGCAAAGGTAACATCGTTGTCGCGCGCAGAGCTATATTTGTCGGCACTGAATTTGGCAATGATTCTTTGCAATTTGCCTGATATAGAGGGTGTGTCTGATGAATTAGACGACTTGGAAGACGAAGCCGAAACCGAAGCCGACGCATTGTTTATAAGCATATTGACTGTTGCAATAGTGCATGCCGTAGCAAAGAATTTCGACTCTATTGATGACAAAGGAATAAAATTGTGCATTCTTACTCGCTGGATGGAACACGAACTTTTTAAGAAAATGCTAGATGCTGGACAGGAAAAAGAAAGTGCTCGTTGGCATGATCACAAAAAAACCAATTTGCAAAGTTGCAGACTAGAAGTGTTGCAAGGTTTGGGCGAGGTAGATGCTGCTGTGCTTGCTTTTATAAACGAATTTGTGGATGCAACAATCCATAAAGGTGAGAAAGCAATAGTACCTGTTTTGATTGTATTGTCTAAGTTGAACTTGGTGCACAATAATGCGTTTGTAGAATACTTGAATCGGTTAGACAAAAGTTTAGAAAAACCCATTTTGGAGAATGTTACCGTGAATGGCGACTTGGTTTATACCAAGAACGTAGAGAACGAGGTAAACGGCGTGGGTAAAAATGGTATAGGAATCAATTTAACAAAAGGATAACAATGGATAAAGAATTTTTTAAACAACTCGCGATGGGAAATGGTGGCAGCGTGTTTGTTTTTGGCGACGCGGTAAACGAGAAACACGTTGATTACGAAGTAACCAATGTAGAGTCTGGTGGCGTGGGTGTGCAGGTTATAAACTGCGACAATTACAATGGGGCTACGGGGCGAGCAATGGGTGACAAGCAGGTAAAGCAAAAAGATGAGTTATTTAGCGGACATACTTGTCAGGGTTCAATGGAGCGCGAACTCCCCGAGGAGCTTGATACCCCCGAAGCTCACATTGTGTGGGAACGTGCTAAAGCAGCGGGTTATGTGGACGAAAATTTGCAACCTGTGGCTAATCTCTCGCAGAATAAAATTTCTATATTGGCTTCGGAAATCGGTGAGAAGTTGCATTTTAAACCGAGTTGGAGGTGGAAGCCCTTTACCGATTTTTGGGGGGTTAAAAAACTTGCGAAGAAATATGAGACATCCGTGGGATTTAACTATAAGGATGATTTTGAAAAAGAGGTTCGCAGGGCGTTGAGTGGCGATGATAAGGAGTAATTTGTGGTTGCTATGAAAAAACTGCGAATGTACAAGGTAAACTTGTGCATTCGCAGTTTATTATATTACATTCTTTCTTTCAGCACTAAGGCGATAGCTTCGACAATACCAGTAACAAGTGCGTTTCCCATAAGAAACGCTCGTCGCAAATCGGATGAGCCGTATGTGTGGTTATCGGGGAACATATTTAGGCGTTCTAATTCAATGGGAACCAAGCGCCTATAGCGTCCACTTTCGGTTTTTATTATATGTTTAAATCGTGAGGGTCCCGCTCCACCTTCTCCTGTAATAATGGTGCGAGATGCTTTGTCAAGGTTGTCGGGGAAAGCCATTGCGCCCTCACTATAGTTATATTCATATCCCGTGCTTTTATCAATGCGTTTTAGTGACTTCGCCCCTTTTTGGTATTGCCACTTTGGTAAATCTTCGTTGCTAATGAAAAATTCTTCAGGAACGTTTTTTTCGTCGATAAGGATTTCACCCAATGTAAGGTAATGTCCATTATAAACAGGGATAGTGTCGAGAGTATACACTTGGCCATCAATCATTATTCCAGAGTTTCTAAAAGGACTCGTTTTTTTGTCTTTGTTGAAGTTTTCAGAAACGTCGGCAATATCATTGCTAATAATAAAGCATGATTGTTTTTGGTCTTTGGGCAGACAGGGGAATGCCTGAGGCATTATTCCATTAGTGAGTATCCATTGAAATTTATCGGTAGCGTTTTCGGCTTGTTGTGCAATTTTAGTTCTTTTGCGATATGCAACGATGTATGTTCTTCTTCGTCGTTGTGGCATACCATATTCAGCTGCATTTATTATTCGCCATTCTACGTAATATCCTAATTTTGATAATGATGATAGAATAATGGCAAAGTCGCGTCCTCTTTGTTTTGCAGGTGAGTTGAGCAAACGATCAACATTTTCTAACATGAGGTAATCGGGACGTTTTTCGGCTTTTTCGTTAAGTATTCTGTAAATTTGCCACCAAAGCACGCCTTTTTTCCCTTCAATGCCTCCTGATCGTTGTAGCGTTGTTGCAACAGAATAGTCTTGGCACGGGAACCCCCCACAGAGCAAGTCAGAGTCGGGGATGTCATTAGTTGGTACGGTTGCAATGTCTTGGTTTGAATGTCCCTCAAGTCCAAAACGACTGCAGTAAATAATACTAGCATCTTGTTTTTTTGTTGATGGTTCCCATTGGTTGTTCCAAATAGTTTTAAAGTGCTTTGAGGCTCTTTCTAACCCTATTCTGAATCCGCCTACACCAGCAAATAATTCTACAACTTTAATATCGTTTTCGTTGACTTCGGGTAGAAGGCTGTCGAAAAGTCCCAAGGTTTTTACTCTTTGGTGCGCACAGCTTGAATATTTTGCCACAGGCTCACAGAGCATTTCGTTAGCTTGGTTTTGGATGTCTTCTATGTTATAGCTCATTTTTTATGATTTGCTTTATGTACTTTTGATTAAACCAATAGCAGTATTTTTTTGCCTTACCTCCATGAGGGTTTTCTACAAGATCATCCGAATTTCTCGCTTTGGGTCGAACGTGAAATTTTCGGTCGGGTATAGAACTCCAAAAATATTTTGCGTCGATGTGATTATCTATTACGTTTTGTCGAATGTTATTCCAATACTTTTGTGCCGTAGCAAGGTCGTTTTGTGGCATGGTCCAAAATACAACTCTGTCGAATTTATATTCGGGTTCAGTCTTTTTATTTGGCAGTTGAAGAGGGGTGTCGGTTTCGCGAAAAAGAACGAACATAAACCTATTTGAAAATAATTCGTATAACCTTGAATCGGTCCATTCATTGCATTCGAGCACTTCTTGGTAGTCAATATTTTCGAATGACATGGACTCTTTAATGGAACCTGTTTTTCGTATGCGAATGGTTTTCATTGTTAGTCCAGACTTTTCAAATTCTTCTGTTTGGTTTACGTTTTGCACTTTGCCTTTTCCAGCAATTTTATTGGCAATAATAAAATATTTTTGTTTTGAATATGAAATGTCAATGTGCAGCATTTCGCATATTTCGCGATATGTTTTGCCACGATATGGTGCAAACCTTTTTTCCAAAATTTCATCGACCGAATTGTTACGCAACTCATTTATAGAGAAAATTTCGGTTAGTGTGGGCTTGTCTATTTTGAAATTGCAATAAGCACCTTGCTCGTTTTTGTTTTTAACCTCATTGAGCACAATACGCATATATGCCGTTTTGAGGCTCCAAGCACGGCGTGGTGCACCATTATCGTTGTTGTGTTGTGGCATTAGTGAATCTCCCTTTTGTCCTTTTCTGCAAGCCCCGAGATACATTGTATCGCCTTCAGAGAGCGTGTGTGCTTGTCCTTCTCTGATTTTGTTGATAATAACATCGTAGTCGTGACGAATTATGAGCAAGTCTTTTTCGGGGATTTTCCATAACACAGCAAAGAGAAATTGCAAGTCAAGTTTTGAAATTTTAGAGTTGTGCAGATAAAACATGATGAGCATAATCAAACATTTTTGATAGAAATGTGACTCCTCGAAAGTTTTGTCCCAATCAGATGTATAGTTAATCATGCTGCACACAAGTCGTTCTTTTATCAACAACTCTTCATTCTTTGACTTTTTAAGGGGTGTGCATTTTAATTCAGCATTGACAAAAGCGAAATCTGCTTCTTGACGAGAGTTTAAATCGTATTTAAAAAATAACTCCTCGACTAATTGCCCCAAACCGCCTTTTCCCTTGGGTTCAACGGCATTGGGCGCAAAATATCTTAAGCACTTATTTACTAATAGCTTGCTGTAATTAAAGATTGACGAAATGTCCTTTTCATTGTATGGTAAATTTGTCATTACGCTAATCAGTTTTCTTTACTTGTATGGTGTTAAATGGAAGGGGAGCAAAATCAAAATGCTAAATTATAAATTTTAAATGAAATATCCACAATGTAAATGTGGAAACTTTCTGTTTTTTTATCTCCGTTTCTAAACCATCCTCGGGGATATCCTCGAGGAATCCCCATTTTTGCTGCACAGGGCGCCCTAACTTTGCACTCGAAAACTGATGGCAATGCGCCAAAAGTTTTTGCAAAGTAATTTTTGTAGTTTTAGTGAAACGAGCTACAAACGCAGCTGAGAGTTGCAAGCTGACAGCTTGTGGTTCGATTGCTAAAAAGACAAAAGCAACTCATTACCTTGGTTTGGTTTTACAATTAAAAAAAGAACACAATGAAGCAGAAAAATATAAGCGATAAAAATCGCAGATTGGTAAAGAAAGTTTGCTATTACTCGAATGGCGACGTGACAGAATCTACTTATTCGGGCAAGGAGAAGACGGCGCCTACTTGGTGCATGATTGCACGATTCGAAAAGAGTGCGGTGCGCGAATATAAAGAACACTATCAGGTGCAAGTGCGCGTAGAAAAAACTGCGAATGTCAGTTTGTTGGCAAACGAAATTTTCAGTTCGTCTGTTGATACGCTTTCGCAAATGTTGTTGATAAAACGTAAGTCGTCTGTAAAAAGTGGTGCGAATGAAAGCGAATGTGATTAAGATTCTTAGCGCGATTGCCAACCTATTGAATTGGGCAATCACGGGTGTAAATTATCGCCGTAGGGCTAAGCGCTGCGCTGCATATAAGCGCGGATGGTGCAAGGCGGAGTATTGTGGCATTTGCGCGAGCATTACGGAGGAGGAAGCCGATGTGATGCAGGAGAATATAAACCAGTATCAAACCAGAAACCAAAAACAAGAAAATGAAATTTGACTATCAAAACTCGTTAGGTTCGAAGCCACAGCCGTTGACGCAGCAGCGGTGGACGGAGTTAACCACAAGCGAATTGGTAAACCGCGCGGTGTGGGATTTCCAACATGGCGACGCCAAGGCGAAAAAGCGCCTCCCTGCGGTGATGTGGCAAGCTTCGTTCGGGGGTAAAGCTCGTAAAAATGAGAATGCGGAACCCAGCGGGTTATATATGCTCGATTTGGACCATTTGGAGGGCAACACGGCACAAATTGCGAGTACCTTCATGAAGAAAGTAAACGAATGTGGCATTATGCTGATTCACACCACACCGAGCGGTCATGGTTTGCGTGTTGTCGCACGCATGATGGCTGCACAAGGATTCAGCACGATTGGCGAATATCAGTTGTGGCTCGCTGCACAATTAGGTTTTGCGCCCGAACAGGTGGACACTGCCACACACGATTTGGCGCGTATGAGTTTTGTGCCTCCCGAGAATTATGTGCACTATCTCGATGGTCGCATCTTCACGATGGACCCCGAATGCACAATAAAGCCACAAAATAATATTGCGCCTTCGCCCTCGGTGGCAAAGCCGAAGTCCACGGCAGACACGGCAACCACGGCAGACACCACGGCAACTGCTTCGACTGATGGCACGCTGCAAACGCACTACCAAGGCATTCCCTTAACAGATATAGCCAAACGCCTTATCGAAAATATTTTTGACACAGAAATTTGCGAGGGCAACCGCAATTCAAGCCTCTATAAGTTGGCACGCGTGTTCCGCTATGTATGTGATTTTAATCCGCAGGTCATGGCAGCTGCAATACCCCACTATGGTTTGGCTGATAGCGAGGTAATGGAAATTTGCCGTAACACAATAAATACCTTCCGTCGCACAGATATGCCCCCCGAATTGCAAGAGGTGATAGCCGAACTGCACGAGGAGCAAGCCGAGGAACAAGACGAGGACGAAGCAAACGCGGACGAGGCGCACAAAAACTTGTCGCTGTCGTTGGCGGACTATCAGAAGAATTTGCCACAGCTTCCACCCTTGTTTCGCGAGTTTGTGCGCACGTGTCCCCCTGATTTTAAGGCGGTGCAACTTGTGTCGATGTTGCCTGTGGTGGGGGCGCTCTGCACGGGCGTTCGGAGCACGTATTTGGACGGCAATGCGCAAAGCCCTTCGTTCATTACGGTGGTCACCGCACCCCAGGCAAGCGGTAAGAGTTTTGCCCGAAATATGTATAACTCGCTCACGGCACGCATACAGGCGCAAGATGCCACGAACCGCGCCATCGAGGAAGCGTATCGGCAAGAACTGAAAAAGGCTAAAAATGCGAAGGAGCAGCCCGAGGACCCAAGGCCGTGCATCCGCTTGCTACCGCCAAGTGTGAGTGTCGCCAAACTGCTGCAACGCCTTGACAACGCAGGGGGTAGGCATTTGTTGACCTTCGCGGAGGAAATCGACACGCTGACAAAAAGCAATCGTAGCGGTACTTGGGCGCAAAAGAGCGATATTTATCGCAACGCATTCGATAATGCCGAGTATGGTCAAGATTATATGAGCGATGCCTCTTATAGCACCATCACGCGCGTGTATTATAACCTACTTGTGCTGGGCACTCCGCGAGCCGTGAGCAGATTTTTCAACGATGTGGAAGATGGTCTTGTGAGCCGTGTGCTCTTCGCTGAGATTCCCGACCAATCAGGTAAGCGTATGCCAAAATTTGGCAAGTTTACCGCCAGTGCCGAAAAGCGTGTAGATGCTATTGTGGAGCGCTTGATGCAGATGAAGGACTGCTACGAACTCGACTACCTGAACAATGCCATCGATGAATGGTTAGAGCAACGTCGCCTCGATTTTTTGCGTACCCAAAACATGGCGCTCGAAATCTTTCGCAGACGTGCTGCGGTCGTGGGTTTTCGTGCAGGGTTGGTGGCTGTGGCTTGTTATGAGGCTGCAAAAATTGTGAATAATGAAAATAATCACACTCGTTACATTCGTCGCGTCAAGGATTTTGCCCTTTGGGTGGCGAACTACGCACTGACCGCCTTGCTCTCTCGCTTTGGCGAGAAGATGGAAGAGGTGCAGCGCGACACGGCACCCCGAAAACGCACGGTGTACACGGATTTGTTTTCTGAGTTGGCAGCGACATTCACAAGCGACGATTTGCGTGCTTGTGTGAAGCGTGCAGGGTCGCGTAGTCCCATTCGCCACATTATTTATCGCTGGAACCAAAACGGCATGATTGCGAAGGTAGAGGGCGTGAATGGGGTATATAAAAAAATTACAAACAAAAAAGATCATTGACAATGGCAGAAAATTTTAAACGTGCAAAGGGTCGTTCGGTAGCGATAATCCTTGAAATTGAAACAGGGACTATAAAGGTGCCTAAGGTAGGCGTCACCCTTTACGCCAACTTTAAGTGCTTTGTGCTGAACAACCCTAAGGTAAACGACGTAGCGAACGCGGTAGTGCTGGGCGTAACTGGCGAGACGGCAGAAGATATGTTGCAAAAATATCACAAGGGCGATATCGTATCGCTGAAGTTTGAAGGTCTGATTTCGCACCTGACTAAAAAAGCCGAAAATAAATAATAAACCTTTTTAAAAAACGAATTATCATGAAAGTAAATGCAAGATGCGAGTGGGTAAGCCCCACAAAAGAGATTACCACTAAGAAAGGCGAGAATATGGTGAAACTTGAAGCCAAGTTTTCGTATGCGGATGCCGATGACAACTACATGCACGACATGGTTGTGTCGTTCTACGCACGCCGTGCCGAAGCTGTGCAACGTGCGTTGAAAGCAGGCGAATGTTGCGTGTTGCACTTCCAGTTGCGGACGTGGCGCACAAGCGGTGGTGCAGAGTATAACGACGTGAATGTGCGCGAAATAGAAATGAATGGCAAAAACATCTTTGATTAGTATGGTTACAGATTTTACAATGGTTTCGCCTTTCGCTAAGGCAATCGCATTTGCTGAGCGCTCTGTTGAAGCTACCGAGAAGACGGGCGACACCAATGCCATGTACATTGCCGTGCGCAATCGTGGTCCCCGAAA
>ERZ1026874.1974-NODE-1974-length-10054-cov-4.818282_pt1 | contig 10054 bp, 10 predicted proteins | sample MGYA00380167_ERZ1026874 | MGnify/ENA primary metagenome ERZ1026874 (study PRJEB33269, sample SAMEA4719803) | human gut metagenome | biome: human-associated habitat; feature: organic feature; material: feces | place: Cameroon | collected 2013-10 ...
CTGTAACATTTCGCAAGAAGCAATTTTACAAAACAAAAAAGCTCTCAGATTTCTCTGAGAGCCGATTGCCATTGTTGGCGGAGTGGGTTGGGGTGGCAAACCCTGTGCGGGGTAAACCGCTGTAACATTTCGCAAGAAGCAATTTTACAAAACAAAAAAGCTCTCGGATTTCTCCGAGAGCCGATTGCCATAGTTGGCGGAGTGGGTGGGATTCGAACCCACGCACGGGGTAAACCGTCTAACGATTTAGCAAAAATGGAAAATCAACAATTCGTGGCAGTAGCGTCATTTTAACCACTATATATAGTGGTTGCTTCATTGAAAATTTCTCTAAAAAACGTTCTGATTGCACCTAAAATATATGGAACAGAGTGGAACAAAAAGCTGTCTCAGTTCCTTATATAATTGCCATGTTAGCATGATTACTTCTAAAAGACAGATTATTAGACTTTACTTATTCATCATCAGGATCTGCTTTTCCTGTTTTTACTTGGTAAATATACCCAATCGTACTAATGAACATGAAAAATGCTATTACAGAAAGCGTGGTAAAAATAAAACCGCCTGCATTCCACGCTTTAATACCACCCCACAGATAAAATAAAACGCTAAGATACATTCCGCAACCAACATTAGTCGACTTATTTGTTTTGTTATCAGCTTGTTGCGCTACAGCTACTTCCCCTACGTTATCAGCTTGCTGCACTACAGCTACTTGTTCTACGTTATCTGCTTGCTGCATTTGTTCAGAAACAGTTACTTCGGTAGAAGCAGGTACTGCCACATGTGAGAGTTCGATTAACCGAGCTTCAATCATGCTGGCATCCAAATGCAATTCCTGAGCTATTTTTTGCGCAGCTTCTAAAGCTTCTTTGCTTACAGTTAAATTTAACAGGAGCCTCCAGCCAACTTCACAGTAAGTCGCATGCTTTCCTGCATCTTGCATACATCCAACATTATTTCCCAACTTGCGGACACCAGAAAAATATACCGTTGCATTATCATATAAGCTTTTTAGATCTTCATCCTGTTTTAATCTACTGTCTATAAGTAAACCGATACAATATCTTGTCATACCAGTAGCATTGCATACATCATCTTTTGTTTTATCTTCACGGTAAAAAGAATCTAAAACTACATATACTTGTTGCCAATCAACATTGATTTCATACCCCAAATTATGTAATGCACAGCATTTAGCAATAGCTTCACAAGTTTTTATTGATACCTTTTTATCAGTTAGAGAATCATTGATAATTTTTTCAAACTGCGGAATTTTTGCAGGGTCTTTGTCCAAAGGATAATCAAATGACAAAATCTCTTTCTCATCATATTCCGGTATTGCCGGATACGCATCAGCTTGAAGGCCTGCCTTAATTGCCTTAGCATAGTACGCTTTAGCTTGAACAGGCAAGTATGCAGCTAACGCAAGTGCAGTATAGTAATATTTATTGGCTAACCCTGGATCTACCTTTTCATCCTTAATCGGATCTACGTATTTACAATTGGCAAAAATTTCAACAAGCTGCAGAGGATTGCTTATTTCTTCACTTGCTTTACAAAATTTATAAGCAAGCATTAAACCCTTAGCATACATACCTGCGCTCTTCTTATTTTGAACTGCAGCCTTACATGCTTTATTATAAAGCAGCTCCCAATCTACGCCTTCTATTGTTTTTTTATGCGCTATTTCGCACAATCCGACAATCGCCATTGTCTCATTCGGACTTACATAATCAGGTTTATCTTCCCGAATAAGCTTTTTATAACATTCAACTGCTATATCAGTATCAGCCTTGCACCCCAAGCCAAAAGCATACGCCTGCCCTTTCAATAAAAGCAGATACTCCATAAATTCTCCATTAATGCCCAGTTGCTCATCTTTCTCACCTAAATTCAAAAGGTTATCCAGACATTTAAATGCTTTAGTGCGAAGTTTCTCATCTGCTTTTTTATTAAAGCAATTATCAAAAATATATTTATAAGCATCTGCAGATAATTTCATCTTTGTTTCATTGATAACTCTAAAATAATACTCTAATGCCATTGCATTATCTGCCTTAATATTACCGCGACCATATCTATACAGCTGTGCTAATTTAGGATAAACTTTTTCATTTACTCTTTTAATTCCCAAAGTGAGCAGAGTATTATATGCTACTAACAAATATCCTTCCTGGTTCGGAACAGGCCACACTCCTTCTTCTATTGCATTAGCCATATAGAAAAGTGCTCGTTCATATTTCATTTCAATTAATTCTTGCATTATATGGATAGCATCTTCAACATTTTCATTTGTTTTTATACAATGTTTGACATACTTAAGCTTACTTTCAGGATTGCCGCCATCAGCCTGAATCTTCAAAAGAAGCGTTTTACCAACTAACCCCTGCTTTACATATTCAGCTAAATCATCCTCTGCCACAAGATAGCAAATCTCTAAAGAATTATACATACTCAATAATTCTTCTAACTCATCTTGATCAAGATATTCTACCAGCTCATCATATGCTTGACCTTTCAAAGGATTAATACTTAAAACATCAAGTAAAGCAGCTTTAGTTTTCTCCTTAGGTATTCTTCCATTGATAACGTTATTAAAAATAGCTTCGCTCTTTTTCATTTCCTGATCTGCTGCAATACTCAATTGATAAACATCGTTAATCATAATCAGCCAGATATTATTTACCAAGATATTTACAGCATTAAGCAAAATATCCCTACACTGCGGTAATTCGTACAGCTCCTTTAATTTTTTAGATGCTTCGTAATTAGACATAGCGTTGCCGATAGAATTAAACACGCTGTGTCCCAATCCCGTTGCCATATTCAGAGCACCAGCTTTCAAACTGCCGGAAATAGCACCACCTAAACCAAACCCGCCACCTACAAAGCGTCCTCGGTTTTCTTTTCTTTGCTCACGATATTCATGTTCATCTTCATTTTGTTGAATTATATTTTTATAGGCTCCAAATAAATCTTCAAGCTCATTAAACATAGGATCGAAAATAAATTCTTGCCTTCCATCTTCCAGAAAAAAGTTTTCATCAATATCATAATAGCCATCATTAACACAAATATCAAGCGCATCTTTAATGGCATTCCCACTAATATTACCACTGACATCAGAGAAATTCTCCATAAAATTTTCTATGGAACCAGCTTTATCATAAGCAGCTAAAATTCTCGCCATATATTTACTTTTAACAGCAATACGTTTTTTGGTTAATTCAGCGATTTTTTCTACATCATCACTAACAATAATTTGCTTATCAACGAAATTATAGTTCAACATATTTTATCACCCAATCTTATAAATAAATTTTTAGCAGGACTGCAAATAGCAGTCCTGCCTGTTACATTATAACTTTAAATAATCAACCAATACTAAGCCAGCGTTGTACCAGGCTGCTGAAGCACCTGACATATTCATAGGCCGCCATGAACCATCATCAGCCCTATATTGAACAGCAACACCTTTACCAGTAAGTAACCCCACAATATTTTGCTTTCTATCCTGCTGCCCATTGCCACCTACTATAACCATATCGTATTGCACAATTGTTTGACCATTATTGCGCGACATAATTTTTGCACTGCGACAATCAACATAACGATGGACTCCCTGATTTTGATACACTTCAGGTATATGCTTATCACCATTCAAAAATCCTTGCGGATGATATAAGTTGTATATGGGTTCATTTGCTGACGAATTACTACTATTGATAGCTTTATTATTGTTGCTTACAGCTCCATTCGTATCGCTATTATTTTGTTTCTTAACCGTCTCAGCATTCACCTTTTCTGTACTTTGATCACCAGATAGCTTCAAATAATCTTCACTATAAATATATTTTTTATCTTGGAAGGTTGAGTTACTTGACATAAAATAATCATAAAAGGCATTCATTGCTTCTTTTATATCGCCTTTGAATATATTATCGCCTTTTATGTTCCAGACTTTAGCCTTACCTTCGGCTACACCATCATCTAACTCCAATTCCATAATTTTATAACCTTTACCTGCAGTTTGATCTTGAGTATAGCAAACAAAATCACCATCTGGAACACCATCATCAAATTCGCCACTCATTACAAACCAGCGACCATTAGCTAATTGTGTTTCTAGAGGAGTATCGCCTAAAGACTTAAGCTGTGCTTCCAGTTTGTTTTTTTCAGCAAGGTATTCCTTATCTATATCAAATAATGGTTCCTGAGCATTTTTCAGCCACCTTTCACACTCAGCTATATCTTGTTTCAAATACCATGCCTCAATAGCCTTCGGATCTGTACCTCTAGCTATAAAATCATAGTAAAGAATGCCTTTACCATTCGGTAAACCATCTTTAAAATTACCTTCATAAGCAATATTATTGTTAATCATCAAACGTAAAGCCTTTAATCTCCCCTCAGGAACAAATTCATACCTTTTCTGAGCACCAAATATATACGGAACTGGCGGAATATTAACCTTGCCAATAGCAGTATTTAAATTGACATGCTTTTTCTTTTTTTCCGCCGCTTGTTGCTCACTATCACCTAAAACCTCCATTAATCTAGAAGGTGCTTGATTAACTATATATGTATATACGGAGTTCTGAATTTTAGAATAAGAAATTCCAAAATCTGCGTATAGGAACCCATAGCCATCATAACGTCCATCTTTAAAATTACCGCCATAAACCTTGCATAAAATCTTTCCTCCATCCATAGCCATATAAAGCATACCTACACCATGTGGCTTGCCATCCTTTACTTCGCCTAAATAACGATATTTAGCTGCATCTGGATTAGAGTCATCTCTATCAGCAATATTCCATGTAACCTTCTTATAAAAAAGAGAGTTTTCTGGACGTACAATCTGCATTTTAAATTGCTTAGTCCCAACTTTTTCCAAAAACTCCTGATATTCTTTAGTAAAATTATTAGCTTCCTTACAATACTCATTAACGAAATATCTCTGGTAAAATTCTGATGTAACCGGTCTTTCCGCATATTTCGCAAAAGGATTACTTTTAATGGAATCATTGCTTGAACCGCATCCTACAATTAAGGTTGTTACAATAACAGTAACAATAAAGCATATTATTCTCTTCACTTGATACACCTCACTTTTAAAATTTTCACTTATACTGACTTAATTAACAAGTTATTCTTCACTTTCCACCCCTTCCATTAATTGACTCATAGTAACATCCAATACCCCTGCAATTTTCATCAAAGTTGAAAGTGATACATTTTTAGAATAACCGCCATTTTCGATTCTAGATAAATATTGCGGTGTAATACCAACTTTCTCAGCCAATTCTTCTTGTGTCAAGTTTCTTATTTTCCTATAGTAAACTATTTTTGCACCAATTTTTTTATACCTCACGGCAAACATATGCATCCACTCCTCTTATAAGATATATTATCGCATATTTTAAAAAACTATGTTTTGTACAGTTGTTTTAGAACTTTACCATTAGTTTAAGTAGGAGAAAAAAATAGCAGCAGAAGCTTCACGCTCCTGCTGCTATTCTAAGCACTATTAACTTATGCAGCCTGAGCTGTCTGCTTCTGGCAATCCATGCACAATGCTCTGCCAAAATTTTTCATTGAATACTGCATAACTTTCTCAGAAATATTTGCTCCGCAGCAATCACAGATAAGTTTAATTTCTTGATTTCCTTGACCACCCTTTTGCTTTAAAACCTGTTTTTGCACTGTTGCTTTACCTATAGCGCCTTCATCAGTCTTGCTGTCTGCTTCCGGATCATCACCTGTCGCAATACAAAGACTCATCATATAGGCATACTTGATAGCCGCTGTTTGCGCCTTCATAATCGCTTTATCTCCAGCATCCTGCCCAGAACCAAACCCCTGAAATACTATTGATTCTCCGCTGTCTGCATCAATAAGCTCTATCTTGACGCTAATTGTCGCCAAATGCTCCTTATTGCCTTTAAGGTTCACTACGTCAACCACAGAATCCAAAGCAGGCGTAACTACACTAGCAAGCTTATTCTTTGTCAGTGCTTCATTCACCTTGCACAGAACGTCTTCTGCCGTCGCATACTTGTACTGGTGATAGCTGTTCAAGCCATTCTTGCCAACATGGCTGCACTCGCTCATAACAGCAACTAATTTCTTTGCAATCTTTGCATTTTCCATGATTCAATACCCCTTTCTGATAATCATATGGCGCAGAATTTCATCCGTAAGCTTCGCTACACGATCAAGCTCTTTGATAACTGTCTGTTTACCCTTAAACGAAAGCAACACATAAACACCTCTGCCAAAGCCATTAATCTCATACGCAAGGTTTCTTTCGCCCCAGAAATCAACGTCTTTAATACGTCCACCATTATCAGTAATAACCTTTTCAAGTTTAGCATTGACCTGCTTGCTGATTTCTTGCTCCGCAGGTTTTACAATATACATCATTTCATAGTTTAAATCCATAGTTGTTCTCCTATAATTGCATACAAAATAGCAGGACGATATTTCACGCCCTGCTGAAAGTAAAATTCAAGCAACCTTACCCTGTGTCTTTTCCTTGAGCATTCTGCCATAAGGACAGTTTTCTGCAACAGCACAATAGCCAAGACATTTCCTGTCATGCCAACGCTCCTTTGCTGTGCATACTGGTGGTAAGGCATTATTATCTAACGCAGCTTGTAAACGCTTTGCCTTTTCGCTTACGTAAAGCTTCACCCAGCGGTCAGAAATTTTATTGATAGGAATGATATAGGCAGGCTTACTAATATTGCGTTCCGAAGCAATACGCAGGTTATAGTCCCTGCAAAGTGCTTGTATCTTCATACTATCTACTTTAAAACCTCTTGCTTCAAGCAGCATACGATAATAGTTAAGCTGAATTGCCCAATCCAACAGATGCTTCACACCATCCATACGCCATTCTTTACGTGTTTTCGGCTGACCTTTTCTCGCCCCTGTCTTATACACTTCCCCTGTCAGCACATCTACCTTGTAATAACCTAATGCGCGCATAAGCTTATAGGAAGATGTAACCTTAAAATCACCTAAAGTCGCATCATCGTAATCGGCAATCTGTCCATATAAATCAAACTGCCCCGAAGTTATCTCGTCAGCAAGACGTTCTTCGCTAAGCATATTGCCTTCCGTATGCGCTTCATTGATAGTATGTACAGCAGTGCCATGAAGGGCGTAGAGCTGCTGCTGTGGATTAACTGCATACTCCGTAGTTTGCTTGAGATAAGTTTCTCTCGTGCCACAAAGCAATTCCGTTACCGTAGCTTTTGGCAGCTTTCTATCCAAAGCTGCTGCAACGGCTCTCAACGTAGGCAAAAACATACATCTTTCAATACGAGGGCACTTATTAAGGCACTTTAAGACAGTCACACTACTCCCGTCAGGACAGATAAATTTGGTAGCAGGCATCACGCAGCACTCCTTTCTTTCAGTTCGTAATCATATTTCACATGAGTAATATAGCAATACGCATCTGCTTTTAAGTTCCTCATAATTTTTCTTTCCATTGTCGGGAAATCATCTAAATTGCTTACTGTTTTACTAAGAAAGTACCTGATATACTCCATTAAGTCATCATAGGTTTTGAAGTATTCCACTGTCGATTCACCATCTTCAGCATAATCCAGCTTGTACTGCTCATTTACAAAAACGCCATTGTAATCATTAGTAATGTAAATTCCATCTTCGGATGCATCGGCAAAATAGATCAGCTTGATTTTATCTGCATATCTTTCACACAGAAGCTTTTGCAGACTTTCTACATTCGGAGTCCATGCAGTTTCCGTTTCTGCCTGAAAAAAGTAAAAGCTGTCCTGTTTGCTGATAATCCCATCACAATCTACAATCATGTCGCCTCTATCAAGCTCCTGCAGCTCTGCTTCTTTATATCCATGTGCTAAAAACAGCTGATAGATATATGAAGCATACAAATCATCGTGACACGCACGAAATTTATTAAAGAAGCTCTGGAGCAGCTTTTTATCCCGGCTATAAAACCACACCATATTATTGCACTCATTAGCCATAATCAAATCCTCCTTAAAATTTTGCAGACAGCCCTAAGCGAGCTGTCTGCCTTTCTATTTTTATGCAGCAGCAGGTAAAAGCAATAAGCCCTTTTTCGCTGTTCTGTCCACACCCTCATCAAGCAGTGTTCCGCCGATACGTTCCAGCTCAGTAGCACGGTTATAATCAGCTACATCTTGCGAGCTACGGGTAACAGCGTTTACCAAGCCGAAATGTGAAAAATCGTTACCCATAATAAAATGGCGCAGGATAGACGCACGTTCAAGCTTATTTAAGACATACCTGTCACCCAATACTTCTACTGTCTGCACAGGATTTTCGCCCGTTACAATTCGCATCGCACTGCGCATCTTATCTACAGTAAGATTGAACTTAGCTTCATCTACCGCCGCACTGACAATATCCTGCACTTTCATAAAATATGCCTTGTCGTCAGCAGCCAATGTTTCATCAGAATACAGTTCATACGCATTATCCGTATCTTCGACCTGTCTACCGGTATGATACTTCTTGTGCGCATAGTCTTTGCTGATCATGCCATTTTTACAAATCAGGCGATATACCAAAGGCTCAACCTTCAATGCACCTAAGCCAATCTCACTGTTGGAGATTACAAAACCTGCCTGCACAATATCGCCAGGTACGATTTCGGTTTTCATGGTTTTATTAATAACCTTCAGATACAAGTGAGTTTCCGTAATATCTGCGCTCACCACCTCGCAGCCTTTCATCTGTGAAATTACAGGCAATACATGGTCTACAAGCTCCAGATTGTCCAACCTGCGATAGCGGTCACTCAAAAACGCTCTGAGTCTGCCATCCAAAGTACGCAGCATACGTTTTTCAGGATTCTTCGTCAGCCAGCCATTAACATTTTCATCGAGCAGCACAGGATATTCTGCACGCATACGCTCATAATACTTATAGGGAATGCCAAGGCGTTCTGCAAGCTGGCGGTGCGCAATCTCTCCCAAGCGATAAGAAAGTACGTCGTCACCAGTAGCAACACTTATCATCGTCACACCATTAGTACTGTTTACTTTAAGGCTGCGTGTATCTGCAATCAGGTCTTGACGCGCTTCACGCTGACGTTCCAGCTCCTCATAAAGATTTTGAATAGTTTTGATTCCTTGTTTCATTTTGTGTTCCTCCTAATTTTTTGATATAGATTTGGTGTATATGATAAATAGGCTCACGCCAGTTCAAGCGTGCTCCTAGGATTTTCGGCACATAAAAATAACCGCTAGTATTGCTACCAGCGGTCTATCTTATGTTCCTATGTTCCTTTGCAAGGGCACTGTGATATATTCACAGGCTCATACACCATAATAATATATCATTGAAAAGAAAGACTATGACAAAACTACTTGCTGAACCCTGACTTTACTGTAATATATTCAACCACAGCTCGTTTGGTTATCTTCCATTTACCTTTGATGCGAAAGCCTTTCAGCTCTCCGCTGTTTAAAAGCTCATATACGCTGTTACGCCCTATGCCCAACATCTCCATAACATCATCTATGCTTAACATATCACCATATTCCTCAAACATTATTACGCACTCCTTTCGCAGATTATTTTCTAACAAGTGACTTGTTTACATCATATGTTACTATTCATATATAACTATACAGCGCATAGTTTTTAAAACTACACTAATACAATATGTTAAGCAATAAACAGTTATAATTTCTTGTGAGATGCCATACGCTCAGCATAAGCTACTAAGCTTGTGTAAGTAATAAAATAATCTCTTCCTCTTTTATAATACTCCACTTTGCCAGTCCTAATCAGTTTATAAATTACACCAGAGCTACAGCTCAAAGCATATGCAGCATCTGTAACACGTAAAGCTATTTTATTCATTATATTCACCTCCGAAATTTGATTACATATATGTTAATTAGATTGATAGCAAACAAGCTAATTTAAGTTTATATGATTTTATTTTATATTTCCTAATAACATATATAGTAATCCAGCTCAAAGATGCGGTGACATAAGTAGTTATATAGTATATATCCATATG
>ERZ1026874.1978-NODE-1978-length-10038-cov-12.306621_pt1 | contig 10038 bp, 7 predicted proteins | sample MGYA00380167_ERZ1026874 | MGnify/ENA primary metagenome ERZ1026874 (study PRJEB33269, sample SAMEA4719803) | human gut metagenome | biome: human-associated habitat; feature: organic feature; material: feces | place: Cameroon | collected 2013-10 ...
TTATGGGTAATCTCGTAGAGAATTTTCCTGCTGAGCGTATCAACGACCCGGATAATTTCCTGAGCTTACTCTTCTATTTTGGTTTGGTAACGATAGATGGCAGTTATCGGGGATACACCAGGTTCATTATTCCGAACGAGGTGGTGCGTGACCAGATATACACCTATCTTTTGGATACTTATAAGGAGAATGACTTGACATTCGAGGAATTTGATAAGGATAAGTTGGCAAGTAAAATGGCATACGAGGGTGACTTCAAGCCTTACTTTGCTTATATAGCAGATAGCTTGAAGAAGTTTTCTTCGCAGCGTGACAGACAAAAAGGTGAAGCCTATGTGCATGGTTTTACTTTGGCAATGACCAGCCAGTGTAAGTTCTATCGTCCTATATCCGAGTTGGACAACGAGGGTGGATATGCAGATATCTTCCTTTCGCCTCTTTGTGATATTTATGAAGATATGACTGATTCTTACATTGTAGAACTGAAATACTGTAAGTCGAACACCAGTGATGCGCAAGTACAGAAACTTTTCAAGGAAGCTGCGTCTCAAGTCTCCCGCTATGCCGATAGTGATTTGGTGAAAGAGTCGGTGAAGACCACTCGACTCCATCAACTTGTAGTTATCTATCGGGGAGTAGATATGGTGGTGTGCGAAGAATTGAAATATGAATGCCCAGATGTATGTGGAGCAGCAGGAGGAGCATAAGGGCATGGCGAATGGAAGATGAGGTAGGAGACTTTTTCGTATTATACTTAAAAAAATGGAGGAACAAGATATGTTGGACTTGAATAGAAGACGATTGCCTGTAGGCATTCAGTCGTTTAAGAAAATCAGGGAGGGTAACTTCGTGTATGTTGACAAGAGCGACTTGGTGTGGTATTTGGTGAACTATGGTGACCAGTACAACTACTTGAGTCGTCCTCGTCGATTCGGTAAATCCGTGCTTGTAGATACCCTCCAGCACTATCTCGAAGGCAATAAAGAACTCTTTGAGGGATTGAAAATCATGGAGTTGGAGAAGGAATGGAAGCATCATCCCGTAATTCGTCTTGACATGAGCAGGGGTGGGGCTACGTCAGAGACCATCCGTTCTTACCTCAATATACGATTCAAGTATTATGAGGAGAAGTATGGAATAGATGTGGATCCAACAGCCCAGCTTGCCGATCGTTTTGATGCTATCATCGTGTCGGCATATAAGCAGACCGGTCAGCCGGTGGCTGTGCTCATAGATGAGTATGATGCCCCTCTTCAGCATTCCTGGAAAACCGATGCTCATGAAGGCTGCACGGAAACCTATCGTGAGGTGTTTGCTATCTTAAAGGCGGATGATGAATATGAGTGTTTCGTGTTCATCACCGGCATCACCAAGTTTACGCAAATCTCCCTCTTTTCTGTGCTCAACAACTTAACCAACATCAGTTTTGAACCTGAATATGCCGCCATTTGTGGTATAACGGAAGAGGAAATTGCTGCCAATTTTGGATATGAAGTAAAGAAAATGGCGGATGTGAATGGTTGGACGGTAGAGGAAGCGCATGCTCGCTTAAAGGAATTCTATGATGGATACCATTTCTGTAAGCGAAATTCTGTGGATATTTACAATCCATATAGTCTTGTGAATGCCTTGGGAGCACAGCAGATTCGTAATTTCTGGGCTTCTTCCGGTGCCACCTCGCTGCTTTCGAAGTTTGTAACCAACTTGGAGATGCGCTTAGACTACTTTAATGATTGCTATATCGATTCCTTCACTTTAGAGACTTCTGATGTGGTAGGCGGCGGTGCCGAGCTCTTCCTTTATCAGTCGGGTTACCTGACGATGAAGGGCTATGAGGATGGCATGTATCATCTTGGCTTTCCAAATGAGGAAGTGAAGCAGGCGTTGAATAGGATAGTGATGCCAGCGCTTACCTTGCGAAATGGAGAACAGGTGATTTCCACGCAGAATATGCTGACTCGCTATATGAATATAGGTAATGTTGATGAGGCGATGAAGTGCCTTCAGGCTTTGGTTGCTGATGTACCATATAGTAACAAGAAGATGGCTTCGATGGATATGGAGGAGCGTTATCGTCTTTTGATGAGCACGATATTCCATGCCATAGGCTTTAGCGTGGAAGTTGAGCACATGCTTGCGACTGGAAGGATTGATATGGTAGTGAAGACTTCCCGATACATTTATGTATTAGAGTTGAAGTTGAAGAACAATGGTGGTAAGAAAGCTGCTGCCAGCCAAATCAAGAGCAACAACTATTTGGAGCCGTTTAAGGCAGATTCCCGCCAAGTGATAGGCTTGGCTTTGGAACTCGATGATCTAGGTAAGGGTATCTTGGATTGGAAAAAGGTATGAGTATTTGCTCTTCGTCATGGCGATAAGTGATGAAAAACCGCAGTCTTGACCTATATCAAGTCTGCGGTTTTTCTTTCCCCTTTTTGCTGATTTCGTATTTTTATGTTTGTTTTTGTTTGCGCAAACAACGAAAAGTTAGCGAAAAAGGCTACAATTTATTGTTAAATTTTTGGCGATTTACACTTTTTAACGCTAAAAATTTTGTTGGTTTCAGAAATTTTGCCTACATTTGCAACCGAAAGAACCTAATGAGGGTATAAAACTTCTAAAAAAAGTTTGTCCTCTCGACCTAAAAAAGGAACTGTAGATTTCTAATGAAGATGCAACAAGATGTAGATGAAGATGTACTAAGAACAGAAGATAAAAACCGAAGCCGCCTCTCCTAACGGAAGAAGACCGACTCAATACTAGAAGCTACATTTCTCTAAGAACAAATAAGTGATGAAGTCCCGAAAACGGATTCGCCATAACATTTGAGGATTCTTTCTAAGAACAAATAATAATGAACAATTTTTTTATAAACTAAAATTTACGATTATGAAAAAAGTTTTAACTTTAGTATCGGCATTGTCGATGGTTGCTGGTTCAGCGTTTGCTAATGATTATGATTGGCAGTTTGGTGTTGATGGAGTAAACAATCCTAAGACTGATGCTAATCACAATGTTCTCATTGGTGATAAAGCAATCGCTCTTAAGTATGAGAACAAGAAATTTACATTCAGTGTAAATGCTGGTGATCAGATTAAGCTTGGTGTGAATGGTGAGGACTTGCATATTGCTGTAAATGGTACACCACTTACTGCAAAGTTGGAAGGTGGATTAATCAGTTTTGATGCAACGGCTGATGGTACTGTAGAATTGACATTAAGTGGTAAGACAGCTATCACTTCTATTTATGTAGAGTCTGATAATTATCGTACAGCATTGGCCAAGATTAAGAACATTGGTAAGGCTGCTGTCAATAATGCTACTATTAAGATTGCTGATTATTCTCAGATGAAGGATGAGAAGAATATGTATAGAGATGAGCAGGGTAAGCCTCTTTCATTTATGGATTTCTTCTCAGCAATTAAGGGTGAGATTAATATTGAGGCTCAGAAAGTTGCTCAAATGGAGGCTGAGTTGGTGAAAGCTAAGCAAGAGAATACCGTTGGTGTATTGCTTGGTGAGGCTGAAGGTGAAGGTAAGCTTGTTACTCGCTTGACCGCTGTTGATAATGCAATTACACAGATTCTTAACGACGCAACTGCAGCTAAGGCTAATTATGATAATATTATCCAGGTTGTAGCTAAGGGTGTAAATGATCGCTTGGCTGAAGCAGCAAAGACCACTGTTAGCTCATATGATAATAATGCCTTGACTTATATTTGGGACTTCCAAACAGTAAATAGGAAGATTCAAAAGAAAAGCCTGAAGGCTCCTTGGGCTGAGACTGAGTTGGCTGCTATAGTAAAGGATCGCAACGAACTGATGAAGGCTGCTTGGGAGGAACTTGGTAGATTCCCTAAGCAGACTAAGGCAAAGGCTGAATGGGAGACTGATTTCAATAGCCTTAAGGATCAGGTTGACAATATGATAGCTCGTGCTATTGTTGAGCGTGGCTATAAGAGCAAGATTTCAAATTTGAAGACTAAGGTTGATAATTTGAAGAACGTTCTTGCTATTAAGGATGTTAATCAGAAGGATGTATTTACAAAGCCAGCAGGATATGATGATTGGACAAAGTCTGTAGATGAACTGAATAAGTTTATTGATGATGCAACAAATCGTCGTGACTTTACTAAGGCTGAACTTGATGCAAATCCTGTAGGAAAGTACACTACTGCAGAAACTACATTCACTTCATTGAAGGGTGAGTTCATTAATCAGGCTCATACAGCATTGACTGCACTCTCTAAGGCTGCTCAGGACAATATTGATACTTATAGCTATAAGATTTCAGCTAAATATCAGAATGAGCCTATAACTCAGGAGAAGTACGAGAAGGAGTTTGCTGTAATTCAGGCTAATCTCAATACTTGCAATAATACTATCAAGGCAAAGGATTATGCAACAATCGTAGAGGGCTTCAATACAATAGCAGAGAAGATTTCTAAGATTAATGATGAGGTTAAGGCTAAATGGGATACTACCCTTAGTGATCAGAAGTTAAAGGTTAAGGCTAATAACGCAGATGCAAAGAAGGCTATTGATGACCAGATTGATGCTGTTCGTAAGAACTACAACGATTATATCGCTAAGATTGAAGCTTGGAAGGTAGCTGATTTCGCTAATGACGATATGGTTGCAAGTTTGAATGCTAAGCAGAGAGCCCTCTTTGATATTGTTGGCGAACTTGATGCTCGAAAAGCAGAAGTTGCTTCTGTAGTAGAGAAACTTACAAAGGAGATTGATGGAGTTTCTGATGTAGAGTTTGATCCTAATGATGCTACTAAGTATCGTTTTGATGGTAAGGATAAGGACGGAAACACTTACAAGGATATTGTCAAAGAGATTGAGGGACGTATTGGTTATCAGATAGATCTTGCTGTAGCTGCTGCCAATGATAGAGCTTGGACTTACCTTAATCGTGAATGGGCTAATGGTAAGACTACTTTGACACTTAGAGATGCTGATTGGACCTACAATAGGGTTAAGGAGCAGATTGATAAGGGTCTTAGCGAGTCTAAGATGACTCAGAAGGCTCATGATAGTTTCGATAAGCGTTATCAGGGTATTCTTGATAAGAGTCTGAATGCTGGCGTTGGTGAGAATTATAGAGCAGACGCTTTGGCTAAGGCTATAGAGTATAAGGATGCTAAGACTTTGGCTGATAATATCGGTAGCATTTCTAAAGACTATTTGTCTAAGATTGAGACTGCTGTTGCTGCTGTTAATAGCGAGTTGGAGGCTTATACCGATTTGTATCAGCAGGTTGCAGAGAAGAAGGTTGCTTGGACTGTTGCAAAGAGTAAGGAAACTGTTTATCAGGAGGAGTACAAGCAGGTTGTTCCTAATGGTAAGGATGACTTTGTTAAGGAGAAACTTGAGAATATCAATACCATTCTTAAGAATTTCTCTAAGAAGTTGGAGGATAATGCTCTTACTGCATCTACTCTCAAGGATGAGGCTAAGGCTGAATTGGATAAGTTCGCTGATGGTTACTTCCAGGCTACTAACTATAAGGGTTACGTAGCAAACAAGAAGGCTAAGGAAAATGCTGCGACTTTGATTGCTGCAGTTAAGGCTGAAATTACAAATGCTAAGGCTGCTATTGCTGGCTATCGTGAGGAAGTTAAGGCTGAGGCTAATGTTGTTATCTCTGCTGCTGAGAATAATGTTGCTGCTGCTGAGAGTAGTGTTGCTGCTGACTTCGCAGCTGGCACGCTTGGCGATACCTATGCTTCTATCGAAGGTGCGTTGAATACTGTTTCTGCTAACTTGAAGAAGGCTCTTGCTGATGCAGAAAAGGCTGAGAAGGGTGGTAACCTTGACCTTGATGGTGATGGTGAAATCGGTACTAGTGATGTATTGAAGGCTGTAGGAAGTTCTGCGGATAAGACAATGGATCTTTCAACATTCACTAACTTCATTGATGCTTATCTTCAGTATATTTCTAAGTAAGTAATAATTATAGATTGGTAGGAGTCTCTATTAAGAGACTTCCCCAATCTTATATTTAAATATTAATTAAGAATTATAATTATGAAACATAATAGACTTTTTGGTATTCTCATTGCTGTGGCTATGTTGTTAGTTGCTAATATGAGTGCAATGGCTCAAGAGTATGTTCTGAAATATGTTACATTCTTGACCCCAGGAGAGAAGGGTGTAGTTGCGGTTGGTATGAACAACCCAGATCCAGTTAAGGTTTTTCAAGGTAAGATTCTTCTTCCAGAGGGATTGACATTTGTTACTTCAAGTACAAGAGAGGATCGATTTGTTATTTCGAAGTGTGAAAGATCAAGTAAATTCAGCATTGCATTGCAGAAGAAGACAGATCGTGAAGCAGCTTTCTTGGGATTTACAATGTCTGATCCAGTAAACGCTGGTAGTGGTGATATTCTCACATTTGAGGTTAATGTTGATAAAAACTTCAAGGGTACTTCTGAAATTCAGTTGATTAAGGCTGAAATTAACATGGAAGGTGTGGCTTATAAACCAGCAGATATCAAGGGTATGGTTGCTAATTCCGCTGATCAAATGTTTGCTTCTAGTGAAGAGGTAAAGGTAAAAGAAGGAGTTGCTACAACTGTAAATCTTAATCTTGATTTCCAGAAAGAATTTTTACGTGTTTTAGGATTTGATATTGAATTACCAGAAGGATTGTCTATTGTTGATAAGTCTTGGAAGGTTAATGCAGATCGTTGCCCTAACCATGTGCCAAATGTCATTAATAACTTCTTCTCAATTCTTTATGATGATATTTTTGGAACTCTTGAGTTTGCAAAGAAGGATGGTAATGTTTGTAGCTTTGAAGTTATTGCTAATGATAAGTTTGTTGATGGCTCTGAAATTATTTTGAAGAATATCAATGCTGTTGCAAAGATTGATGGCGTTAATACACCATTCTACGCTGAGGATTTGCATGTCAAGGTAACTAAGGCAGGTACTGCAACAGGTATCAACGGTATCGAGGCAGACTTCGCAGCTAAGGCTGACGGTATCTACACAATCAGTGGCTTGAAGGTTAACCAGCTCGTTAAGGGTGTTAACATCGTTGTTAAGGACGGTAAGGCAACTAAGGTTGTTAAGAAGTAATGAAACCATCTAGTAACCATTGTTCATAAGAACAGTGAGATGTGATATATAAAGTTAAACAATAAAAGGGGAGAGGCATCTTGCGATGCCTCTCTTTTTTGCTTTTTTTGAAAGAAAAACAGAATTTCTTGGTAGTTTCAATAAAAAAGTGTATCTTTGCTGAAAAAATAAGCTATGCGGATTTTTACAGAACAAACATTAAAACAATATATAGAATCCCATCCTAAGTCAAAGGTTGCATTGCAAGAATGGACTTCTATCGTTAGGAAAAGTAAATGGAATTCTTTTGCCGATGTTAAAGCTACATTTAATAGTGTTGACAACGTTGGTAATCAGCATTATGTATTTAATGTGAAAGGTAATACTTATCGTATTGTTGCTGTAATAAAGTTTACCATCAAATTCGTTTATATTCGTTTTGTTGGTACTCATGCAGAATATGATAAAATAAATTGTAGAACTATATAATTCTTGATTATGGATAAGATAGAAAATATGGAGCAATATCAATGGGCGGTAAATAGAGTGGAGGAATTGCTTCCATTGGTTGACGATTCCACTCCTCTTGATGATGCCAATAGTGTAGAACTGGAAAAATTATCCAATTTGGTAGCTGATTATTCAGACCTTCATTTTGCTATAGGTACTCCTACTTTATCTGAAATTCTAAAGCTTAGAATGGAAGAAATGGGACTTTCTGTTGCAAAATTAGCAAAGATCTTAGGAGTTACTCCTTTGAATATAAAGGCTTATCTTTCAGGTTCGGAAGAGCCAACATTAAGTGTTGGTCGTGAGATTAGTCGCCGTTTAGGTGTTGATGCCAATTTAGTGCTGGGTTTATCTTGACCTCACTTCTTATACACCTATACCTCTTCCTTTCCACCTTTTTGAAAGAAAATCCCGGAAATTCTAGGAAGTTTCAATAAAAAAGTGTATCTTTGCGACAGAATGTGTGTCCTGAGACAGAATGAAGTCTGATATTGGCTATATTTGATAGATTTCTGTCGTAACTTCTAAAGAGATGGTGGCAGACCCACCGCATTCGGCATGCAGGTGCTGATTGCAAACCACTTTGTGCTGCTCTGAAGGAAACAGATGGGTGGTGAACGACAATTGAAAGTCTTCCGTAAGGTTGGCAAGGTATGTGTCAAGGAGATGAGCGTAAGTGAACCATTGATGAAGCATCGTTAGCAAAGTTAGCAAGTCACATCAGAACCAAGGTTTGTTTTGTATCTTGGGATAATGGCAGAGGAAACCTGTTTACTGTCTGCTGGGTGTGCGGTGTATAGGTGGCATGAACTTGACATGTGCTCTTTAGAGGAACAGGAGAAATAGACATGGAATGCTAAGGGAAAATGCCGAGAGCCGTGACACGCAAGGCAGAAAGTACTGATGTCCATGTCTGTGGCGGACTACCTCGTAGTAGTGTTGAAGTCTCTGCAATGGGGATGGAGCGAAGGGGGTAGCGTGCTTAGCCAAATTTAAAGTCCAACTTAAGAAATTGAGGATGAAACAATGAACGAGGCAAAACCTTTTGTAATAGACAAGCGATTGGTGTGGGAAGCTTACCACAAGGTGAAGGAAAACAAGGGAAGTGCGGGTATCGATAAGGTTGACCAAAAGACATTTGACAAAGAAATGTCCAAGAACCTTTATAAGATATGGAATCGCATGAGTTCCGGTTGCTACTTTCCCAAAGCGGTAAAGCTGGTAGAAATACCAAAATCCAATGGTGGTACTCGCCCTCTGGGCATACCAACGATTGAAGATAGAATAGCGCAGCAGGTAGTAGTATCAGTACTGACTCCCATACTCGAACCTATCTTCAAGGAAGATTCCTACGGCTATCGTCCAGGCAAGGGAGCGCATCAAGCCATAGCCAAGGCTAAGGAGCGCTGCTATGTGAATCCCTGGGTGCTTGATATGGACATCAGTAAGTTCTTCGACACAATCAATCATGAATTGTTGATGAAGGCTATCCGCAAGCATACAGAGGAGAAATGGGTACTTCTATACATTGAGCGGTGGCTCAAGGTTCCCTATCAGACATCGAAAGGTGAAGTGATAGAGCGAACGATGGGAGTTCCCCAAGGTTCTGTGATAGGTCCGGTTTTGGCAAACTTGTTCCTTCATTACGTCTTTGACGAATGGATGTCGCGTAACTATCCAACGATTCCGTTTGAGCGTTATGCTGATGACACCATCTGCCACTGTGTATCGGAGAAGCAAGCCCAGTTCTTGAAAGCTGTTTTAATGAAACGCTTTGAGGAATGTGGATTGAAACTGAATGAGGAGAAGACAAAGATAGTCTATTGTAAGGATAGTAATCGAAGAGGTGACTCGGAGCATACTTCCTTTGACTTCCTAGGCTTTACCTTCAGACCTAGAGGTGCGAGAAACAGAAAGACGGGTCAAAACTTTACTGCTTTTCTCCCTGCAATAAGCAAGAAGTCGATGAAGAGGATTAAAGAAGCCGTAAGGGCTTGGAAACTGAATCGTAAGACTTTTGCTTGTCTGCTAGACATAAGCAATGAAGTTGATACGCAGATTAGTGGATGGATGAACTACTATATGAAGTTTGGTAGGTCTGAATTCCGCAAGGTGTTGAATTACATCAATGAGCGACTAACTCGATGGGTGATGCGTAAGTACAAGCGCTTCTCCAAGGGTAGGAAGTTTGACAGAGCGTATGGCTGGCTTGTGGAGTATGCGGCACACAACAGAAATGAGTTTTCACACTGGGTGAAGGGATTTGTACCCTATCCACGTCTAGGTTAATATAGAATATAAACTAATAAACAAAAGAGTTAAGTACGAAGAGCCGTGTGATGGGAGACTGTCAAGCACGGTTCTGAGAGAAGGGAGGGTGAAATTCCCTCCACTTACTCGACTAAATAGAAATATAGATATGGCAAAAATCGGATATGCAAGGGTCTCCACAAAAGA
>ERZ1026874.1980-NODE-1980-length-10034-cov-3.613689_pt1 | contig 10034 bp, 1 predicted proteins | sample MGYA00380167_ERZ1026874 | MGnify/ENA primary metagenome ERZ1026874 (study PRJEB33269, sample SAMEA4719803) | human gut metagenome | biome: human-associated habitat; feature: organic feature; material: feces | place: Cameroon | collected 2013-10 ...
GCTACACAACGAGCCGATGCGCAACGTGTTCTGTCAATGACAGAGGCGAGATTGAAGCAACGCAACAAGGCAGCAGCAGGACGTGCAGCCGTCATGGGCACCACCGATGAGGGCGTAGCGGCAGAGAAAGCTGCAAATACGCAGGTGCTGGCAGACGCTACAAGTCAAGTTGCAGCAAGTTCGGAAGCCAAGAGGGATGCTATTGAACAGCAATACCAAGCTCGCAAGAATGAGCTTGATGCACAGAAGATGCAGTTACGTCAGCAGCAGGCACAAGCTATCAGCCAAGCAACGCAAGGTGTTACAAGTGTTGCAGGTGACATGGACTTCGGAACTATCAAGTATGGCAAAAACAAGGATAAGGAGTTAAATCTGTAACGATATGGCAAGTACGAAAGAACAAATACTGGGTACTCCTAAAGAGAACACCCAAAGCACGGTGCCCGAGGTAACCGCACCTCCAACGAAGACACCAGTGCCTAATGGCGGTACAGCTCCCACTGGCAATGATGGTAACGAGACGCAAGTCAATGACGGTAGTGCCGTTGTTGGTGCTCCTGCTACTGTCCCTGGTGGTGCTGTTACTCCACCTTCTTCACCTGCCAACGCCAACGACGGCACGGCAGGTTCCGCTGTCCCTACATTTGATTGGAATACTGGCACCATGAAAGGAAATGAGCAGCAGCCTATCACGGTTCCTTATGAGCCTGGTAAGGAGCCGAAGGATGCAGTGCCAGTTACCAAGAAGGCTCCATTGCCAACGGCACAGCCGACTCCTGCTGGTGCCCAACCTCCCGAGGCAGCTCCACCTGCAAAGGCTCCAGAACGTAAAATGTCATACGTTGAAATGTTTCGGCAGATGTCGCCTTACAAGCCACCAACGGCAGAGGAACTGGAGAAGGAACGCAAGAAGGAGAAGCGTGATAAGGTGTTTGCAGCCATTGGCGACGGCATTGCAGCTCTATCTAACCTCTATTTCACTACGAAAGGTGCGCCAAATGCTTTCGACCCAAGAAACAGTCTTAGTGCTAAAGCAAGAGAGCGGTGGGAGAAACTCAACAAGGAACGTGAGGAGAACGCTCGCTATTACATGCAGGAAGCGATGAAGGCGCAAGCTCTTGATGATGATAGAGATGATAAAGATAGAAGCTATATGGCGAAATTGCAGAATGATTACCGCAATTATCTTCTTAAGTTGTCGGCTGATAACAGAGCTGCAGAGTTGCATGATCTTGATAAGCAACTCCGTCAAGGCAAGATAAATGAGCAGACGTATAAGGCAAAGAAGGCAGAGGTGGAAGCTAAATATGCAGAGGATAACCAAAAGAGCGTGATTGCCAAAAACAAGGCTGCTGCTAAGGCAAGCAATGCTTCTGCAAATAACTCTAATGCCCAAGCTGCAGAACATCGCAGAAATGTGAACAGTGGATATGCGTGGTATGAGAAGGATGGCACGAGACATATTGCCAAGACAAAGGATGAGGCGGTATATAATGCACGTCAGCATGGCACGTTAGATTCGGTCGAGACAATATCTACTGATACAACAGAAAGCGATGTGGTGCATAGAGGCAAGGTCGTGAAAAATCAGAAGAAGACTGTCACAACCAAGAAGCATAAGGATGTTTACTATCCTGGTATAAGGCATAAACAGAAACCGAACCCTATGCATGATGGTGGCAGAGGTGGAGGAAAGAAGAAAAACCCAATGAGTTAAATATTATGGACGATAATAGAAAGAAACTATATGATGCCCTATCTGGTGAATACGATATGGGTACATACGACCAGTTCTGCAAGGATATACAGGACTCTGGTAAGCGAAAGCGTTTGTATGACGCTACGAGCAAGGAATACGATTACGGCACTTACGATAGTTTCAGCAGACAGCTTGGTTTTGACGAGTCTACTACTGCATCACACTCTCAGACGCCAGCGCAGAAACCTCAGACGCCAGTACAGAAACCTCGTAAGACAGTTGGCACCCGTATGACGGAAGCTGAGAGACAGAATATGCTTAATGGTATTTCTGGCATGGTTGCGCAATCGAAAGCAGGGCTACAGCGTACCAAGAACCGTATGAATTATGCGAAGGCTAATACTGGTCTTCGTGTACCAGGCGTGACATTAGGCGTAAAAGGAGGCGGTGTGCATCTTGGACAAAACAGCAAGGTTGTAGAGAAGAAACCACAATATAACACTGAGAGTGGCAAGATGGAGCATAGCTACCTTACAGAGAGTGGTAACGAGTATGAGGAACGTGGCGGTGCAGTCTTGGAGCAGAACGCCATTGACGAGGCACGTTTTCAAACCGAACAGCAAGAGGCTTATCTTCTTCGTGAGAAGCGACGCATTGAGCAGGAGATGAACCAACGAGGCAGTGAACTTGACGCAGAAGCCGTTGATTTCTCATGGCGAGACATGCCACGAGGAAGTGGCGGTGCTATTCACACCTACAACTCCTCTACTGTCAACGGACGCTTTGCCGACCCCAAATACAAGTCTCTGCTTGCCCAACTCAACAAGGTGAATGACGGACTCGCCACTCTTGCGGAAGCCAAGAAAGGCAAGGCAAGCGACCAATGGATTGACGACTCCTCCAACTGGGCATCGAAGAAAGGTAAGCAGTTGCTGGCTTTCGGTGCAGGTGCATGGCGTGGTTTAGCTCATGCCGTAGGCAAGGTGAGCACATGGGACATGGGCATGACTGACATGGCGACTAATGGCGCACTCTATACGGCTGCTGTTGATGCTGACAGAAAAGGTATAGACAATATTAACAGGGAAGACCGTGATTTACTTGATATTACGGCTTATACCAACGCTATTCAGTCGGAGAACGAACAGTATCTTGGTCGTGGTTACAAGGCAGGACAGGTTACTGGAGAAAGTCTGCCGTTTATGATTGAGATGATGCTTAATCCTGCATCAAAACTCGGTACAACTGCAACTAACAAGCTCATGCGTGAGGCTGTAAAGCGTTACGGTAAGGATGCTGTGAAGAAAGCCACGAAGAAATATCTTGCAGCCAAGATTGGTACTCGCCTTATGGGTGATGCGGTTGGTTCAATGGCTATGGCAGGCACGACTGGGCAGGGACACGTTACCGCAGACATGCTTAATCGTCTGACTGGCGATGTGCAGTTCAAGGTGGACGACAGCGGTAAGATTGTGTATGGTGGTCGTGAGGGTGCTGAGGACAGTGTGCTGAAAGCCTATATGAAGGCATTTGGTGCACAAACCATCGAGAACCATTCGGAAATGGTGGGTGAATATTTTGCACCATTCCTCGGCAAGGCAGCGTCGCTGACACGCAAGGGTATGGATAAGATTGGTTTGGGCAAGGTGAACAAACTGATTGACGACATTGGCGCAACTAATGCCGCCAAGATGTTAGGTGACTTCGAAAAGCAGACGAAATGGAACGGCACATTCGGTGAGTATGCAGAGGAAGTTGTCGGCAATATCGAAAATGCCTTACTTGTTGGCGACAACACGCTTGATACGGCAGAAGGTACTGGTGTGTTTAATGCAGACCAAAATATTGATACTTTTCTTGGTGTCAGTCTTATGGGCGGTTTCTTCGCTGGTGCAAAGACACTCTCGTATCGTGGTCCGAAGCGACAGGCACTCAATGAAATGTCGGATGCAGGAAAGGTCATTGATAATGCCATTGGTGACAATGTTCCTATAATGGAGAAATGGGGAGGATGGCGTAACACGTTCCTTGTCGGAACCGACGAGGAAAAGAAAACAGCTCTCCGTGAGGTCATGGACAATACAGATCTGCCCATTAAATTCCGTATGGGTGTGCTGAACTTTGTCAAGGCAGCACAAAAGTACGAGGGTATTGTGCGTGCGCAGGAGAGTAAGGTGAATGATGGAGAGCAAGACCCTGTGGCACAGTCCAGTGATGAAAGTTACGACAACGGCTATGACACCACAGAACCCGAAGCCATGAACGATGCCAAGAACATGTACGACTACAAGCGTCAGCAAATGTCTGCTATGGTAACAGACGAGTTTCTTGCAGACTTCGACAACGACCCAGTAGGCACCTTGTCGCAAGTCATGGGACGTGACGACTTCTCTGAGGACGAGAAGCAGCTTGCATTGGACTATGTGAACGCCAAAGCGACCTATGACGGCATGATTGACCGTGTAAGAGACGACATAGACAGCCGCATCGAGGAAAGCAACGCTACTGTAAACAGCCGCACGAATCGCAATGACGGCATGATACACCCTGCAACATTGAAACTGGACGACCGCAAGGTGTATATCGTTGATGGCACCATCAACATGCAGGACGACGGCAGCATGGTTGATGTCGGCAATAGTAGCGAGAGCATCCTCGTGCGTGATGCCGAAACTGGCAAACTGGAGTTCATGAGTCCAAGTGACGTTCTCTCAACTGACGAGTCAATAGACCCAGCCACGGAGAAGGAGGCAGCGCAGCAGGCATTGAGAGAGCAGTATGCGCAGGAGCAGTCAGACCACATCGACGGTGTTCTTGCCTTCAATGTTGGTGACACATACGACCTTACCGACGGTTTCGGTCAGCAATGGTCTGCCCAGATAGTAGCCGATAATGGTGACGGTACTGTGCAGGTGGCGTGGAATGGCGACCCTAATAGTATTTCGACCGCACGCAAGGACGATCTTCAGAGTATGAGAGATAATCATAACCTTGCCCGACTCAATGAGTATGAGCAGCAGCGTGCTGCCCAACGCCAAGAGCAGCAGACAGAAGCCGCAGAGCCTCAACGTCGCACTTATAACCTCAATGACGAGATTACCCTTCGTGATGAAGAAGGTAATCCAGTTCGTGGTTCCATTACCGCAGAGGAGAACGAGGATGGCGAGATAGAGGTTTATACTGAGCAGCCTATCAACGGCAAGCAGGTTCAGTTGCTCCGTCGTGACGAGCTTGACAACATGTTGTTGGAGCAGAACGGTGAAGTTGTGGAGAATGTTCCTTCTGAAGAAACACCGAGCGTTATCAATCTCACGGACGATGAGAGCGAGGATAATGCAGAAATTCCAGTGACAGCAGAGGTAGGTGCCGAAGGTGCAACATTGGAACCTGCAAGTGCAACATCAGAAGAACAACACACTGAAGAAGAGCAACATACCGAGCCTATGCCGATGATTGGTGAAGGTGAGGATGCAGAACCCGACTTTGCAAGTGTTACTCCTCAAAGAGCACATGAGTACATCTTCAATGAAAGTGGACTCGACGAGGAGGACGCAAAGGATTTTATGACTAATAATGTGCGAGCAGCGGAAACCGCGGTAACCAAGATAAAAAACAAGAAGCCCAAGATGGGCACCAGTATAGCCAAGTTCAACAAGGACAAAGCAGAATGGCAGCAGAAGCTCGACGAAGCCAATGCCAACCTTGACTACTGGCAGCAGGTGAAAGCAGAACGCAATGCTGTTCTTGCCGAGCGTGCGAAGGCACAGCAGGAGGCTGACAAGAAGCAGACCGAGGAAGCCCAAGCAGCCGAAGCCGCTTATCGTGAGGAAATGGCTAAGAAGGAAGCCGAGCAAGCCGCACTTGGCACCAATACTGTTAGTCCTGCCATTCGTGACAAGTGGAATGCCGCTCCAAAGGTTGAAGGAGCGCAGAACGAGATTGTCCTTGCCAATGGCGAGAAGGTCGCAGGTCGTTACTACCTTGTTGAAAGTGGTGCCGCCACTCCGAGCCATAACAGCGCAAATGGCTTTGCCAAGAGCGAAGGCTTCCCAGTTGATGAGAATGGTGGCAGCGTGAACGACCGAGACTATGAGCGTGACAAGGATGCACAGCAGATCACTCGTGACATAGCTAACAAATATGATAGCCGTGCCATGCAGACTCCTGTTGTCGTGTCGCAAGATGGTGTTGTCCTCTCTGGTAATGGTCGAACAATGGCAGGAGAACTTGCAGCCGCACAAGGTACGGATGCAGAATACAACGAGCATCTGGCGAAATATCCTACACAGTATGGCTTCACGTCAGAGCAGGTGAAGGGTATGCAGCATCCTCGTGTGGTGTTTGTTCCCGATGCCGCTATGCCATACACGGCAGACACCTTCGCAAAGTTCAATCAGCAGGAAATGAAGGGTCAGAGTAAGACCGAACATTCGGTAAAGTTAGGCAAGGTAGTTGACGACGAGACCTTCAACCGCATCATTAGCCTTATCAATCGCTTTGATACTCTTGGCGACTTCTATGCCGATTTTGCAGCAAGTCGTGAAGCTATTGGCGAGCTGTTCAAGTGTGGTGCTATCAGTCGTCCGCAAATGGCAGAAATGGTGGATGGTGACGGTCTAAGTGCCATTGGCAAAGAGACATTGGAAAACATGTTGATAGGCAAGGCTTTCGAGAGCAACCCCGATGCTGTGCGTGAGGCTACCGAGTTCAAGCAGATGCGTCAGACCATTATCCAGGCACTTGCAGAGATTAGCAATAACATCAGTCTTGGCAAGGACTACTCGTTAGAGTCGGAACTTGCAGAGGCTATCGACCTTGTTTACAATGCTCGCAAGAGTGGCTTCAAGGCAGGCGACCGTGTCAGTTCGTATGCACGTCAGCAGCAGTTTGACTTCTATGGTGTGCCTTCTACCGTGGCAGACTATAAGAACGCCACCATGCTGATGATTGCAGACATCTTGAACGACAACCGTAGCACACTCTTAAAGAAATATCTGCAACTGTATAATAAAAACGCAAAGGATGCAGCCAACGGTCAGTTGGACATCTTCAGTGGTACAGTGGCAAGTAAAGAAAGTATACTCAACGACGTAAACGAATTGTTAAACTATGGAACAGAAGAAGAACAAAAGAAAGCAGCTCAAGAAGCCGTCGAAAGGCGTAAAGCAGAGAGCGTGGCAGAAGTTGGTGTTGTCGACAATGGCAGCGAAGGAAGCAAGGAAGACAACAACCAAGTAGAAGAAACTCCTGCAGAGCAGGCTCCAACCAACGAAGAAGAAAGCAAGCCTGTAATGTCTCACGATGAGAAGATGGCGTTCATGCGCCAGTTCCTCGAAGATACAGCAGGCGACATGCGCCTTCTTGATGTTGTGACCGACGATGAGGTACAGAAACTTATCGACCTCTACGATGCATGGGAGGTGGTGAACGACGGCTTGGGCGCAGCCCATGATGCTAACGATGCACTTCTCAATGATAAGAACAAAGCCATTGCACAAAAGGCGAAGGAGAACATTGAGACAGCCGAAAATGCTGCTAATGCTGCTTTTGCCCCAGTGGAGGACTACTACAATGAGTTGCTGAACACCCATAACGTCGAGGATGAAGAAAGTGATGCAGACGAAACGGAAACTCCGTCTACGGAAACACCTCTCTCTGATGCTATTTCAGCAGCAGAAGCCGAGACCGACCAGAACCCGACTGACGGACAGAAGGAGGCAGGCAACTACAAGAAGGGTCATGTGCAGGTGGGTACATTCGACATTACCATTGAGAACCCGAAAGGCAGCGTGCGTAGAGGCAAGGATGCCAACGGTAAGGAATGGGAAAGCAAGATGAATAACACCTACGGCTACTTCCGTGGTACAGAAGGTGTGGATGGTGATCACATTGATGTGTTTATCTCTAACGACATTGACGGTTGGGACGGACGCAAGGTATTCGTCGTTGACCAGTACAACCCAGACGGCAGCTTTGACGAGCACAAGGTGATGCTTGGCTTCAACGATGTGGACGATGCAAAGAGCGACTATCTTGCCAACTATGAGAGTGGTTGGGAAAATGGTCGCAGGATTGACGTGTCTACTGTGAACCTCGAAGATTTTGAAAAGTGGATTGCATCAAGCAAACGCAAGACAAAGGCTTTTAGCGAGTACTCGTCGGTGAAGAAAGAGACGGTCGGCAACTCCTTTGACGATTTCGTCCGTGATAGTGGAGGTGAGGTTATACCTAATGGCGTAACTCGTTCTAATGTTATCAATTTTGCTGAAAGAGTACTTGAAAAATATCCTTCACACACCGAAAGCTATGGCACATACAATGCCAAGCGAACAGATGTTGAGATACCAGCCGACAAGTTGTTCAAATCGGAAAGTGATTGGTTCACTGCAAAGAATGGTAACTCTATTGCCGTGAATGATACACAGGCTAAGGCTTGTTATGAGCTTGTTGCTCACAAAGATGCACAGGGTCATTTGAAGTCTGTGTCTGTAATAAAGTATCATAGCTTTGATAATGCTTTGACAGATGAGGAGGTTGTGGCTATTACAGATGCGATGAAGGCTAATGCTACGGTTGCTCCTACTGTTGAAATTAACGACGCAAACTGGAAAGAGTCTGTTGATACTCCTATTGGTACTGTAAAGATGGGAGAAAATCAAAAGGCTAAACTATTTGCCAAAGGCAGAGAGCAGCAGTATGGTATGCTCCTTGAAACACTCTCTAATCCAGATGTTGTACTCGAAGAAAAGGATAAGGAGCAGAATATGTTCCATGAACGTCCTTCTTCATATCTCTTTGTCAAGACATTCCAAAAGGAAGATGGTTCAAAGTTTGTTCACTTTGAGAGCGTGACGGTATCGCAGGAAGGAATGGAGGTTTCTATCAGTTCTCATATAATTCGTGAGAACCAGTTGAAAAATAAGTTGAAGAGTGATAGGTTGCTTTATAAAGCGACTGCACTCGATGCACCTGCCAATACATCCGCAGAGCAACCTATCGTTGGTGGCAGCCTTTCTTCTGATGGCAAAGATACAGAAAAGGATTCATCCGACCAAGAGAATGGCGTTAAATCGTTCAAAATAACACCTAAAGAGTACACAACCAAGCGTGGCAAGAAGTTAGCGATGCATCTTGTGACGTTTGAGAGCGAGCTAAGTAAGGAGCAAATGAACGCTGCCAAGAAACTTGCAAAGGATGCAAAAGGTTGGTGGAGCAAGGAAGACGGTGGCTTCTTGATGCGAGACATGGAGAGCGCACAGAAACTGGCAGATAGCGTGCTTGACGATGCTAATGCCGTTGCAGATGCGCAGCCAGTATCGCTTACAGACATAAAGGAGGCTGTTGGTGAGCTTAAAGAGAAAGCAGAGTCAGAAAAGAAAGCCCAGCCTTCAAAGACCGATGAAGCTCCTAAAAGCGAGCCAAAGGATAGTGGCAACAAGTTGGTGACCGATGAACGCTATGCAGAGTTGAAGGCTCGTATGCGCAAGAAGTTGGGACAGCTCAATGTTGGCGTAGACCCCGAAATGCTTGCAATCGGTACTGAAATGGCTGTTTACCATATCGAGAAGGGCGCACGCAAGTTTACCGAGTATGCCAAAGCTATGATTGAGGATTTGGGTGAAGCAATTCGCCCATACCTCAAAGCCTTCTACAATGGTGCCCGAGACCTACCAGAGGTTGAAGCCAATGGCTGGAGTGAAGACCTTACCCCATACGACGAGGTTCGCACAATAGATGTTGCCAACTTCGACAAACCTTCTGTTGATGCAATGGCAACAGCAGAAATGGTAGTCAAGGAGCAGGAGGTAGAACAGCAGAAGGACGAGACCATAAAGAAGATAGCCGACGAGCGTAACGCAAATCGCACTATTGATGAGAAGTCTTTCCGTCCTGCCACCGAGGAAGACATTGAAAAGCGAGGTGTCGTTTACTACGACGGCAAACCAACACATATAGCAATGGTTATGCACAGTGGTGAGCAGATTGGTGCAGCTCAATTCAGCAAGCCTCATATTGACCGCATCTATCTGACAAATGGTAAGGAGTGCAAACTTGAAGACCTTATGGTAGAAGATGAGGTAGCAACTAAGAAGAATAAGCCTGCAAAGAAGGCAGAGAAGAAGGCGAAAGCAAAGAAGACGCAGGAGCCATCACTTTTCGGTGAAATTGCAGATACGAACGAAAACCAAAACACAGAAAGCAATGAAGAAACTAACGTACAAGCTCGCTCCTCTAAAGAAGGGGGAGACGGACAACAACGCCAGCAGGATGCGCAGGTGGGAAGAAGCGCAGGGAATGAAGCTGAAAGAACTGACGGACGAGGAATGGGCTGTCT
>ERZ1026874.1985-NODE-1985-length-10007-cov-10.948855_pt1 | contig 10007 bp, 3 predicted proteins | sample MGYA00380167_ERZ1026874 | MGnify/ENA primary metagenome ERZ1026874 (study PRJEB33269, sample SAMEA4719803) | human gut metagenome | biome: human-associated habitat; feature: organic feature; material: feces | place: Cameroon | collected 2013-10 ...
TACTTTGACCCAGGGTGTCGCTTCGCTTGCCCTGGGCTAGGCGCTTTTGGGCTTTCAGCCCGTTTTGACTAAATCCGAAACTTGAGGTATATATATAATAAGGAGTAGTCCCATGGAAAATACTCCTTCATTCCCCAAAATCCCCAAAAACTAACATTTGCAATGAAGTCTTCCTTACTTACCTGCTTATCACTGTTATTGGCTACGCTCAGCATCTGCATGTTGGGCGCATGCAGTGATGTAGCCGTTGAGCAAGCAACCGAAGGCTTTGGAGGCAATGCGGGAGGCAAATACATTCAAATCAGTGTAACAGCCAACGCACTGCAAACACCCTATGGTAGCAGGGCATCTCGTTCTATGCGTAAAAGCACAACCCCTACACCACCGAACGGAGGAGAAGAAGGCGATGGCACAGAAACAGGTTTTGGTAACGAGTTCGACGTGAAGCGCGTGAGTGTGTTGCTCTATAAAGAGCCCGATAATGTACCCATTCCTGCCAATGGGTTAATCAACATCAGTCGGGAAGAAGCAGAGAAGATACCCGTATGGGTACGTTGCTTCAATACCGTGCGCGATGTGCATCTCACAGGCACGGGTACCGAAAACATTGTTTACACCACAGGAGCCCAAGAGTTGCCAAAAGAGTTCACAAAAGGCAAATACCGCATTTTGGTCGTGGCAAACAAAGAGTTAGTCTACTTAGATGGACGTTCGTTAGCCGATTTGCGCGATTATGTTTACAGCTACGAGCCTTTTGACTATGGCAAGAATGCCGATGGCACAACCAACTACGACGACCTCAGCAAATGCAGCAACTTTGCCATGGCATCCGTGCAAGAACAACAAATTGTTATAGGCGACGACATAACAGGACATCAAGGCGAAGGCACAGAAAGCAATCCGTATGTACCTATTGGGGGTAACATTGAATTGGAACGCTTGGCAGCACGCATTGACTTTGCGCAGCAAGAAGAAGCAGGCAAATGCACGTGGAACGAGAAAGATCAATGTTACGACTATGCCGTAATCAATGATACCACCCATCAGCAAGTAGCCACCTTTAAACTGACTCACATCTTCCCCTTTAACATAACCAAACAAGGCTATGTGTTTAAGCATACCACCACGCTTACAGACACAACCACTTGCAACTATTTGGGTCGTGAAACCGAAACCACAAAAAATGATGGAGCTTGGATAAAGCACTATGCCTCGAACTATGTGCTCGACCCTAAGACCTTGGTAAAAGGAAAGGCAGATGCTGTATTCGGACAATACTTTGTAACCGAACTCCGACAGGCCGTACTTGCCAACTATGCCAAAATACTTTGGAAAAGTTGCAAGGTGAAGAGTCCCAACCAAATGCACAAAGAAACAGAAGGCAATAAAAAATTCAACATCTTGTGCTACACGGCAGAGAACACCTTGACCATCAATGCCCAAAAGTCTCAAGATCCCCCAATGGAACACTACACAGCAGGTTTGCGCTTTTATGGAAAGTACGTAAAGAATGGAGAAGACCCTTCGAATGCCCCTTACATCGCGCTTGATTGGTTCTTGCGTCATTCAGCTCCCGATGGGAAAGTAAACCTCGACCTTCCGATGTCTTATGGGGTGGTACGCAACAACATCTATCGCGTCTTTATCCAAAGCATTGGTGCGCAAGAGGGGCAGTTGGAATTAAAAACGCAAGTTTCTGTGGTGCCATGGGCGCAATATACACATTCAGAAATTGTGATGTAATGAATAAGTATTAAGTATTAAGTATTACAAACTATTGAAGCTACGCGATGAACGAAGAAGTTATTCATGGAAATTTATGGCTCATTTATGGACATTTATGACGAAAAAAACAAAGACGTTTATGACGATACAAAGCTTCACGCGCCAGCCCAACCCCGAAAGGGGTTATTTATGGATATTCAAAAAAAATAATTTATGAACATTTATGGCTCATTGATGGACATTTATGACGAAAAAAAATCATGAACATTTATGGTCATTTTTGACGAAACCAAGCGCGAAGCGCATACACTCTTGCTATTCAATAGTATGTATTACTTATAATTTAATTCGAAAATAAATCTCCGAAATGGATAAGCCGAAACATACAATTCCTTTTTATAACATAGGGCAGCGGTTGGTTCGTATTGCCGTTTGTCAACAACAGGTATTGCGCCTCAGCAGCATGTTGGTGCTGTTGGGGTGTGCTCTTTTGGGTGTAATAGGTTGTAGCAACGATGAACTTCCCGACACGGAACAACCCGATGCGTCTCCTCAACCCATCACCATTCGTTTAGATGTTGCAGCCTTGCCGAGCCTCAATGCCCACAATTCGCGTAGTTGGCAATACGCAGAAGGAAATATGGAAGGCGAAAACATCCAAAGTGCATTTACCTTGATGTTCGATGACAAATTCAATATTGAACGTATTTTGGTGTTGCGTGCGGATAATAAGGATAAAGACTTGAAAACTGTGAGAATGGTAGATGAGCAAAATCCGAACGATACGATTGGATTGTTTAGAACCACCACAGGCGAAAAGAGTTTTCTTACCTTTGTCAATATTCCGCGTAAAGAAGTTGAGGCTGCTTATGCTAAAAAGCTTAACCATACAAACCCTGACCTTAACTTTAAGTTTAAAGTAGGCGAATCGTTTGCCAGCGATGAAGCTCGCAATGCTTTGAGCGAAATGTCCATTGCTGTGTGTGCCGATGCATTCAATACCACATCTCTTTCAAAAACTCATGGCATCCCCATGACAGGTTGGCACAAAGCCATGTTAACCTACCGAACGCACAATCTTCGTACTTTTACGGTATATGCCTTGCGCATGTTGTCGAAGTTGCAGTTCGATTTTACCAATGAACTCGGACAAAAGGTTAAGATAAACAGCATAGAGGTGGACCGTTTAACAGACGATGCAACAGCAACCAACGGCAATGTAAAACCTTTTCCGCATCCTGCCACACCTTTGGGACCAACCGACTTGACGGTTACCGTTAAACCCAGTTTGTTGGCTACAGCCACACAAAGCCCTAAAAAATTTACTGTAAATAATAGTGAAATAGAATCAGGGCAAAAAGCCAGTTGCTCTTTCTATGTCAACGAAACCGATGTGCCTAACAACGTCTTCCATCAGTTTACCCTCAAGCTCAATCTTACCTTAGCCGATGGCACAACCCAACAAGTACGCTATGCGTTGGTAAGCAACGAATCAAACGAGTGGAACTATATAGCTCGCAACGACTGGCGCATCATCCCTATTCGTTTGCAAGACTATAAACTCGAATTGGTTCCGCAAGACTTTCCGCCCATTGGCGTTTTGCCTGCAGCGGTTAAGAGTGAAAACGATGTATTTACCTGCATCTTCCATGCTTCGGGAGACTTCCACCTGAAGCCTCAGTTGGTGCAATACTCCACAGGTAAAGTTGTGCAGACCTGGGAAAATAGAGAGCCTTTGTTTGAGACCCTCACTCCGAATGATGCTTTATACAGCGAAAAGCCTGATTGGTCAGTTTCAGAAGGTTGCATCCATGGTAGCTTTGCCTCCAATCAAACAGGACAATCTGTCCATACCCTTACCCTAAAGTGTAAGCCAGAGGGTGGGGTAGAACGTCTTTATGTAGTACCCGTAATCATAGATAAACAAAAATGATGATGTGTAGAAAACTATCTAAATATACGTTCATAGAACGTCTTGCCATAATGGTTAAGGCATGGGTGTGTGCAGTGTGCCTTGGGTGCAGTGTGCAAACTGCTTATGCCGATGAGTTTGTGGTGAATGAGAAGATTATGGGGCAACGCGATGTAAGGGTAACAAAAATGACAAAATATGTAACTTCGCCAGATGTTCCCCTAAAAGAGTTTTTGGGCAGTCAAGCCGTTTATTGTCGTTTTGTCCTATTTGATGCCAAAACCGAAGAGCCTTTGTACGAATTATCGAAAACGTGTTTCCGTTTCGATGCAAATAACAATTGGTTATTTCAGCAAACCGATTATGGACTAATAGAATTTCCACGCCGTAATGCCACTTTTCAACATTATGTAAATCCTCAAATTGTTTTACCCAATGGTCGTACATGGAGTGATATTTATGTTGGTGTCTACTATTGTAAGGTACAATCAGGTAGTGGTGACAAAGAAATAGAGGTAGCAAAGAAACTGGGTATAAATGGTGATATTTCGTATCATAAAAATACAACGACTTCTCCCACCATTACGTCTGACCCTTCTGTATGGACAGGGTTCTGTGCTTTCTATTTTTATAGAGAAGGAACTACTGCTGTAACCATTCAGAATCAATACCAACCCTATAAGGGTGTTACGGGGAGTGATTTTGAAACCAATGCCGATGGTGTAAAACGTCAAGGAACCTATACTTGGGAATATACTTATTATGTTCCGCGTAGAGCTGGTGAAATGGTAACCCTCAAAGCTCCTATTGCCAATGGTAGTGGAGGTGGTTCATTTATTGAATATTCAGCCTATTGGCGTTGGTATGACAACAAAACCTATCGTGCAAGCGACAGACTTTCTAAGCCTTTGGGAAGTTGGTTGAATCAAACCTATGTTGATGAGAATGGAAAATCTGTAGGTTTAACCTACAGTTCGACTGGCTATAAAAATCCTACTTACGCCAATATGGCATCGGTGGAATATACTGTGCCAGATAATGTTGTGGATTGGCAAGGGGATGACATTGCAGCTGATGCGAGTCGTTATACAGACTTTGGCTCGGTTAATACGAAATATTGGCATGAGCCCACCTTGTCTATGCGCTATATCTTTCATGTGCGTCCTGCCGATGAAATTGCCGAAAAGATTAAAAAGGCAATTATGAACGTAGAGGTATATGAGGATCATGGCTCTATTGCTATTCCGTTGAAAAAGGAAGGGACTTCTTATAGTAAAACCGCTCGCAACACCTTGCGACTTGATATGCGTGGCATCAACAACTATTGGTTCTATCCTTTTAGTACAAACGATATTAAGAACGCCCCCTCTGCATCGCAGTTTGAGTCAGATATCAGACAATGTAATTCCATTTCGTGGGTAGCGATGACAACCGTTAATGGCAAAGTTTATAGAAAAGACATCGCTCCGAACCAATCCAATCCTGGTGATGATAAATATGCCACATACGATCTTCTGCCTAACGATGTGGTAGGAACCTATACGATGGTTGCCGATCCGAAAATTACGTATGAGTTAAATAAGTTGGAAGCAGGGCGTCAGTATACCATTATGGTTTATGCCAATAGCAACGATAGTAAAAGCAGTCCTATTGCACGCTTTGATTGTTACTATGTATGGCAGTCTGAACCTGAACTCGAAAGTAAGCTTAGTGAACATCGCCAACCCGAAATCTTGAAGGATAAATACACTCAGATTGGTTGGGTGAATTTTGATGACTTTGCGGGAATGAACGACAATATTCCTACGGTGAACTATCAATATGGTAATCCCTATAGCAACCATTATGATGGTGCGCACAATTGGAACCAAGCCTTTTATGGTACAGTTTATCCACAACTAATGTTTGCAAGTTGTGAAGTTAAGGGTAAAGATAATTATATACCTTATCATGGTGACTATATTTTAGTTAAGACTGCAAATCTTGATGGGGTTTCAAAAAATGCAGATAGTTATGGTTGGGCGTATGGTGATTCACCCACGCTTTATGACCGTACCTATTATACCTCAGGCGGAAAGCGTTGTGGTTATTTCCTTTTTGTGGATGCAGCCGATGAACCGCGACCCATTGCTACGCTCGACTTTAAAGCACGCCTCTGTACGGGAGCAACCTTGATGTTTTCGGCTAATATTGCCAACTTAACAGATAAGAATGCTTCGGAATATCCTCAGTTGCTCTTTAAACTCTATGGCTATAAAAGCGATGCGAATGGCAAGGTGATAGAAAAGAAACTTATCCAATCGTTTGCTTCGGGTGATTTTAAAGCTTATAAATCACATGGTTTAGGCGTTTGGTACCAAGTCTTTGCCAAGAGTTTTGTGCACCAAGGATTGGGCGTAGATGAGTTTAGTCATTATAATGTAACCATTGAGAATTCCTGTAAAAGTACCTATGGTGCCGACTATGCCATAGACGATATTCGTTTTTATGTGGCAAACGACCAAGTGGAGATTCTACAAACTTCGCAGGCAGATGATTATTGCAATAACAAAGACCATGGTGCCTACTTAAAGTTGCGCACAGACTATAACATGACGCGCACCTTCCTCAAAGTGAACGAGGGAACCAAACCTTTGTTCTATCGCCTTTGCGAAGAGGGAGGAACTCCTTGTAACACCACTTACCCTTCGGATACAGGAGCAAATCCTAAGCATGAGCAAAAGGTGGATAAGAATAACATCCCTTATGGCGTTGTGTGGGTGAGTGCCGATGAGCAGGAAAATAAAGAGTTGGTGGAGGCTGACCCCTATGGTTATCTCAACTTGATTTTGGCAAATGCCTTCTTCAACCTCGACCTCAATAAGACGTATTACGTCAGTGTGGCAATGCCACGCGTAGCACGTTACAATGAAACAGATGGTACGCCCATCTATGAACCCGATATTTGGGGCGAACCTAAAGATCCTTGCTCTATCTATTCTAAATCGATCAATATTCGCAACAAGAATATAAAAATCACTTCGAATACGGGAGGCACCAGCTTGACTTACTCAAGTGAGTGTGGAAAAAATGAAATAGATGTGGACTTGAAAGTGCAACTTCGTGTGCCTGATGCAAGTTATGGTATAGAAAAGGATATTCCTTGGAAGTTCGACTTTGTAATTGGTTCGGAACAGGCATTTAACAATGCTTGTACTCAAGACAATCTGCTTCAAGCCATTGAGCACTTTCGTACTGCGTATCCAAATGCAACAGTGTTTGATGCGACTACGCATGTAGCTACAGGCATATTCTCGCAACCAGATTATAAAACGCTTGTGCATTATACCTCCCAAAGCACAACAGAGATTCCTGATCCAGCAAAATCAGACAAATTGATTGTGGTGCTTAGCAAATCAGATGAGTATAAAGCCAATTTGAAAATGGTGGAGAAGAATGACGTGAATGTTAACTTTTACTTCATTTCAGTGCCAGGCGAATATACAGATAAGGATGGACAGAAGTACACCATTTGTAGCTCGGCGATGAAAGAGAAGGTAACCTTTACCTACGAATCGCCTGTGGTGCAAATGGGAGACCCCAAAGTGACTTATCCCGATGCGTGGAACAATACGGCAAAGGAATATCGCTTGGGATTGAAGCAGGCAAACAATCTGAAAACTGGTACACGCTTGCGCCTTCCTATCCACGATTATCGCGATGCCTTCTATCATAAAACTGGACACAGCTATGGCGGAGCCTCACGCAATAATTTGATTGTGGAACAACCCGATGCAAAGGGCAATGCCGTGCAAGGTTGTGTACGTTTGGTAGCTACGAACGACCCCACGGTTAAACGAGAATGGTTGCAAGTTGGTACGGTTAAAGGTGTAGCCTGGGGTGCCAAGGTGGGCGAAGTGAAGAATGCAGGTTATAACATTACACCGACCGATAAGTCGCTTGTCATCGATTTCACTTCTCGTACTGAAACCTTGCATTTAGACAATGAGGTGACAAAGGACGTTACAGCCAACATCGAATTTCACGAAGGCTACTCTTACACCTTCAGTGTGGTTTATCACGATGCAACGCTCAGTATCGAAAACGATAACAATACCATTTGTTATGGTACCACCCTCTTCACGCTCAACATCGTGCCAGAGTATGTTACTTGGAAAGGTAGCCTGTCATCGAATACCAATTGGAATAACGATGGCAACTGGGCGCGTTCAACCAAGGCAGAGTTGCACAAAAATGCACAAAACACGGATGGGTACGAGGACTATGATGGTAGCAAGGGCTTGCAATCCGCTCCAGGTGAAGACCCCAGTACAACCCCTCATACCTTTGTGCCGATGCGTTTTACCAAGGTAACCATTCTGCCTCACACCTTGATACCGCAATTAGGTAGTTACAGTTACGACCAACGTCAAGGCATTCTCACAGCCGAGTCCTTGCTGAACCCCATGTTGAGCGAGGCTACCAAGGACATCAACTATCACTTGATGCTCAAAATGGAGCCAACCATTGAAAATGGTGTGTCTTATTACGACTGCGAGAACTTCTATGCCAATATGTGTCAGGACGTGTACTTTGCTTCGATCGACCCTGATGATGCAACCCAAAATGGAGAAGTAAAGGGAGAGTTGCGTAACCAACACTATTTGAGTTACCAAAAGGCTTGGGTGGACTTTGCCTTGCCTACCAACCAGTGGAGCATGTTTACCGTGCCACTTCACAATGTGTATGCAGGCGACTTCTATTTGCCTTATGCCACAGGTAAACAAAACACGGAGGCATTTCAACCCATAAAATTTGGTGATGGCAACGGAGCATACGACCGCGTAAAATATTCCGTTTACCAACGCACTTGGTTCGATACGAATCCTCAGGTTGTTGCAGCTGATAACAATGGTAACTATGGTGCAGCGGTAAACTACGATAAAAACAATACCGAAGTGGAGTATGTTACTTCAGAGTGGAGCCATGCCTTTAACGATGTGCAACATGCTTACGAAATGGGATTGGGTTATTCTGTTTATCCTGAACCGAACGAAACCAGTGCTAAAAACACGCATTGGGCACTCTTCCGTTTGCCTAAGGATGATGAGACTTTCGACTATTACGGACGTGGTAAGAACGGAAAGCAGAAAACATCAGCTAGGGTAGACCGTTCGAAAAATGGATTGTTGTTGACCAATAACAATAAGGATGACAACCCCATGACTTTGAATGGTGTGATTGAGGTGAAGCCCGATGCTTTGCACCAACGAGGTGACTATTACTTAATAGGTAATCCTTACATGGCAACCATCGACATGCAGTTGTTCTTTAAGGACAATCCCAATCTGTATGCTAAATACTGGATATTGGAAGGTAGGGAACTCAAAGCCTATGGCAACGATGGAACGGACAACTTAGGCAGTGTGGCTCCTATGCAGGCTTTCTTTGTGAAGGCTTCAACGGGAGGTGTGTTGTTAGGCAACATTGTTTTCCGTCCTTCGCAGTGCATCACGATGTTTAATACTAACACCAAGGTTAATCGCCGACACACTGCGCTTACGTTGCATGCACGTCATGCCCAAGGCGTGTCAACAGCTCGCGTGTTGACCGACGATGCTGCCAATAACGACTTTGACGATAGTGAAGATGTAGAGGTTATCTTTGACCATGAATTGGTGAAGGCTCCACAGATTTACACCGTGTCGGGCAATCGTGCTGCAGCCATTAACCACCTCACCAGTTTGCGCAATGTGCCTTTAGGGGTTGAGGCTGAGACCGACGAGGAAGTGGCGTTTAGTGTGAGTGGCACAAACTTGTTGCCAGCTCCGCTCTATCTCTTGGATGCGAAGACCAACCAATACACTTTGCTTACCGACTCTGTAAAGGTGATGCTCCAACCGAACCAAGTAGGGCGTTATTTCCTTACTTCGAACATGAGCGAGGCAAATCCAGTGCAAACAGACTTGCGTTGTTATTCGGTTCATGCAGGTAAGGTGGTTGCGGCAACTACCGAGGGTGACCTTCTCACCTCTATCGAGGTATTCGATATCTTAGGTCGTCATCTCCAAACGCTCACGCCCCAACAGTTGGTTTACACCTTCAATCTTCCCCAAGGTGTTTACTTAATTACGGTATCCTCTAAAAAGGTAACTGAAGGCAGAACCTTTAAGGTGATTGTGAAGTAAGCCTGTCGGAGCTTAAGGTCAAAAATATCCAACAGGAATTAAGTATTAAGTAATAAGTAATAAGTATTACATACTTGGCGTATACACTACTGTTTAAGGTCATAAACTTTTATATTTGCGCTTCGCGCTTGGTTTAGTCATAAATGTCCATCAATGAGCCACAAATGTTCATAAATTATTTTTTTTGAATTTCCATAAATAAC
>ERZ1026874.1988-NODE-1988-length-9997-cov-24.272883_pt1 | contig 9997 bp, 6 predicted proteins | sample MGYA00380167_ERZ1026874 | MGnify/ENA primary metagenome ERZ1026874 (study PRJEB33269, sample SAMEA4719803) | human gut metagenome | biome: human-associated habitat; feature: organic feature; material: feces | place: Cameroon | collected 2013-10 ...
AGTAGGCTTGCTTCGCAAGTAAAGTGTGCTTCGCACATGGCAAGCCCGTAACTAATGAAAAAGCTAATGAGATAACTAATGTAATATTACAAGATAGGTATTCACACGCCTTTTTCGTTAGCCCTTCTTTAGAAACGGGCTTGCCTTGTGCGAAGCACACTTTACTTGCGAAGCAAGCCTACTTTTCGAAGAAATCTTGCGTCATAAAAATAAAACTTGGGGCTTGTCCTATGAAAACGGCTATTCGCCTAGGCCCAATCGCACACCTAAAGGCGTGCGTAGTTTGATATTGTAATCCGTGTTAACCAGGCATGAGAGTGAGGGTGGGCAAGCCTCCCCCTCACTCTCATACCTGGCTACCATATATCACCCCTAAAGGGGTGAGGTTGGCGCGTGAAAAATCTTGATAAATCTATCAAATATCGTGCAGAAAAAATCTTGATTTTGAACATCCTAACCCATAAAGAAAATTGAATACCCTATATATGAGGCATTTGTTAAATGCTCTTTTCTACAAAAATCGATATAAATAGTTCAAAAAAGCGTCGAAAAATTTGGTGTGTTCCACAAAAAGCAGTAATTTTGCACCCGTATTGAAGAGGGGTTCTCTTTGGTACACCCTAAGTTTGGGGTATGGTGTAATGGTAACACTGCAGATTCTGGTCCTGCCTTTCCTGGTTCGAGTCCGGGTACCCCAACAAACTTCTTAATCTTTATCCTTTGGTTGAGGATAAAATTGTGTATGGGGTATGGTGTAATGGTAACACTGCAGATTCTGGTCCTGCCTTTTCTGGTTCGAGTCCGGATACCCCAACATAAAACGAATGCTGTTGAACAAATTGTTTGACAGCATTTTTCGTATATGATTGGTTTATTTTTTACAAATCATAGAAATCGCAATTATTGGAAAATCATTATGGGGTGGGAATTTTACAAAAAGGTGCGCAAAAAGTGAATTACTTTTTGTGTGAATAGCTCTTATCTGCTAAGAATTGCGTAACTTTGAGCCGTCATATAATTGAACATAAAAAACATCTCACATATTCTATGAAAAAGTCTCAGCAAAATAAACCCGGCAAAAGCTGTGCGACACTTGTAATGGCCCTTCCGTTGGCTGTTGCAGGACTCACATTTACACCTCAGGGTGTACACGCATTGCCTTTGGCGAGTGGACTTGTGCAAATGTCGGCAACTACAACAGCTGCTTCGACTACAGCAAATCCTATTAAGAGCGCTGCAAAAATCAATCCTACTACCGTAGAATTGACTTATGCGAATGGTAAACAACTCACTGTCGATTTTTATGGCGACAATATTTTCCGCCTTTTCCGTGATGACAACGGTGGTGTGGTGCGTGATCCGCATGCAACACCTCCTGCAAATATTTTGGTGGAGAATGCACGCCGTAATCCGTTAGCTGTAGATTTGCGTGACGAAAAAGACGGTGTAGTAATTGCTACAAATCGCATTTCTTTGCGCTTTGACAAAGCAACAGGACTTCTTTCGGTTATCAACATCAAGAATGGCGAAAAGGTAATTGAAAGCGTACAACCCGTAAGTTTTGACAAGAGCAGCACTACGCTCACCTTGAAGACTCACGCAGGCGAATACTTCTATGGTGGTGGTGTGCAGAATGGCCGCTTTAGCCACAAGGGTAAGAGCATTGCCATTGAAAACACCAATAACTGGGTAGATGGTGGTGTAGCTTCGCCCACTCCTTTCTATTGGAGTACAAAGGGCTATGGTATGATGTGGAACACCTTTAAGCCTGGTCGTTATGACTTTGGTGCCACTGAGCAGGACAAGGTGATTCTTTCGCACCAAGAAGACTATCTTGATGCCTTCTTCATGGTAGACGAACAACCCGTAGACTTGCTGAATGACTTTTATCAGCTCACAGGTAATCCTGTGTTGTTGCCTAAGTTTGGTTTCTATGAAGGTCACCTTAATGCTTACAATCGCGACTATTGGAAAGAGGCTGAAAATGGTTTCATGCTCTACGAAGATGGTAAGCGCTATAACGAAAGCCAAAAGGATAATGGCGGCGTGAAAGAAAGCTTGAACGGCGAGAAGAACAACTATCAGTTCTCAGCCCGTGCAGCCATTGACCGCTACTTTACAAACGATATGCCCCTTGGATGGTTCCTCCCGAACGATGGTTATGGAGCTGGCTATGGACAAACTAATTCACTCGATGGCAACATCCAAAACTTGAAGGAGTTTGGTGATTATGCACGTTCAAAGGGTGTAGAAATTGGGCTTTGGACACAGAGTGACCTCCATCCTAAAGAAGGTATTGAACCTTTGTTGCAACGCGACATTGTGAAAGAAGTGCGCGATGCGGGTGTACGTGTGCTTAAAACCGACGTAGCGTGGGTAGGCTATGGCTATTCATTTGGCTTGAATGGTGTAGCAGACGTTGCTGAGGTAATGCCTTACTATGGTTCGAACGCACGTCCTTTCATCATCTCGCTTGATGGTTGGGCTGGTACACAGCGTTATGCTGGTATTTGGAGTGGTGACCAAACAGGTGGTGATTGGGAATATATTCGTTTCCACATTCCTACATTTATTGGCTCAGGTCTTTCAGGTCAGCCTAACATTACGAGTGACGTAGATGGTATTTTCGGTGGAAAGAACGTGCCTGTAAATGTGCGTGAATTCCAATGGAAGACCTTTACGCCGATGGAACTCAATATGGACGGTTGGGGTGCAAATCCTAAATATCCTGAGGTGCTTGGCGAACCCGCTACAAGTATTAACCGTTCGTATCTTAAGCTCAAGAGCGAATTGATGCCTTATACTTACACCATTGCTCGTCAGGCAGTGGACGGTAAACCTATGATTCGTGCCATGTTCCTTGACTATCCTAACGACTATACTTTAGGCACTGATACTCAGTATCAGTTTATGTATGGTCCTTCGTTCCTTGTAGCGCCTATCTATAAGAACACGAAGATGGATAAGGATGGTAATGATGTGCGTAATGGCATTTATTTGCCCGAAGGCAGATGGGTAGACTATTACAATGGCGATGTGTATGAAGGTGGACGCATTATCAATAACTATGATGCACCTATCTGGAAGTTGCCCGTGTTTGTGAAAGCCGACGCCATTATTCCGATGACGAATCCTAACAATAATCCTACTCAAATACGTAAGGATTATCGTGCTTATGAGATTTATGCTACTGCGAATGGTTCGAATGCCTTTAGCCAATATGATGATGATGGCGAAACACAGGCTTACCTTAGTGGTCAGTGCACACGTACTGAAATCTCGACTTCAGCCAATGGTAAGGGTAAACTCTTTGTGACAATTAACCCCACATTTGGCAACTATAATGGTTTTGAAGCTCAGAAAGAAACTGAACTCCGTATCAATGTGAGCAAAGAACCTAAGGGCGTTAGTGCTAAGGTGGGTAAGAAGAGTGTGAAGTTGACCAAGGTTACTACTTTGGCAGACTTTGAAAAGGGCACAGATGTGTATTTCTATAACGAAAAGCCTAACTTGAACCGCTTCTCTACACCTGGCACGGATGCTGCAAAGAAGGAAATTTTGAAGAATGCCCAGTTGTTGGTTAAGATTGGTAAGACGGATGTGACTGCCAATTTGATTGACGTGAAGGTAGATGGCTTTGAATTTGCTCCTGCTGATCGTCAGTTGACACATACTGGTGCTCTTGCTGCTCCTGTGGTAGACTTTACAGAGAAGAATATAGGTGTGTTCAGCCTTACTCCTTCATGGAAGAAGGTGGACAATGCCGACTTCTATGAAATTGAATATGGCGGTATGCTTTATTCAACCATCCGCGACACTGAGTTTACAATCGATGGTCTGGAAGCAGAAACAGACTATGCCTTTAAGGTGCGTGCTGTGAATAAGGATGGCTATTCAGACTGGAGCAAGGTAAGTGCTACGACTAAGAGCAATCCTTTGGAATTTGCCATTAAGAATATCAAGGCGCAGAACTCTGCAGAAGACCAACCTGGTCAGGGCATTGACAAGATGTTCGACTTCGACGAAAAGAGTCCTTGGCATACGAAGTGGGGTAAGGGTGAAGGCGTACCTGCCGACATCACTATTGATCTCCGCTCTGTAAACAAACTTGATCGTTTGGTATACATTCCTCGCGAAGATGCAGGTAATGGTACATTGCTCGCTGGTAGCTTCTCATACAGTAGCGATCGTCAAACTTGGAGCGCTCCGGTTAAGTTTGAATGGGCACAGAATGCTGAACATAAGACATTCAACTTTGAGGGTAACCCCGAAGCACGTTATGTGAAGTTGCACCTTGATAAGGCTGTAGGTAACTTTGCTTCAGGTAGTCAGATGTACATCTTCAAGGTGCCTGGTTCTGAAAGCTTCTTCCAGGGTGATATTAACCACGATAAGCGCATTGATGAGAACGACTTGACTTCTTACATGAACTATACTGGTTTGCGTAAGGGAGATAGCGACTTTGACTATGTGAGCGCTGGTGATATCAACAAGAATGGCTTGATTGATGCTTACGATATCTCATGCGTAACAACCGAACTTGATGGTGGCGTACGTAACTCTAACGATAAGGTGAAGGGTAGCCTTGTGCTCACTCCGAACAAGAAGACTTATGCTGCTGGCGATATAGTGGAAATTACCGTAAGTGGCAAGGGCTTGCACTATGTAAATGGTTTGAGCTTTGCACTTCCTTATAGCACCGACGAGTTTGAGTATGTAGGTACTGAGTTGCTCAATATGAAGGATATGGTGAACCTTACTTACGATCGTTTGCACACGAATGGTCAGAAGGAATTGTTCCCCACCTTTGTGAACCGTGGTAATAACTTCCTCCTTGATGAAGGCGATAACAATCTCTTTGTTATCAAGTTCAAGGCTAAGAAGGCTGGTAAGTTCAACCTTAAGGCTAAGGACGGCATGTTAGTAGACCGCAACCTCGGTACGGTAAAATTCTAATATGTTCGATAAATAAAAAATCCCCATTACAAGGCAAAGGCTTTGTGGTGGGGATTTTGAGTTCTATAGGTAGGGGATGCGTTACACGCTTCAAAAAAAACGGCAGTGTTTTAATCCTTATGTCTTTAAAAATGTATACTTTTGTAGGCGAGAGATGATAGTATAAACCTAAAAATTACAAGAAATGAAACAACCTATATTACTCCGTATGAGCATGCTGCTTCTCTTTACCCTATGTATGCTTGTAAGTTTTGCGCAGAAAGTGGTAACAGTTGAGGCTGAATTTACATTTCCTGCTCCGTTAAACATGAGTCCGATAGAGGCGAAGGCACAGGCTTTGCATCAAGCCAAGGTGAAGGCTTTGGCAGATAAGTTTGGCACTACAATTTCGCAAGTAAACTCTTCGTATGAGAAGGAAAAAAATGGCAAACTGACAGACAAATTCCTTTCGCTGTCGGAAGATGAGGTGCGTGGTGAATGGATTGGAACTTTGGGTACACCAACGTATAAACTCGAAATGACTGATAATGCCTTGCTTGTTACTGTAAAGGTGAAGGGACGTGCACGCGCCATAAAGCACGCTGCTGTAAATCTTAGTGTGAAGACTTTGCGTAATGGCACGGATGATGCCTTTGAGACAACAGAGTTTAAAGATGGCGATGACATTTATTTGTCATTCCAATCGCCCATAAATGGTTATTGCTTGGCATATTTGGTAGACGAGGCACAAACGGCTTATTGTCTTTTGCCTTATCGCAATCAAACAACAGGGAGTTTCCCCGTAAAAGCAAATAAGCACTATGTGTTCTTCTCTGAAGAAAAGGCTACGGATATCTCGCCTCAAATAGTAGATGCTTATACGTTATCGGCTGTTGATGAGCGCGAATTTAATCGTCTGTATGTTATTTTCTCGCCCAACGAATTTGCTAAGGCTATAGATAAAAGTTCAAGCGATTTGTTACCACGCGAAACTACATTTGAGGCTTTCCAAAAATGGCTTTCGCATTGTCGCAAGGCTGACGAGAAGATGACGGTGGTGGTGAAGAATTTGGTTATTTGTAAGTAATAGTAATGCTTGCACTAACACTGTTTCATGAAGTTAGGCTGCGGCTCAACAATGAAAATAAAAATACATTTTTCTTTTCATTATGCTCGCCTTGCACTAACACTGTTTCACGAAGTTAGGCTGCGACTCGACAATAAAAATAAAAATACATTTTTCTTTTCATTATGCTCGCCTTGCACTAACTTTGCACAATAAAAAACGAGAGTAAGAATGAACGAAGAAAACGATAAAACAAAAGATATTGACGAGGTTGTTGCTGATACCGAAAAATCAGAGTCTTTGGAAGAATCTGATGTAAACGATGCAGAAGAAGATTTGGAGGATGATTCGGAAGATGAATCGGAACCTGCTCCAGAGGGTTTGCATGCATTAGACTTTACGCCAAGCGAAAGTAGTACAACAAATATTCCGCCTCGATTGCCAGAAGGCTTTTCGTATAACCAAACGCAACCCACAGTTACACGAAAAAAGTCAAAAAAGAAGCAACCAAAGTTTGCTGAGAATGTGGTTACAGTTGATACAGATAAGCCTTTACGTTCAGAGCCAAGCACTGTACGTAGTCGAAAATATCGCACACATCGCCCTAATAGAGCCATGTTAAAAGCTCAGTTGTGGTGGAGTCGTTATAAATGGTGGGCTACAGGTGGTGTCGTGGTTTTGGCAATGGGAGTAACGTATCCTTTTTGGGGAGAGAGATTGGGGCAGTTAATGCAACCAAAGGAGGAAACGCCTGTTGTTGCTGCCGACACGATCTTGCCAACAAAAGACACTACGGCTGTTGATACCTTGAATACCGTACCTCAACTTACGCATGAAGATAGTATTCGTATACAAGACTCTGTGCGTCATGCTCGGTGGGTGTATTATCAACGTAGACGCAGACAAGAAGCAGCTAGGGCGCAGGAAGAACAAAATAATGGAGATCTCACACAGGAGCAAAATGGTACAACCACTACAACTCCTACAACTCCTACAACCACACATACCACACATGGTGATAGTGTACATTAAAAAAATAGACCACATTCTGAAAAGAGTGTGGTCTATTTATTTAGGAAACTATTTTTTGATTATTTAGTTTCGTTGATAGTACAGATACTTACGCGGTTCCAGTCATTTTCTGAGAACATATTGCCTACACCTTGACCTTCTGCATTGATGCGGCTTGCGGCAATCTTATACTTGTTAACGAGAATAGTCTTTACGGCTTCGGCACGGGCCTTAGCAATGCGAGCATTCACTTCAGCGCTACCTTCGGGTGAAGCATAACCCTTAATGTCGACGGTGCTATTCTTGTGGTTCTTCAAGAATGTAGCTACGCGTTCAACATTAGGAAGCTGTGAAGCATCTACAACGCTCTTTCCTTGACGGAATGTTACAGTCTGTTCGAGCGAACTGAAGTTGTTTGTGATAGTTTTAGTTTCGGTCTTGATTGTGGGCTTTTGGTTGCGAGCTTCGTTAAGTTGCTGCTGCAAGTTGCGATTATCAGCATTAGCCTTAGCAATCTGACCGTCCTTTTCATTAACTTGAGCACGGAGATCGTTGATCTTAGCGTTCAAACCATCAACTTCTGCTTGGTCGTAAGCCTTGATGAATGTCATGTAGTGCTTACCATTGCTCTTATTCTTGAAGTGGTAAGCTACACCAGCCATGAGTTCGAAGGCGGCCATATCCTTATTGGTTAAGCTGGGTTCAATTACGTTGAAGTTTTTGTCGCTGCTCATGTTGAGCACAAGTGAAGGCTTGATGCCAATGGTCCATGCCTTTTGTTCGCCCAAATTGAAATTGAAGTTCAAACCGTATTTACTTGTCAAGTAATCGTAGTCGTTGCGTACGGTTGAGGGATAGTAGTTACGACCCCATCCACAACCAACAGCAAGTTCTGCTTCGAAAGTACGAGGCACACCCTTGTAGCCAAGGAAAATATTAGAGAGGTTAAGACGACCCATCAATGTTACGTTGGTAGCGTCGAAGATGTTCTTGCTAGGAGTAACATTGTTGGCTGCTGTGAGCTGTGCGCCCAAACCAAAGATAGGAGTAATCTGCTTGTTGATCTCTACACCGTAAGTAGCGCGAACATCCTTGATGTAATCTGAGTTAGTAGCGGGCACAATGCCACCACCTACGATACCTACAGACCAATTGTCAAAGAAACGAGAACCTTGAACGGTTTTCTGTGCATTTGCTGTGAGCACCGCTGCGCCCATAGCAACAATAGTAAATAATTTTTTCATTTTGTATGTGTTTAAATGAAGGATAATTTTTCGGGATAGTAGTGTTGCCTATTTGTTGATAGTACAAACTTATGCCGAATGTGATTCTGAAAAATGTTTTTAAACCATTATTTCGATGGCAAAAATACACACTTTTTTAAATTATTGCCAATAAAATGTGCTTAAATAGTAATTATAGAGCAATTTTTTGGAAATTACGACCTATAAACTTGGTCAATCCAAAGCTAAAAGTTACTTTTGTGGTGTGATAAATGAGATTGTATTCTACTTCACAAACGAAATAACATCTACAAATTAAACTAATAAAAAAGATTTTTACCAATGGCAAATCAAGAACCCAATGACGGTCAGTTGAAGATCGAACTTTCACCCGAAGTGGCAGAAGGTATTTACGCTAATCTTGCTATCATCACTCACTCAAGCGCTGAGGTAGTTATGGACTTTATCCGTGTACTTCCTGGTGTACCCAAGGCAAATGTTAAGAGCCGCATCATCTTGGCTCCTGAGCACGCTAAGCGTCTCCTTTTTGCTTTGCAAGACAATGTACAGAAGTACGAAAAGGCTTTTGGTCCTATCAATCTTCCTGGTGCAGAAGCTCCTGCTGAAGAAGGTGGCCGTACAGCTACTCCCTTCGGTGTTCCCGAAGCTTAATTCGTAACAGAATATAAAAATTAGAGGGTGTATCAACATGGTGCGAATTGCACGTTGATACACCCTCTTTCTATTGTATAAATGGGGTAGAACTATTTTACTACGCAAAAAAAATATAGATTGCATTTTGGGCGTCTATAATTCAAGTTCTAAGTCTACCACATCAAGCATTCTGCCCAATTTGTAGCCAACGTTTTTAAAGTGTGACACCTGTTTAAAACCCATGGATTGGTGAAAGCGCACACTATGTTCATTTTCTTGCGTAATGCAAGCTATTAAGGCATGCACTTGCATTTGGTGGGCATCGGCAATGAGTTGCTCCACCATGGGACGTCCGATGCCTCTACCTTGTGCTTCGGGCGCAAGGTAAATCGTTAGTTCAAGAGTAGGGGCGTAGGCTGCACGCTCTTTCCATGTATGTAGGTAGCAGTAACCAAGAACTTGTCCGTCTTCTTCGTAAACATAATAGGGGTAGAGCGTTGATATCTCTTTGATGCGTTGTGCCATTTGTTCGGTGGTAACCTCCTCTGTTTCGAAACTGACTGTAGTTTGTGTGATAAAGGGGTTATAGATTTTGGTAATGGATGGTGCATCGTCAAGTCTTACTTTACGTATCATTGCTTTAAAAGAAAGTTCAATATAAAGAGCGGTATAAACGCAGAGCATTATAAAGTGTTACTCTTATACGTTTATACCGCCTTATGTGTACTTATTAGCAGCGTCCTTTAGCTGCATACATCTTGTCGTAATATTGCTGGTAGTCGTCACCGCTAACAGCTTCAATCCAATCGTGGTGTTCAAGATTCCAACGAATGGTCTTTACGATGCCCACCTCAAAGGTTGTTTCGGGATACCAACCTAAGTCTTCCTTAATCTTAGTGGGGTCGATGCCGTAGCGTTGGTCATGACCCAAACGATCCTTAACAAAGGTAATAAGATCTTCGTTAATCCAGTCAATGCTGATTTCACCGTTGGCATCGCGCTCTTGCTTTTTAAGCAATGTGCGGAACTGCGGTTCTTTCTCCATGATGTCGTGGATGGTGCGAATGATAATCTTTACAATCTGAATGTTTTGACGCTCGTTGTGTCC